>VOFB01000075.1_pt1 | contig 32001 bp, 24 predicted proteins | sample 5384141 | NCBI WGS metagenome assembly VOFB01 (sample SAMN12384721, study PRJNA508395) | human gut metagenome | isolation source: healthy gut A | host: Homo sapiens | reverse complement strand
CCCCATAAAGACAAAACAGGCTATCAGTCCGTTACTAAACGTCAGGGTATAAACAGGTTGCAGGAAATCTATCTGCATAGTATTCATTAATTGATCCGTATCTGAAAGCATCGGATCGAGGAAGAGGTTACCTAATGTACCGTCCGGCATCATCAATGTCCCGCAGTTGATAGCTACCATTCCCAATCCCATCGGAATCATAACCATAGGTTCGAGTATACCTTTCCAGCCTAAATAGATCAGTAACAAACCGAGAAGTACTAAAAAAACTCTTGCAGAAGCAAGTACCCATCCGCTCGCCATCATTGTGCCAATGCCTTGAAATAAGGTCGCGAAATCTATATTTTCCATAAATAAGTGTCTTTTATTGTTTGTTAGCAGTAGGTTTCTTTGAGTTTTTCTTGTTGATATGTGCCCGTTCTTCTTCCCGAAGAAAGAATTCGCGGGTATCCTGTGAATAATAATAATTCATCAGATTATTTTCAGAAGCTCCCGGACTCACGCCATGATAATAGCCGGAATAACCAGTAAAGTTTCTGTCGATCCCCTTACTGTAATCTTCACGGAAATCTCCCAAAGCATCTTCATCTGCAATGGGAATCTGTCGGACTAATCTTTCCACCTTTTGCCGATGCTGACGCCAGCGTCGCAAACGGAGTAGCTCCAAACGGTGGGAACTATAAAAATCAAATGAATCGGCCGCATAGGCAATCAACTTAATGACCGCAGCGACAAAAAAACCTATGAGAAACGGTTAACCCCATCATAGCCAATGTGGATAGTAATAAATGAATCATAGTAATATAAAAACTAGTTGTACAATCATTTATGCACAAACAAGACACGTCCGGAAAATGAATATAATCCGAACCTGCTAAACATATTTGCACAAATTCTCAGGAATACTTATGGCAAAGAAGGGCTAAATCAAGATATGGGCTAAGGTATAGATATAATACCTATTGGAATACTTTAAATAGTCAGTATCTGAATATATAATTTTCCTTTTATCTTCGGATAGACGGAAAATAAAAAGGAAGAGAACTCAACAACTGTACAATCGTAGGTATATCATTAAATTTCAGTGTACGGACAGGAGATATGTTTCTTGGAAGAGAAAAAGCAGTCAATATGCCGAAATCATAATGTTCCGCAGGTGCCGAAGAAAATCCGGTAGGCGAGACGTCACAAAGAACCGGGACTCCGGTTTCTTCCCGAAATCCCTGCAAGTCTTCTTCATTGGAGAACAAACCTACTCCAACAAGTAAAAATGCAAGTGACAGTATGCACAATAGATACTTCATAATAACTCTCCTACAAACGTAACAATTAATTCGCACAAAAGTGCGCCCGATAGAGAGAATTAACGAATATTGCATTCTGTCACACTACATTACTACCTTCCTATCCTACATTTTTCTACAACCCGTGAATGGTTTTCATCAGTTGTTCTCCCAGTCCGATAGTATATCCTTGAGATACAAAGACCACCCGGTTGAACGTATCGGCAATAATAAACATAGGAAGAATATCCGAATTAGAAAGATTCATCGACTTAGCAATCTGATTTTGGATACGATTGTCTATATCTACCCCATAAGCAATAGTAGAAGGTAGTCCCTGAAACTCCGCAGGATGAAACTTCTTGTATTGTTCCTCGGAGGGGAAAAGAAGAACAATCTTTCTACCCCATTTCTCAAACTCACTGCCCAAAGCAGCAATGTCTCTCAAAGCATGGTTGGTAGGTTCCTGCCCTACTCCCAACACACCGACAACAAAATATCCCCTTCCACAAGTTTGTAGAATACTTTGTGATGTTGATTGTATTTCTTCATCTCCTAACGGACGATAGAGCGATTCCGAATCAAAATTTCCAATCACCTGTACCTGTTCTTTGCTTTCTCTCATCACCAATTCAATATCGGTAGTCGCTTCCGGTTTCACATTAAAGAAAGTGATATTGGAAAGCACTGCACCACTTGCCATACGGCTTCCGGTGACTAACATATAATACCCGGAATCCAGTTTTGCTCCATTCTTTAGAAGATTCGCCCACGTAGCACCTTTTCCCATATCTACATCCCCCTCATCATAATTCAACAGTTGGAATACCCCGTCTTTGAACTTGGAAAGCGTAAAATGAGAATAATACTTCGGATCGGGCAATGAGGCAATAGGTTTATAAGCAGCACGCAATATGCCGGTAGTGGCCTGTACAGGAGAACTTGTAGAGAAATTCACATCAAAAGTATGTCCCTCCTTATCAGTATACTGCACTTTCCCTGTCACCTTATCTATCCGAGCAGGTATACCTAAAGTACGTGCCATTGCCACAAAGAAGATATCACGCGACTTTTCATCTGCTACACGCGCTTTCCACACTCCTATCGGCGACATAGGTATACGCTGCGAATTCAACTCATTATTGATTTGGATTTCCTTCTTACACCATTCTACCAACCGTATCGGTTCTTTTATAAACTCCCCTGCTTCTTCCTTTGAAATGACTTTCTTGAAAAAAGAACGGTAAGGTGTCAACATTTCATTCTCTACACGTGGATTGGCAATCTCCGCACATGCCCATAAGTCCGTTTCCTGAGGATCAGGAGCATTCTTCAAATGATCTTCCAATACTTCCAAAGAGACATCCCTCCAGTCCTTTGCAGAAAGTTGTTGTAATAAGGGCAAAGCAAGTCCTTCTCTATCACATTCGGTTGCCGACTTCCGGAAATCAAGTAACGTCTGATAGTTTCCCCGCGAAGCGACCAACATTTTCACAAACTGTTCCGTATCGGCAATACCTTCTTGTTGAAACGAAGCCAACGCAGTTTTTGCACGTTCTTCCGTCAGCATCGTGGCAACATACGCATTACGAATAGAATCCTCCTTAGCCAAACGAAGATCATTTTCGGCACGCTGTTCCGGAGTTACTTCAGGCAAATTGGCTCCTTCAACCGGAGGAGTGATATCCAAATCCAATGTATATGCTTCTCCTCCTTTCTTATCTAAAACCAAATTCAAAGTATCTTCTTTACCAAAAGACAACTTAGAAAAGCCGAATGCCCCGTCAGCGGAAGCCCATACCAACATATCTCCTTTACCGGCTGTCAACGATGCCCGGCCGTCGGTACCAGTGTATTTGGTAGCTACCGTATAAAACTCGGCATAATTGTACACCTTAAAATCAACTTTGGCTCCGGAAACAGGTTTCCCATTCGCATCTGTCACCGTCACCACGGCTTTTGCCGTCGGAGCATAATTCCCTATTACATTGATTTCAGTATAGTTAGGAGTTTCGAGCATAATCTCCTCCGGACCGTTATAACGTCCGAATACCTTGGTATGCATCAGCATTCCACGACTTGCAGGCGCATTAAACCAACCCAGATTCAAGACCGGTTCCGGTTCGCAAGCACCCAGGAAATGCCATTTACCATCTGCCCAGGCTTCCACCCATGCATGGTTATCATCCGTATGTGCCCAACGTGGTGTATAAACCTGACGCGCAGGAATCCCAACGGAACGCAATGCGGCAACAGTAAAAGTGGATTCTTCCCCACAACGCCCGTATGCCGTCTTTACTGAAGCCAAAGGCGAACTAGTGCGGGCGTCACTCGGACGATACACCACCTTCTCGTGACACCAGTGGTTCACTTCCAGAATTGCATCTTTCATCGAAAGGCCTTTCACCCTCTCTTTCAATTCTCCATAAAACACTTTTCGCGAATCATCCAGATTCTCATTATTCACCCGGATAGGCAGAACAAAATGCCGGAATAATTCATCGGTGACGTTTTTTCCCCAAGACATTTCGTTACGGGCCTGCTCGGAAAGACGAAGATTCTCCAGATAGTAATTTCCCGGAATAATCCGTCATATCCCCTATCGGCATATAGGCATACAAAAACATCAGAGCTTCACGCTCGGAAAGAGTCAAAGTCGAATCGGAAAAGATTGCGAATAAATCTCCATGAGGAAGTGCCCTCTGCTTCTGTTCAAAATCCTGAAACACCTGATTCCGGTAAGCCTCCTCCTTCAGAAAGTGAGATTCACCACAGGAAAACAATACAACCGATAGAATCGGAACAAGTAATAGTCGAATGTGTGTGTTTATATTCATATCTTAATAAAATAAATATGTGAGCTATTTTATGCGTACTTAAAAGATACGTTCACAAAATTACAAGTTTTTTTCAGAAAAGACGGCGGGACAAGTTTGTAACATGTATGTAATAGGTTTGTAATATATACCGTGTTCGAACCCTTATAAAAAGAAAATTCAGAAGAAAAAGAAGATTTTATGTTTTACAGCATATAATTCGAAAACAATTCGTATCTTTGCAGTGTTATTAAAGAAAACAAGATGTAAAACCGCTCTTCAAAACGTGGAGGGCAAAAAAAGAGGAAACAAATTATGAAAAAGAATGCAAATGAAATTTTTATGTTACAGTACCAAATCAAACGCTATCAGGCAATGGGAAATGGTGCAATGTGCCAAACATTAAACGGTAAACTTCAAAAACTGCTGTCACAGCAGGTTGCCATGTAAATAAACACACTAATTATAATGAAATAGAGCGAGGAACTTTCGAGTATCCTCGCTTTTTTTATACATTTGCAGAAGAAAGATAATAAAACACATTATGAAAAAGCTATTTATGTCGGTTGCGCTCCTCTTATTGGTCGTAACCTCTTTTGCACAAACACCTGGTTATGAGTTCACAACCGTTGTGTCCCACCAAGCAACGCCTGTTAAAGATCAGGGTTCCACAGGAACTTGCTGGTGCTTTGCCACTGCATCTTTTATGGAGTCGGAACTGCTCCGCATGGGGAAAGGAGAATACGATTTATCAGAGATGTTCATCGTCCGCCAAAAGTACATGAACCAAATGGAAGATAATTATCTCCGTCGCGGAAAAGGAAGTATCGGTGAAGGAAGTTTGGCACACACTTTCAAAAACGCTTATAAGAAAGCGGGAATTGTTCCGGAAGAAGTGTACACCGGATTGCTGGGCGATAACAAAGACCACAATCACGGTGCATTGTCACGCTACCTCAAAGCATTGGTAGACGCAAATATCGCTTCTAAAAAGCGTACTCCGCAATATTATGCACTTATCAATAATCTGTTCGATACGTATTTGGGTAAGCTGCCCGAGAAATTCACTTATAAAGGAAAAGAATATACTCCTCAATCTTTCACTGAAAGTCTGGGATTGAATATGGATGATTACGTTGAGTTGACTAGCTTCACTCCACAAGCCTTATTATGAGACATGTTCTCTCCCGAGGTACCGGACAACTGGGAGAACCAGCCGATGTATAATCTTCCGTTGGATGAACTGATTGAAACTATCGACTATGCACTGAACAAAGGATATACCGTATGTTGGGACGGTGACGTCAGCGAACAAGGTTTCTCTTTTAAGAACGGAGTTGCTATCAATCCACAAGTGGAGGACGTGAAAGATTACTCTACTACCGATCGCGCCCGTTTTGAGAGTATGCCGAAATATCAACGCCTGGACGAAGTGTTCAAGTTTGAGCACCCTTATCCGGAAATCAACGTAACACCGGAAATCCGTCAGGATGGTTACGAGAAGTTTGTGACTACTGACGACCACCTGATGCACATCACCGGTATTGTGAAAGATCAGAATGGTACTAAATATTATATCACCAAGAATTCCTGGGGAGCGGAAAGCAACAAATCCGGAGGTTATCTGAATATGTCTGAAAGCTATGTACGTGCTAAGAACAATCTGCGTGATGGTACACAAAGACTCCCTACCGAAGGAATTGAAACAGAAACTCGGTATCCGATAAATCGCATGTAATCAGTCCCGAAATTTGACTGTTTCATACTTATTTATTCGGAAAATATTCAGGGCGGAAAAATAGGGCAACGAAGTATCACTACTTCACCGCCCTATTTTCTTGTTAACCTACTATATTAAATCCTTTGCTCTTTATTTCTTTTTCAGCGTCACATCACTGATTTCTACAACGCCACCTTTACCTAGGGAAGGATAGCTACATAACAATCTTTCAGGATAGCCGCATCATCATCAGTATCGGATACTTCCAAGTTGGCATTTGATTTCTTACTGCTGATAGCATTCACCACCTGTCCCATATCATAGTAAACCACTACTTTAGTCCATTTATCAGCATCCTTAATCTTGAAGTTATATTGTGCACCCGAAGCGTTTGGTTGAGCGTCCGCATCATAGTCTCTACGCATGAAGAAAGTAGTGTTGTACTTACCGTTATCATTCTTTTCCTCATTCGTCTGCTTGATATATACACTTACCGGAGTGCCGGCTTCCTTAGCTTTTGCATAGAAAGTGAGAACATAGATACCCTTGTCCAGACCGTCGGTAACACGCTGTCCCAGGAAAGCTTTGTACCAAGAGAGATTCTTTTCGGCTCCGGAGTTGTCCAATCTTCATGGCATTCGGATACTTGGCGTCTCCTGTCTCTTCCCAAGCAATGGTAGTCGCTCCGTCAGCTTCATTATTCATGATAAACCACTCTCCTGCGGTAGCTTGTTGGCGTTAGTTACTTTAGTCTTTACTTCAGTAGCGAACTTTTCGTTTTTTATCAGATTCTGAGCACTTACGCTTACTCCCGCAAGCCAAAAGGCCGGCAAATAATACTTTTTTCATCTTACTGTGATTTAATTGTTTATACTTTATTTTTTCTAGCTTTAAAAATCTATTTCATCCTACTTCACTTGTTGAATGACAAATCCATATTCCCGGTCACTTTCTTTTCTTCTGCTTTAGTGTGATGCGGTAAATCTCTTACCCCATACATTAGACAGGCGCGGATCATCTAACTTGATTGTTTCCAGTTCGGCTTTAAATTGAGACGGATAGTCCATTTCCACCTTCTGTCCCTTTACTTCGATGCGGATTTTTCCGGCTGACGGGAAAGTCACATTGCCCCAAGTTAAAAAGTTCATTTGATTAGGAGCAATAGCCTCATCCAACGTATAAATATCACCAATAATGAGTTTTTTATCATCAAGAGCATAAGAACGAACCCAGCTTTTCACTTTCGCTTCTGCCGGATAGGCAGCAGCTATATCAGTAGAGAACAAGCGATTCTTCTCATTACACACCGTATTGGTAGCCTTATACTCCTGCCCGAATTTCTGCGATACTCCCGTTAATCATCGGCAAGTTATGATAGTTGCTCTGCATCGTCCAGATCTTATAGCGGTCCTTGCCGAACGTCTGTTTGGTATATGTACCTACACCGGCATCAATAATCACAGGAATTGTATTTACGTATAAAGAAAAGGTTCCTACATCGTTGTGGTTATGGCTTTCGTTATTAAATCCGCCTTTAGCGGCAACAAACATACCGTTCTTATTCTTCATATAACAGAATTCCGTTTCGGGATACCAGGTCACGTCCAGCATCTCATGTTTCGGAGTTGCTTTTGCCAGCTCATTACAGCAAAGTAGAGATCGAAGCGAACGAAAAGCATCGTTGCCCATGGTAGCATACGGTTTTCTGCCATTCAATAGATAAGCGGCAAAATGCATCATCTCCTCACTGTTCACAGCCTTACCGAAGCGATAGATCAATAAAGGATCACCCCCGCCTTGTGCAGATGCATCGGCAAAGTTTACGACCCAGCCATTGCCTACATAAGAGCGTGACATATATTCTCCCATCCGGCGAATCATCGGTTCCTTGAAAAGAGACAATTTACCGCCTGTGCCATCAGAGAGTATCTGCAAATAGTCATAGAGCTTTCCGGCGGCATGTCCCCAGTAGAGGTTCCCTCCTCACAAGCCCCGTCGGATTTCACAAAGTTTATGAACTTATCGACTGACTGCATGGAGCGATAAACAGCTTTTGCCAACTTATCCTTGTTGTTCTCCATTAGTAAGAAACATTGCAGCGCATTGGAGTTACACCAGGGATTCCAGTTGTTGATAATCTCTCCCGGCCGCCAGTTGAAAGCCATCCACCACATATCATCATCATTCATATAAGGATCGAGAATGCGTTCTTTAATAGCTTTACGCATTTGCAAAGATACCACAGGATTGATTTTGTCGAACGGTTTACGGAAAAAATAGTGTACCCATGCCATTAAAGCACCGTAACCACCGGAACCAAGATCGATAATCTGTTCGCGGAAGTCAGGAAGTGAACGTTTACTGCTCTGGCGCGGCAAGTGTGCGGATAGAACCCATGAATTCATCTCGCAGCTCATGTATGCTCCGTTCAATAACTGGTCGATAAAACGTCCCTTCCCTTCGGCCAGTTCAGCAAGCATCAACGCATTCAATGCCTGGCGGTTGGCGTCATAAGGAGCTTCCATTACTTTACGGTTACCACTACGTTCATATTCCAGATAAGCGGTGGCAGGTATCAGTTGCCATTTATAGTCGAGGAGTTTTTCGCCGGCTTCGATGAGGCGTTGCTTATTGGGGCCCATCAACGAATCCCAGGCTGCCCGATCTGTATAAGCAGGGTAAGGCACCCAAGCTTGTTTCATTACTAATACGTTTTTTAACGTAGCTTCGTCAGCCGCTTTTTGCAGCATATTGCGTTCGGTGTAAGCGTTGCCTTGAAAGAAAGACTTCCCAAAGTTGCAACCAAAAGAACACAAAGTAAATGTTTCATTCGATTCATGGTATTTTCATTCATTTAAGTATTGCAAAGATAACGTATCTGATAAAAACGAGGTGAGTAAATCATACGAACCTGATGACAAAAAAGTACAGAGTTCAAGAATTGTACTCACAGAGAGCTTAAATTAAGTATTCAAGTCATAAAAGCGATGATTTTATCCTGCAAAAAACAGAGGCTCTATTTGAGTAAAACAGAGGCTCTGTTTGGGGTAAATAGAGGCTCTGTTTGAGTGAAATAGAGGCTCTGTTTTATTCCCAGTCACTGAACTCGAAACTGAGCTGTTCCCAGACTCCGTGTTGCTCATCGGCTTCTTCTTTCGGATTGGAAACGGAAAGTCCGATAAGGCGGATCGGATGTTGCTCGTATTCCACTGTTTTCAATAATTCCTTGGCGAGTGGAAGCACGCGGTCCAGCGTCGTCAACTCCTGCGACTGGGTCATACTGCGGGTTATCTGGCTAAAATCATGAAACTTGATTTTCAGCGTCAGAGTGTTTCCCTTGAACTCTTTTCGCTGAAGACGTTCAATCAGCTCTACCGCCACATGGTATAATTCGATAATAACCGATGAACGGGCTGAAATATCACCGTTCCAATGTACGCTCGCAGCCGATAGATTTACGAATACGAATTGCTTCGACAGGGCGTTCGTCAATCCCTCGTGCACACTCGTAATAAAGTGATCCTACTTTGCCAAAATGCGCGGTCAATGTCTCCAATGAACATTTCCGCAGTTGAAGCCCGTTACGGATTCCCAACAGATGCATTCTCTTTGCCGTGACCGGACCCACTCCCCAAAAGGATTCGATAGGCAGACGGGCTATAAACTCGAGTGCTTGTTCCGGATGAATGGTACACAAGCCGTCCGGTTTGCGATAATCCGAAGCTATTTTAGCCAGAAACTTATTATAAGAAATCCCGGCAGATGCAACGAGATTCAGCTGCTCGCGAATCTTCTGCTTTATTTCCTTCGCTATATCCACAGCCAGGAAATACCCTTCTTGTTCTCCGTCACATCCAGGAAAGCTTCATCCAAAGAAAGCGGTTCAATGATATCGGTATATTCATGAAAGATCTCATGTATCTGTCGGGAAACGGACTTATAGACATCCATTCTGCCAGGTACAAAAATGAGTTGGGGACAAAGACGTTTCGCCTTTTGCGAAGCCATAGCGGAACGGACACCGTAACGCCGGGCTTCATAGCTAGCAGCAGCCACGACTCCCCTCTCTTCTGCATGACCTACCGCTAAAGGCTTGCCACGAAGTTCTGGATTATCACGCTGTTCTACGGAGGCGTAGAATGCGTCCATATCGATGTGTATAATCTTTCTCTGCGTCATTGTTTAGGATTAGCAGAGCAAACAACAACACCTTTAGAGAAAATTGCCTCTGAAATAACAATCATGGAATCCGTGAAGCCTTATTTTGAGTTTATTGTTATACGCATTGTTTGCGGAATCCCGGAAATAACCCTCGAAGGTACACCTGAAGATTGGGAGAAGGTGCTAAGTAAGGCTAAAAGTTTGAAAGGATATAAGCTCGAATGGTGGATCTCCGAGCTGGAACCTCTTCTGGAGGAATTTGTAAAAAGCATCCAAAGGCGAAATTAATAAAGGCTTTTGGCGCAATATGTTTAAATATCATTCGCAAGAGAAGTATGGCGCTCCTAATATGATCGACGGCTGGATAGTGAAATTCTTTCCTTATGACAAAAAAGGACAAAGGAACAATCTAAAACAACTGGAAGGCACAGACAGTCTGCCTGATGAAATAGTAAAAGTAGATTTAAAATATCAGGAAGTATATAACAATACAGTTACAGAAACTCCGTTGGAACTTTGGGCAGGCTTCGTCGGGCTTGAACAGAATAAAAGAAACTTCGCTCTACGACCACAAATCAGTTGGATGATCAGAAAGAAAGACCTCACTAACAACAAAGTGAAAAACAAATTAATGGCAGATACACAAGGTACAGGTTTCGGTCGTGGCATTTCTATTAGAGTGAAAGAATTTCCTTCTGTTTTGTTAGAACTCACTGAAATAAAGAAATTGGAAATAAGATTCATTAATCAGATTGATATACCGGATGAAATATCAAAGATAAAAATTGAACATTTAGAGTTATTCGGGAAAATAAGCAAAGAAGGAATTGAACGTATTAAAAGACTATTGCCTGATAGTGATATTAAAATAAATGGTTCACGAATATAAGAAATAGTCCCGATGAACGGGACTATTTCTTATATATATCAGGCCTGTTTCTTAGCCAGAAACTTCTTAGTCAGCCACTTTCTTACAGGTTCATCATACAGCTTCAGACAGAGGTATGCCAACAGGATATTTCCGAAGAATACTATCAAAGCCACCGGCCATGTATCGGAGAAAGTGAGTTTTTCCCCACTCCACAACCAGGCATAATACAAATACATAAAAGGATAATGAACGATGTACAAGGGATAGGATATATCTCCCAGGAATTTGCAAATTCCGGAAGTCCCTTTATCTGTCGTTTTTCCGGAGGCACCCAGGTAAACAAGGATCGGGAAAAGAATAATGGTACATACAGAGTCATAAATACCATTCATCCACGAAGCTTCCATACCACCGATATGTGGTATAGACAGTAGAACAGCAATCGCAATACTACATATCCAGAAAGCTCCTCTAATCTTGACCGGTTTAAAAATACGCGACATCAACAACCCTGCGGAAAAAGCAAACAGCAAACGCAGAAATCCTCCGAGCAGATTATAATCCAGCAATGACCAACCTACACCTAAATGCCCATAACCGGAAAGATTGCATACAGCAAATGAAGCCAGTCCGATCGCCGCCAGAATGACAAGCACGGTCAGCTGTTTGGTCGAGAACCGGCGGATAAACAGGGCATACAGAATATTCCCTATATACTCGAAAAACAAAGACCAACTCGGACCGTTCAAAGGATACATTTCTCCATTTCCACGAACTTCGGAACCCGAACCGGGTACAGCCGGAATCAAGAAAAGATTGAGAAGCAATGCAAGCATCACCATAGATATGCTGACCTGCGTACCGTCCCACTTCTCACAACCTTGTATACAAAACGTAATAGCACCTAAAACAGCTCCCAGGATAACCATTGGATGTAAACGGATTAACCTGCGTTTGAAAAAGTCTTTTGTGTTCATCGTTGTTTTCCAACGGTCGTCATAAGCGTAACCAACAACGAATCCCGACAGGATAAAAAAGAAATCGACGGCCAAATAGCCGTGATTGAACCGCTGGTCTATGGGACTTGTGGCAAAGCCTTCAAATATATGATACCATATAACCAAAAGAGCAGCGATTCCTCTCAAGCCGTCAAGGAGTTCATAATGGGGGTTTACTATCTGCAAATGCAGCAGAAGAAGAGATGTTTTGCATGATAAATTTATAAATTAGATTATTATTTTGCGTATCACTGATGAGGGCCCAAAGTTACAGAAGTTAGTTATTAAAAAAATTGTCCTACATCAAAATACGCCCCTACCAGAAATTATTTCCGGCTTCTAAGGCGGCTAAGTGTCGGAAGGGTTATTCCAAGATAAGAGGCAATATATCCTAATTGTACCCGCTGGCATATCTGAGGAAACTGCTGCATAAATTCCTCATATCGCTCTTTGGCCGACAAAGTCAGGCGATCTTTGTGTGAACGGTGTAAGCGTCGGTATTCATTCTGATGAATGATCCTTCCCCAATTAGCCAGTTCGATATTGGTCTGAAAAAGCCGGATCAAATCAGATAGTGCTATTTTATAGGCAACCACGTCTTCAAGCGTTTCCACAAATTCCTCACTCATTTTATTATAATATAATTCATCCATGCTGAAAACAATACCTCCTTCACACGAGAAGGAGGTAGTGATTTCCTCTCCGTTGACCAGCCAATAAGAGCGGGTCATTCCTTTTTCGATGAAATAAGCTGATCTGCTATATTGATTAGCCTTTATCAATTGATATTTTTTAGGGAAATGGCAAAGTGTCACATTATCCTTCAATAGTTGTATTGTATCATCAGAAACCGGATACAGAGAGGTCATCATTTCTATTACATTCGTCATAAAGCAAATCCTTAATTGTTTTTCCAGTGGTCACAAAGATAGGAAAAACAATTACTTCAGCAATACAAACGGCAACCATTTTACAAAACGATATTCTCTATCGAGCTTTAAGGCAATGACAGGTATTTGTCGTCCTTTCTCCCAAGCCGGCAAGGATAAGATGACCTCATTATTCTTTCGTTGAATCTTAATCCTTTTACCTGTTGACAAATCAAAAGCTTTGGTTATCTGATAGCCTTCCAAAGAATTTATCCGAAGGGTAGAAACCGGTTTCCGTAAATGCAAGTATATATACTCATCTTTATAGGTACTTCCTATTTCATCAGTTTGCTTGAAAGGACCTCCATGTGTATCATACACAGCTTCTCTATTCCGGTTGATCCATTTCGTCAATTCATATAACCGTTCCACTTGTTCTTCGGGCATCTCTCCGGTAGGTTTAGGTCCGATATTCACTAATAGATTACCGTTACCGCAAAGTGTTTTACTAAACATTCCGATCAGTTCGTCTGCTGTCAGCATCTTAGCATCAGGTTCGTAAGCATATACCGGATAAGTGACGCTGGTACATGCTTCCCATGGAAACGGGGGAGCATCTGTTGTTTTGGCTTCTATTGAGAAGTAGTCGCCCGATGAGCCGTCTGTCCAGAAAGTTTCATGCCCGTCCTCTCCTCTGGTAATAGCCAGACGAGTAGATAACGTATTACTTTTTAGTTTCTTGATATACTGATATAAATCATTTCCTTCTTTTGCAGTCCAAAGAGGATCCAGCCAAAAGCCGTCAAACCACAAGATATCCGGCTGGTAACGGTCTATCAGTTCTTTTGTCTGGTTATGCACAAACCGGATAAAATCTTCCCGCCCATATTTCGGTTCTTTTATTTCTCTTCCAACTTGTGCCATAGAGTTCCAACCGCAATAATCAATGTCTGCTATTGAATAGTAAATGCCATAAAGCAATCCCTGTTTCCGACATTCTTCACCCAATTCCTTCAAAATATCTCGCTTGAAAGGTATGCGGTCTATATCAAAGATAGAATATTCGCTCGGCCAAATGCAAAACCCGTCATGGTGTTTTGAAATGACTACCATATATTTACATCCAGCCTGAACAGCTACATTTACAATCTCTTTAGGATTGAAATTCTGAGGATTCCATTTCATGGTAATAGAGTCCGCCACACTTTTAGGAGTACCATTACCAATAGCCCAGGAATCTCCTGTACCGGGTGAATGACAAGCCATCAATGAATGAACAAACCCAGTTTGGCATCTTGAAACTGTTTTAGAAGTTTCTTGTCCGTTTGAGGATTAAGTACCGTTGTCTGACTTTGCACACAAGTTAAATATCCACATATAAACAATAATAGAAAAGAGAGTCTTTTAAGCTGCATATAATAGAAGTTATTTAAGTTATTTTTCTATATTCAAAGAGGTGTTTTACCCCATACATCTGAATTAGCGGTCATGATTTTCAAACATAAACCACTCCAGATTCATAAAATCCTGCCCGGTCATAGACGGATCATTGTTCTTGAACACCAGCACCAATGCATGAACACCGGTCACCGGTTTCACTTTTGTCCGGTGAATGGAATAGGCAACATCCCCATTCATCGGTTGCAGCTCACAAGTACCAATCAGTTCTCCATCCGGTTTATCCAAACGGATTTCAATAGTACCGGCAGCATTCTTTCCCCATGTTTTGCAAATGAAAGAATTCACCTCCATTCCTGTAAAATCGAAATATTTCCAGTAAGCACAATCTCCATTCCGTATAGCCGACAAATATTCTACCGGATTGCTATGTGCCGGACGCCGAACAACTACCGTGGTATGCCCCGACAAAAGACAAGCCCTCGCCGCATCCATACGCAATAAAGGATTAATAGGCCCCCCACAACCTTGAGTGGTCATTTCTACTTCATTGATAGTTCCGTCCGGATTAAATACAATGGGTTCCATACAAACCTTGCGCATAGATGAACTAGCATGGGTAGGCCGATGATAAAAGATATACCACTGCCCATCTATTTCAGCCATAGAACCGTGATTGTTCACTAAATTCCGGTCACTCCCCCAATTGTCTATAATTACTCCCCGATATGTATAAGGACCTAATGGAGAAGTAGCCGTAGCATAGTTCAGGGTAGCACAATTAGATTCACCGTGACGCTGGTGCCCGGCATATACATAATAGTAGATGCCATTCCGTTTACGGACCGAACTGCCTTCATTGAATGCATGTTCATTATAAGTCAACAGTTTCTCATGTACTTCACCTTCGATAGATAACATATCCTTACTCAGTTTAGCTCCTTTGGCATTGGCTTGTCCCCAGAATAAATAAGCTTGCCCGTCATCATCTATAAAGACCGAAGGATCAATTCCATGAATTCCGGCTATGGCTTTTCCCTCTTTAAAAGGTCCATAAGGAGAAGAAGATACAGCAACACCTTCATCTTCCTTTTCATTCGTCAGGCAATAGTATAAATAGTATTTGCCGTTGTGATAGATACAATCCGGAGCATAAAGCAACTGGTCGGTATAGTCGACTTGTTTCCCTATACCTTTTGTAGCGAAAGAAAACTGTTCCACATCCCAATTTATCAAATCAGAAGTCGATAACACATCATAGGTATGCGAACACCAGACATTTGTCGGCTCATCACGCGAACCATATACATAGACACGCCCATCAGGCATCTGCCTGGCCTCCGGATCGGCAATATACACGCCCGGAGGAGAAATAGGATTAAGCATTCGATGATTAGTCTTAAGTAATTTGGGAACCTTCTTTCCTGTTTGTTCGGTCACATCCGTATTTACCATGCGATGCTGTGCCGACAATCCCAAACAAAAGGTTAAGAGTATAAAAAACAGTATCTTATTTCTCATAATTCTATATTTTTTTCAGTTCTAACTCTAACGTATCATTTGATTATTTTATAAAAAAGTCTTTTTTGATCCGTATATCCTCCACCGAACGACCTATCATCAGGTTGAACTTCCCGGATTCGACAACATATTTCATATCTTCATTCCAAAGTCCTAAATCGGAATAAGGAATGACTATCCGAATATCCTTAGATTCTCCCGGATTCAGACTCACTTTCTCAAAACCTTTTAAGCAGGCAACAGGCGTTACAACACTAGAAACACAATCACGTATAAATACTAAAGCGGTTTCTTTTCCTGCCATGTTTCCCGTATTCTTAACAGTAAATGTGAATTCAATATCCTGAGTTTGAGGAATGACACTGTCGATTTTCAATCCTGAATATTCATAACTCGTATAGCTTAATCCATGACCGAAACAAAATGCAGGTTTTTCATCTTCTCTGGAAGAACCCAAACCATAACCCGTCCAATATCTGGAAGGTCTTTGATAATAATACATTGGGATTTGACCGGCATGTTTGGGAATGGTAATTGGCAATTTGCCCGAAGGATTCACTTCTCCAAATAATATTTCAGCTAAAGCTTGTCCGCCATACATTCCCGGTTCCCACACATCTACTATGGTTGGGATGTTTTTGGTTATCCATTCGTTATTTAGAGGTTTGCCATTTACAATGACGATAACTACGGGAGTACCAGTGGCATGTATTGCTTGAACCAGTTCCAACTGTCGTCCGTAGAAATCTATTGAAGGACGGTCCGCCGATTCTCCATAAGTTCTTAATCCCCATTCCGAACGTATTCCATATCCTCCAATTGCAACAATTGCCAAATCGGACTGCCGGGCCTTTCGGACAGCATCATCAATACTGTAATCAGAGATGCCGCCGCCTTCGGTTATCAGCTTCTTCTGGATAGCAGGATCGGTAGTATTTACCGACAGTTCAGATTTCTTTGCCTTAATACGTCCGCTATTGCTGTATAAGATTGACTGCTCGGGAGAGGCTGCCGCCTGAATACCCTCCAGAATAGTAGTTACGTGGTCATCCGGTTGAAAGATAGACCAGTCACCCAAAATACTTTGATTGTCAGCATTCGGTCCGGTAACTAAAATCTTCTTGTATTTAGTCCTGTCAAGAGGTAGGATTTGCCGGTCATTTTTAAGCAAGACAATGGCTTCTCTAGCAGCTTCCAAAGCCAATGCTTTGTTCTCTTTGCTACCATAACTATCTTCTTCAGGAGATACATAACGCTTCTCAAACAATCCCAGCTCGAATTTAATCTTCAAGATTCTTCTGACAGCATCATCAATACGCCGGGGAGATACTTTCTTTTCCCTGACTAACTCTACGAGCGGACGTACAAAGCGTGCCGAGTCAGCAGAATACATATGCATATCCAAACCGGCATTGACCGACTTACAAACAGCCTCTTTCTGATTTTCAGCTATCTGATGCAAAGAAGTAGCCAAATTCTCCACATCTCCCATATCACTGATAAAAAAGCCTTTAAAACCATACTCCTGCTTGATTATATCAGTCAACAACCACTTGGACGCATGCACCGGCACTCCTGCAATATCATTATGTCCGGGCATAATAGTCATACATCCGGCCTCTATGGCTGCCTTGAAGGGAGGCAGAAAATACGAACGGAGTGCCCGTTCAGACAGTTCGGCACTAGCATGATTACATCCTCCGACGGATGCGCCTCCTCCCACCAGATGTTTGACTGAAACAGCCACTTTCTTAAAAGGATTTTCATTGTCCTGGTATCCCCGTATAGCCTCTTTAACCAATTCGCTTGTCAGAAAAGGATCTTCGCCATAGGTTTCACCGGTCCTTCCCCAACGGGCATCCTGAACGATATCTATACAAGGAGCAAATGCCCAATGTATACCGGAGGAACGGATTTCTTCACCGGCCTTCGAAGTCGTGCGATAAATTAATTCCCGGTTGAAAGTAGCGGCCATGCTTATGGAAGTCGGGAAAATTGTTCTGCCCGTAAGCATTGCATATCCATGTGCCGCGTCCATGCCTATAAGATAAGGAATCTTCAGACGGGTTTGTTCGGACAGTTTTTGTAGTTGATTGCATTCTTCAGGCTCCAAATCCGCCAGCCATGCACCGAAATCATAATATCCATTCTTAAATATGGCCTCTTTATCCCATACGGTAACCATATCCATTTGCCCGACCTTTTCCTCCAATGTCATCTGCGCAAGCAATGCTTCCACTCTTTTGTCTACAGGTTGTTTGGCATCCATATAAACGGAGGTGTCTACCTCTTGCGTAGACCGACAAGACATAAGAAATAAAATTAAAGTATATAAAATCAATTTCTTCATGTTTATTCAAATTTTATCGTTTTATAATTTTCGATTGGGTTCAGGCATACATTACCCGGTTCTATTATCGGGATAACTGCTCCGGATAGTTTCACTTTCTTACCTTCATAAATAACTTCACCCATTTCACGACGTTCCAGACCTGTATTTAAAGATATGAAAAAGGGAAATAGATCGTGTCCTGTTGCAAGACTCATGTCCTCTATCATCTCTTCCCAAGTCAGAAGTCGCATCGGATCGTTTTTCCAACGGGTATACTGGATATGTTTCCACCGGGCATACCAAGTATTTCCATACGTGTCGTCCAAACGTTGCCAGATATACCAAAGTTTGTACCAGCCTGCTCCGTAAGAAAATTGCTTGGCATACTCTCCGTCATTTGTATATCTTTTTAAGTCTAGTTTATCAAATTCTGAAGAACGGAAGAAATCTCCGCACTTTTTATTCGCATGTTGCCGAAGTTCCTCATTGTAAAGTGCCTCTACTTTTCCCTGAAACCAACCGGCATGTGCTTCTCCCTGATTTCCAAAAGGTACATCACCAGCCGCTTGTCCTTTCTCGTTGACCGGGCCTGCCAGTGTATGCGCCAGTTCATGTCCATAAATAGAAATCAGACTGGCTGAATCTTGACTAATAATACCATTCTCCTTAGGAAAGAAACTGTTGACAGCCCAGCCTCCTCCACTTCCGGCAGAGAGAACGAGAAACATCGGTTCCTCGGTTTGCCGAGACGGATACCACTGCAACAATGTATCGTTTATCCTAAAGAATTCTTTTTTATACATTCAAGAAGAGTATGGTTAACAGTAGGCGCATAATAAGTGACCATACCATTAATAACACTTTCCAATTCCGGATAGATAGCTCCGCCACCACCCATTGTTTGGGGCAAACGAGGCTCTCCTCCTACCGGAACTTGTTTCTCACATAACCAGTCCATTATTTGGTCAACAAAAGCACTTCCCGCTTCTCCATTACTTAGAAAATCATCTAAAGCCGTACCGACTGCTATACGTCCCTTACCATATTCACGGTAAGCGCGGATAGGCAAACTGTCACTCCCCATTTCCCAAGGTATCCACTGTTCTGAAAGAGCCAGACCAATATGCCGACGATTCTTATAGTTCTGATAATCTTTGGTATAACTTGCATCAAAACTCTTGAGCAACCGGTTCAGAGACCAATTATCGACCTGTTCTGCTTTTACAGGATCAGCCAGAATAATCAAGCTACCTCCCTCAGATACAAAATCTTTGAGCAAGAGACACTCCTGCTCCGTATAAACCGGAGCAGAAGGGTCATTCTGAAAAGTAATGATTACGTTATATCTAAAATTAGGATACCAGGCAAAAGGATAAATCTTACGTTCCGGATCATATGGAATACGGATACGGGACACCCCCTTCTCATCCAGGACACTACCGAGTGAGGCTTGTGACGATACACTACGAAATCCTTTCTGGTGTAACATATCCGGCAATCCCCACATGAAATTGAACGAACATTGATGCGAAAGATCAATAAGGACATTATATCCTTTATCTATCGTCATGGCAATGGGAGCAGGAGGATATTTCTTCCCGATTTCGACAGGTAGAGTTTCTCCGGAATGCCACGCCTCGGTGATAATTTGTTCTTCATCTTTCAGTGTGCACCCAGTGACGAGCACAGTAATCCAAAGCATTAATAAACATCTGATAATCATTACTTATATACATTTTATTTAGAACGTTCAACAGTTATCAGTTTACCGTCTGCTTGTACGGCTCTGATAGTACATTGGCTGACAGGAAGTTCGTCGGGTAAAGTGAACTTCAGGAAGTTAGAGAAGTATTTTCGTTTTCCGTCTTTCCAGATTTCAAAAGCTACCGCTTCATTACCGTTAATTATGGTTACTTGCTGTCCACTGGTACTATAAGTCGGGGTCCTGGTTATCTTTTGATTCTCTTTAAACTGAGTATAGTGACCTACATCCCCTATTTTACCAGTCAGTCCCAGACTTTCCAAACCTGCATCTCCGTCTTTCCGATCTTCAATATAGTAGAAAGGTTGAGGATTCGGATATTTGGAAGTGTATTCTCTAGTTTCTGCAATCATTGCATTGGTGACAGTATAGCGATTTGACCCATATTGTTCGATAGTTTCGTCTACCGGAGTCATAAATCCCCACATATCAAAGAAATCTGCCAAATTCTTTTGAGCAATGTCACTGGCATATTTCACAAATAGCATTTGGCGCTCTCCTACAGGGATATTATTCAAGTTTCTATTATTACGCAATTTCTTGAATAATTCCGGGTAGAAATCGGATTTGATACCGCATCGGTGGAAATAAAGCCATAATTGCCAGTATATACGCATATGAATTTCCGTATCTTCCTTCTTGGGATCGCCAAGGAAATTACAGAAAGGACGGTTATTCAGTTTCCTATCTGCTAATACGCTCAACGGAGCTCCGTTTGAACATTCTCTCCCTATTTTATAAAGTACATAATTTGAAAAGAGGTTATTGGATGACTCAAAACAACCGGTCCAGGCAATAGCTCCCTGGTGAAGGTGACCGATTTCATGGGCAGGGCCCCAGCAGCGTCGTTCGGTATATAACTTTTCAGTAGGCATAAATTCGTCCAATGCATTAATCCCGAAACCTATTTGTCCGTTACCGGCCCACATATAACTATCGTCATTGATCGAGGAACCATTCACATGATTATTGAACAATGCAGGACGAATATCCTCCAAGCCTAATAGTTCGTATTGCCAGTTCACAAAATGATCAAACATAGTGATATACTCAACTATAGAATTCGGCTGCCACTGAAGTAACTTGGTACGATGAAAATTCAGTAACATTTCATTTCCCTTAATAAGAAAATATTCATAGGTCGCCTTTTGAAGAAGTTCTGTGTAAACAGCATCAGTCTTATCCCTTTCCAAATCAAAATAACCGCTAACTGTACCGGAAGTCAATGGTATATGAATCTTTACAGGCTTCGCATTCTCCGAAGTTAGTTCGGTGTTATACATAACAAACAACATACCATCACCCTTCATTTGGAGTTTGTTGATACCTTCATTCAACATGTATTTGTCTCCACTCAAATTGGAGGATCGAATCGCTTGTAAACTAATAGTATTCCCATAAGTTTCTCCTACCATGACTATTAATTCATCACCTGAATTTACATAGATACCAGTAGGATTATCCAAATCAGTGTATGATTTCATATACAGTTTATCAGCCCAATTATTAGGAGTACTATAAGGTTTGTATTCCTGAATTCGGAATTTCTTTTCCCAAGTATCATAAGTGCCGTTTTTCAGTTGCATAGCTATATTGATAAAATAGCCGGGCAATGCTTGAATTTGTTGCATAGTTGCCTCCGGACGCACTTCGCTACAAGTGAGATCTGTAAATACACTTAACAGCTGTTTCTCTTGTTCACTCAAGCCTGATTTCATCTCATAAAATTCGATTTCTTCACAGTTTACATAATCATCTTTTGCGGTATTGATTACAACCTTTAATTTAGTGATCTTTGCTAATGGTTTATCCATAGCAAGTTTAGTCTGCGAAGTTGACTTCTTGAAATCGTATGAACCCAGAAGAATATATTCAGGTGTGTCTTGTGCCGCATAATACAGGTCAAATATCCCCCAATGACCTCCTCCGGTACTTCGCGGAGTATAAACAAAATAATCCAATGTATGTGTTCCGTCAAAATCAAACTCAAGAATGACAGGGAATTTCGTAGCTCCCGCAGCCCAAGGACTATGATAAAAATTATTTCCACCAAGTCCATCCCAACATTTTTCTATTTCTTGTCCCGGTTGATGCTGACTGGCAGTTCCACCGATAGGTTTGAACATAACATCTCCTCCCGGTTCAACATCATCGGTATTGGGTTCCAACGGTTTTTGTTGAATAACACATTCAGCCGCTACGCCTTCATATTTCTCATTATCAAAATGAATAGAAGCAGAACGCACCTCTCCGTACATCGCATAATTATCAATATGGAAAGTATGTTCTTTACTACTCAGGGCACGTGTATCAGGAATAGTCGTCTCGTTCAACCAATCACAGACTTCTGGTATATTGACCTTATAATCTATATTGGATGTAATTTTAAGTCTTACATCTCCACCGTCGGCAGATAATGTGGTAGCAGTAAGCGGAGTAACCAAAATTGCCGGACCATATCCTAGTTGCCGAACCTTGATAGTATATTCTTTGACTGTCGAAACAACTTTTACTACTGCTTCTCTGACCTCTGGTTCTTCACTGGCAGGAATATACAGACGCACCATGTTTTCGTCAATAACTTTCGTCGCCATACACCAGTTTGGGGCAGAAGATGTAATACGCCATTCATCCTTGGATAAATTGGTAATTACCGGTATTTCGATATCATGTTTTTTGTTATCGAAATCCTGTATTAGAAATTCTTCCGCTATTTCCAATTGAGGTATAGAATGATTTTCATCTTCATCATTGCATCCACAGAAGACTGGCATGCAGCATATAAGCATAACCAAAATTAAGCTTTTGATTCTTTGTATATCTTGTTTATCCATACATTTTTAATTTATAAGTATATTATTTGATTTATTCCGCAACCCATAAATTTAACTCGGCAATAGCTATAGCATTCAGTATTGACTCTTTAGAATGAGTCGATTCAATACGCAGATATCTGAACGAACCAGACATTGGCACCATAAGTTCCGATTCATAAGTGGCTCCCATTTCTGACAATGGCAGATCATCACTTAAAGTTTTCAATAAAGTAAAGTCTATTCCATTCTCACTTGTATAAATATTGAGCTCTTGCGGATTTGCATTACCATTGTTAGAACCATTTGCGGCGGTTCTAGTGATATAGCTAAATTTAAAACCACTATACACATGAGGCAATTCAACCTGTATATATGGGAATTCCGAGAAATCACTAGGATAACCATGAAATGCCCAATACGAATGGAAGGAGGTATTGATATCTCCATCAATGATATTGACAAGTTGCGTACGTGGATCCAATGATTCAAAATCTTCGGTTCTCGCATTACTGGAGATCATGCTTTCTGTCAGTTTGATCTCTTTTAATTCTGTTATATCAATATGCTTCTGATATACGATACCAGCCAGATAAGTATTTACCCCTTCTTTAATGTCAAATGTAGGCATACTACATTCGGACAATTCTATCGGTAACATGTATTTACCAAATTTCAAATCATCCGGAATATTAATTTTAACCGTAGCGATACTTGTACTTTTTCCGGAAACGAACGAAACCTTTTCTGCTAAAGTATAACAATTATCCGGTAGTAATTCGAAATCTGCATGATTAGTCTCATTATAAGCAGTCAACAATTCAGGATTAATCTTTAAAGTGCAATCAAAATTCCAATTATTTTCCATCGGCATACTTATAGGTATAGTAATATCGAAACTTGTTTCCCCACCTTCTTCCGCTTTATAAGGCTGATAACCTGATTTTTCAAAATAGAGATAAGGGGTGACAATATCCGGAACAATAAATATTTGCCTTTTATCAATATTGATATCATCACTAGAATTATTCAAGACAAGTGGCAAAATATAGTTGGCCTTATCCAATTCTTTAATTTTATCAATATAGAAAAACGCTTTTACCTTTTTTGTGGTTATCGGTATCTTCAAACGCCAATGTTGGTGTTTCCAGCTTGAAACAGTTATCAGGTAACAATTTATAATCCGTTTCATTTTCTGCATTATAAATTTGTATATTAACAGCATCTAAAACAGAAACATCAACTGTTGAATATTTCTTTGAATTATATCCGGCCCTAATAACGGTGAATTCACAACTGGCTTCATTACTTGTATCATAAATAGTAACATGCTGCTCTCCATTATTTTTAAAATAGAGAATAGACTCATATTGATCCAGATAATCCTCACATCCATCATCACAAGCGCCTAATGACACTAATGCGAAAAAAAAGATGATGATTTTAAATATATTGTTTTTCATACAGTTTTCTTTTTGTTGATTTACGAAATTACCACCCATAATTTTGTGTCAGTTGTTTGTTCAAGCTGATTTCTGTCTGAGTAAACGGATACAAGTAATGTTGTTTTTTGAATACACGTTTTTCAAACACTGTTCTTTCCCAAAAACTATCAGGAGTTACATCACCGCTTCCGGTAGTTTCCACATTCATACCCCACATCTTACCCCCGTCACATTCTTCAGCGATTTTCCAAGTACGAGTATCAAAAAAACGATGATTTTCGAAAGCCAGCTCTACACGACGTTCTTTACGGCATAAATCAAGTAATTCATTATCATCAGCATGAGGATAAGATTCAGTAATAGACGGCAGAGCAACTCTTGCTCTCAGCTCTTGCCACACTTCCATTGCTTTGGTATAATAATTAGCCGGGATATTCACCCCTCTAATTTTACATTCTAACACAGCCTCTATAAAATTCAAGTAAATTTCTCCCAACCGGAAAGTCGGAAAAGTAATTTCTCCCCATTGTCCATTTGCCGAATTAGCCGTATGGTCATAAAAGCGATTCACCAAAAAACCAGACTTAGGACGAGCGTCCGAAGTATAGCCGTTGGCCCCATGAGCAAAAGAAGTAAGTGTCATTTCATTACCATGATGCCATTTGCTCCCACTAAAGAAAACTGTTACATAAAAACGCGGATCTCTTTCCGTACACATCTTTACAGTATTCAGTTTGTAAGAAGCAGCTCCTCCCCATGCAGGATAGACGAAATCAGTATAAGCCATCTCGTCCATAGGATAACCAGACTCCTGATCAACTATAGGACTACCGTCTGATTCATAACCTGTAATAGGAAACCTACCTGTCTTTGCCATTGGATAGGCATCCACTTGTTGCTGAGTAACCCCGACAAATCCCCAAGAAGAACTACCTGCAACGGAAGTAGGACATGTATGAGCCGACATTATAAAACGCCCTTTCGAACCGGTAGTCCATATTAACTCACTGTTCCACTTTTCTTGTGTTATGCCATAATAATTATCATACGGATCATCATCATCAGAGTGATATAATTGGTAAAGATTGCCATCAATGATCTTGTATACTGCATCTGCTGCCGTTTTCCACTTTGCCGCATCATAATTCTGCGGAAATAGATTCGTTCCATCAGGATTTTTAACAGAGGCATACATCGTATTTCCATTAAACAAATCACGTGCAGAATAAAGAGTCAAGCGTGAGATTATGGCTTGGCAAGCACCTTTGGTAGCCAAGCCCTTTTCTGTACTGGAAGTCCAATTAGACTTCATATACGGGCTATCAATCAACGAATTCAACTCACCTATTACATAATTCACACATTCATCCCATGTATTACGGGGACGTTCCAGCTCAGCTGCACTTTTTGTAAAATCAAGTAGCTCATCATGCAGAATGAATACCGGTCCGTAGATTCTCATCATCAGAAAATAGTAATAACAACGTGCAAAACGAGTTTGTACCTTCCACTGTTCTTTTTCATCATTGCTCAACAACGGGTCAGTACAACGATCAATATTAGCTAAAAATATGTTACACTCACGTATCCCTCTATAATAAGTACTCATACGTTCGTAAGGTACATTTGACGGATTCCAAGCTCCGGAAGTCATAATATGATATTCACGGTCCCGCATTGAAACTGTTACTTCATCAGCTGCCCCGCTCCATGGAGTATATTGGAAATCATTAGCGTCATCCGGTAAGAAACTCATAGTAGTTAACCAATATTTACGTGAATCCGCACGGGTTTCCCACACTTTATCCAAAGTCAGCGCTTCATCTTCCTGTCTATCCAGAAAAGAGTCACATGATGTTTGTGACAGCAGTAAGGCACACACAAACAAAGAAGAACAGTATTTAGTTATTTTTTTCATATATCGTTTCATATTATATTAGAATTTAGCGTTCAAACCTATTGTGAAAACTCTTAATGGAGGATAAATACCTCCGTCTGAACTTCCGGTTTCCGGATCCCATAATTTGAATTTACTAAAGGTCAGCAAATTACTCCCTGAGACATAAATACGGGTAGATTTGATAAACGTTTTTTCAAGAATAGACTTGGGAATAGTGTATCCAATTTCAAAATTTTTCAGTCGCAAGAAGCGCCCGTCCCGCATAGTAAGTGTAGATGTCTGGTTATTGTTAGTAGAACCTTCCCCACCGGCTTCACTCAATCTGGGATAGTAAGCAGCCTGGTTCTGTTCCGGTGTATTGGTTGTCTTCCACACATGATCGTAAATATCAGCATTGATTGCACTTTGATTAATATTACCGGTAGAGAAAGGACGCATTGCAGTGCCGCCAATATAGAAAGTACAATGAGCTATTCCCTGGAAGAAAGCATTGATATCCCAGCTTCTCCATTGGGCAGTCAGTCCGAAACCATAAGTAATCTCCGGAATATTTGTATATCCTAAAGCCACTTTATCATATGTATCAACCACTCCGTCTCCATTAACGTCTCTGTATCTGACATCACCCACACGATAAGTTCCAAAATTCTGTTCAGGAGCATTGTCTATTTCTTCCTGGCTTTGAAACAATCCTTCAGCTATAAGTCCGAAAGTATGGTTTCCTCCAGTTCCGAATGTTTTTCCAATACTGTTTTGATATTTATAAAGGTGTTCTACTTCGTCGTTATTCAGTAATTTATTCCGGTTGAATGTAAAATTAGCCCGCCCGGTCAAAAACACCTCTCCGACTTTTTCCTCATATTCGAGTGTTGCATCCACTCCCCGGTTAACAGACGCCCCGATATTGGTTTTCGGTTTTGTTGTCAGTCCGACGATAGCCGGAAGTCCTTGTCGGTTAATAAATACCCCTTCACGTTTTTCATGAAAATAATCAGCTTGTATCTTAATTCTGTCAAACAGTCTCATTTCAAATCCCAAATTGGTTTTATAAGCTTTTTCCCAACTGACATTTAAATTTTCAACATTTCCGACTTGGATACCTCCGCCTCCTTCACTTCCATTCTCACCATAATTCCACCCATTGTTGGTGCTGATAGTTGATTGATAAATCCACCGGTCTCCACCAATCGCGTCATTTCCCACACTACCATAGGACGCTTTCAATTTCAATTCACTGACAACCGGAAGAATTGGTTCCCAGAATTTCTCATTAGAAATCATCCAACCGACAGCATAAGCCGGGAAAAATCCGAACCGATGTCCCTTGGCAAAGTTTTCCGAACCGTTATATCCCATATTAAATTCAGCAAAATAAGTATCCTTAAAAGCATAAGTCACACGCCCGGCAAGTCCTTGATATTTATAAGGTAATGAAAGGGTTTTGCTATAAGTCAGTTTCTTGTTTGTAACCTTATGATTGTATAAAAGCATGGCACCTACACGATGTTTTTCGGCAAACAACCGATTATAGTTGATACTACCTTCCAAATAGGTAGTAATGGAACCACTACCACTTTCACTAAGTCCTAATTCGTCTGTTCCGGTCACAATAGGACTACCAAAAATCAAATTCCCGTCTTCATCACGACCCTTAGCATAATATTGATTCGGTGTTTTAGAACGAACAATGGTGTTAGTATTAACCGCATCCCAGGAAAATTTAATAGAAGCTGTTAGCCCTTTGGTGACTAAATCTCCTAAATCCTGATTGATTCCGATAAGTGACTGTGCGGAATTCCAAAATTGTTCGCGATATCCGGAATGAACTAAAAGATTCCAAGGATTCTCGCCACCTTGCATACTCGGATAAGAAAGAGTTCCGTCTGAATATTCTTTAGGATAAACACCGGGAGAAGCTTCGAAAGCTCTCGACCAGATTTTATCTTTCTCTACACCGGGACCATAAAACTTCTCATATATATTGGCCAGATTTACATTCAGAACAGTAGACTTTGTTACATTAAAATCCATATTAGCACGGAAGCTATATTTATTGTAACGAAGAGATGTATCATAGTCATATCGTTGCCCTGCATTTCTAAAAATAGAACCTTCATTATACAGCGAACCGGAAACAAAGTATTTACAAATATCACCTCCACCGGATACATTCAAATTTACCCGCTGGTTAGAGGCCATATTCTTATAAAGTTCATGCATCCAGTCAACATCAGGATACAAATCGGGATCTGTCCCATTCTGGAAATATCCTATTTGCTCTGGAGTATAATATTCATAACCTTTCATCTCATTGTATAATTCAGCCCATTGTGCAGAGTTTACAAATTCCGGCATTTTGGTAGGTTGAGTAAAACCAGCTTCTACTCTGGCATTAATAACAGGTTTACCCTCTGCCCCTTTCTTGGTTGTAATCAAGATTACACCATTAGCTCCTCGCACACCATAAACAGCGGAAGCGGAAGCATCTTTTAATATAGAAAAAGAAGCGATATCCTCTACATCTACTAAGTCCAAATCCCGTTCGATTCCGTCTACCAATACCAATGGAGTGTTACCACCGGTAAAAGAAGATACCCCTCGAATATAGAAATCGGCTGCGCTGGCTTTTCCCGGTTCTCCCGTGCGATTCATCGCTACAACTCCTGCTAGTTGTCCTGCCAGTACACTCGAAATAGAAGAACCCGGAACTTTAACACCTGCCATATCAATAGTGGAAATAGAACCGATGACACTGGCTTTTTTCTGATGACCGTAACCTACGACTACCACTTCGTCGATTTTTTCAGTATCAAACTTTAGAGTCACATTGATAACGTTTTGGTTTCCTATCGCAACTTCCTGAGTACTCATTCCTATATATGAGAATACGAGTACTCCACCTACAACCGAGTTGTCGATAGTAATAGAATATTTACCGTCCAAATCGGTAATAGCTCCCGTCGAGCTGTTTTTAAGCCATACATTGGCTCCGATAATGGGCATATTGTCTCCTTCGGAAATTACCGTACCGGTAATAGTACGCTTTTTAGGAGCTGCCTGGCTGTCCTTTGCAGCGTAAGTTTGGATTGATATTCCGGCTAATAAAATAAGAAAAAACAACCGGAAAAATTGGGTGTGAAATAAATTTGGTTTCATGTATGTTTATTAAAGTTAATCACAATACTAATTTAAGATTCATAATACAGTTTCATTTAATCTCTTTACTTATTAATTTCCTCCTTTCTTTTTAAAGTTCGACCTTTTATCTCTTTGCATTTTGAGTATACGCAAAGAAAGGAACTTTAAAAAAGAGTGTGGGGTGGGATATTTATATTTGAGAGGGGAGGAATTAGAAAGGGGGAGAAAAAAGATAGTTTTTATATAATTTATCCCCTCCTCCTAGAGAAAGCTATTATTTTTGTAATCGGAAGGTAATACTCCAAACTCCTTTTGAAGCATTCTCTAAAATAACGTAAATCACTAAAACCTACCGCATAAGTAACTTCAGAAATACTATACTTTTGTGATAATATCATTTGTGAAGCAACCTTCAACCGAATACTCCGGATAAAAGCATTTGTTGTCTGGTTAGTCAGTTGTTTTATCTTCTTGTTGAGTGTCAATTGGCTCATTCCTATTGTACGGCAAAGTAACGAAACACTCAATTCTTCATTAGCAATATTATCTTCTACTACCTTTATGATTTTTTGAATAAAATCCCTATCGGTCTTTTCCGGAAAAACAGTAGTAGGATCTTCCTCAGACATTAAGTTATTGCTAAACTTTTGGGCCAACATTTGTCGGTTGGTAAGGATAGAATGTACTGTGGAAATTAAAATATCATTATCAAAAGGCTTACTGCAATAAGCATCCGCATAAACAGACAATCCTTCTTGCTGTATCTCTTTAGATGTCTTTGCCGTTAGAAGAATTACAGGAATATGTGAAGTCTCTTTCGTCGATTTAATAGCGGAACAGAGTTCTATTCCATTCATCTCCGGCATATAGATATCTGAGATGACCAATGACGGTATTTGAGACAAACAAAGGTCAAAAGCCTCTTTACCATTGAAAGCAGTCAATATCTTATAATAAGGACAAAACAACTCATCCAATATTTGTACAATACCTTTATTATCATCCACAATAAGCAAAGCCGGTTTATCACTCATATCTCTGTCTCTATCCTCTATTTCCGGATGTATATATTCTGATGCAGTAAAGGGAACAGAATCCTCCTGTGAGAAGGTTGTTGTCTCTGATAATGGTTCTATAAGAGTATTCTTATTTTGGAAGGGAATAAAAACTTGAAAAACAGTCCCTTCCCCCTCAGTACTCTTGAACAGAATTGTTCCTTTATGAAGTTCTACCAGACTTTTAGTCAAAGAAAGTCCGATGCCGACTCCTGATTCCGAATAGAAACGTTCGAAAATATGTTTTTTCACTTCTTCTGTCATTCCCGTACCCGAGTCGGTTATGTGAATAGAAACACCTTTCTCTTGTTCCATGACATCCAATGTGATAGAACCTCCGTCAGGCGTATGCTTGATAGCATTGGAAAGAAGATTATACAGAATTTCTTCCATTTTATATGCATCAAATAACAAAAGAATGTAAGAGGCATTTGTATTAAATGCAAACTGTATCTGCTTGTCATGAGCTATTTGAAGGAATTGTGAGAAACAATTTCTACAAAATTCCACGATATCCCCCTCCCGTAGTTCGATATCCAGTTTGCCTTTGTCTTGCTTAGACAATTTAAGTATCTGATTTATCAAACGTAATAATATAGAACTATTATGTTGTATGTTCATCAGATGACGATGCAATTCATCCTTCGAGATATCCGGCGTAGAAAGTAATTTTTGCAGAGGAGAAATGATCAATGTCAACGGAGTACGAAATTCATGTGACAGATTCATAAAGAAATTCATTTTCATCTCTGACAGTTCCCGTATCTGTTGTTTTTCTTTCTGTGCAAGAAAGAGTTCATTCTTCCTTTTCTCACGAATCTTGAAATTCCGGATAATCATATATACAATGAATATACTTATAAGTATATATAATAGTATAAAATACCACCGGAGTAAAAGCGGCTGCAAAACCTGAATTTCCATTTTCAGTGGTTCCGACCAAGTCTCACCATTGCAAGAGGCTTTCACTGAAAAAAGATAATTGCCGGGAGGTATATTAGTATATTTTGCCGAACGATTACCTTGTTCGCTAGTAATCCATTCTTTATCAAACCCTTCCAACTTATACTTATAAATAATTTTATCTGTGGAGGTGAAATGCAAGGCAACGAAGTCGAATGAAAAATTATTGTTACGACTGGATAATGTCAGTTTATCAGTATTAAGAATGGAGCGTTCCAATAGAATCTGCCTGTTCACTTCTTCTCCGACTTTCAGAGTCTTATTATTTATGGAAAGATTAACAAAAGAAAGTTTGGGAAGAATAGTATCCTCCGTAAACACAGCAGGAGTAAACGAGGTAATACCGTTAATGCCGCCAAAATATAAAGTTCCATTCCTTTTTTCATATATAAGCTCTTTCACTAAACTCATTATTTGCAAGCCCGTCATTTAGTTGGTAGATTTTGACGGACAATGTTTGAGGGTCAATCCTGTTCAATCCTTTATTAGTAGCTACCCAGATAAAGCTATTGTTATCCTCTGATATAGCTTTGATACAATTATTGGAAAGCCCCTTCTGAACATTAATCCATTGATAGTTCCAATCATTAGTAGAGGGATTACGTTTCAGATAATACAATCCATTGTCTAAAGTCCCTACCCATATATCACCATTCTTGGCTTCACGAATATGAACGATGTTATCTTGAAACAACAGATTATTCTGATGAGTGGCAAAGCTAAATTTCCGAAATATGGGAGAAGACGTGAAACGTTCTTTACCATTTAACACAACAAGTCCTTCTGCCGTACCAACCCATAAATTATTCTCTCTATCTTTCAGAATTGTACGTATAGTATTGGAGGGAAGAGGCAAAACTTCAGAATCAGTTTTATAAGTTACAACACTCTGTTGAGTAGAATAATTATAAAGAGTAACCCCATTGTTATAAGATGCAATCCACAAGAAACAAGAA
>VOFB01004727.1_pt1 | contig 32066 bp, 47 predicted proteins | sample 5384141 | NCBI WGS metagenome assembly VOFB01 (sample SAMN12384721, study PRJNA508395) | human gut metagenome | isolation source: healthy gut A | host: Homo sapiens | reverse complement strand
GTCCAACTTATCTCATGGCCAGCCTGACTCTACACAACATCTACACATTCGGAGTTATTATTCTTTGGTAAGCTTCGACGCCCCCTAGGAAATTCAGTGCTCAATTCGCAAGACTTATATAGAAATAACTCAGTTATTTCTGAGGAGAACCTCAGCTATCTCCGGGTTCTGATTGATTCTCCCCTTATCCACGTTCCTCATCCCCACCCTTTCAATCTGGATGGGTTCGGTCCTCCATTGCCTTTTGCGCAACTTCAACCTGGACATGGATAGATCACCTGGTTTCGGTCTGCTCCACCTGATCTTTATTCGCCCTATTAAGACTTGGTTTCCCTTCGGCTCCACCTTTGGTGTTTAACCTCGCCAGCCAGCGTAGGTTCCACAGCTTGTAAACATAGGGTTTCAGGTTCTGTTTCACTCCCTCCCGGGGTCCTTTTCACCGTTCCTTCACAGTACTATGCGCTATCGGTCACTAAGGAGTATTTAGCCTTACGGGGGTGGTCCCCGCATGTTCAGTCAAGGTTCCACGTGTCTCGTGGTACTCTGGATACCGCCATGTCAACTCATCTTTTCGCTTACGGGGCTTTCACCCTCTCTGGCCGGCTTTCCCAAAACCGTTCTGCTAAATTTGTTGAATCAATTATGCGGTCCGAACCCCGGGATGCACGCACCCCGGTTTGGGCTCTTCCGTTTTCGCTCGCCGCTACTTACAGAATCACATGTTGTTTTCTCTTCCTCCGGCTACTTAGATGTTTCAGTTCACCGGGTTCCCCCTCTAACGTTATGTATTGGCTTAAGAATACTTGAGGTTTGCTCAAGTGGGTTTCCCCATTCAGATATCTCCGGATCAAAGGATATTTGCTCCTCCCCGAAGCTTTTCGCAGCTTATCACGTCTTTCATCGGCTCTTAGTGCCAAGGCATCCACCATACGCTCTTTCTAGCATGACCAACTTGCTCTCATTCACGGGAATGAATGATCAGCTACACCGATATAGCGTTATCGGCGTTGGCTTAAGGTCAATTTTATTTACGTCTGTTTTCTTCAGACAGTAATTATTACTCTGTTTATAACAATTACCTCGGATGTCTTGATTAGATATTTAAAATCTTATCTCTATTTCTTATATGCAATTTTCAAGGTACATAGATGATAATGAAGATTCATTATCAAGTGGAGAATACGAGATTCGAACTCGTGACCTCCTGCTTGCAAGGCAGGCGCTCTCCCAACTGAGCTAATCCCCCATATTCAATTATTTTAGGCTTATAAGTGGGCTTAAGTGGACTCGAACCACCGACCTCACGCTTATCAGGCGTCGCTAGCTGAGCTATAAGCTTTTCTTTTTCAAGATTTGGCGGCCACCTACTCGCCCGCACCGTCTCCAGTGAAGTACCATCGGCCGCTTAGGTCTTAACCATCGTGTTCGGTATGGGAACGGGTGTTTCCCCTAAGCGCATCGCCACCAAAAATCATTATTAAGCTTTTGACAGCCTTAATAACTAAACAATAGATAACAACCCTTACTTTTATTTTTCCTTAGAAAGGAGGTGATCCAGCCGCACCTTCCGATACGGCTACCTTGTTACGACTTCACCCCAGTTATCGGTCCCGCCTTCGGCAGCTCTCTCCTTTAGGTTGAGTCACTGACTTCGGGCATTACCGACTCCCATGGTGTGACGGGCGGTGTGTACAAGACCCGGGAACGTATTCACCGCAGCATTCTGATCTGCGATTACTAGCGATTCCAGCTTCATGTAGTCGAGTTGCAGACTACAATCCGAACTGAGACGTTATTTTTGAGATTTGCTCAGGATCACTCACTCACGTCATCACTCCTCTGCTTCCCTCTGTTTACGCCATTGTAGCACGTGTGTAGCCCTGCTCATAAGGGGCATGATGATTTGACGTCATCCCCACCTTCCTCCAGGTTATCCCTGGCAGTCTCTCTAGAGTGCCCACCTAAATGCTGGCTACTGAAGATAGGGGTTGCGCTCGTTGCGGGACTTAACCCAACATCTCACGACACGAGCTGACGACAACCATGCACCACCTGTCACCGATGTTCCGAAGAAAAGCTTCCATTACGAAGCGGTCATCGGGATGTCAAGATCAGGTAAGGTTCTTCGCGTTGCTTCGAATTAAACCACATGCTCCACCGCTTGTGCGGGTCCCCGTCAATTCCTTTGAGTTTCATTCTTGCGAACGTACTCCCCAGGTGGACTGCTTATTGCGTTAGCTGCGGCACCGAATAGCTTTGCTACCCGACACCTAGCAGTCATCGTTTACGGCGTGGACTACCAGGGTATCTAATCCTGTTTGCTCCCCACGCTTTCGAGCCTCAACGTCAGTCATCGTCCAGTAAGCCGCCTTCGCCACTGGTGTTCCTCCTAATATCTACGCATTTCACCGCTACACTAGGAATTCCACTTACCTCTCCGACACTCTAGCTCAGCAGTTCCGAATGCAGTCCCGGGGTTGAGCCCCGGGCTTTCACATCTGGCTTGCCGTGCCGTCTACGCTCCCTTTACACCCAGTAAATCCGGATAACGCTTGCCCCATACGTATTACCGCGGCTGCTGGCACGTATTTAGCCGGGGCTTCTTAGTCAAGTACCGTCATTTTCTTCCTTGCTGATAGAAGTTTACATACCGAAATACTTCTTCCTTCACGCGGCGTCGCTGCATCAGGTTTCCCCATTGTGCAATATTCCCCACTGCTGCCTCCCGTAGGAGTTTGGGCCGTGTCTCAGTCCCAATGTGGCCGATCACCCTCTCAGGTCGGCTACTGATCGTCGGCTTGGTGGGCCGTTACCCCACCAACTACCTAATCAGACGCGGATCCATCTCACACCACCGGAGTTTTTCACACTGTACCATGCGGTACCGTGGTCTTATGCGGTATTAGCAGTCATTTCTAACTGTTATCCCCCTGTATGAGGCAGGTTACCCACGCGTTACTCACCCGTCCGCCGCTCAGTCAAATAGAATCCTCCGAAGAATCTTCCTAAGTGCTTCGCTCGACTTGCATGTGTTAAGCACGCCGCCAGCGTTCATCCTGAGCCAGGATCAAACTCTCGTTAAAAATCTTTAATTCCGATTTGACTCGGACTTAAAATCAAGTTCGTTCCAGTTCAAGAAAACTACTAGCTTTCTTATCCCCTTTTACTGTTTTAAGGTTCGACATTAAATGTCTGTTCTGAATAATTCTCTTTAGAATTTTCAGGGTTGTTGTCTATTGTTTAATTATCAAGGTTCTTTGTTGTTTCTTGTTCAACAGCTCGTTTAGTATATCACACTCTCAACTGTTTGTCAAGAACTTTTTTAATTTATTTTTTGCTTTCTTTTTACAAATCTTTCAAATAATTTGTTAGCGAAAGCTTGTATATAATACCATGTATTTTATAGACTGTCAAGATGTTTTTTCATCTTTTTTTTTTTCCTTTTAAATACATTTCCCAGTATCATATATGGCCGTAAAAAACTATCTGAAAGCTCGTTTCAGACAGTTCTCACTGACCTAACGGAGAAAGAGGGATTCGAACCCTCGCGCCGCGTTAGCGACCTACACCCTTAGCAGGGGCGCCTCTTCGGCCTCTTGAGTATTTCTCCAGCAAAGTTATTATATCAAGCCTTTCTACGTATGTCAATTACTTTTTTCGCATTTTCTAATATTTTCTTTACTGGCATATATTTACATTATATATATGCCTATTTTCTTTATTCTAAAGATCTAAAGACTACTGTTAATCGTACATTGTATTCTTTCTTTCACTATGGCTGCTATTTCTGTTGTTTTCATATCTTTATATTCATCATAAAGTAATGGTTTTAAGAAATGCACCTGTACATCCACTTGTTCTGTTGTCTTGGAATCAAATGGCACAAACAATTAACCAGCGCAACTGGCACGATCGGACATTTTGCCCTGGTTGCCGCTTTGAAACTTCCGCCTTTGAATTCCTGTACCTGATTACCCTTTTTAGATCTTGTACCTTCCGGAAAGATAAGAAAGTTCTTTCCCGCTTTTACATCATTGCTTACATTAATAATTACCTGTAAAGACTGACGGACATCCTCTCTGTCAATCATGTAAGCCTTCATACACGCAAAAACCTGTTTAAGAAATGGAACATTAGCCACTTCTTTTTTAGCAACTACCGAAAATGGTCTTGGACACGCTTCCATAATCGCAAGTACATCATAAAGTCCCTGATGATTTGGATAGAACATGAATCCATTATCATCCGGGATGTTCTCCTGTCCATATACTTTAATATTAATATTTCCCGAAGTATTGGCACGATGATCTATGTATCTTAATAATTCATAGTGTTCTTCCTCTGTATACTTTTCAACATGTCTTGCATGATAACATAATTTGTACCAATAAACCGGCACAAACAAAATATTTCTTATAACCATCAGAAGAATTCTTCTCATATCTTTTTTGTACTCCCTGATTGCTGTCTCATACAGATTGTTACCTTCGCTGTCAATTACTACGATAACCGGAAGATTCTCTACCTGAAGTTTACGGATAGCTTCCGTTCCAAGATCTTCATATGCAACAACCTCTGATGATTTTATACATTTGGACAATAAGGCACCAGCTCCTCCGATTGCCGCAAGATATACACACCCATTGCGCACAACAGCATCGATTACCGCCTGACTTCTTTTTCCTTTTCCGATCATTGCTGTCTGTCCAAGATCAAGAAGACGTGGTGCATATTTGTCCATACGGCTGGCGGTTGTCGGTCCGGCAGATCCTATTGGACGCCCCTCTTTGCAGGAGATGGTCCCATATAATAAATTGCCTGATTTTTGATATCAATTGGTAATTCTTCGCCTCTGTCCAATGCTTCGTCCATCCGCTTATGTGCTGCATCTCTGGCAGTATAAATAGTTCCGGTAATATATACATAATCTCCAGCGTGAAGAGATTTTGCTGTTTCTTTTTTGTAATAGGTGCTGTGATATGCTTTTCCATAGTATTTACACCTCCCTGATAATATGGCGATTTACATGACAACAGATATTGACCGCTACAGGAAGTCCTGCAATATGCGTCGGGTAAGTATTCACATTAACTGCTAATGCAGTTGTCGTTCCGCCAAGTCCGCCCGGGCCGATTCCAAGTTTATTAACTGTATCCAGCATTTCTTTCTCCAGATCTTTAACCCATGGGATCTCAGAGTGTGATCCTGCCTCTCTTGTAAGTGCTTCTTTTGCCATCAGTGCACATTTTTCAAATGTTCCTCCTATACCGACTCCGACTACCATTGGCGGACAGGCATTTGGGCCTGCATCCCTGACTGCTGTAAGAATTGCATTCTTTACGCCTTCTATTCCGTCAGCCGGTTTAAGCATAAAAACACGACTCATATTTTCACTTCCGAATCCTTTTGGAGCAACTTTTATCTCTACTTTATCTCCCGGAACAATGCTGTAGTGAATAACTGCCGGCGTGTTATCTTTCGTATTCTCACGAATGATCGGGTCATTTACAACAGACTTTCTAAGATATCCTTCCACATATCCTTGGCGCACACCTTCGTTCACGGCATCTTCCAGGCTGCCTCCTTCAAAATGTACATCCTGACCAACTTTCAGAAATACGACCGCCATACCGGTATCCTGACAGATTGGAATCATATCCTCTCCTGCAATCTTTAAATTCTCCTGCAGCTGATCTAAAATCTGGCGTCCAAGAGGAGACTGTTCTGTATCCAACGCATGCTTCATCGCCTGATCCATATCCTCTGCCAGAAAATGATTTGCTTTTATGCACATATCTTTTATATTCTGTGTGATCGTATTTACATTAATTATTCTCATCTATATCCTCCGTCCCAAATAAAAAATGCCCTGTCTCATATTCATTTACCCTCTCCCCATATGATATACAAGTTCTTTTCGCTGTGCTATAATGAATTTAATACATTTTTTAGGAGGGGTTGAAATGACAACAAATGTAGATTTAGAGAAACTTCAAAAGGATGCCGTAGACATCTTTAATCAGGGCTTTGCCTGTTCAGAATCCGTCATTTATGCAATCAAGGAGAATTTTGAACTGGACATGTCGGATGATGCGATTGCTATGAGTTCCGGATTTCCATGGGGGCTTGGCGGAGGCGGATGTATCTGTGGTGCACTCGCCGGAGCAACGATGTGTATCGGATATTTCTTCGGACGTAAGACACCTGGTGATCCTAAGATTAACCGCTGTTTCAAGCTTTCGAACGAAATCCACGATTTCTTCAAGGAATACTGTGGTGCAACATGCTGCCGTGTTCTGACAAAAAGGCAAAGAGAAGAATTCTCCGGAACGTAAAGCACAGTGTACAGACTTTGTAGCTGCTACTGTGAAGAAGACTGCGGAGATCATTCTTCGTGAACTTGCTGCAGATGAGGCGGAAAAATAAAAATATTTTTTCAAAAACGAGGCGGAAATTTTTTAATCTTCCGCCTCGTTTTATATCTTTATTCTTCTGTCTCTACGTTCTCTGCATCTTCTGTACTTTCTTCCGGCTCTACCAGATCATCTTCTGATTCATCGCCTCTACGTACTTTTGCGATACAAGCTACTTTATCGCCTTCCGGCAGGTTGATAAGCTTCACTCCGGATGTCACTCTTCCGAGTTCTGAGATTCCGTCACACTTCATACGGATGATGATTCCTCCGTGTTGATGATCATGATCTCATTGTCATCATTTACGGCTTTCACACCAACCAGGTTACCGGTCTTCTCGGTAATCTTGTAGCACTTCACGCCTTTACCGCCTCGGTTCTGGGCTGTAAATTCATCGATGGAAGTACGTTTACCCATACCATATTCGGACACGATCAGCAGTTCTGTTCCCTGTGAGTCGATCTGCATTCCGATCACTTCGTCGCGGTCTACCAGATTCATACCACGGACACCCATGGATGTTCTTCCGGTCGGACGTACATCACTTTCGTTAAAACGGATACACTGTCCATACTTTGTAACCATGAACACATCATGATCGCTGTCTGTGTATTTTACCTCGATCAGCTCATCTTCTTCACGCAGATTGATTGCAGCAAGTCCTGTTTTTCTCACATTTGCATAATCAGTAATCGGTGTCTTTTTGACGATTCCTTTCTTGGTTGCCATCAGCAGATACTCATCATCGTTATATTTCTCAATCGGAATGACCGCACTGATCTTCTCGCCCGGCATTAACTGCAGCAGGTTCACGATCGCAGTTCCTCTGGATGTTCTGCTTGCTTCCGGAATCTCGTATGCTTTCAGACGGTATACTCGTCCGGTATTGGTAAAGAACATCAGGTAATGATGTGTATTGGTCAGGAAGAGCTCTTCTACGTAAGCCTCATCCAGGTTCTGCATTGCCTTGATTCTCTTTCCAGACCTGTCAGAGCACGCAGACGCATATCCACAATAGCCTGTGCCTGTACATCAGAAAGTTCAAATCTCTCCATCAAACGTTCTTTTGCAATCTGGGCATTCTGACTGCCACGGATAATAGTAATAACTTCGTCAATGAAGTCCAGAGCCTTTAACAATCCCTGTAAAATATGATCTCTTTCCTCAGCCTTGTTCAGATCATATTTGGTTCTTCTGGTAACCACATCCTCCTGATGTTTCAGGTAATAAGTCAGCATATCCAGCAGATTCATGACCTTAGGCTGATTGTTGATCAGCGCCAGCATGATCACACCAAAAGTATCCTGAAGCTGTGTATGCTTGTACAGCTGATTCAGAATAACATTGGCATTGGCATCCTTACGAAGCTCAATAACCACGCGGACACCTTCACGGTTGGATTCATCACGGATATCTGTGATACCGTCGATCTTTTTCAGTTTTACCAGCTCAGCAATCTTGATGATCAGATTGGCCTTATTGACCATATATGGCAGTTCGGTGGCAATGATCTGGCTCTTACCGTTAGGTAGTGTCTCGATATTGGTCACTGCACGGACTCTGATCTTACCACGGCCGGTACGGTAAGCTTCCTCACAGCCTCTGGTACCCAGAATCAGTCCTCCGGTAGGAAAATCGGGAGCTTTCACAATGGGAAGAATCTCATCGATCGTAGTATCTCTGTCTTCTTCTACACGATTATCAATAATTTTAACAACAGCCTGTACCACTTCACGAAGGTTGTGAGGTGGAATATTGGTAGCCATACCTACGGCAATACCGGTAGTACCGTTGACTAGCAGGTTTGGATAACGGCTGGGCAGTACGACAGGTTCTTTTTCAGTATCATCAAAGTTCGGTACAAAATCTACGGTATTCTTACCGATATCTGCCAGAAGCTCCATGGAAATCTTGGAAAGTCTTGCCTCGGTATAACGCATTGCTGCAGCACCGTCACCATCCATGGAACCGAAGTTACCGTGGCCATCTACCAGAGGATAACGGGTAGACCAGTCCTGTGCCATATTAACCAATGCACCATAGATAGAGCTGTCACCGTGCGGATGATATTTACCCATCGTATCACCGACAATACGGGCACTCTTACGATGCGGCTTGTCGGGACCGTTGTTCAGTCGATCATAGAATAGAGTACACGTCTCTGTACCGGCTTCAGACCATCCCTCACATCCGGAAGCGCACGGGATGCAATAACACTCATGGCATAGTCGATATAGAAAGTTTCCATTTTCTTCTTTCAGATCGACTTCATGGACTTTGTCAAATATATTGTCGTTCATTTTCCATCAATCTCGTCAATACGATTTATTATCCCTGTTCCTCCATTTCTTCTACACGCTTAATATTATACATCCAGATTCTTAACGTACTGAGCATTTTCTTCGATGAATTCTCTTCTGGGTTCTACCTTGTCACCCATCAGTGTGGTAAAGGTCAGATCCAGTTCGCTTCCGTCTCATCATCCATCGTTACACGAACAGGATACGGTGTTCCGGATCCATGGTGGTCTCCCAGAGCTGTTCCGCATCCATCTCACCCAGACCTTTGTAACGCTGGATCTTATTATTCTGGTCACGACCTACTTCAGAGAGAATGCTCCAGTTCTTCATCACTGTAGGCATACCATACCTTCTTGTTCTTCTCCAGCTTATACAGAGGCGGCTTCGCCAGGAATACATGTCCCTGCTTGATAAGCTCCGGCATAAACCGATAGATGAAAGTCAGAAGAGTACTGATATGCGCACCGTCTACATCGGCATCGGTCATCAGAATGATCTTGTTGTAACGAAGCTTGGAAATATCGAAATCCTCATGGATTCCGTACCAAAAGCAGTGATCATTGCCTTGATCTCAGCATTGGCATAGATCTTATCCAGTCTTGCCTTTTCTACATTCAGTATCTTACCACGCAGGGGCAGGATAGCCTGTGTTGCACGGGATCTGGCAGTTTTTGCGGAACCACCCGCGGAATCTCCCTCTACGATGTAGATTTCGCAGTTTTCCGGATTCTTGTCTGAACAGTCTGCAAGCTTTCCAGGAAGTGACATATTATCAAGTGCTGATTTTCTTCGTGTCAGGTCTCTCGCTTTTCTTGCAGCCTCTCTCGCACGCTGTGCCATCACAGATTTCTCTACGATGATCTTACCAACGGCCGGATTCTGCTCAAGGAAGATCTCAAGCTGCTTGCTGACTACATTGTCAACAGCGCCTCTTGCCTCACTGTTTCCCAGTTTCTGCTTCGTCTGTCCCTCGAACTGAGGATCCTCGATCTTAACACTGACAATGGCAGTCAGGCCCTCACGGATATCTTCACCGCTTAAGTTCGGCTCATTGTCACGCAGAAGCTTGTTCTTTCTTGCATAATCATTAAATGTCTTTGTGATCGCATTACGGAATCCGACAATATGAGTTCCACCTTCCGGAGTCGTAATATTATTTACAAATCCATACGTATTGTCACTGTAAGAATCGTTGTGCTGCATAGCCACTTCGACAGACACATTATTTACCATACCTTCACAGTAAATGATCTGCTCATAAAGCGGTGTCGCACTGCGGTTCAGGTAAGTAACGAATTCTTTGATTCCGCCTTCGTAGTGGAATGTTCTTTCTTTCGGCTCTTCCTCACGGTCGTCCTTCAATACGATTTTCAGTCCTTTTGTCAGGAATGCCATCTCGCGGAATCTCTGTTTCAGAACATTAAAATCAAAGATCGTTGTCTCAAAAATGGTATCATCCGGCAGGAATGTTACTTTTGTACCGGTCTTTTCTTCTTCACAGTCACCGATCACGGTCAGTTTCTCCATAACTTTTCCGCGCTCGTAACGCTGCTGGTATACTTTACCCTCGTGGTAGATCTCAACTTCCAACCAGTTGGAGAGGGCATTTACAACAGAGGCACCTACACCGTGCAGACCACCGGATACCTTGTATCCCCCACCGCCAAACTTACCGCCGGCATGCAGAATCGTAAATACGACTTCTACTGCAGGGATACCTGCTTTGTGATTGATGCCTACCGGAATTCCTCGTCCGTTATCAATAACGGTGATGGAATTGTCTTCATTGATGGTTACATCAATGGTATCACAGAAGCCCGCCAAAGCTTCGTCTACGGCATTATCGACAATCTCGTATACCAGATGATGCAAGCCTCTGGCTGATGTACTTCCAATGTACATACCAGGACGTTTGCGGACTGCCTCAAGACCTTCCAGTATCTGAATTTCGTCTGCGCCATATTCGTGCTGTACCTTTTCTGTAGCCATGCTAAGTCCTCCTAGTTTTCTTTCGTTACCTGCCCGTTCTGGACATGGAACACTTTGTTTATTGAAAAGCGGTGATTTACAAAATCCTCAACACCCGTACAGGTAATCAAAGTCTGTATATCATGTATGCTGTCTAACAAATAGTTTTGCCTGTGTTTATCAAGTTCAGACAATACATCGTCAAGTAAAAGTATCGGGGTGTCATGTGTTGCCAGTTTGACCAGCTCGATCTCCGACAGTTTCAAAGACAGGGCAGCCGTTCTCTGCTGTCCCTGGGAACCATATTTGCGGATGTCCATATCACCGATCAGAAAGCCGATGTCGTCCCTGTGCGGCCCCCACCGTTGTACTCTTCATCCGCAGATCTCTCTCCCGGTACCGGTTCAGTGCCTGTTCAAATGGCAGATCTCCCGTACTTGGCTCGTATATGATCTTCAGGCTTTCTTTACCGCCGGTCAGTCTTTGGTGAATCTTTGCAATGATCCCATTGATCTGTTCGACAAATTCTTTTCTTCTGGCAATCAGCCTTTCCCCATATTGTACCATCTGCAGCTCCCATATTTCCAGTGTATCCGAAAGATCTTTCTTTCCGCCGAAACTGAGCTCTTTCAGCAGATGGTTTCGCTGATTCACGATCCGGTTGTAATTCGACAGATTATTCAGGTACACCTTATCAAGCTGCGAAAGCTCCAGATCTATGAATCTTCTTCTCTCTGCCGGCCCGTTCTTGATAATGTTCAGATCTTCCGGTGAAAAAAATACAAGATTCACAATTCCGAAAAGTTCGCTTGCTTTCCGGATCGGCATCTTATTGATGGCAATCCCTTTCGGACTGTTCTTCTTCAGGTGCATATCGATCTGATAACTGATTCCGTTCTTTTCCACTACGGTTTCGATGTGTGATTCATCCTCGCCGAAACGGATCATATCCCTGTCCTTCGACCCGCGGTGGGACTTGGTCGTTCCGGACAGATACACAGCCTCCAGAATATTCGTCTTCCCCTGGGCATTGTTCCCGTAAAAATATTCGTAGAACCATCAAACTCCACATTTAGAAGATCATAATTTCTAAAATTCTTTAATTTCAGGGAATTAACCTTCAATTCTGATCTCTTCTCCGTCAAATAATACAACATCTCCGCCGTATAACTTACGTCCGCGGCGTGTATCTGTCTCGCCATTTACCATGACAAGACCTTCCTGGATCACTTCTTTGGCTTCTACTCCGGATTCCACCATTCCTGTAGCTTTCAAAGCCTGTCCAAGCTTGATAAATTCATCTCGTAATCTAATTGTTTCCATATGTCTCGCATTCCTCTCCCGGGATTCTCCCATATCTTATAAGCATAACTTATAGATAAATTTTATCAGATCAGCCAGGCTATATCCGATCCATCTATCAAAAAAGCGTTCTGTTGTATGCATTTTGTTGTATTTTTATGCATATTTTTCTGTTTTTAGTTGCTTTTTATTATACTTATTGCTAAATCTTTTTGCAAGTATTCCTGCGTTTTTGTTTTATCTTTTAATCTTCTTCCAGATACTCCATTCCCGTTTATGCTGCAGCATTAAAGTTCACGGGAAGGATCAGGTAAATATAGCTTTCTTCATCATCTTTGATGAAGCAAGGTGCTTTCGCATTCATCAGATAAATTGTTACTTCTTCGTCGTCGATAACACGAAGTGCATCGATCAGGAATTTCGGATTGAATCCGATCAGCAGATCTTTTCCCTCTTTTGTGATCATGATCTCTTCATTCATAGATCCGATCTGGGATTTGATCTTTAATTCCATAAGTTCGTCACCGATATTGATGATGATTGGTTTCTTGTCTCCTTCTTTTTACCAGAAGTGTTGCTCGGTCAATACAGTTGAGCAGCTCTTTTTTATTAATTCTGACTTTTGTCTCATAATCATTTGACAACATCTGATCGATTCTGAAATATTCTCCTTCGATCAGACGTGATACAACGATCGTGTTATCAAATTCGAACACGATATGATTCTTTGTATATGAAATCGATACCACATTTTCAGCCTCACCCGAAAGGATCTTACTGATCTCGATCAGTGTCTTTCCAGGTACAACAAGCTTTCTGTCAGCTACGCTTTTTTCAATGGCACTTTTCGAATGGAAATTCTGTGTCCGTCCAGCGAAACAACTTTCAGAATATTATCACTGATGTCGAACAATTCTCCAGTCATAAGTTTATTACTTTCACTGTCAGAAATAGAGAAAATTGTCTGACGGATGACTTCTTTCAATGTGAATTGAGAGACTTCTATAGAATCTTCTTTCTCAATAATTGGTAAGTAAGCAAATTCATCGCCAGGTTTACCGGCAATATCAAATTTTGCTTTTTCACATGTGATGACTGTCTGAAGATTATCTAAAGTTTCGATCGTTACTTCATTATCCGGAAGTTTTCTAACGATCTCTGAAAAAATCTTTGCATCGATAGCGATCATTCCGCGATCAATAATGTCTCCGGAAATTTCTGTCTGGATACCAAGTTCCATATCATTCGCTGTTAATTTGATAATATCTGTTGTTGCATCAATAAGAATACATTCAAGAATAGGCATTGTTGTCTTAGATGGAACTGCTTTGGAAACAATACTGACACCTTTGACCAGATTGGATTTACTGCAGGTAATTTTCATATGTGTATAACTCCTTTCGCACGTGTGTGATAGATAAATAAATAAAATAGTTTCCGCCTCAGCCGTATTAGGGGATGTGGAAAAAGGAAAAGTGCCTCTAGCCCAGTGTTTGCAAGGAATTTTGGCTTTGAAAACTTTGTGGAATTCGAATGGATTTTATGTGGAACGACTGTTGAAAACTTTTTCGTTTCTAAAGACAGATGTAAAATCCCTGGGGGGTTTTCCCAAGGCTGTCCCATAGTTATCCACATGTCAGACGCAGATTTTCCACATAGTTATTCACAGGCCAAAATGGCAAAATAAGGCTAAGCCGGATTGATTTTCTTCTTTATAATATTAATAGTGTTAGAAAGAGTCTCGTCCGCCTTTAATTCGTTCTCGATTTTCTCAATCCCATGCTTGATGGTAGAGTGATCCTTGCCCCCAAGAATGACACCGACTGCTTTTTAATGAAGTTTCTGTCATATTTCGGATCAGATACATGGCAATCTGGCGCGGAAATACGATCTCGGCGTTACGTTTATTCCCTTTCAGATCAGGAATAGATACACCAAAATGTTCGGAAACGATGTCCAAAATCAGTTCAGGCGTAACTTCTCTGCGATTATCCGAAGAAATGATATCTTTTAAGGCCTCTGCTGCAAGGGCAATATCGATAGAACCGGTGTTGTTCAGTTTATAAAGAGCAATCAGTTTATTAAGAGACCCTTCAAGTTCTCGGATATTTGTCTTGACGTTCGTTGCGATATATTCGAGTACATCATTCGAATATTGTATTTTTCCAGATGATCCAGCTCGATCTTCTTCTGTAAAATCGCCATACGGGTTTCATAATTAGGTGATGAAATATCAGCAATCAGACCCCACTCAAAGCGCGTACGAAGTCTGGCCTCCAAAGTTTCAATATCTTTCGGCGGCTTATCAGACGATATGATGATCTGCTTTCCGGATGTATGCAGATGGTTAAATGTGTGGAAGAATTCTTCCTGTGTACTTTCTTTTCCGATAATGAATTGGATATCATCGATCAAAAGTACGTCATTATTACGGTATTTATCGCGGAATTTCGACATTGCGGACTCGTTTCCGGCGGTTTTTCCGTTTTTGAGAGCTTCGATCAGCTCATTGGTAAATGTCTCGCTGGTTACATAGAGGACTTTTTTTCTTTGGATTCTTGTCCAGAATAAAATGTGCAATTGAGTGCATCAAATGGGTCTTTCCAAGTCCAACACCTCCATATAAGAAGAGGGGTTGTAGATCTCTCCCGGAGATTCGGCAACTGCGAGGGAAGCAGCGTGGGCGAAATTGTTGTTACCGCCAACAACGAAGGTATCAAATGTATACTTCGGATTAAGCCCGGCTTTTTCCGCAGCACTTTTGCTTTTTTTCTTCTGATTTGCTTCAATGGCCATATTCTGAATCTCGTTCAGTCTGTCATCATCCTCGGAAATGAAGACAACTTCATATTCAGTTCCAGTAATCTCCGCAATACATACTTTTAATGGAAGCTGATATTTTTTTCAATATATTCTACACTCGCATTCATATTTACTAATATAAATACGGTATTGTCTACGACATCGTAAACTTTCAATGGTTGGATCCACGTATTGAACGATACATTGGACAACTCATGTTCGACCCTGAGATGTTCGATAATTTCAGGCCATTTTTCCTTTACTGTATTCATCATATTTACTCCTAATCTGTCTGATTCGCGGATTTTCACCTATAAACCCACTCTTCTACATTGTACATCAAAAAGTTGCTTTAGGCAATCTTTTATCGCTATGCTTTGGCAACTGGCAGTTTCTCTTGATGTAGATTTGAAATATGTGGAAAACTCAATCCCAATTATCAACACTTGTAAAATGCGCATGAAATGGGGAAAAAATCTAAAAAAATATATGATTTCCACACGTTATCCACAAAAATCAACAAAGTTTTCCACAAAATGTGGATAAATATATTTTAAAATTTGAGGAATAGCTTGACGTAGAGCGGTTTTTTTTATATAATCAAGGCTGATGTCTTATGAAAATTAGGGGCAAGCCCCTTGGAATAAAATAAGGAGGTGGATATCCATGAAGATGACATTCCAGCCAAAGAAGAGACAGAGAGCTAAAGTACATGGCTTCAGATCTAGAATGAGCACAGCAGGTGGAAGAAAAGTACTTGCTGCAAGAAGAGCAAAAGGAAGAAAGAAATTATCAGCGTAGGCCGCATATATGTGGCCTTTTCTTCTACTCAGAAAAATTAGGAGAATAAGACAATGAAGTATTCCGAATCACTGAAAAAGAACAAAGATTTCCAATATATATATAGAAAAGGGAAATCTTACGCCAACAAATATCTGGTCATGTATGTACTGGAAAATGGGACAAGTCAGAATCGATTAGGAATATCTGTAAGCAAAAAAGTAGGAAACAGTATAGTACGGCACAGATTAACAAGATTAATCCGAGAAAGCTATAGACTGCAAGAAGAACGATTCAGATGTGGATTAGATATAGTTGTGATAGCAAGAATAGGCGCCAAGGGTAAATCCTATAAAGACATTGACGGCGCAATGCTCCATCTTGGACGTCTTCATGAAATTATAGATGAGGGGTAACGTATTATGAAGAAGATTCTGCTCACTGGTATCAGATTTTATCAGAGATATCTGTCTCCGATAAAGGGCGGTTCCACCTGTAAATTTTATCCGACCTGTTCTCAGTATGCGAAAGAGGCAATTGAGAAATACGGTGCATTAAAAAGGAGGACGACTGGCGGTGTGGAGAATTCTGCGTTGTAATCCGTTTACCAGAGGAGGTTACGACCCTGTTCCTTAAAAAGATTACAACTACATATGGAGGAAAAAATTATGGTACCAAGTTTACTGACTGCCGCTAACTGGCCGATTGTCGGACAGCTTTGCTGGATTCTGGGTAAGGTAATGAACTTTATCTATAATTTCCTGGACAAATGTCTGCCAAGCGATAGCGGGGCTGGTAGGTCTGTCGATTATTCTGTATACGATTTTTTGTGTATACATTATTACTTCCACTTACGATTAAGCAGCAGAGAACATCCAAGATGTCTTCTGTTATGAATCCGGAGATTCAGGCTATACAGAAGAAGTATAAAAATAAGAAAGACCAGGCATCTATGATGAAACAGCAGGAAGAGATTCAGCAGGTGTACGATAAATATGGTACATCGATGTCAGCAGGATGCCTTCCGTTACTGATTCAGATGCCGCTGTTATTTGCTTTGTACCCGGTTATCTATAATATCCAGAAATATGTTCCGGAGATCAAGACAGCTCCAAAGGCTGTAAATGTATTCCTGACACTTCCGGATCTGACTATCTCACCTATGCAGATGATCAAGAACAGCGGAAGCTATGGTTTCCCGGCAATCATGATCATTATTACTGCGATTTTACTTCCGGTATTATCAGGTCTGACACAGTATGGAAGTATCAAGCTTTCACAGGCTATTTCAGGCCAGCAGCTGGACAAAGATAACCCGATGGCGTCTACAATGAACACGATGAATATCACAATGCCACTGTTTTCGGTATTTATGGTATTCTCACTTCCGACAGGTATCGGTCTGTACTGGATCGTCAGTGCGGTAGTACGTTGTGTTCAGCAGGTATTTATCAATAAGCACTTAAGCAAGATTTCTGTAGAAGAGATTCTGGAGCAGAATAAGGAAAAGGCTGAGGAAAAAACGTGTAAAACGTGGCGAGAAGAATGAACGTATCGCAGCAATGGCTCAGATGAATACCAAGAATATGAACAATCAGAACCAGAAGAAGAGACAGAGTACATCGAACCTGAGTGAAAAAGAAAGAGAAGACAAGGTAGAAAACGCACACAAGAAAGCTGAAAATGCGAAGAAAGGAAGTCTCGCATCAAAAGCAAACATGGTGAAGAAATTTAACGAAAATGATTAGGGGGCGCTGTCATGGAGGATTACATTACTGTATCGGCAAAGACATTGGACGATGCGATCACCGAAGCGTTAGTTCAGTTAGGTGTAACAAGTGATCGCTTAGATTATATTGTTGTTGAAAAAGGAAGCGAAGGTTTCCTTGGAATCGGAAGAAAGCAGGCAGTAATCAAAGCCCGCAGAAAACGAGAAGAAAAACCGGTTGAAGAGACAGTGGAAGAAAGTAAAGTTGAAACACCGGTAAAAGAAGAAGTAAAACCAGAGAAGAAGACAGAGAAGAAGCCGGCAAAAGAGCATTCTCATACAAAGAAAAATGTAAGAGAAGAAAACCAGAAGTAAAATCTGAGCCAAAGAAAGAAGTAGAACTTGCAAAAGTTGAACCACAGACGATCGAGACATGTGAAAAGTTCATTTACGATGTGATGAATGCAATGGGCATGGATGATGTAAAAGTTACATCTGTTGTAGATGAAGAAGGAGCACTTTCCATCAATATGGAAGGAAGCAACATGGGTATCCTGATCGGAAAACGCGGACAGACACTGGATTCTCTGCAGTATCTTACAAATCGTGTTGCCAACAAGATGCAGGATGGCTATGTAAGAGTGAAACTCGATACAGAGGATTACAGAAGAAGAAGAAAAGAAACACTGGAAAATCTTGCAAAGAACATTGCAAGCAAAGTAAAGAGAACAAGAAAGACAGTTTCTCTGGAGCCAATGAATCCTTACGAGAGAAGAATCATCCACTCTGCACTGCAGTCTGACCCGGCAGTATCCACACACAGTGAAGGTGAAGAGCCGTACAGAAGAGTTGTGGTAACACTGGTAAGAAACAGAAATAATCGATAATTAAGAGACAGGGGTCTTTAAGCGGCCCCTGTCTTTTTTTTCACTCAAATGTATATTGGAGGAAATTATGGAACAATTATATAACTCCACGATTGCCGCAATATCTACGGCAATGAGTAATTCGGGAATAGGAATTGTACGAATGAGCGGACCGGAAGCATTTCAGATCGCAGACCGGGTATATAAGGGGAAAAAGAGAAAAAAACTATGTGATCAGAAGTCACATACCATTCATTATGGATATATTGTTGATGGAGAACAGGTAATTGACGAGGTCCTGGTCATGCTGATGCGCGGGCCGCACAGCTATACCGGTGAAGACACGGTAGAGATCAACTGTCACGGCGGTGTCTATGTGGTAAAACGAATTCTCGAACTCCTGATCAAAAACGGTGCACGCCCGGCAGAGCCGGGAGAGTACACTAAGCGTGCATTCCTGAACGGAAGACTGGATCTTTCGCAGGCAGAAGCAGTTGGTGATCTGATCGCATCGCAGAACGAATATGCATTGCAGAGTTCGGTAAGCCAGTTAAAAGGAAATATCAAAGATAAGATCAGCGAAATGCGCGAAAAAGATCCTGTATCATACTGCATTTATCGAGACTGCACTGGACGATCCGGAGCATATCAGTGTTGACGGCTATGGAGAAACACTGAAAAAAGTCGTCGATGAGATCATGGAAGCAATGAAAAGATTGCTAGATAGCTGTGATGATGGTAGGATTATAAAAGAGGGCGTACGCACAGTCATCCTCGGGAAACCGAATGCGGGAAAATCCTCTCTGTTAAATGTACTTCTCGGAGAAGACCGGGCAATCGTTACTGATATTGCCGGTACGACAAGAGATGTACTGGAAGAACACCTGAATCTGAAGGGCATTTCCTTAAATATTATGGATACTGCCGGTATCCGTGATACGGAAGATGTCGTGGAAAAAATCGGTGTTGACCGTGCGAAAGAATATGCGGACAAGGCAGACCTGATCCTGTATGTGATCGATGCATCCAGACCACTGGATGAAAATGATGCAGAGATCCTGCATCTGATCAAAGGCAAACGTGCGATCATCCTGTTAAATAAATCCGATCTGGATATGCAGGTGACAAAAGAACAGGAAGAACTGCCGGAAGAATTTCCGGTGATCGAGATCTCTGCAAAGAATGTACAGGGAATCGAAGAGCTGGAAGATACGTTAAAGGAGATGTTCTTCCAGGAGAACTGACATTTAATGATGAAATCTATATTACAAATGTGAGACAGAAAACAGCGCTTCAGGATGCATATGCTGCACTGGAACGTGTGAATGACAGTATTGCCGCGGATATGCCGGAGGATTTCTATTCGATCGACCTTATGGATGCGTATGAAGCTCTCGGTAATATCACCGGCGAAACGATAGGAGAAGATTTGGTTAATGAGATATTCAGCAAATTCTGTATGGGAAAATAAAGATAAATATGATGTCGTAGTCATCGGTGCCGGCCACGCAGGTTGTGAGGCAGCACTGGCGACGGCGAGACTGGGCTTTCAGACACTGGTATTTACCGTCAGTGTGGACAGCATCGCGATGATGCCTTGTAACCCGAATATCGGAGGAAGCTCCAAGGGGCATCTGGTAAAAGAGTTCGATGCGCTGGGCGGAGAGATGGGAAAGGTCATCGACCGTACATTTATCCAGTCAAAAATGTTAAATAAATCCAAGGGTCCTGCGGTACATTCGCTCCGTGCACAGGCGGACAAAGCAGTGTACAGCAGAACGATGCGCCGCGTACTGGAGGCTCAGGAGAACCTGGAGATCAAACAGGGAGAGGTTGCCAATCTCCTTGTGGAAGATGGAAAGATCACGGGAGTGCAGACCTTTTCCGGTGCAACATATCACTGTAAGGCGGTTATCATCTGCAGCGGAACTTACCTGAGCACGATGCATTTATGGTGATGTGAGTCAGTATACAGGCCCGAACGGACTGCAGGCGGCCAATCATCTGACTGACTGTCTGAAAGAACTGGGCATTAAAATGTACCGTTTTAAGACAGGAACACCTGCCAGAGTAGACCGGAAAACAGTTGATTTCAGCAAGATGGAAGAACAGTTCGGAGATGAAAGAGTGGTACCATTTTCATTTACCACGAATCCGGACGATGTGCAGATCGACCAGGCATCCTGCTGGCTGACTTATACAAATGAGACGACACATGAGATCATCCGTGCCAATCTGGACAGATCGCCGTTATATTCCGGCATGATCGAGGGTACGGGACCGAGATATTGTCCGTCTATCGAAGATAAAGTGGTAAAATTTGCGGACAAAAAACGTCATCAGGTATTCCTGGAACCGGAAGGGCTGGAGACGGATGAGATGTACATCGGCGGAATGTCAAGTTCGCTGCCTGAAGATGTACAGTATGCAATGTACCGCAGTGTTCCGGGACTGGAGCATGCGAAGATCGTGCGGAATGCGTATGCAATCGAGTACGACTGTATCGATGCGAGACAGTTAAAACCATCACTGGAATTCCGCAATATCAGCGGCTTATTCAGTGCCGGTCAGTTCAATGGAAGCTCGGGCTATGAAGAAGCTGCCGCACAGGGGCCTTATAGCGGGCATAAATGCCGCCAGAAAGCTGCAGGGCAAGGAATCCTTAGTGTTAGACCGCTCAGAGGCTTATATCGGCGTTCTGATCGATGATCTGGTTACAAAGGAAAGCCATGAACCGTACCGTATGATGACTTCAAGAGCAGAGTATCGTCTGCTTCTGAGACAGGACAATGCGGACCAGCTTCTGACGGAACAAGGCTATGAAGTCGGTTTGATCTCACAGGAGCGTTATGACCGTCTGAAAGAGAAAGAAAGACTGATTGAATCTGAGATCGAGAGATTAAAGAATGCCTATGTCGGAACCAGTGAAAAGGTACAGGAACTTCTGGAATCTTATGAAAGTACACCTTTGAATTCAGGAAGCAGTCTGGCAGAACTGATAAGGAGACCGGAATTATCTTACGAAGCTGTTACGGATATTGATGTGACGAGACCGGAACTTCCGAAAGATCTGGCAGCAGAAGTAATCGAGCAGGTGGATATTTCTCTGAAATATGACGGTTATATCCAACGTCAGAAACGCCAGGTAGAGCAGTTCAAGAAGATGGAGAATAAGAAAATTCCGGAAGATATGGACTATGATGCAGTGAACAGCCTTCGTATTGAGGCAGTTCAGAAGCTGAAAGAGTACAGACCGGTGTCAATCGGGCAGGCATCGCGTATCTCTGGTGTATCTCCGGCAGATATATCAGTATTGCTTGTGTATCTGAGTGGAAATCACAGATAAGAAATCATAGATAAACTAATAAATGTGATGAAAAAGTAAGAAAAGCGTGGATGAACAGCTGTAGTATAATGAAGTATATCAGTAAGAAATACACCTAATACAAAATAAACGTATTAATATTAACATACACTAAAAAATATAATTAAACAGTAAATATAATGATAAGTATATAAAATGAATAAGATGAAAAATCATACATTTTATATACTTATTAATTTTAGAGAGAAAAAAGGAGAAAAATATGGACCAGATTTTGAAAAAAGCCTGGAAAAGATAGGGATAGAGATCACAGACGAGCAGAAAGAGCAGTTTGATACCTATCATAAGCTTCTTGAAGAGTGGAATAAGGTGATGAACCTGACCGGAATCACAGAATATGAAGAAGTTGTAGAGAAGCATTATGTAGACAGCTTGTCGATTGTAAAAGTAATGAATATGAATCATGTGGATACAGTGATCGATGTGGGTACAGGAGCTGGTTTTCCTGGATTACCGCTGAAAATTGCATTCCCACATTTGAAAGTAACATTACTGGATTCACTGAATAAGCGGATTAAGTTCCTCAATACGGTGATTGAAGAGCTGGGGCTGGAAGATATCCACACAATTCATGGAAGAGCAGAAGATTATGCCAAAGATGCAGCATATAGAGAAAAGTATGATCTGTGTGTATCAAGAGCAGTTGCAAATCTGGCGACATTGAGTGAATATTGCCTTCCTTATGTAAAAAAGTAGGCGGTATGTTTATACCTTATAAATCAGGTGAGATTGATGAAGAGGTAAAAGGATCGAAAAAACGGTGAAGGTGCTTGGAGGAGAGATAGAAGATGTAGTGAAATTCGAATTGCCGGGAACGGATATCGGAAGATCCTTTGTAAAGATCCACAAAGTGAAGAATACGGCTAAGAAGTATCCGAGAAAGGCAGGGATGCCTTCAAGGGAGCCGATTGTTTAATCGTTGGAGAAATGGCTTACTCCCGGGATGGAATGAAAATGAGATAGGGATTCCTGTGCTGATTCGGTTATGGGGAAATTCTAAAGCAAATAAATTGGCCTAAAAGCAGCCATCAAAAATCCATAACTCGCTTCGCTCAGACAATGGATTTTTTGATGACTAACGGCCAATTTATTTACTTAAAAGAATTTCAACCGTGACCTCATATGCACAGGAATCCCTATCTCATTTTCATTCCATCTGGTTTTCGCGGGCGGTAATGATTAAATAATGATAGTGTAGGGGTGGTGCGGATATGAGGATAGGTGTTGGAAACAGGAAGAGAAAAAAATTGGTAAAAGGGAGGATGTTTCACGTGAAACATCCTCCCTTTGTACGTGTGTGGGGTTGCTGATGGATGGAATGTATAATAATAACTGCGTTTGTTTATGAATGTTAATGATAGTCTTTGAAATAGTAATTGGCTTATACTATATTAGTGAAAATCCTTGAATTAGCAGTTGTCACTTAATAGTAGGTCTAGTTGCTCCAAGAATGCATTGACATTTTCGCGTTGTGGAAGTAATCCGCTGCCTGGGACTTCGAGGTGTTCGATAGATGGAAGTATGTGGCAGTATTCGGTGGCTTTTGTGATGTTTCTGGTGCGTTTTTACCTGTGATTACTGCGATTGAGGTTGTAAGTCCTTCGAGACAGTGGGCAACATTTACAGTTGTGTAATGTCCTAAAATGCTGGCGTAGAGATATTTACACTCTGCTGAGTCGGAAAGAGCGGTGTTGCGTGCGCCTACATTATAAATAAATGTTCCGTATATAGGGATATTTATTATCTTTGCAAGTAGTTTTGATTTGTGATTTGGAGCTTTTGCAAGTGCATGTGTGCTTTCCGGACAAACCAGAATAATATGGTCAATCTGGTCGGCTATATTCTGACAGGCAGCTGTTACAAAGGAGGCTGAAGCCCCGGTAGCTACGATATCTGTCTTTTTCGCCTATAATATCACGAATAAAATCAGTAAGCAGTTGAACATACAGATAGCAGGTATATGTAATTGCGGGCTTGTCGGATTTGCCGCATCCGAGAAGGTCTATCGTATATACTGTGTGTTCTTTGGAAAGAGTACCGATTACTTTATCCCATTCCATAGAAGAACTGTAATGATTCAGATCATGAATAAGAAGAACCGGAGAACCAGTTCCTTCTTTTTTTATAATATATATTTCCAAATTTCCAATTATAGTAATTGGATTCATCTTCTTCTGAATGTTCATCGGAGGCGTTGAATATGAATTTATTTATTACATGGAATGCTAAGGTTGTCGTTCCAATTGCTGTTGAGATGAATAATAATGTCTTTTTCCAGTTCATGCTGATACCTCACTTTCTTTTCCTAATTATACTATATTTACTTATGAATTGGAGGATTGCCTTTACAAAATGAGCATAAAATGAACAAAGTGAAGGAAATAGGACATTTTACTTGGAATATATGAAAAGAAGGGACACGAATAATAAAGCAAGTGGTAAAAACAAATGTTTCACGTGAAACATTCACAAAAATCGTATGTCACACAAAGATAACGAAAATAATATAGAGAACGGTTTTATATTTATGGAAAAGAGAAAAATCTATGTTTCACGTGAAACATTTTCTGGATAAGTATTCTGAAAAGTGATATACTAGAATCATGTGAAATAAGGGAAGGTGATAATTAAATGGGACGAGTTATAGCCGTTGCGAACCAAAAAGGTGTCGTTGGAAAAACAACGACAGCTATTAATCTGTCGGCATGTCTTGCTGAAAAAGGACAAAAGGTTCTTGCTATTGATATGGATCCGCAGGGCAATATGACGAGTGGATTAGGAATAGACAAAGATGAAGTTGAAAAGAATATCTATGATCTTATGATTGGTCAGGCTGGTGTAGATGAAGTTCTGCAAAAGGAAGCAATTGAAAATCTGGATGTGATACCGACAAGCATTGACCTCTCGGCTGCTGAAATTGAACTGATCGGTGTGGATGATAAAGAATGTATTATAAGAAATGCAGTTCAGCCGATCAAAGATGATTATGATTTTATTATTATTGATTGTCCGCCATCATTAAATATGCTGACAATCAATGCTATGACAACAGCAGATTCTGTACTGGTTCCGATTCAGTGTGAGTTTTACGCACTTGAAGGGTTGAGTCAGTTAATACATACAGTGGAGCTTGTAAAAGAAAGGCTGAATCCTGTTCTGGAGATTGAAGGAGTTGTATTTACTATGTATGATGCACGAACCAATCTTTCACTCCAGGTAGTGGAAAATGTAAAGGAAAACCTGCAACAGAACATCTATAAGACGATTATTCCTAGAAATATCCGATTGGCTGAAGCACCAAGTTATGGTATGCCGATTAATCTGTATGATCCAAAGTCTACAGGAGCAAGCGCATATCAGAGACTGGCTGATGAAGTTATGAATAGAGAGTAAATGAAAGATGTAATGTAGGAGGAAACGAATGCCAATAAAGAAAAAAGGATTGGGGAAAGGACTGGACAGTCTGATTCCTGATAATAAGAGCATGAAGTCTGTTACATCGGAAAAAACTGTGGAATCAAAAGAAGATGCAGCAGCTAAATCCGGTGTACAGGTAATGAAAATTAATGAGGTTGAGCCAAACAGAGACCAGCCGAGAAAGAATTTTGATGAAGATGCTCTCCTTGAACTTTCGGATTCGATTAAGCAATTTGGTGTGTTACAGCCATTGCTTGTTCGAAAAAAAGAAAAGATTACTATGAGATCATTGCTGGCGAAAGAAGATGGAGAGCTGCAAAACTTGCCGGAGTAAAAGAGGTTCCTGTGATTGAAAAGGAATATACAGATCAGGAAATTCTTGAGATAGGTTTGATTGAGAACATTCAGAGCGAAAACTTGAATCCAATTGAAGAGGCAATTGAATACAAGAGCCTTCTCGAGGAATTCAATCTGAAACAAGATGAAGTCCCAGAGAGAGTATCGAAGAGCAGAACAGCCGTAACGAACTCTATGCGTTTGCTGAAACTTAGTGATAAAGTTCAACAGATGATCATTGACGATATGATTTCAACGGGACATGCAAGAGCATTGCTGGCCATTGACGATCCTGAGCTTCAGTACACACTGGCAAATAAGATATTTGACGAAAAACTCAGTGTAAGAGAAACTGAGAAATTGGCCAAAGAAATAAAAAATCCAAAGAAGCCGAAAGAAAAGAAACCGGTGGCCAATTCATTTATTTACCAGGATCTGGAAGAAAAAATGAAGAGTGTATTTGGAACAAAGGTAAGTATAGCATCAAAAGGAAAGGGAAAAGGTAAGATAGAGATAGAATATTATTCAGATGATGAATTAGAACATCTGTTCGATATGATGATGAGCATTAAAAAGGAGAGAGAGTAATTGAATATGGATAGCAAAATACTGAAAGCACTTGGTATCGATCCGGCATTAATATTTATATTTTTGCTGATACTGATTGTTATATTATTCGTTCTGTATGTAAATGTAACAATGAAGTATAATCGATTGAAAAGCAGCTATACGACGTTTATGCGTGGTAAAGATGGAAAAACTCTGGAAGAAAGTATGATGTCGGGATTCGCGGATGTAGAGGCCATTCTGAAATATACAAAACAGAATCGTACAGACATTCAGAAACTTAACAAGAAGATGGAAAAATCTTACCAGAAACTTGGAATTGTAAAGTATGATGCATTTAATGAAATGGGTGGTAAACTCAGTTTCGCACTTGCAATGCTGGACAATAATAATACTGGTTGGATCATCAATGCGATGCACAGCAGAGAAGGCTGCTATACTTATGTGAAAGAGATCGTAAAAGGTGAAAGTTATGTAGAGCTTGCAGAGGAAGAAGCAGAAGCACTGGATAAAGCAATCTTCGAAGATGGTTATGAAGAAGAGGTGGATAAAGCAGTTGCATCTGCAACAGGAAGTCTTAAGTCTGTTAAGTCTGGTCCGGCAAAGAATGGAAATCAGAAAAGCACGAATGCGAGAAATACAAAACAGACATCTGGAAAAGCAAACAATGGTAAGATCTTAAATGCAAGAACCAGTAATGTGCGTCCAGATATGGCAAGACCTGAAAAAAACAAGAAATGAGAGATAATATAACATATATATAATCAGGAGGAATTTAGAAAAATGTTAGATATCAAATTTGTCAGAAATAACCCGGAGGTCGTAAAGCAGAACATTAAGAACAAATTTCAGAATGAGAAATTACCTTTAGTAGATGAGGTAATAGAACTGGATCAGAAGAATAGAGATATTAAGGGAGAAGTAGAAGCACTCCGTGCAGAAAAGAACAAAATCTCTAAACAGATCGGTGCATGTATGGCACAGGGAAAGAAAGAAGAAGCGGAAGAATTAAAGAGAAAAGTAGCTGAGAGTGCTGCAAGGATTGAAGAACTTTCCAAAGAAGAAAAAGAAGTAGAAGAGAAACTGAAACAGAATATGATGATCATTCCGAACATCATCGATCCTTCTGTACCAATCGGAAAAGATGACAGTCAGAATGTAGAAATTGAAAAATTCGGTGAGCCTTTTGTTCCTGATTTCGAGATTCCATACCATACAGAGATCATGGAAGCATTTGACGGAATCGATCTTGAGAGCGCCGGAAGAGTAGCGGGAAATGGATTCTATTATCTGATGGGTGATATCGCAAGAATTCATTCTTCTGTACTTGCATATGCAAGAGACTTTATGATCAACCGTGGATTTACTTATTGTGTACCGCCTTTCATGATCAGCAGCAATGTTGTAACAGGTGTTATGAGCTTCGCAGAGATGGATTCTATGATGTACAAGATCGAAGGAGAAGACCTGTACCTGATCGGAACAAGTGAGCACTCTATGATTGGTAAATTCATCGACACAATGTTAGAAGAAAAACAGCTTCCACAGACACTTACAAGTTATTCCCCATGTTTCCGTAAGGAAAAAGGAGCACATGGAATCGAAGAGCGTGGAGTATACCGTATCCATCAGTTTGAAAAACAGGAAATGATCGTTGTATGTAATCCGGAGGACAGCAAGATGTGGTTTGACAAATTGTGGCAGAACACAGTAGATCTGTTCCGCTCTCTGGATATTCCGGTTCGTACACTTGAGTGCTGCTCTGGTGACCTGGCAGACTTGAAAGTAAAATCTCTTGACGTAGAAGCATGGTCTCCACGTCAGAAAAAATATTTCGAAGTAGGAAGCTGCTCCAACCTTGGTGACGCGCAGGCAAGAAGACTTGGTATCCGTGTCAAAGGTGGAGACGGAACAAAATACTTTGCACATACACTGAATAATACAGTAGTAGCGCCTCCGAGAATGCTGATTGCTTTCCTGGAGAATAACCTGCAGGCAGACGGATCAGTTAAGATCCCTAAGGCATTACAGCCATACATGGGTGGAACAGAGAAGCTTGTACCTAAAAAATAAGCAGTTATAAGGATAAGCGTATGCATCAATATATGAAATCCATTGGATTTGGAAATATCAGAGACAAAAAACAGTTAACACAGATTTTAAAAAGATGTGGAAGAATCCTATACACAACATCAGCTCGTTACACAGGATGAAACAACGGATCTTTGTGAGTTTGAAAAGAATTTGGAGAAGGAATGGGGATCAAGGTGTGCGGAGATATGGACCTCGATGAACAGTTTGAGTACCGTTATTATACACCATATTTCAAACGATCCGGTGTGACATCCTATGCGGATGTTAGTGTGGAACGAAGGATAGACCGGGAAGCATATGTGGGCATCTGTGAAGATACAAAAGTAGGCATTAATCTGGTATTTTATCTTCAGAATATGATGGAATATCTGATGGAAAGGCAGCTTGGTGGAAGAAGTATCAAGTATTCTTCCGTGACATTGTCCGGTCTTTGCAATGAGGGAACCATTCTGCTTCCGGTGCTGAAAAGTAAAGAACAGAGCGGGAACAGCAGGAAGATGTACACAATCGTATGCTGCTGTTAAGCGCAGCAAAATCTGGCGATCCACAGGCGATAGAAAGTCTTACTCTGGATGACATCGATACATATTCCAAAGTATCAAGAAGATTGATATCGGAAGATGTATTTACGATCGTTGATAAAAACAACTTTCAGTTCGAATCTATTCTGAAAAATGCTAAAGGTGACAACAAAGCATTCCCCAAATTGGGGAACGTTCTAATGTTACCAAATCGAAAAAATCTGTAGATTGACAACTCGAAATAGAGTTGATAATCTTATATATGGCCGAAGGGAAAAATCCCAGAAACCCAGTAAAATCAAGGGTTTGCGGCATGTGTCGTCATAGCTCAGCTGGATAGAGCACTCGCCTCCTAAGCGAGGGGTCGGAGGTTCAAATCCTCTTGGCGACGGGCTTCAAAGCGTTCGAAAATGTTAGCTGGATTAGCTGACAACGAACGCTTTTGTTATTTTCTAATCACGTTCGTGACACAAAATTCCATTCAAAATGATCAATTTCCAGCTAACGCAATCCGATTTTTGTTAGCTGACAGCTAATCAAAATTACCGGTTTGCAAACATGGGTTTTAAAAGTCCAGCTAACATTTGGGTTCCGCTCCGTTGTCACCTCTTATTCGGGGATGTAAATCAGAGAAAAGGCGGAAAAAGAAACAATCTCTCCCAATCCTGCAAACATGAATTAGCTGAAACAGTATTCAATTCTATTAGCTACAGCTAATGGTCAAACAGCAATGTCTGTTTGGAACTTTACTATCTATAAAAAGTTCCAGGCAGGCATTTTTTATTTAATCCTGGAGGAAAGGAGTCAAGATGACTGAGCCAAACAGACAATCAGGAGAAAATGAAGAAAGAATTATAGAAATTGAGATTGAGCGTTTTCGACCATTCAAAAGCACCCGTTTCAGGTGAAAGATGATAAGGAAATGTTTCTTTTGCATTGAGAAGTATGGAATTTTAAATCCGCTAATCGTCAGACCAGTACCGGATGGATACTATGAGATCATATCCGGTCACAGAAGAAAACATGCTGCGGAGAAACTGGGATACCGTAAAGTACCGGTAATCATCCGAGTATTAAGTGAAGATGATTCCATCTTGAGCATGGTAGATTCCAATCTTCACAGAGAACGGATCAGCTACAGTGAAAAAGCTTTTGCTTACAAATTGAAGAATGACGTATTAAAAAGAAAAAGTGGTCGAAAAAAGAGCCAAGTTGACCACAAAACACCAAGAAAGCGGGCAATAGAAATCATCAGTGAAGATTGTGGTGATAGCCCAAAACAAGTGCAGCGTTATATCTCACTGACAAAACTGATACCGGAAATGTTGCAGAAACTGGATGATGAGATTATTTCTTTTTGTCCGGCTGTAGAGATAGCTGCATTAAGTGAAAAAGAACAAAGAGAACTGCTTGTAGCAATGGAGTATGCACAGGCAATCCCGTCACTCTCACAGGCACAGAGGATCCGGCAACTGAGTAAAGAAAAGCAGTTGTCACTGGAAAAGATGGAAGAAATCATGTGTGAAGTGAAAAAGGGTGAGATCACAAGAGTAGCATTCACAAACGAGCAGCTACACAAGTATTTTCCGAATTCCTATACACCGGCAATGATGAAACGGGAAATACTGGCATTACTAAAATTATGGAAAAAAGAATCATGGGAAAGTTAAAGGAGGAAGCAATCATGTGTAAAGTTATATCCGTAGTAAACCAGAAAGGTGGCGTCGGAAAGACCACCACAACCGTAAATGTAGGCATTGGACTGGCAAGAGAAGGTAAGAAAGTGTTGCTGATCGATGCGGATCCACAGGGAAGTTTAACCGCAAGTCTTGGATATGAGGAACCGGATGATCTTCGCATCACACTGGCAACGATCATGATGGATGTCATCAACGAAGAAGAAATCTCTCTGGAAGATGGGATTTTACATCACCAGGAAAATGTAGATCTTCTCCCGGCAAATATTGAGCTTTCCGCACTGGAAGTAACGATGGGAAATGTTATGAGCAGAGAAATGATCATGAAAGAATATATCGATGCGATACGATGCCGATACGATTATATCCTGATCGACTGTATGCCGAGCCTTGGTATGATGACAATCAATGCACTGGTCTCTTCCGATTCTGTGTTGATACCTGTGCAAGCCGCATATCTGCCGGTGAAAGGACTTCAGCAGCTGATCAAGACCATTCTTACAGTAAAGAAAAAGACTGAACCGGAAACTGGCGATTGAGGGCATTCTCCTGACCATGGTAGATTTCAGAACCAATTACGCAAGGGATATTGCATCGAGAGTACATACAACCTACGGAAGTCAGATTCTGTAAAAGCTGCTGAGACCAGTGCAGAGGGAAAAAAGCATCTACATGCACTGCCCGAAAGGAAAAGTTGCCGAGGCATATATGAAATTGGTTCTACCGCATTTTAAAGCATTATTTACAGACAGCTATTTTAAAGATTTATCAAGCGATGCTAAAATTTTATATGGACTGATGTTGGATCGAATGTCTCTTTCCATCAAGAATCAGTGGTTTGACGACAAAAATAGAGCATATATCTACTTTTCCATCGAAGATATCATGGAATTACTGAACTGTGGCAGAAATAAAGCCATCAAATCCATGAGAGAACTGGATGACGAAACAGGGATTGGCCTGATTGAGAAACGCAGACAGGGATTTGGAAAGGTAAACGTTATCTACGTAAAAACCTTTATGCCTGAGAAAACAGATGAGAAAAAAATTTGGAGAGGAATTAGAGAAGTTTAAAAACAAACTTCTGTGGAAAATGAAAGAATCTGCAGAAGTTTACAATTTAAACTTCATGAAGTCCCAAAATCAAACTTACTGGTGAAGAAAAAATTTCTGATGCTGACCTATTCACATATCGAGTATGTCTTACACTGTATGCGTGGTAACACCACAAAGGTGAAGAACATCAAGAAATATTTATTAGCAGCTTTGTTTAATGCACCGTCAACGATGAACGGGTATTATCAGGCAGAAGTGAACCATGATATGCCAGGACTGGTAAGATAGGAGGTGTACATGTTTATTTTAAAATTTGCTGGGAAGATATTATTACTGCCGGTATGGCTGATTCTTTTTGTGATCGGCCTGGCAGTGAAGATGACAGTACAGACTTATGCGGTTGTAAGGGGAATCCTTGGATTTATATTCACTTTGTTGATTATAGCGACTGCATACTGTTACCATGACTGGGTACAGGTTGTATTCCTGTTTGCGCTGAGTGTTATTCTGTATCTGATCCTGTTTGCAGGAGTGTTCGTAGATACTGTACTGGACATGACAAGAGAACGTATTATTGATTTTATTATATCGTGAGGAGAATATGAAAATGAGCGAAAACAATGATTATATTCAGTTACCACCACTAAAAAAAGACACACCATCCGATGTGGTAGCATTTATGTGGGAGTACCTAGTACCGGAGAATTCAAGAGAAAAAGTTAAGAATCTGCTTAAAGATGCAAATGAAAATGGAGTAAAAATAAGTCATCAGGCACCAACACTGTATGATGTTGTTCCGAAAGAAGAAATTGCTGAATTTGAAGAGCTTATGCGCAAAACCATAGCTGACATT
>VOFB01003258.1_pt1 | contig 32066 bp, 49 predicted proteins | sample 5384141 | NCBI WGS metagenome assembly VOFB01 (sample SAMN12384721, study PRJNA508395) | human gut metagenome | isolation source: healthy gut A | host: Homo sapiens | reverse complement strand
TTGGTTGCTCTTTTGGTTTGGTGGCCAGCGCTGGCGGCCCTATATAATAAGGTAGATGGTTTCTGGTTGTTCGCGCAGTTGCATCAGTACACCTTCTATGATAATATCAAAAACACTATCATACACGGAATGGGGGAAAATGCAATTTTATTGCGATTTTTGTGGTTTTTAGGTTGCGCCCTCCGGCCCCGCCTACCTTGCGGCAGGGCCTTTATAACGGCTTCATCCGTATTTTTTTTGTGACCAAAAGGAAACGAAAAAGTCCTGCTGTTGCGAGGCAGGATTCTAGCCTCAGGGGCTACTCGCCCCCTGAGAACCCCAAAAGTTATTAAAAAAAGAACCCAAAAACTAAAAATGCAGGAATGACTGCATTTTTCTTAACGCTTTTGGGCCCTTCTCATATTGACCCCTTCGGGCCTAGATTCCCTATTGTCACAGAGGGATGGGCGAGCATTGCTCGCCCGCGGCCATTTGCCTTATTTCCACGTTTACGGGGCGAATAATGTTCATCGCCTTTACAACGGCATACCGTTGTAGTGGGCGATAAAGCTTGCATCGCCCCTGCCCCGCAAGCAGGTGCCCGTCCCCAGCGGGGCTGATGACAAGCATCGGCCCCTCACAGTAAGGATGTAGAGGAATTTCGGCCCCCGAAGGGGTCAATCTGGGAAGAGGGAAAAATCCGTTAAGAAAAAATGCAGCACTCCTGCATTTTTGACTTTTTTCCTCTGACCTCCTTTTTGGGGTTCTTAGGCGAGTAGCCCCTAAGGCGGGGTTCGCTGCCCGCAACAGCGAGATTTTTCGCTTCCCTTTTGGTCACAAAAAGGAAGGCCTAAAAACAGTATGTTGTTATTGCAGAAAGAGGGACCGCATGTTGGTCCCTCTTGAAGGCTGCTATTAAAATCAAATCAATCCAAGTTCAAAATCCCCGGCAGCAGCAGCGCCAGATCCGCGTCAGCGTCAGCAATAAGCCGTTTTGCCTGGTTCAAAATGGCCTTTTTCCAAAACATTCCAGGCCATACGTCCGTTGCCGTTGGTCGCGGCATCCGCCGCCTGCTCATCATACCATTTTAATCAGCACATCCCGGCAGCTTGTCCAAATGATACCCCTTGCTCTTGGCAATCGACAAGGTAATGCGGTACAGCCTCGCCGGTGTAATCCGGGAACTGATCTGTTCAGGAACCGCTCATGCCAAACCGAGTTAGCCGGACAAAACAGCTGCATCTCCTTGGTATACCTGGCCAAAATCACGACCAGGTCGCCCTGGTTATCCTCAATGCCTTTCACAAGGGTATCAATGGCCTCCAGCCCGAAGTTGTCCTCGCCCCCGCGGTACAAACTGTACGCTTCATCGATGAAAAAGCACACCGCCCAGCGCACTCTGTATCACGGTGTTGGTCAGGGGCGCGGTGTGCCCACATACCGGCCCACCAGGTCCGCACGGGTCACCTCCACCCATGCCGCGCAGCGCACCGATGGTTTTGAGATATTTCGCCAATATGCGGCGATGGTTTTGCCGGTGCCGGGTTGCGAAAGATCATGTGCATGTTGACCTCGGCCACCTTGAGGCCCTGGTGGCGCTGCTGGGCCTGCACATTTTAGGCGATGTCACGCACATAATTTTTCACTTCAGCCAAACCGACGATCTCGTTCAGCTCAGCCTCCACGGCATCCACGCCGTCACCGCGGGTACTGCTGGGGCAGCAGGAGCCAGCAGGTCAAAGGCCTGCCGCCCTTTTACGCTAAGCAGCAATTTTCCATCCGCAGCGGTCAGCACGGCGGGTGTGCCGTCGGCGGGCGGCTCCTCCGCGTCCAGCACGTCGGCCAGGGCGCGGTAGGCAGTCTCAGCAGTAATCCCCGCATGGCCTGCATGCCGGTGGTCTTGCCGTACTGGGCGTGGCCAGCAGGTCGCGCACGTCGGCCCCCATGGATAAAGCGCCAGACCGCATTGTTTGCGCACTACGCTGCGCAAGCCAGTTCAGCTCGCGGGCGGCCACGGCGGCCAGCGCCTCGGGGGTAAAGGCCTGGGTGCGGCAGACGTCCCGCCAGTGCATCCACGAACCGCGCCTCTAAAGGTATCGGCCAGCGCGGCCTCGTCCTTGTTGGAGAAAACACAAAATATTTACCGCCGGCCGTCAATTCTCCGATGGCTCCGGGCCAGCGCGGTGCCCACGTCCACCAGGATGCCCCGCTGCAGCATAATACCGCGCGCCGCTCAGCGAAAGCGTCCCCTCGATGCCAGTGTCGACAATATTTAACACTGGCCGCGCAGCCCTCGTAGGTCAAAGGCCAAAACTCGGCATCGGACTGCAGCGCGCCGCATACAGATCCTGTAAAATACTTTCCTGGGTTGGCCGGATAGAGCGATAAGTCCATCCGCTCAATGGCCGCGTTGCGCAAGATCCCCCGGCCGGCCAGTTCCTCCACCGCGCAGGTCAGCGCGTGGCGACCGGTGCCGTTGGGGCCGCACAGCAGCATCAGGTTGCGGGCGCGGCCGGTATCCCCGCCGTGCCCATCACAAAGGGGCGGCGGAACGCCTTGACCAGCGCCGACAAAGGCGTCCTGCCCCAACACCTGCGCTTTAATTTTATCCGCACCGCCAAAACCGTGTTCACGGGCGTTGTCCGCGTTTTTCGAGTTCGGCAGCCGGCGCGGCGGTGGTCCCGCCCAGCAGCCCACGTCCTGATGCAGCGATCTCGTCAGCTCACTGCTCATTTTCCGCACGCTCTCGGCGGTGGCAGCGCCCGCTTTTTGCACAGCATCCAGCGCCGAGCCTGCTGCACTCTGCCGCTTTTTAAGGCAGCGGTCAGCGCGTCCAGGTTTGCCTGCATCTGCTGCACGGCGTCGTTGGCCTCCTCGGCCTGTTTTGACGTAGCGGCGTATTTTACCGCCCATCAGGCCGCGCACCCAGGCATCATACTGATCTTCCAGGCTCATTGGTCATCCTCCCGGTCCGCCTTATGGGGCAGTTTGTAAAATCTTTTTTGCAGTGCATCCGGCACGGCTGCCGCCCGCCCACAGGCGCAGGCACACGCGCAGCTGGAGCACAGGCGCAGGCGCAGCTGGAAGCGCACCTGCTGTTGTGCCGCCCCACGCCGCCGCCGCGGGAAGAACCGCCGCCGGTATGGTAATTTTTCGGCGGTCGGTGCGGGTGCCTTTGGGGGCGGTGCAGGCCACATGGATGGTGTGTACGCCGTTGGTGCACCAGAAACCAGTCGTCCGGTCCAGTCCGCTGCCAGCCGCCGCCCCAGTCCGGTGTCATCGAGCCGAAAATAATAATCAGTGCTGCGGCAAAATCAGCAGCCCGATCACCACCGTCAGATGCCGATCATCTCGTCGGCGGTCATGCCGCCGTCGTCGTAATCCGCCGCCGTCAGCCAAGGCGTCGGGGTTGTCTTCGGCTGTCGTCACCGGCACGGTCACGTGGGATGTTGGTGTTTCTGCCGTGGCCCATGGGGCAAATTCCTAACCAGGTAGCCGTCTTCCGCTGCTGTTGTCGGTCATAATGTCGCCGTTGCGCTAGCGCACCTGCATGTGCTCCACCACCAGGTCGTCAAAACCAGCCGGGCGTGAACTCAAATGTCGCTGTACCGTCACTATTCAAGGAAAACAGGTGGTTCTGATGCACCGAGAACGCGAACCGCACCTGGCTTTCGCCGCCGTTTTGGGGCGGCCACCTGGCGAGTAATACCGCCGTGCAAACACAACCTTGGCGTAGCTGCCGCCGTCGCCGGTGTACTGCAAATCGGAGATGGTGTCGGTCAGCGGGGTCAGGTCCTCGGCGTAGGCGTTGGGCAGGCCGATCTTGACCCAGGAGAGGTAGTCGGTCTGGTCGCCGTCGATGACCTGCCAGGTGATGTCGTAGACAACTCCGCCGAGCCATCCTCCCGCAGGCGTCAACCGTGACGAAGTAGTCGGGAATATAATCCAGATCCCCGTCGTCCGCATACGGCGCCAGCCTGTCCAAACCCGCCTGCCCCTCTCCGCCCGCAGACAGCGGAACAGCAGGGACGCTGCAACAAAAATCAATAACAGAAAACTGCATACGAAGCCGCGTGGAACTTTTCCCACACCGCCCCAGCGCTTACGCTGAAACATTTAAAAACCTCCTGCATCGGGGTATCCCCCCAGCTGGCACGCTGCTTCATCCGGGCGCTCCACCCGGATCGCGCCGCACTCCGGGCTTCTGCCAGATGCGGTTCCACGGGGTGCAAAATATGGCCCAAGCCGTGGCCGGTCAGCCAGCTCTGGCAGGGCAGCACGGTGCCGTCGGGCGCCACCGCCATGTTGCTCAGGCACGCGCCGCAGCTGGGGATCTGGGCAAATCCCAGCCCGGTCAGGTGTCTCGTCCAGCCAGCCGGGCTGGTAGTTCACTTCCATGCCGTGAGAAAGCGCAAAATCCATCGCTGGGCGCAGCACCTCGGTCAGCTTCCCCGGGGGTCAGCCGCACACTTTTTGGCCGACCCGCCGCGTTGCCGGCCGGGATCAGCCCGCTGCAAGTCAGGTACCGGATGCCCAGGTCGTAGGCAAATTCAACGGTAGCGCGATAATCTTTGTTCAGGCTGCAGAGCGGCGTGTTCAAACTCACGTTCAGGCCGGCGGCCAGTGCGTTCTTTAATGCCGTTCACGGTGTCGGTGTAACCGTCCACGCCCACCAGCTCGTTGTGCACGGCCCGTCGGCAGAATAGAACGTAATTTGCACTGCGTCCAGGCTGGCAGCGCGCAGGTCCTGCACAGGGCGCTGGTCAGCATGCGGCCGTTGGTGTTCAGCCGCGTTACAAACCATTGCGCAGCCTGCACCAGCTTGACCAGATCCTGGCGCAGCGTCGGCTCGCCGCCGGTAAAAGTCAGCTGCGGCATGCCGATGCTGCGGCATTTTTTCAATCACCGCCAGCCACTGGTCGGTGTCCATTTCGGGCACGGCGGAAAGGGGCTGGCTGGCGGCGTAGCAGTGCAAACATTTTTGATTGCAATGCCAGGCGTTGTCCTTCACCATCGTGGAGATCATCAGGTCCATGCGGTGGGGCGCGGCCATGCGGGGCGTACTGGGCCGCGAGATCGGCTGGACGTGTGCAGCGGCGGCTCCTGCCCTGCGCCACGGCGATAAGGGTATTCAGCATCATCTGCAAATCGGATTCGATCTGCAAAGGTTCGGTCTTACGATAAATTTACGGCAGTCGCCACTGCCTGGGCGTTGATGGCCGACCAGTCGGCGTCCTTCAACTCAGTCCCCGCGTGGGGCTGCAGCGCCTCGATCAGGTTGGTCAGCAGAATGGCCCAGCTGAGGTTGAGCGGCAGAATATCCTGGCTTCGTTCAAAATGGCTACAAACGGCGTATCGCGGTCGGGCTTGGTGCAGGGGATAAGGTGGATGCGCACGACGCCCGGCCTGTCGGGGTCCAGCGTAACATGCCGCACGCGGCTGAGGTGCCCGCAAAACGCCCGCTCGCCGTAGGAGAGATACTTCATAGGGGTTTCCTCCCAAAACAGGCTCACGCCCGTTACAAATTTTAGTACACTTTGCAAGTACATACAAGGCAAGTATACCATAGTCGCGGGAGTGAATACAATAAATTGTTCTTTTTCTTCTTTGTTTCCGCTTCCGTTGCGCGCCACCATGCGGCGCTTCACTGATTCAACGGCGTCCCTGCTTTTGAGGTGTTCCTTTGAGACCCAAAAGGAACCGAAAAAGGTCCCCGCTACTTCCGATAGGCGCGCGCTTGGCGGCGCACAACGAGCGCCGCCATCCCGCAAAGCGGGCCCGCTCGTGTGCTTCAAACCCCACCGGGGCTTTGATTGTTTGCAACCGCACAGCAGCCCGGCTTAGAATGGCTCAGCCCGCTATGCGGTCTGATAGGCTCCGCGCAGTTTCTCTTAAGAATTTAACAATGTTGGTCTGGCGGCTGCCCGCCGCCGATTCCTCTGCATAGGCACACGGTCTCGCTAAAGTGTAGGGGGTGATGCTTGCATCGCCCCACAGGTGCCGCTCATGCGGGCCGATGACGAGCATCGGCCCTACAGTATGGGAGTAGAGGAATTTCGGCCCCGAAGGGGTCAATATGGAGAGGAGCGAAAAAGCGTGAAGAAAATGCAGCACTCCTGCATTTTTTAGCTTTTTGCTACTCGACCACAACTTTGGGGTTCTTAGGGTGAGCGCTTGGCGGCAAAAACGATGGCGCCAGTTTGCTGCGCAAACCCGCTCGTGCGGTTATTCGCCCTGCTGGGGCGAACATTGCTCGCTCCCCAGTTTCGCCACGCTCAACCAGGCCCCTGCTCGCAACCCCGCAACTCCCCTAAGGCGGGCCTCCCGCGCTTTCGCAAGTAGCGGCACTTTTTTTTCGCTTCCTTTTGGGTGTCCAAAAAGGAAGGCCTAAAAGCAATATGTTTTATATCGAGGCGCCTGCCGCATGGTGGCGGAACACCGAGCAACCCCCAAAGTCAATCCAAGGCGATAAAACATCACGTAAAACCGTACAAAATGTATACCTTGCCGCGTAGAAAATAAGCCACAAAAATCCCCAATATCGTCTATTTCCCCACTTTGCCAAAACCGTTTATTTATGCGATAATACTATGTCTGCTCGATCCGGGGACGCCCCCCATAATACCGTATAAAATGTAAGGAGGGCTGACCACATGCCGAATGGGATCTCACATCCAGACGGAGTACCACGGCAAATGATCTCCGCAAGATCGTTTGCAACGGGGAAGAACGCTGGTTTATCGGCTCTGACTGCGCCGTCACGTTCTGACCATGGACGATTGCATGGCCGCTATCGACGCACGTCTCCACGCCTGATTCGCCCCGGCAGCCCGCAACAAACGGTGCGCGCATAATTTCTGTGTTTTCGGCTGTCAGCTTGGATAGCCGTTTGCAATACCCCCCGGTTTTCGTTGCCGCAAGGCCGTGCCGAGGGGCTTTTTGTTCCCCTTTTCATCAAAAAGGACGCATCTATGCAAAAACTGCACAAAACTCAAAGATTGGCGCTGGCTGCTGCACCGCGCCCCCTGTCCATCGTTCAGCCGCACCGTGGTCACGGTCGTGCCCAGCTGGCGCAGGCGGTGTGGCTGTTCAGCGTGTTTTACTGGCTGAGCGACTACCGCACCTCATTCTCCCGCGTGGGCTCGCCGTCAGCGCGCTGATGTGCCTGGCGCTGGTCCGCAAGGACCCACCGCGCCGGAATACAACCGCGACCACCGCAAGATCGCCGTCATCGACGGGCGCATCGGCTTCACCGGCGGCGTGAACCTTGCCGACGAGTACGCGAACCTGGTGCGCGTCTACGGCGTGTGGAAGGACACGGCCGTGCGTCTGGAGGGCGAGGCCGTGCGCTCGCTCACGCTCATGTTCCTGCAGATGTGGGGCATGGACGAGCGCGAGCCGGACACCGATTCCTACGGCCGCTATCTCCGCGTGCCGCAGCGCCCGCTGCCGGAGGCCTCCGGCTACGTCCTGCCGTATGCCGACAGCCCGCTCGATGACGAGCGCGTGGGCGAGTGTGTGTATCTCGACATCCTCAACCACGCCGAGCGCTATGTGCGCATCATGACGCCGTACCTTATCCTCGACGAGACGATGGTCATGGCGCTCACGTTCGCGGCCAAGCGCGGCGTGGACGTGGAGCTTATTTTGCCGCACGTGCCGGACAAGAAGTTCGCCTTCGCCCTTGCCAAGGGCCACTATCGCGAGCTGCTCGACGCCGGGGTGAAAATTTACGAGTACACGCCCGGCTTCGTGCACGCGAAGGTGTTCGTCAGCGACGACCGCAAGGCCGTCGTTGGCACGATCAATCTCGATTACCGCAGCCTGTACAGCGAGCCCATCGCTGGATAAAAAGATGCGTGCCTTCGGCTTCAACACCATCGTCTGCAACGGCAACAGCTTTGCGGAGCTGGAGCAGGCCGCCTGTTTGACCTGAGCCATGGCGGCGGTAAGCCCACCTGCTTCCTGCTGCGCACCACCAAGGGCCTGGGCGTCAGCTACATGCAAAATGCCGTCGACTGGCACGGCAAGGCCCCCAACGACGAAGAATATGCGCATTGGTGTCATGGACGAGCTGCGCGCCGCCCATGAATCTCTGGAGAAGGAGCTTGAGCTGATCAATGGCTGATATGAAAAATTGCCACCCGTGTAAGCTACGGCAACACGCTGGTGGAGCTTGCCCGCCAGGGCGCCGACAACCTGGTCGTCTTTGATGCCGACCTGGCCGCCGCCACCAAGACCGAGATCTTCCGCAAAGAGTTCCCGGACCGTCATTTTGACTGCGGCATTGCCGAGCAGAACATGGTCGGCGTAGCCGCCGGCATGTCCACCATGGGTTACGTGCCGTTCGTGTCCAGCTTTGCCATGTTCGTGGCGGCCGCGGCTTCGAGCAGATCCGCAACTCCATCGGCTACCCCCACCTGAACGTCAAGATCGCCGCCACCCACGCCGGCCTGTCTGTCGGTGAGGACGGCGCCTCCCACCAGTGCTGCGAGGACCTCGCCCTCATGCGCTCCATCCCGGGCATGGTCATCCTCCGCCCGGCCGATGACGTCGAGGCCCGCGCCGCAGTCATCGCCGCCTACGATTACAACGGCCCCGTCTACCTGCGCTTCAGCCGCCTGGCCACGCCGGTTTTCCACGATCCTGCGACCTATCAGTTCCAGATCGGCAAGGGCGAAAAGCTCACCGACGGCTACGATATCGCGGTCATCGCCACCGGCCTGATGGTCCCCGGGCACTGCGCGCCGCCGTGCTGGCCAAGCGCCAGGGCATTGCCATCCGGGTCATCAACATGCCCACCATCAAGCCCCATCGACGAGGACATCATCCTCACCGCCGCCCGCGAGTGCCGCCGCATCATCACGGTGGAGGAGCACAACATCATCGGCGGCCTGGGCGAGGCTGTCTGCTCTGTCGTGTCGTGGCGAAAAGCTGCCCGTCCCCCGTGCGCCGCATCGGCGTCATGGACCAGTTCGGTCACTCCGGCCCCGCCGCCGAAGTCCTGCGTGACTACGGCCTGACGGCAGAAAACATCGTCTCCGCCGTCCGCGAGATGGTCCGCCCCGACCAGCCCGCCGCTGAATAAACCTCTACTTATGTTAGCGCGGCCTCTACTTCTGCGCTTTCTCGTTCTCTGCTTATTAAGTTCCTCACAAATAAATTATCCACTGCCGCTGTCGGGACTCACTTCCTCCAAACACCCGATGGCGGCTTTGTGCGCCCATTTTCCCCGATGGTCCCCATTCATCTCCACACAAAGAAGGTATCCAAAATGGACCTTATTTTCCAATTCCTCCGCATTATGGTATTCTGCTTCGCCGGCGAACTCTGCTATAACTTCCTGCCCCTCCCATCCCGGCCAGCGTCTACGGCCTGCTGCTTTTGCTGGCCGCCCTCAAACTGGGGTGGGTCAAATTGGAACAGGTGCGCACGGCGGCGCTGTTCCTCATCGGCATCTTCCCGCTGCTGTTCGTCCCCGCCGCCGCAGGCGTCATGGACCTGTGGGCGGAGCTTCACGCCATGCTGCTGCCGGTGCTCATCGCGCTGGTGCCGGTCACTTTCCTGGTCATGGCCACAGCGGGGCCGTGTCACCCAGCGGTTCGCCAAGGCCGAGCCCGAACTGGAGGAGGAATTAGCAAATGACGATGCTCAATGATTTTCTGTCCACCTCAGCCACCTGGGGCGTGCTGCTCACGCTGGCAGCGTTTGCCCTGGTACCCTCATCAACCACAAAACGGGTAAAGCCGTTTTAACCCGCTGCTGCTGGGCACGGTGTTTGTCATCGTGTTTTTAAGCGTCTGCGGCATCCCCTACGCGTCCTACAAGGCCAGCGCCTCGCCAGTCAATTACCTGCTGCTGCCGGCCACGGTCAGCCTGGCGGTCCCCTGTACGAAAAATGGGACCTGCTGCGCAAAAATGTACTTGCCATCGTCATGGGTATTTTTGCAGGCACACTGGCCAGCCTGGGCAGTGTTCTGGTGCTGTCCCTGCTGCTTAGGCTGGACCACAGCCAGTACATCACCCTGCTGCCGAAGTCGGTCACCACAGCCATCAGCATGGATGTCAGCAGGGAGCTGGGCGGCATCGCAGCCCCTGACCGGCGCCATCGTCATCCCTCACCGGCATCCTGGGTGCCCTCATGGCCGAGACGGTCTGCAAGGTCTGCCATCACACCACCCCATCGCCCGGGGCATCGGTATCGGCACCGCAGCCCACGCCGTCGGCACCAGCAAAGCCCTCCAGATGGGTGAAGTCGAAGGCGCCATGAGCGGCCTGGCCGTCGCCGTCGCCGGCGTCATGACCGCCATCCTCTGCCCGGTGTTCTCATCGTTTATCTCAAATTTCCAATAAAAAGGAGCCTCCATCCACGGGAGACTCCCTTTTCCTATGCAAAATTTACACCAGCACATCTTTGATAAGCAAACTCAACCCGCCGGTGGCACTGTGGATAAACTCGACGGCATCGTCGGAACTGCATAACTCTGCCGAATTTTGATCTCAATACCGGATTCGGTCTTAAAGCTGCGGCTTTCCAGCTTGCGTATACGGGCAGGGCTTACGGTCATGCGGTCGTCTTCCCGCACGCCGGTCTCGGCCAAAACCTCCTCAAATTTCGGCGCTGCCAGGGGGAAATTTTCCTGATGCGGCTGCGCACGCATCCTCGACGGCGATCTGGTTGTCCACCGCCTGGTTGCGTACCAGCAGCTCCACGGCGGTTTCCGGTGCCGCCATCAAAGGGGGCACATCGTCCAGCTGTTCCGGCTCCGGGTAGGCCTCTGCACGGCGGCCACAGCGGTTTCGCATACGGCTTTCAGCTTGGCCTTTTCCGGCATGGCCTGGGTGCGGCCAAAACCCGCGTAGACAGGTAAAAATTCTTCTTGTCGTCGATGGTGTACTTCTTCTCGATCAACCGCACTACGCCGTTGGCGCGGTCGATCAGCGCGGCTTCGTCGGCCTTGGGGGTGCCAGGCAGCGCGTGCGCTGGGGCACCATGCTGCTGACCTGCCCGTTGCCCAGCACCTGGGTGTTGTGGGTGTAGCCGGGGCGGTAGTTCAGCTTCAGCACGCCGTAGTAAGGGGCACCGCGCCGTAGTTAAAATCCACCACGGCCAGATCGCCCGCCGGGATGGTGGATACTGCAGCATCTGCTCAAAGATGACGCCCGCAATTCTACGCGAAATATCGACAAAATCGTTGTTGTGGGCCATCTCGGCAGCAAAGGCAGAGTCCGGCAGGAACCGGCAGTTTTGGACCTCGTCGCTGGCGAAAGCCTTCTCCAGCACGGCGGTGAAATATTCAAATAGGTCGGCATCCATCTCCATGGCCCGGTCGGACAGCATCGGCTCCGACGCGCCGGGGTCCAGCAGGTGCAGGATGACCTGATTGATCGTGACTTCCATTTGGTTCGCTCCCTTTGTTTGGCATAGGAACAGTATACCATATTTTGGCAGGGATGGCCAGTGGAATTGCGGGAACACTTACTTTATGGAAAGTATCCCCCACCGTAGGGGTTGATGCTCGTCATCGGCCTGAAAGGAGCAATCACGATGAAAAAAGAAGCATATTATGTCCGAGGAAACATTGGCCCACACCGTCCCCTGCCGCCAAAAACAGGCCAAAGAATACCTGTCGGGTTTCCCCGGCGTGATGCGATCCTACGCCCCCGATGCCCACGCCGATGATAAAGACGGCTTCGTTGAATCCGATGACACCGTCCACCGCCTGGCCCACTGGCGGGAAGACGCGCGATTTATTGATCCATGTTTTTATGCCGCGGCCGCGCTCTTTGCCTTAACGGAAACATCCCGTATAAAGGGGCGTCACCGCATGGTGGTGACGCCACGCATAGCAAATATACTAAAACAAACTAAAACAAACAATCACTTTTACTCTCGGCTTTTTTTCAAAACCGTTCGGCATCCATTAAGGTACCGTTCATGTTTCCCCGCCGGCCACCTCGGTCACATCATCATACGCGGAACCCAAAACGCACCCGGCGGTCGGTCACTTCCAAAACCTCGCAATCGCACTGCACCACCATCCCGATGGGCGTCGGCGCGGTGTGGGCCAGCTGCAAACTGGTGCCTACGGTGGTCATGCCCAGCTCCAGTTCTGGCGCGATGGCCTGCCAGCAGGTCTTTTCCACCAGCGCCGCCACGGCGGGGTCGCCAGCACCGGCAGCTCGCCGCTGCCCATCGCCCGGGCGGTGTTCTCGGTGGTCACCCGCAGCGCTGCATGCCCTTTGCATCCAACTTGTATCATGGTATCCCCTCCTATAATCAAGCCCACATCACACATGTGAGGGGCCGATGCTCGTCATCGGCCCGCCGCCTGCCTGATGGCGGAGCGATGCAGGCATCGCCCCCTGTTTTCCGCGGCCCCAAAATTGCCGCCTTATTATACCACATCCCCCGGCCCGCCACAATCGCCCGGCGGGCCGTCCGCACCAAATTTCACCAAATTCCCTCTTCCATCTTGCAATTCCCCGCAAAACCCGCTATACTATATAGGAAAGGAGGGAGCAGTTGTTAAACACACAGCTGTTCCCTTTTTTTGCGGCCTTTGTGCCCGCTGCGTCCGCCCTGCGGCAGGACCTGCAGCGCCGCCAACTGACAGGAGGATGTCATGAGCGAAAAGATCGATTACCCAAAGGCATTTACGATGCCAACCTGGGCACGCCCAAGCTGCTGATTTGGGCACCCAGCACATGTTTGCCATGTTTGGCGCAACGGTGCTGGTCCTGCTGCTGACGGGCCTGAGCGTCAGCACCACGCTGCTTTGCGCAGGTCTGGGCACGCTGCTGTTCCACTTTCTGTGCAAGGGCAAGGTGCCCGCGTTCCTGGAGTTCCAGCTTTGCCTACCTGGGCGGCTTCACCATCGTCACCAACGGCGGTGCCAACCCCGAGAATCTGCCCTACCGCCTGCGCTGCGGTCGCCCTGTCCGGCCTGGTCTACGTGCTGTTCAGCGCGCTGATCTCCGCCTTCGGCATCCGTAAATGATGCGCTTCTTCCGCCGGTGGTCACCGGCCCCATCATCATCGCCATCGGCCTGATCCTGGCCCCCCCAGCGCCATTTCCAACTGCCAGTCCAACTGGCTGCTGGCCTTGTGGCCCTGGCAACGGTCATCGTCTGCAACATCTGGGCAAGGGCATGGTCAAGATCCTGCCCATCCTCATCGGCGTGCTGGTCGCCTGCGCGGTGGCCCCTCGTCACCGGCGCGGTGGACTACCAGGCCATCGGTGCCGCCGCCTGGTTCGGCATCCCCATCCATAAGGACAGCATGGGTCTGTTTGCCATGGACGGCAGCGAGACCTTCATCAGTGCGGTGTTCACCATCGTGCCCATTGCTCTGGCCACCATGATGGAGCACATCGGCGATATTGCCGCTATCAGCGCCACCACCGGCAAAACTACCATCCGCGATCCGGGGCCTGAACAAGACCCTGCTGGGCGACGGCCTGCCACCGCCATGGCCGGCCTGCTGGGCGGCCCGCCAACACCACCTACGGCGGAACACCGGCGTCCTGGCCCTGACCAAGATCTACGATCCCTGGTCATCCGCATCGCCGCTGTCTTTGCCATGATCCTGAGCTTCTGCCCCAAGTTTGAGGCCATCATCAACACCATCCCCCTCCGGCATCATCGGCGGCATCAGCTTTGTGCTCTACGGCATGATCTCCGCCATCCCCGGTGTTCGCAACGTAGTGGAAAATCGGGTCGACTACCAACAGCCGTAACCTGATCATTGCTGCCGTTATCCTGGTGTGCGCTCTGGGCTGCTCCGTGGGCGGCATCACCTTCGGCATCGGCGGTGTCAGCGTTACCCTGTCCGGCCTGGCCATTGCTGCCCCTGGCCGGCATCCTGCTGAACGCCATCCTGCCCGGCAATGATTACGGTTCGACTCCAACCCCAGCACCCGGCGAAGGCACCAGCCTGCGCGTCTGATCCTGCGCTTATCGGCGGGTGTGTTTGACTGCCTAAGGCAACACCGCACAATTCCACCTGACGGCAAAGCACCGCTCCGGCGGCTGCGGCACGGCATCTGCGTTGCCAAAATGCTCGATAAAGGGCATCCCGAGTATTATCTGCGCTTTTGGCTTGGCATCTGCCGCACCTCGCTCGCCGTATCGGCACTTAGAATTATGTGCAGGCCATTGCCCTAAATAGCATCCCAACCATGATGGTGGCCGCGACTATCGCCGCAATTCTTTTCCGTTATCCCAACTTCGTAAAGATGTGGTATAATGACGCAAGCCAATTTCCCACCATCATTTTTATTGTGTTGGAATTCCGCGTTCCTATAATTTCAATTCTAACTCCTACTAACCACCGGAGGTACCTATGCCCACCACCCTACCGTGATTTTCGCTGCGCATAGTACAAAGCCGAATGGAAACGAAATTCCTGCCGTGATCGAACACAACTTCAAAGATGGCCGCATGGTGGACCATTATTTTGTGGTGCCCGGTCCCGCCCTGCTGGCTGGATGAAGGGTGTATCTGATAAGCCAAAGCGCAACACCGCACAATTCCGCCTTGCGGCTAAAGCACCGCTCCGGCGGCGGCACGGCATCTGCGTTGCCAAATGTGCGACCGCTGCCCTGCTTCGGTTCGTTGTTTCGCCACTGGCGGCGCTCACCTTTTGCAGCATCCAATCCAGCTAGCTGAATTCGGCTATATATTCTTTCGGAGGACCCGACTTATATCACTACTTTAAAGAACGCGTTCGCTGATTCGCCACATTGACCGCGACGATCTGCTGCAGGCCCTTGTGCGTGATTATGTCCAACGGCTGATTGCTTATCTACAAAATAACGCCCCGGAACACATTCTGACCAGTGTTCCGGGGCGTTTCCCGGCCCTGTACGGTTTTGCTTTTTCTGTTGCTCAGCCTTGCTGTGTGCCGCTATCGAGCAAAAGCCTTCTGCACAGCGTTCAGGGCAGCGCGGCCTGCGGTAAAGTTTACGCCGCCCTGCAAATAACAGGTGTAGGGGGCGCGCAGCGGCCGTCACAGCTGATTTCAATGGTAGAGCCCTCGGTAAAGGAACCAGATGCCATAATGACCCGTCGGTATAGCTCGGTTCGTCTGCCGGTTCGGGCTGACAGCTGTCCACCGGAGAGCAGGACTGATGCCGCGCAGAACCCCTGCAGCGCGGCGGCACTGCCGGAATCAAAGCAAAGTCACAATATCGTTATGGTCGGCGGTATAGCGGGGCACGGGGTTCACCCCGCCAGCTCCAGCAGGCACTGGGCATACGGCGGTTTCAGTGCTTCACACACAAACGCCGGGGGCGTAATAAAGCCGAGAAAGTATCACGCAGGCTGTCCTGCGTGCAACCAGACTCCTTGCCGATGCCGGGGGCGGTAAAGCGGTGGCTGATTTTTTCCACCAGGTCGGCTTACCGGGCAATAGCCGCCAGTGGTACGCCGCCGCCGGGTACCTCTAGATAAAGCGTTCGCGATAACGGTCCGCGCCGGCGGAGTAGCGGCTCCTCGATTTGGGTGAACTCGCCATAGCAGTTATCCACAAAGATCACCATTATCGGGGTTGGGCCTTTGCGGGCGGTATCGGCCACTTTCTGGATGGTATCCAGGCCAAAGGCGTTGCGTTGGTGAAACTGCGGCTGCGCTGGATATGCACCCACGGCGGTCTTGGCGTGCCTGCAATGGCGGCATAGTCCGCGTAAAGTCCGGCAGCAGGGGCACCTCATCGTAATGGATGCCGTATTTCTGCAGCGTGCCGCAGCCCCGCCAGCCTCGCCACCGATCACGCCTTCCAGCGTATCATAGGCGGGCCGGTGGCGGCCAGCAGGGCGTCCCCCGCGCGCAGCAGACCGAACAGCGCCAATTGCTCAACGTGGTACCACTCTCATGAACTGCGGGCGTACCAGAGCGTCCTCGGCCCCCATGCAGCGAGAGAAAAATACTTCCTCCAGCTGCGGCTATCGTCCCACACACGCCGTAACCGGTGGAGCCGGGCGCCGCCTAATGCCGCAGTCCGTAAAGGCGATTTTCAGTTGGTTATAATCGCGGATCTTTCCAGCAGGGCAAACCGATCGCGGCAAAGTTCCAGCGTTTGCGGTCCAGTTCCAGCACCTGGGGTTTCAAATCATAGAATTGTTCAATCATAGTGTGTATCCTTGCCTGTTTTACTTATTATAATTTATACTTAACGTACTGTTTTTGCGGTACAAAACCAAGGCGTTCATAAAAAAGCGGCAGCGCTCTGCCGCACAAAAATGTCACGGTCCAGCCCTCCCCTACCAGCTCGTTGGCCGGGTAGGGAATCAGCCAGCCGCCGATGCCCCGCCCGCGCAGCTCCGGCAGGGTTTCCCCCATTGCCATATAGGCTTCGCCGTTGGCCATGGCATAAGCCCCCACAGTGCTCACCGGGCGGCCTGCCGCATCCTGCAAAGCCAGCACACGGGCAGCCAAAATAAAGGGCAGGTTTCGGAATAATAGCAGTCCTGCCGTTCCGGTTCCTGCAGGGAAAAGCTGGGTTGCCAGGCGCAAGACAGATGGGCTGCGATTCAGCAGCTCCCCGATGTTCTTGCGCCAGCGGCAGACGATCCTGAGGCGCATACTACAGAACAGCGGCTCCCCCGCTGCAGCGGGCGAGGCGTTTTCTTCCGCAATCAGATGGGCGATGCCCGCAAACTGCAAAAAACCTTAGCAGTTCCTCCCAGTCCTGGGGGTGCCGCACAACTGGGCGGTGCTGCCGTTCAGGGCTCAGGGGCGCACCGGGCAGGAGTGAAGAGCCGCACCGGGGCACCGGGATCTGCCACAGGGGCAGGTCACGCCCCATCACGGCACGAAAATAAGGAGCCCCTGAATGCCCGTCGCAAACGCCTGTTTGTGCGGGGGTGGTGACGGCCTGAATCGCGGGGAACTCCCCTTTAGGTTTGATTTTGAGATTGCGAAATTGCTGGGGAAGTGAGTTTTGTCTCCGCCGGATAGGGCTGTTGGCACAGGGCGCACGGGCATTACAATGTGCGCCTCTACGGTCTCAATGGGCAAACATCAAAACAAAATATCCTATCTTCTGTTCGATTGCCTCGCCGTCTGCTTTTTACCCTTTTGCAACCCACGCCTCAATATAAAATATCTATTATATTAAGTTTTTTCGGTTCCTTTTTCAAAAAAGGAACAAACAACCCCCGTAATCCGCAATTACTGAAGCTCGTTGACAATACGCTTGTAGTCACGGCCGCGGACTTCAAAGTTGGGGGGGTCAAGGACGCCGATGCCGGCGACAGGCTGACGATGTCACCCGGCAGGCTGCACCGCGTGCCAGCTCAACGGCTGCTGCATGCCGTCTGCGTGCAGGATCGGCAATGCCTGCGGGTCGTTCGGGTCCGCGCACAGCCTTTTCAATGCGCGGTGCGGTTGCCCCCATCAGCACCAACACTTTGACATGTGCCACGATTTCCGGTGCCAGCGGCTCATAGGGGATTTTTTTTGTCATAGCCGCCCGCAATCAGGATGATTCTGGTCAAAGCTGCGCAGGCCCGCAATGGTGCGGGTGGGGCTGATGCGATGGAGTCATTGTAATACGTTACGCCATCCAAAGCACGCGAACCGGCTCAATGCGGTGTTCCGCCGGTAAAGAGTGAGCCAACCTGACGCATGACGCATCCACCAGACGCGGCCCCAGACCGCTGCAATGGCGGCAGCAGATTTTCCACGTTGTGCAGGCCGCGCAGCTTGCTACTGCACGAAGAAGGGCGCTTTGGGGTCACAACACCGTTTTCAGCATAGCCAGGGTATCATCACTCTCGCAGGAATGCACCGTGGTCGGTCTCGTGCGAGCGGGTGAACCAGAACTGTTCACCTTGCAGTCAGCGGCCATGCTCCGGGTGATATCGTTCTCGCCAACCCAGTACGGCGCGGCAGGTGGCTCCTGCCGGCAAAGAATGCGCGTTTGGCATCAATATACTCCTGCATATCCTTGTGGTGGTCCAGGTTGGGGGTCACGTTGGTGACGACGAAGATATAGCTCTGTATACTGATGAGCTGAAGCTGACAGCCCCACCACGGCCACGTCGTCGGGCTCACCTGCAGCATAGGCTGCGCCGATGTTGCCGCCCAGATCACCCTGCGTGGCGCGGCCTCGTAGAACTTGGAGATAGGGTGGTGGTGGTCTTGCCGTCGAGGCCGGTCATAGCCACGATCTCGCAGGCAGAACTGAAGAACAGCCCCTCGCTGGTGACCTTGGTGCCCTGTAAAGGCTTCGAAATAGCCCGGCCAGGGTGCATGATGATATCCTGCCCTTGAAGCCGTCGAGGGTAATTCTCGCCGAGGCTCAGATCGATGCCCAGCTCGCTTGATGGTGGCGGCGTAATCACCAAAAATCATCAAACTCTTTTTCTGGTCGCAGGGGTGATATCTGCCCCCAACGCAGCGCGATGCACGGTTTGTGGCTGACGCCCGCACCACGATGAAATACCACCTTTTGCCAGCGACCATTGCTTTAAGTTGTTCCATGGGAGTCATAATGGAAAAAACCTCCTGACAAATAAATTTGGGCCGCGCTGACAATGCAGCAACCCCACAAGCTCCCTTGTACGCAACTATTATATACGCATTCCCCACCTGTTGCCAATCAATCCGGGCAAAAAGTTTGCCACTGCGGCCGGTTACAGCCGCAGGCAAACAACTATTCAAATCAATTATTCCTGGTTGCCGATGGGAATACCGTGGTTATCCAGCAGATGCTTGATCTTGGTCATCGGGTCGATGATGCTGGACACGCTCATATCATGGTTGATGGCAGCGATGAAATAAGCGGTGTGCCCAGACAAATCAACATCAAAGTACCAGGGGCGCTCCAACAGCTCCGGCTTGCGGTAGGTCAGGTTGGTGCCAGCACAGCCTTGATGATGCCGTCATTGTAGGCTTTTGTCAGACTTATCAGACCGGCAGTAAACGGCGGGAAGGTGGCGCAGGTAAAGATGTTCTTGGCACCGCGCATCTTCAGCTCATGACCGATGTCAGCATGGACTCGCCAGGCGATAATATCATCGGCAATGAAGACGTCCTTACCCTTGACATCCTCGCCCAGGAAATTCATGGGCAACAATGGGGTGCGGCCATTCACAACGCGGCTGTAATCACGGCGCTTGTAGAACATACCAGATTTGGCCAGCACGCTGGTGTTAGTATGTTGCCGGTTCATGGCGCCTTCATCCGGGGAAACGACAGGAGTGCTCCTTGCTGAAGTTGACATCCGGTACATGGTGCAGCAGGCGCAGGCGCACCTGATAAGGTAGGGCATAACGTTATCAAAAGCTCATCAGGGGCTGGCGTTCATTACGCGGGGAGTCGCAGGCATCAAAGGTAATAATGTTCTTAACGCCCATGGTGCCCAGCTGCTGCAGGAGACGGCGCAGTCAGGCTTTCGCGGCTGACGCGGCGGCGATGCTGGCCCGCCGTACCAGACTGGGCATGATCCGCACTTCCAGTCCGGGGTGCGCACGGCCCGAGGCAAGCCTGGATCAAAAGGCGGATCAAGATTCTAAAATGGTCATCGTAGGGAAAGATGGTTTTCGTAACCAAACAGGTTGTAGGTCACGCTGTGGTGCCGGATCGACAAAAATGTAGATATCATCGCCACGAGTGGAAGCCTTGACAAGGCCCTTAGCATCACCGGACTGGAAACGCGGGCAGTCAGAAGGAATGATGAAAGTGTCACATTCATTCCCACTTCACGCCCAACGCACCAGATGGCCGTCTACCAGGTTGCAAAGCTTCCTCTGCACCAGGGCAGGCCAGCAGTGCTGGATATCGCGATCGCGGCTTCTTTGCGAAGGAAAAAAGTCTTGAGGGGCCCATCGATTGTTCTGCAACATTAGCTCCTTTATCGATTTTCATTGTGCTTTTGTTTGTGCATACTGCGGCGTTTGCCGCACTTCTACTAACACATACCCACCGAAAGCAGCCCTTATTTTCTCTTTTTGCTGTGTTTCCGCCACATTTTCCGCCGCTTTGCACATTCGTCCAGCTTTCTTTTATCAAAAAATTCTGTATGATTTTACAATTTTTTAACAAAGCGTTGTGTTTTTGCCCGCAACGGTCGATTATGCCTGTCCTAATACAGGAAATTCTCTTTCTTGTGTCCATTTGGTTCGGGTTTTGCCGCAAACTTTGGTGCATGGTGTACCTGTATTGTTGGCATTTTCCGGTTGAGTACTTAAACCGGACCTGCCTCCTGCCAGCCATGCAAATCACCGCCCATAAACGCGCCAAGGCAACACCGCACAATTCCGCCTTGCGGCAAAGCACCGCTCCGGCAGCTGCGGCACGGCATCTGCGTTGCCAAAAATGCTCGATGTCGGGTTGCGGTACCCGCATCGTGCTTCAGGGGGCAAAAGCCCCTCGCACTCTGCGACCGCTGCCCTGCTTCAGGTTCGCTGTTTCCGCCACTGGCGGCGCTGCCTTGCAGCATCCGGTATTATCTGCGCTTTTGGCTTAACGGCTGCCGCGCGCGCTCGCCGTATCGGCACTTAGAATTATGCGGTATTGCCCTTAAACAAAAACAGCGCCCGCTTATTCAGCAGGCGCTGTTTTTAATTCATGCTATCTGTCCAATCAGACCAATTCGATAATGGCCATTTCGGCAGCGTCACCGCGGCGCATACCAGTCTTGATAATGCGGGTGTAACCACCATTGCGGTCAGCGTACTTGGGTGCATAAACGTCCATAACCTTCTTGGCAACATCACTCTTTGGTGATGTAGCTGAAGATCTGGCGCTTAATGCAGGTCGCCGCTCTTGCCGAGGGGTGACCATAGCGCGAACTTCCTTAGCGCGGGTAACGGTGGGCAGTTGGAAGGAACGGACGCTCAGGTCCAGCTCTTCAATCGTCATTTCCAGCACTTTCTCCTTGCCCTTGTCGTCCTTTTCGACCATAATCTCCGTGTTATAGCCCCATATCAGAAAGGTCTACAAACAGGTTCAGGTGCTCGGTCAGGACCTTAGCGGCTAGAACCGCCTCCCTGCGCGTTGATGACCCCGTTGGTCCAAACCTCCAGCGTCAGCTTGTCATAGTCGGTGATCTGACCCACACGGGTGTTTTCCACACCGAAATTGACCTTCAACACAGGTGTATAAATAGAATCGATAGGCAGAATGCCGATCACATTGTTCTGCATATTGGCTTTATTTCTTTCAGCGGAAATATAGCCTCTGCCTTTATCCAGGGTAATTTCCATATAGAGCCTGGCCCCGTCACCGAGGGTTGCAATGTGCATTTCGGGGGTTGAGAATCTCAACCTCGCTGTCGCATTTGATGGAATCCGCGGTAACCTCGCAGGGCCCTCCGCACTGATTTCCACGGTTTTGGCACTGTCGCAGTGCAGCTTTGCCGTTAAGCCCTTCATGTTGAGGACGATCTCAGTCACATCCTCTTTCACGCCTGGTATCGTGGAAAACTCATGGAGAACTCCGTCAATCTTGATGGAGGTTACGGCAACGCCCGGCAGTGAGGAGAGCAATACCCTTCTCAAAGCTGTTCCCAGCGTTGTGCCAAGCCGCGCTCCAGCGGCTCCACCACAAACTTTGCCGTAAGTTCCGTCGGCAGATAATACTTCGGTATCAATTCTAGGCTTTTCTATCTCGATCATTAAAAACCCTCCTTGACCTTAGGCACACAGTTGTATTGATTGGTGATGCCAACGTATTGAAATCAACCGCATGGGCATTATTTGAGTACAACTCGACGATCAAGTCGCTCTTCGACAGAGATCGATATCCTCACGAGCAGGCATTGCAGCGACAACGCCCTTCAAAGAACTCTTTTCCACGCTCCAGCCAACGAGGCACGGTTACCATCGGAGCATCTTCGCCGGTCAGCTTGCTGAACTTGACGGAGGAACGGCTGGTTTCCGCCACTTCGATCACATCGCCGGGCTTTACCAAATAGGAAGGAATGTTGACTCTCTTGCCGTTGACGGTAAAGTGGCCATGGTGACGAGCTGGCGTGCTTCCGGACGGGGAAGACGCCGGCCCCACGGTAAACCACATTGTCCAGGCGGCTTTCGAGGATGCGGAGCAGGTTTCACCTGTCACGCCCTGCTTTGCGGTCAGCCATTTCAAAGTAATGTCCTGAACTTCTTCTCCAGCACACCATAGTAGCGACGCGCGCCTGCTGTTTTGGCACAGAAAGCTGAAGTCCGTGTTCAGAAGCCTTCTTGCGGCCCTGGCCATGTGCTGACCCGGGGGGCATAGTTTCTGCGGACAACATTTATCTGTAGCATCTGTCACCCTTCCAGGAAGAGCTTTTTTGCCCTCGCGGCAGTCTGCAAACAGCGCCGGTATATCTTACCATAGATTGCACCTCCATAATTATCAGTTTGAGCTGCGGAAAATTTGGCGGAAACGGTCGCATTCTAAATTTCCGTCAGCGCCAATAATCAAACCGCTAAGCTGCGGTCAAAAGTCCTCAAAAGGACAAAACCACGCCGTCTTCTCTTCGGGGGGCGGCATCCGTTATGCAGGATGGGGTGACGTCATGATCATGGTGACGTCCAGGCCGCGGACTGCAGAGCACAGTTGCGGCTTCACGGCCCGGCGCCGGGCCCCATGACGCTGCTTCAACCGTCTTCAGCCCTTGCTCCATCGCGATCGCGGCTGCGGTTTCCGCGGTCTGAGCGGCTTGAGCAGGTGAATTTTCTCGAGCCTCTGAAGCCGAGTTCCCCGGAGGAGGTAGCCCAGGAAGAAACGGTACCCTGGGTGTCGGTGATGGTGACGATGGTGTTGTTAAGGTGAACTGAATATGCGCCGCGCCCTTTTCGATGTTTTTGCGCTCACGGCGGCGGCGGGTGGTCTGGGCTCTTTTGCCCTGATTCTTAGCTGCCATCTGCTGGTACCCTCCCCTTACTTCTTCTTGTTGGCGATCGTCTTCTGGGACCCTTGCGGGTACGGGCATTGGTCTTGGTGCGCTGGCCGCGGCAAAGGCAGGCTCTTGCGATGTTGACGTACGCCACGGAAGCACTGGATTTCGGTCAGACGCTTAATGTCCAGCGCGACGTTCCGGCGGAGATCGCCCCTCAACGCTGTTTCGTCAATGCAGTCACGGATCTTAGCTTCATCGTCAGCAGACAGATCCTGACGCGTATCAGGGTTGATTCCAGTGCCATGAGAATCGTCAGCAGTGCTCTGACCGATACCATAAACATAAAGTCAGACCAGCCTCGATCCATCGCAGAGGCAGATCAACACCAGCAATACGTGCCGCCAAAGCACCTCCATTAGCAGTAACATCCCATGTCCCTAGTCGGGGCCTGCGCCGGGAATCTACGCACTTGGCCCCCCAAGCTGTTTTGGGTACGGTTTCCAGGGTTTTAACCCCGGACCTTTAGCCCTGACGCTGCTTATGCTTCGATTGGCGCAGATGATCATCACGCGGCCTTTGGTGGCGGATGACCTTGCACTTTCGCAGATGGGTTTCACGGAAGGCTTGACCTCTATGATGTTGAACCTCCTTTTGGTTGATGCCCTGACGCTTATTTGAGCGCTATATGATGCGGCCCTTAGAAAGACTATAGCGACATCTCCATGGTGACTTTATCGCCAGGCAGGATGCGGATAAAATTGGTCCGCAGTTTGCCGGAGATGTGCCAGCACCGTATGGCCATTGGGCTTGCCCTCTTTGTTGAGCAGCTCGACCTTGAACACAGTGTTGGGCATAGCCTCGCGGACGACGCCTTCTACTTCGATGACATCTTCTTTAGACAAGCTGATTGCCTCCTTGAAGGTTCATTCAGAACGGATGTTCGGCATCATATGCCTTGATCGCGTCACTGATCGGTTGATCGCTTTTTCAGAAGCTCGCTGCCAAGAATGAAGCCGTCCACCTTGGCACCGGTATCGATGCTCACGATGTCACCCGGGCGGATGACGATATCATGAGAGGGGATGCCGTGGATGACGGTATCGTTCAGGCTGATGCAGGCTGTGCCGGGAAAACCGTACAGACCCTTGAAGTTGGGGATGCCGCCGTGCTTCACGATGAAGTCGTAGATCAGCTTGTCCAGCTCCCAAGTGGTCATGCCTGCTTCGATGTGCTCTCCGCCGTACTTCAGGGCAGCTGCGCTCAGGGCATTCGCCTTGCGCATACCGTCCAGCTCTTTCGCATTCTTGATCTGAATCACTTTTATGCCTCCAAAGCCTTCATGACTTCAGCCGTAGTCTCCTCGATGGAGGGGCAGAACTTGATCTCTGCCAGCTTGCCGCGGGTGCGGTAGAACTCCACCAGCGGCTCGGTCTGCTCATGGTAGGCTTTCAAACGATCCAGCACGGTTGCGGGCTGGTCGTCCTTGCGGATGACGGTCTTGCCGCCGCACAGGTCGCAGACGCCCTCCACCTTGCTCTTCTTGTTCAGGATGTGGTAGCTTGCGCCGCACTTCTCGCAGACGCGGCGGCCGCTCATGCGCTCCACGATCACGCTGTCCTCAACCTGCAGTTCCAGCACCTTGTCGATGCGGATGCCCATGGTCTCGATGGCCTCTGCCTGCGCAATGGTGCGAGGCACGCCGTCCAGAATGAAGCCGTTGGCGCAGTCCGGCTGTGCCAGACGCTCTTTCAGGATGCCGATGATGACTTCATCGGGCACCAGCGCACCGGCGTCCATAAAGCTCTTGGCCTTCAGACCCATCTCGGTGCCCTCCTTGACAGCAGCACGCAGGATGTTACCAGTGCTGATGGAAGGGATGTTCAGCTTTGCGCAGATGATCTCGGCCTGCGTGCCTTTGCCTGCGCCGGGTGCGCCCAACAGGATCAGATTCATAGGATCGCTTCCTTTCTTATATGTCACATGATAGAAACATGCCGTACAAAAAGCAAAAAAGCACTGAAAAGTCCGAGCGTACTCTCCTTTCCAGTGCTTTCTCACATCTTATTGTTCAGATCAGCCAAGGAAACCCTTGTGGTTGCGCATGGTCATAAAGCTATCGAGGCTGCGGGTGGTATCCAGTGCCACACCAACCACGATCAGCAGGCTGGTACCGCCCAGCTGAATGCTCATACCGGTCAGGTTGCCCAGAATGATCGGCAGTACAGCCACCGCAGCCAGGAAGATGGCACCGATGAGGGTGATCTTGTTCAGGGTGCGGGTGATGAAATCGCTGGTCGGCTTACCGGGACGGAAGCCGGGGATCGAGCCGTTGTTACGGCGCAGATTGTTGGCGATCTCAACAGGGTTGTACTGGATGGCCACATAGAAGTAGTTGAATGCCAAAATCAGCAGCAGGTAGATCACAACGTACAGCCAGGAGGTGTAGTTGAAGGTATGGAAAAATGCATACCAGAACGGATGCGCTGCCTGGTCGATCTGCAAAAAGCTGCCGATCGTGCCCGGGATCGAAACCAGAGCGGAAGCGAAGATGATGGGCATGACGCCGCTCATGTTCAGCTTCAGGGGCAGGTAGCTGTTCTGGCCGCCCATCTGCTTCCGGCCCACCACACGCTTGGCGTACTGGATGGTGATGCGGCGCTCTGCGTTGGTCATGACCACCACAAAGACCACAGCGACCAGTGCCAGAATTACCAGAACGGGCAGCAGGATGTAGAACTGAGGCTCGCCAGCCGCTGCGCGGGTCAGCAGACCCGTCACAGAGGTGTACAGCGAGGACCAGTTGGAAACGATGGAGGCAAAGATCAGAAGGGAAACACCGTTGCCGATACCCTTGTCATCGATCTGCTCGCCCGCCCAAGTGATCAGCTGAGCACCTGCAACGAAGGTGGCGATGATGACCACAGCGGCGAACACGCCGACTGCGCCGGAAACATACTTCAGTGCGCCCATATTGCGGATCACGAAGTAGTAGCCAATGCTCATGATCAGTGCGACCACGGCACCGGCGTACCGGTTGATCTGCTGCAGTTTCTGCTGGCCGTCCGCTTCCTTTGCCAGATTTTCCAGCGCAGGAATGGCCACAGTCAGCAGCTGCACAATAATAGAGGCGTTGATATAGGGTGTCACACCTAACGCGAAGAGCGTGCATCTTGCCAGTGCGCCGCCGCTCATCATATTGAGGTACGAGAGCATATCGCCGTTTGCAAACATCTGCGTCAGAGCAGAGCCGGAAACGAACGGCACGGGGATGGCACAGCCAAGACGGTAAACCACGAGGATCGCCAGCGTGAACAGAAGACGATTTTTAAGCTCGGGGATCTTCCATGCGTTACGGAATGTCTGGAACACCTTACATCACCTCAGCCTTTCCGCCTGCCTTCTCGATTTTCTCTTTGGCAGAAGCGGAATAGGCTGCGGCCTTCACGGTCAGAGCCTTGGTCAGCTCGCCGTTGCCCAGAACCTTAACGCCGTCCAGAGTCTTCTTGACCAGACCCTTAGCCTTCAGAGCCTCGGTATCGACGACATCGCCGGCATTGAAAGCGCCTCCAGATCAGCCACGTTGACGATGGCATACTGGGTAGCAAAGATGTTGTTAAAGCCAACCTTAGGCAGGCGGCGTGCCAGAGGCATCTGACCGCCCTCGAAACCAGCGTGCTTCACGCCGGAACGGGCCTTCTGGCCCTTGCTGCCGAAGCCGGCAGTCTTGCCATTGCCGGAGCCAATGCCGCGGCCCTTGCGGGTCACAGGCTTGTTGGCGCCCTTGCTGGCGTGCAATTCATGAAGCTTCATTGTGCGTATACCCCCTGCTATTAGGCTTCGGTGACGCTGAGCAGGAAGCCGATCTTTGCGATCTTGCCCTGCGTAGCGGCATTGTCAGGCTGAACGGTAACGTCGCCCGGCTTCTTCAGGCCCAGAGCCTCAGCGGTAGCGATCTGCTTAGCGCCGCGGCCGATCAGGCTCTTCTTCAGCTCGATCTTGAGCATCTTATCTGCCATGGTTAGTTACCTCCTTAACCCAGAATTTCTTTCACGGTCTTGCCGCGCTTCTCAGCGACAGACTCGGCGCTGACCAGACCGCACAGACCTGCAAAGGTAGCAGCAACAACGTTGATGGGGTTGTTGGAACGCATAGACTTCGCACGAACGTCCTTGATGCCAGCAGCCTCAATGACGGCACGCACGGGGCCGCCGGCGATCATACCGGTACCGGGTGCAGCCGGCTTGAGCAGAACAGCGCCTGCGCCGTACTTGCCGACGATCTCGTGGGGGATGGTGGTGCCCTTCATGGCAACCTTGTGCATGTTCTTCTTGGCAGCGGCCTCACCCTTGCGGATAGCCTCGGGAACTTCGCCGGACTTGCCGATGCCGTAGCCGATGGTACCCTTGCCGTCGCCCACGACAACCAGAGCAGCAAACTTCATGATGCGGCCGCCCTTGACAGTCTTGGAAACGCGGTTGATAGACACAACCTTGGTGATCATGCCGTCGTCTTCACGGTTTCTCATAGCCATAATGTGTTTCCTCCTCTCATTACAGCTTCAGGCCGCCCTCACGGGCGCCATCGGCCAGGGCCTTAACACGGCCATGATAAACGTAACCGCCACGGTCGAACACGACCTCGGTGATGCCCTTTTCCAGAGCCTTTGCTGCATCTTCTTGCCGATCTCAGCAGCGGCCTCGACGTTGCCGCCGTTGCCGTTGAAGTCCTTGTCCATAGTAGAAGCCGACACCAGAGTCACGCCCTGCTCATCATCGATGATCTGAGCGTAGATGTGCTTGGCGGAGCGGAAAACATCCAGGCGAGGACGTGCTGCGGTGCCGCTGATCTTGTTACGAACGCGGCGATGACGACGAAGACGAGCTTCGTTCTTGTCGATCTGCTTAACCATTGTCTTTCACTCCTTACCTTATTTCTTGCCCTTGCCGGCCTTGCCTTCTTTGTGCTTGACAACCTCGCCCTCATAGCGGATGCCCTTGCCCTTGTAGGGTTCGGGCGGCTTCTTGGCGCGGATCTCAGCGGCATACTGGCCCACCTTCTGCTTGTCAATACCGGTAACAGTGAAGTGGTTGGGGTCCTGCCACACGATGGTGCAGTCCTCAGTATCGGGGACGTTCACCTGGTGGGAGAAGCCCAGGTTCATAACCAGGTTGGAGCCCTGCTTCTGGCAGCGCATACCGACGCCACGATCTCCAGCTTCTTCTCGTAGCCGTGGACAACACCGTTGACCATGTTAGCGATGTTGCTGCGGGTCAGGCCGTGCAGGCTGCGGGCCTCGGGATCGTCATTGGGGCGGGTAACCAGAACTTCATTGCCCTCGACCTTGACGGTCATGAGGGGGTGGAAGTTGGAATTCAGGCTGCCCTTGGGGCCCTTGACAGTGACGCTGTGTGCTGCCTCATCAACAGTAACAGTAACGCCGGCAGGAATGACGATGGGTTTTCTTCCAATTCTCGACATTGTCTTTTACCCCTTTCTTACCACACGTAGGCCAGGACCTCGCCGCCAACGTGCGCAGCACGAGCGGCCTTATCGGTCATGATGCCCTTGGAGGTGGAAATGATTGCGGTGCCCAGGCCCTTCATGACCTTCGGCATATCCTCGCAGTTGGTGTAGATACGCAGGCCGGGCTTGGACACACGGCGCAGGCCAGAGATAACGGGCTCGCCGTTAGCCTGGTACTTCAGGGTGACAACGATGGTGCCCTGAACGGTGTCGTTCTTGACCTGCATACCCTTGATGTAGCCCTCGTCAACCAGGATCTGGCAGATAGCCTTCTTCATGTTGGAAGCGGGGATCTCCACAGAAGGGTGTTTGGCAGTGCTAGCGTTGCGGATGCGAGTCAGCAGGTCCGCGATAGGATCAGTAATCTGCATTTGCCACTAACCTCCTTAGATTAGCTCTCATTGTTTTATAATGATACCGCCCCGAAACATCGTTGCCCCGGGGCGGAATCCGACTTGTTATCCAGCCCTCTGGTAAATTACCAGGAAGCCTTCTTGACGCCCGGGATCTCGCCCTTGTAGGCCAGCTCACGGAAGCACACACGGCACACGCCGTACTTGCGCAGCACGGAGTGGGGGCGGCCGCAGATGCGGCAGCGGGTGTATGCGCGGGTAGAGAACTTAGCAGGACGAGACTGCTTGAGCTTCATAGACAGTTTAGCCATTGTAATCTCCTCCTTAGTTATTCTCAGTAGCGAACGGAGCGCCCAGAGCCTTCAGCAGCTCCTTGCCCTCTTCGTCAGTCTTAGCGGTGGTAACGAAGCAGACATCCATGCCGCGGACTGCATCGACCTTATCGAAGTCGATCTCGGGGAAGATGATCTGCTCCTTGATGCCGCATGCAAAGTTGCCGCGGCCGTCGAAACCGTTGCCGTTGATGCCGCGGAAGTCGCGGACACGGGGCAGTGCGATGTTGAAGAAACGATCGACAAACTCATACATACGCTCACCACGCAGGGTGACCTTGCAGCCGATGGGAGGTGCCCTGGCGCAGCTTAAAGTTAGCGACGCTCTTCTTGGCACGGCAGACGACTGCCTTCTGGCCAGTGATCTGGCCCAGATCCTTCATGACAGCTTCCAGGATCTTCTCGTTGTCCTTAGCTTCGCCGCAGGCAACATTGATGACGACCTTGTCCAGCTTGGGGATCTGCATAACGCTCTTGTAACCGAACTTCTTGTTCAGAGCAGGAGCAATTTCATTGACATACTGTTCTTTCAAACGAGCCATTGTTCCTTACTCCTTTCTTACAGCTCAGCGCCGCACTTCTTGCAGACGCGGACCATCTTACCGTCCTTTCTCGACGTGACCCACGCGCACGGCCTTGCCGCACTTGGGGCAGACGGGCATGACCTTGGAAGCGTAGATAGCGCCCTCAGCCTTGACGATGCCGCCCTGCTCGCCCTGACGACGAGGCTTGACGTGCTTGGTAACCATGTTCTGGCCTTCAACGATGACCTTGTCTTCAGCGGGGCTGACCTGCAGGACCTTACCAGTGTGGCCCTTGTCCTTGCCGCTGATGATCATAACGTTGTCGCCGGTTTTAACATGAAGATTATTCATTTTTAAAACCTCCTTACAGCGATTCCGGAGCCAGGCTCAGGATCTTGGTGTAGCCGGCATCGCGCAGCTCGCGAGCAACGGGTCCAAAGATACGGGTACCCTTGGGGCTCTTGTCGGCCATAACGATAACGGCGGCGTTCTCATCGAAACGGATGTAGGAGCCGTCGTCGCGGCGGACGCCATGCTTGCTGCGCACGATGACAGCCTTGACGACGTCGCCCTTCTTAACGGAGCCGCCGGGGGCTGCCTTCTTGACAGAGCAGACCACGACGTCACCAATGTTTGCGTATCTCTTGCGGGTGCCGCCCAGCACACGGAAGCACATCAGCTCCTTGGCACCGGTGTTGTCGGCAACTTTGAGATAAGTTTGCATCTGAACCATATCAGATATCTCCTTTCAAACTGTTCAAAGCAGCGGGCAAAGAAACTTACTTTGCCTTCTCAACGATACGGACCAGGCGCCAGCGCACATCCTTGGTCAGGGGGCGGCACTCCATGATCTCAACACGGTCACCGATGCCGCACTCGTTCTGCTCGTCACGAGCCTTGAACTTCGCGGTACGCTTCAGGATCTTTTTGTACAGGGGGTGCTGCACGCTATCCTTAACGGCAACCACGATGGTCTTATCCATCTTGTCGGACACGACGACGCCGACGCGGGTCTTTCTCAGATTACGTTCTTCCATCGTTTAACCTCCTTACTGCTTCTCAGCCAGAACGGTCATCACACGGGCGATGTCCTTCTTGACTGCGTCGATGCGGCCGGGGTTCTCCAGCTGGTTGATGGCATGCTGGAAGCGCAGGTTAAACAGCTCAGCCTTCAGATCGACCAGCTTGCTGGTCAGCTCTGCGGTCTGCATTTCGCGGAGTTCATTAGCCTTCATTGGTGCCATCCTCCTTCACGGAGTCCTCACGGACTGCAAATTTGCACTTGATGGGCAGCTTGTGCATAGCCAGGCGCAGTGCCTCACGGGCAGTTGCCTCATCGACATCTGCCAGCTCGAACAGAACGCGGCCGGGCTTAACGACAGCGACCCAGTACTCGGGGGAGCCTTTACCGGAACCCATGCGGGTCTCAGCGGGCTTCTCAGTAACGGGCTTATCGGGGAAGATCTTGATCCACACCTTGCCGCCACGCTTGATGTAACGAGTCATGGCAACACGAGCAGCCTCGATCTGAGTGGAAGAGATCCATGCCGGCTCCAGAGCAACAAGGCCGTACTGACCCTGGCACACCACGTTGCCGCGGGTAGCCTTGCCGGTCATGCGGCCGCGCTGAACGCGGCGATACTTAACACGCTTAGGCAGTAACATTACTTGTTGCCTCCTTCCTTCTTAGGAGCGGTCTTTGCGCTCTTGAGGACCTCGCCCTTGTAAATCCACACCTTCACGCCGATGCGGCCGTAGGTGGTAGCAGCCTCAGCGAAGCCGTAGTCGATGTCGGCACGCAGGGTCTGCAGGGGGATGGTGCCCTCGTGGTAGCTCTCGATGCGGGCGATGTCAGCGCCGCCCAGACGGCCGGAGCACATTGCCTTGATGCCCTTTGCGGGAACGGTTGCGCGATCGCGGGGGCTCATGGCATTGCGCATGCACTGCTTCATAGCACGGCGGAAGGTAACGCGGTTCTCCAGCTGACGAGCGATGTCCTCAGCAACCAGCTGTGCGTTGGTGGAGCGCTCTTGACCTCGATGACGTTGACGATAACCGTCTTGCCATACTCCTTGGTCAGCTTGTTCTGCAGGGCGATGCGCTCTTCGCCGCCCTTGCCGATGACCATACCGGGCTTAGCGCAGTAGATGTTAACATTAACGCGAGGAGCGGAAGTGGAAGGATCCACAGTGCGCTCGATCTCGATCTTGGGGACGCCAGCGTCCTTCAGCTGAGCCTTCAGCTCAGTGCGGATCTTGTGATCCTCGACGAGGTTATCGCTGAAATCCTTCTTGGAGGCAAACCAGCGGCTGTCCCAGTCTTTAATAACGCCGACACGAATGCCGTGCGGATTTACTTTCTGGCCCATTGTTTTCCCTCCTTACTCTTTCTCTTTCAGAACAACGGTCATGTGGCTGGTGCGCTTCAGGATGCGGTAGCCGCGGCCCTGTGCACGAGGCATCATGCGCTTCAGCGTGGGGCCGGGGCAGACGTAGCACTCGGCGACGTAGAGGTTGTTCT
>VOFB01002408.1_pt1 | contig 32079 bp, 57 predicted proteins | sample 5384141 | NCBI WGS metagenome assembly VOFB01 (sample SAMN12384721, study PRJNA508395) | human gut metagenome | isolation source: healthy gut A | host: Homo sapiens | reverse complement strand
GGGATCGGTTCATTATACGTCGCCGGAGCAGGCAAGAGGCGGATTCAGTGATCAGAGAAGTGATATCTATTCAATTGGTATAACTTTATTCGAAATGGTAACCGGTCAGGTTCCATTTGACGGGAGACAACGGTAGAAGTTGCAATGAAGCATCTGCAGCAGGAGATTACACCGCCGTCAGAACTCGTACCGGATATTCCGTACAGTCTGGAGCAGATCATTCTGAAATGTACGCAGAAAAGTTCAGAGAGAAGATATGAAAGTACAGGGGCTCTGATTCAGGATCTGAAGCATTCACTGGTCGATCCGGATGGGGATTTTGTAGTGATCCCTCCAATCGGTGGTATGACAGATACCGTTATCATGACAGACAAAGATCTGGATGATATCCGGAATGGAAACGATGATGAAGAGTATGATACAGATGAGTATGATACAGATGAGTATGATACAGACACCATGTATGGAAATGATGACAACGACGAAGATTATGAGAATTATGAAAGTGGCAGAGGGGCAGATGAAGTCAATCCGCATATGCATAAGATCATGAAGATACTTACAATCGTAGTTGTGGCGATCATCGTGCTGATCCTTGTATTTACTGTTGGTAAGGCGGCAGGCGTATTTAAATCATTTGGTGGAATTACAACTCAGGACGAGGAAGATAAATCAGGCAAGGTCACAGTACCGGATGTCCGTGGTATGTCTGAAAAGGATGCAAAGGCACTGCTGAATAAAAAAAGGACTCGGAATTCAGGTTGTGACAAGAAAAGAGTCTAAGAAGTATAAGGCAGGAAAGATCTCAAAACAGACACCGGAAGCCGGAGAAAAGGTATCAAAACATACCAAGATAGAAGTAGTTGTAAGTTCAGGACTAGTTGGAAGCAAAAAAGGCAATACCGGATGTCCGTGGTATGAGTGAGACAGAGGCGCAGAATGAACTTGAGGATGCAGGATTTAAAAGTAACTTCAAGCTTCCAGTATGATGACAGTGTTGAAAGTGGAAAAGTAATCAGTACAACACCGGAAGCCGGTACAAAAGCTGAAAAGGTTCGACGGTTACGATGCTGGGTAAGTCAGGGAAGCAATAAGAAGACAGTGCCGGATGTAAGAGGTATGGCAGATGCAACTGCACAGAGTACAATCAAGAGTTACGGATTTAATGTAGGAACTGTAACTTATGATTACAGCGACAGTGTAGAAAAAGGAATGGTCATCAGTCAGACAGTAGAACCTGGAACAAAGGCTTCTGCAGGAACGAGTATTTCTATTACCGTAAGTAACGGACCGAAACCGGAGGAAAAGATAAAGTACAGAGTTTTGTCGGTCAACAGGAATCAGCACTGAAAAGAGCTGGGCATCGTCAAAAGGACTTTATACCAATATATCTGATTCACAATACAGTGACAGTTATGCAAAAGGATGTATTATTTCCATGACTCCTTCTTCAGGAACAGTTTCTAAAGGAGGAACAATCAGTTATGTGATCAGTCTTGGATCAAAATCACAAGATAGTAATAACACTGGAAATAATGGTGACAATTCCGGAAATTCAGGAAATAACGGCCAGAATTCCGGTGATGGAAATAACGGTGGTAATCAGTAAAAAGATATGCAGGGAAAAATTATAAAAGGAATCGCCGGATTCTACTACGTTCATGTAGTAGAATTCGGTGTTTATGAATGTAAAGCAAAAGGGGTATTTCGTAAAGAAAAGATAAAACCTCTGGTCGGAGATAATGTAGAGATAGAGGTTCTGGATGAATCCGAGAAGAAAGGCAATATCGTAAAAAATCTTGCCTCGTCAGAATGAATTGATACGTCCGGCAGTGGCTAACATCGATCAGGCATTGGTGGTTTTTGCAATCACAAAACCGAATCCGCATTTTAATCTATTGGACAGATTTCTGGTCATGATGGAAAGCAAAAGAAATTCCGGTGGTTTTATGCTTCAATAAAGAAGATATTGCAACAGATCCTCAGATAAAAGAACTGGAATAAATCTACGAAACATGTGGCTATCAATGGTATTCGTAAGTGCAAAAGAAGAACGGGGAATTGAAAAAATACGTGAATTGCTAAAAGGAAAGACGACGGCAATTGCAGGGCCGTCAGGGGGTAGGAAAATCTTCGATCATCAATATTCTGCAGCCGGACGCCGAGATGGAGACCGGTGCGATCAGCACAAAGATTGAGCGTGGCAAACATACGACACGACATTCGGAACTATTCGCGATCGATGAGGATTCTTATATCATGGATACACCCGGATTTAGCTCATTGTACGTCAATGATTATGAAAAAGAAGAATTGAAATATTTATTCCCGGAATTCCGGGAATATGAAGGAATGTGTCGGTTTAATGGATGTGATCATGTGCATGAGCCGGGATGCGCAGTAAAAAGAAGCTTTGGAAGAAGGAAAGATTCATAAGATCCGTTATCAGAATTATATAGAAATGTATGAGGAATTGAAGAATAAGAGGAGGTACTGATGATAAACTATGTATTAGCACCGTCAATACTGGCGGCGGATTTCAAAGTTTTTGGGTCAGGAAATGAAAAAAGACTGAGGATAATGGAGCGGAATATATTCATTTTGATGTCATGGATGGAATGTTTGTACCAAGCATTTCATTCGGTATGCCGGTTATGGCATCGATTCATGATGCTACAGAGCAATTCATGGATGCACATCTGATGGTTCAGGGAGCCAATCCGTTATGTGGAAGCATTTCAGAAAGCAGGAGCTGATTCTGTAACTGTACATGTAGAAGCCTGTGAGGATGTAAAAGCTACGCTGAATAAGATCCGCGAATGCGGAATGAAAGTAGGACTTTCTATTAATCCGGAGACGGATGTGAAGGAAGTTGTACCGTATCTTGAAGAAGTGGATATGATTCTGGTGATGTGTGTTCATTCTGGATTCGGAGGACAGAAATTCATTCCAGAGTCATTGGACAAGATTCGTGCGATTCGTGCGATGTTAAATGAAAAAAATCTGGAGACGGATATTCAGGCAGATGGCGGCGTCTATGTAGAGAATGTAAGAGAAGTACTGGATGCAGGAGCGAATGTGATTGTTGCCGGCTCCGCTGTATTCAGAGGGATGCCGGAGAAAATACTGCAAAATTTATGGAGATACTAAAGAGTTATGAGTAAGAGGATTGTCATCATCAGTGGTGGGGAACTGAATGAAGAATTTGTATTATCGATTCTTGAAAAAGAAGAGAATCAGTATGTCATCGGTGTGGACAGAGGTATGGAGTTCCTTTGCAGACATCAGATACTGCCGAATTATATTGTTGGCGATTTCGACAGTGTAAAAAAAGAAATCGGTGATTATTACCGCAATGAGACGAATGTTCCTATTCGTGAATTTAATCCGGTAAAAGATGCATCGGATACAGAGATTGCAATAAGACTTGCGATGACACTAGGGGCTAAGGAAATCCTGATCCTTGGAGCGACCGGAGGGCGAATTGATCATCTCTGGGCTAATGTACAGAGCCTTGCAATTCCATTTAAAGCAGGGATTGATGCCGTTATTATGGATACGCAGAATAAGATCCGTCTGATCGGGAGGCGGGGAGACACATCTGAAGAAAGGTGAAACATATGGGCCGTATTTTTCAGTGTTCCCGTTGGGGAAGAGGTATATGGATTTAGTATTAAGGGGGCAAAGTATCCGCTTGATAATCATACCCTGATTCCTTATGACAGTCTGTGTGTAAGCAATCAGTTTCAGGAAGATGAAGTTACGATCAGCTTCATGAAAGGGATTGTAATCCTGATGGAGACAAAAAGACAGATAAAATTTTCATAATAGAATTTAAAGCAAAATTATTCACAAAAAAGTCCTAGCATGGTATAATACAAAATACTGTGTTAAGACTTTTTATTGTGATATAAGAGTGCCGGAATGAGAATGATTACCGGCAAGACTATCAGACATAGAGTGCCAAAAAGAGAAAACAGATAGATTCACAGGAGGAAATAGAAAAATGAAATTAGGAATCGTAGGATTACCAAACGTAGGAAAGAGTACACTGTTTAACTCACTTACAAAGGCCGGAGCAGAATCAGCTAACTACCCGTTCTGTACCATCGACCCGAATGTAGGAGTTGTAACTGTACCGGATGAAAGATTAAATGTACTGGGAGAGATGTATCACACAAAAAATCATCCCGGCAGCAATTGAATTCGTTGATATCGCTGGACTCGTAAAAGGTGCTTCAAAAGGAGAAGGACTTGGAAACCAGTTCCTTGCCAATATCCGTGAAGTAGATGCAATCGTACATGTAGTAAGATGCTTTGAGAACAGCAATATCGTACACGTAGACGGAAGCATTAATCCACTTCGTGATATCGAGACAATTAACTTAGAGCTGATCTTCTCTGATCTTGAAATCCTGGAAAGAAGAATTTCCAAAGTTTCCAAAGTTGCAAGAAATGATAAATCAGCAGCAAAAGAACTCGGACTTCTGAATAAGGTTAAAGCACATCTCGAAGACGGAAAGCTTGCAAAGACATTCGAAGAAGTAGATGACGAGGAAGAACAGGCATGGCTGGAAAGCTACAATCTTCTGACTTACAAACCAGTGATCTATGCAGCAAATGTATCTGAAGACGATCTGGCAGATGATGCGGCTAATAACGAAGGGGTACAGGCTGTTCGTGAGTATGCCAAGGGAGAGCAGAGTGAAGTATTCGTTGTATGTGCAGAGATCGAAGCAGAGATTTCAGAACTGGATGATGATGAGAAGAAGATGTTCCTGGAAGATCTTGGATTAAAAGAGTCTGGTCTGGAAAAACTGATCAAAGCAAGCTATAAACTGCTTGGACTTATCAGTTACCTGACAGCAGGTGAGCCGGAAGTCCGTGCATGGACGATTACAGAGGGAACAAAGGCACCGCAGGCAGCCGGAAAGATCCACACAGATTTTGAACGTGGATTCATCCGAGCAGAGGTTGTTTCTTATGATGATCTGATCGCATGCGGAAGTCACACAGCAGCCAAAGAAAAGGGTCTGATCCGTCTGGAGGGAAAAGACTATGTGGTAAAAGACGGTGACATCATGCACTTCCGTTTCAATGTATAAGCATACTAAGCATGCTGAAAACACATAAGAAAACGTATAAATAGAAAAAAGCTGGCATGGTATGTGCCGGCTTTTCTGCCAATCTGGAAAGTCATATCTATAAAGAAAAAGGAAAGGGAAAAAGAAATGCACAGAACAATTGATTTTTCCGAATCTGGGAATTCATTTAAAATCTGTCGGCGATCATATCACAGTCTTTGGATTCGATATCGCATATTATGGAATCGTCATAGGAATCGGAATACTTGCGGGACTTATGATGGCGGTAATGGAAGCAAAGCGCACACATCAGAATGTAGAGGATTATTATGATCTGGCAATATACGGAGTAATCTTTTCGATTATCGGAGCAAGAGCATATTATGTGATCTTCTCCTGGGATATGTATAAAGACGACATTAAGAGCATCATTAATATCCGTGAGGGAGGACTTGCTATATACGGTGGTGTAATTACTGCAATTATTGTAGTATTCATATTTGCAAAAATAAAAAAAAATATCACCGTTTCTTTTATTTGATACCGGCGGATTTGGTCTGATCACCGGACAGATGATTGGAAGATGGGGAAATTTTTTAACCGAGAAGCATTCGGTGAATATACAAATGGCTTATTTGCAATGAGACTTCCGGTAGATGCAGTCAGAAGCTCAGACATTACTACAAAGATGTGGAATCATGCAGAGACCGTAAAAGGGGTCATGTATATTCAGGTTCACCCGACATACCTGTATGAATCCATGTGGTGCCTGATGGTGCTGATCATTATGCTGCTATACCGCAAACACAAGAAATTCGATGGAGAGGTCTTCCTGATCTATCTCTTAGGCTACGGTCTTGGCAGATTCTGGATCGAAAGCCTCAGAACAGATCAGCTTTTATTGCCGAAAGTTGGACTTCCGGTATCACAACTTCTGGCAGGCACAATTGTGATAGTATCAGCAATCCTGGTTATTACAGGCAGAAAAAAAGCCGCACGCATCAAAAGTACGGAATCAAATCAGTAAGACAGATATAAAAAAGCAGGCATTCTTTCAATAGAACGCCTGCTTTTTTATACCAGTATACAACAACAGAACTTGCCGGTGGTAAGTCCTGTGATCTACATATTGATTTTTGCTAAGTGCAGCTGCATCAGCCACAATCGTAACATCATTGTGAAGCTGAAGGATAGAAGCAGGAACTTCCGGAGTAATTGGGCCGTATAATACTTCTTTTAAGATTGCAGCTTTATCTTCTCCGCTTACGACTACGAGGATCTTCTTTGCCTGCATGATATTTTTAATACCCATTGTGTAGGCCTGTCTTGGAACATCATCTTCAGATTCGAAGAAACGTTTGTTGGCTTCAATCGTGCTTTCTGTCAGATCTACACAGTGTGTCTCTTTTCAAAAAAGCAGCACCTGGCTCGTTGAATCCGATGTGTCCGTTGTGTCCAAGACCGAGAAGCTGAAGGTCTACGCCGCCCTGTTTGCGGATGATCTCATTGTATTCACTGCAGGCTTTGTCAGAATCTGCTTCCAGTCCGTTCGGAACGAAAGTACGTGTTTTATCGATATTTACATGATCGAAAAGATTGGTGTTCATGAAATATCTGTAGCTCTGGTCATTTTCCGGACTGAGTCCTTTATATTCATCGAGGTTCACGCTTGTAACCTGGGAAAAATCAAGATCCCCTTTCTTATACCATTCGATCAGCTGTTTATATGTACCGACCGGTGAAGATCCGGTTGCAAGTCCAAGTACACAGTTTGGCTTCATAATAATCTGTGCAGAAATGATGTTTGCGGCCTTACGGCTCATATCCTGATAGTCTTTTGCTTTATAAATTACCATAATAAAACCTCTCCTTATTCAATTGTTTTTTGTTTCTGAATATTAGTATATACATTATAAATGAATTTTCAAGTAAAATAGCATGAACAGAAACTACTTTCAAAAGTGGAAAGAAATTACCTGGAATTGTGCAAGTTGCATAAAATACGAAAGACGAAAAATAAGGAAAAATGGAGAGTGAAATGAAAAGAATGAAAGAGCTTTCAACAACTAAAAGACACTTGAAAATAAAATCGAACAATATTATACTGATTGCAGAACGAAGGAGGAACAAAACAATGAATCCGAAAGTAGAGAATTTAAAGGGTAAACTGATCGTATCATGCCAGGCATTGCCGAATGAACCTTTACATTCTTCTTTCATCATGGGAAGAATGGCACTGGCTGCAAAACAGGGAGGTGCAAGCGGAATTCGTGCAAATACAAAAAGAAGATATCAAGGAGATCCAGTCACAGGTTGATCTGCCGATCATCGGAATCGTAAAAAGAGATTATGATGACAGTGATATCTACATTACACCAACGATGAAAGAAATCGAAGAACTGATGGAAGTAAAACCTGAAATCATCGCTATGGACGCTACTATTTCAAAGAGACCTGGCGGAAAGACATTAGATGAGTTCTTTAAAAGAAGTAAAAGCAAAATATCCGGATCAGTTATTCATGGCAGACTGTTCTACAGTGGAAGAAGCACTGCATGCGGATGAACTTGGATTTGACTTCATCGGAACTACAATGGTTGGTTACACAGAGCAGAGCAAGGGCGATAAGATCGAGGCAAATGATTTCGAAATCTTAAGAAAGATTGTCGCAAAAGCAAAACACAGAGTGATCGCAGAAGGTAACATCAATACACCGGAAAAAGCAAGACACGTGATCGAGCTTGGAGCATACAGCGTTGTTGTCAGGTTCTATTATCACAAGACCACAGCTGATCACAAAATCATTTGTGGAAGAAATGGAAAGATAATTCCCTAAAGGAAATTTATTGAATTAAAAAAGATAAAAAATATATCAAAAAAAAAGGAGAAAGAAACAATGAGAAATCTTGATAAGTACAAAGGTGTTATCCCAGCATTCTATGCATGCTATGACAACGAAGGTAATGTAAGTCCGGAAGGCGTACAGGCACTGACAAAGTACTTTGTAGAAAAAGGTGTGAAAGGTGTATACGTGAACGGTTCATCAGGAGAATGTATCTATCAGAGCGTAGAAGACCGTAAGATCATCCTTGAGAACGTTATGAAAGCAGCAGAAGGAAAGAACTTACAGTTATCGCACACGTTGCATGCAATAACACAAAAGACAGCCAGGAACTTGCAAGACATGCAGAAAGCCTTGGAGTTGATGCAATTGCAGCAATCCCACCGATCTACTTCCACCTGCCAGAGTATGCAATCGCTCAGTACTGGAATGACATCAGTGCAGCAGCACCAAACACAGACTTCGTAATCTACAACATTCCACAGCTTGCAGGAGTGGCTCTTACACAGGGACTTTTCGCAGAGATGAGAAAGAATCCTAACGTAATCGGTGTAAAGAATTCTTCTATGCCGGTTCAGGATATCCAGATGTTCAAACAGGCTGCAGGTCCTGACTACATTATTTTCAACGGACCAGATGAGCAGTTCATGAGTGGACGTGTCATCGGAGCTGAAGGAGCAATCGGTGGTACATACGGAGTTATGCCGGAATTATATCTGAAATTAGACGAGTATGTAAGAGCCGGAAAGATGGAAGAAGCAAGAGAAATCCAGTATGCTTGTGATGAGATTATCTATAAGATGTGCTCTGCACACGGAAATATGTACGCAGTGATCAAAGCTATGTTAAAGATCAACGAAGGTCTGGAACTTGGCGGAGTAAGAGAGCCACTGCCAGCATTAGTAGAAGAAGACATGGCTATCGTTGAAGAAGCAGCTAAGATGGTTCGCGACGCAAAAGCTAAATATCTGTAAGATTATATAAAAAATACATGAGAGAAAAATATCTGTAAGGAGAGAGACGATGCAAGGGTTTACCGTAGTAGATTTAGTCATTTTAGTAATTTATCTCGCGGCTGTACTGTTCGCCGGCCTTCATTTCGCAAAGAAAGAAATGAAAGGAAAAGAGTATTTTAAAGGTGACGGAACCGTGCCGTGGTGGGTTACTTCCGTATCTATTTTCGCAACTTTATTAAGCCCGATTTCATTCCTGTCACTGGCAGGAAACTCATATGCGCAGGAACATGGATCATGTGGTTCGCACAGCTTGGTATGCTGTTAGCTATCCCGATCACGATTAAATTCTTCCTGCCAATCTACAGCAAACTGGATATTGATACAGCATATCATTATTTGGAACTGAGATTCGGAAGCAAAGGACTTCGTGTACTTGGAGCTGTAATGTTCATCATTTACCAGATCGGACGTATGTCAATCATCATGTACCTTCCATGTATGGTACTTGGAAGTCTGACTGGAATCAGCGTAAACTTACTGATCATTATCATGGGTATCATTGCTATTATTTACTCATACACAGGAGGTCTTAAATCCGTACTTTGGACAGACTTCATCCAGGGATCTGTACTTCTGATCGGTGTTACATTTGCACTGATCTTCCTGTTAGCACACTTAGATGGTGGATTTGGAGCAATCATGCATGCACTTACAACAGAGCATAAAGTCCTTGCTGTAGATCAGCCGATCTTCAACGCCTAACATTTTCAAAGACAGCGTATTTATCATGATTGTTGGTGCCGGATTCAATACAATGGGATCCTATGTATCAAGTCAGGATATTGTACAGCGTTTTACAACTACTACCGATACTAAAAAGCTGAACAAAATGATGCTTACGAACGGGGCATTGTCGATCTTCATTGCTACCATATTCTACCTGATCGGTAGCGGTTTATACGTATTTTACCAGCAGAATACACTTCCACCGGCAGCAGCTCAGGACCAGATCTTCGCATCTTACATCGCATTTGAGCTTCCGGTCGGCGTGACAGGACTTCTGTTAGCTGCTATTTATGCGGCAGCACAGTCTACACTGTCAACAGGATTGAACTCTGTAGCATCAAGCTGGACGCTGGATATTCAGACAAGACTTTCTAAGAAAGAATTAAGCTTTGAGAAACAGACAAAGATCGGACAGTATGTATCTCTGATTGTTGGTATCTTTGCAATTGTCGTTGCAATGGTACTTGCAAATGGTGGAGTGAAATCAGCATACGAGTGGTTCAATGGATTTATGGGATTGGTACTTGGTATCCTGATCGGAACATTTATCCTTGGAGCATTTACAAAGGTTGCAAATACATTCGGAGCAGTATGTGCATTCGTTGCAGCATCTGCAGTAATGGTATATATCAAATACTTCGTACCTGCTGATCATGTATCAATCTGGTCATACTCAATCATCTCAATTGTAGTATCACTGGTGATCGGTATTCCGGCAAGTATCATCTGAGAAAGGTAAAAGGAGACGATTCCGTACCTGCTCCTGACACAACCATTTACAAAAACTAAGAAGGAGTGAAATTTTCGTGATTTTTGGAAATATCAATAATTTATCAGAATTTCCATTCTCTGGAAGAACAGGTAAAAGAGTGCTTTGAATATGCAAAAAGACACACGACCTTGCATCTTATGAAAAGGGAAGTTATGAAATCGATGGTGACAGACTGTTTGTCAATATCGTAGAATATACAACAACAACACCGGAAGAACGTTTCTGGGAAGCACATAAAAATTATCTGGACGTCCATGTAATGATCCATGGAAATGAACAGATCGATCTGAACTTCATTCAGAATATGGAATTAAAAGATTTTGTGGAAAAAGATGATTTTCTTCCAATGGATGGAGAAAAGAATTCTTCAGTAGTCCTGACAGATGGAGATTTCCTGATCTGTTATCCGAGTGACGGACACAGAACAGCGGTTCAGGTTCAGGAACCGGAAGCCATCAAAAAGGCAATATTCAAAGTAAAGATCTAATCAGAAAAGTCGAGGGCAAACCATGAAAGAACGGTTTGCCCTTTTCTGGCCTAACGAGTATAATGAAGGATAGTGAAAGAGGACAAAGAAGAAATGAAAAAATATATTAGTATTGATATCGGCGGCACAGCCATCAAATATGGGATTGTAAGCGAGAATGCAGAAGTACTGTTAAAAAAAGAAATGAAGACAGAAGCACAAAAAGGCGGACCGGCGATCCTTGAGAAAGTGATCGGTATCGTAGAAGAGTTAAAAGGAGAGCAAGCAGATGCAGGTGTGTGTATCTCTACAGCAGGTATGGTGGACATCGAAAAAGGAGAAATCTTCTATTCTGCACCGCTGATCCCGAATTATATCGGAACGGCATTTAAAAAGACAGTAGAAGAACGATTCGGAATTCCATGTGAAGTGGAAAATGATGTAAACTGTGCCGGACTTGCAGAGTATAAAGCAGGTGCGGCTGCAGGAAGCAAGGCAGCAGTGATGTTGACGATCGGAACCGGAATCGGCGGCTGTATCCTGCTGAATGGTGAAGTGTTCCACGGATTCAGCAACAGTGCATGTGAAGTCGGATATATGCATATGGATGACAGTGATTTCCAGACACTCAGGAGCAGCAAGCATCCTGACAAAGAAAGTAGCTGCGTGGAAGGAAGAACCAACCGAAAACTGGAGCGGATATCACATTTTCGAAGAGGCGAAAAAAGACGTGATGAGATCTGTAACCGTGCAATTGACGAGATGGTGGATGTACTTGGGAAAAGGAATTGCCAATATCTGCTATGTAGTGAATCCGGAAGTTGTCGTACTTGGCGGCGGAATCATGGCGCAGGAAGCATTCCTGAAGGACAAGATTGAAAAAGCAGTGGAAAAATACCTGGTGTCCAGCATGTGGGAGCATACAAGTATCGCATTTGCCAAAAACCAGAACAATGCCGGTATGTTAGGCGCATTCTATCATTTTCAGGGAAGACATGCATAGTCTGGAGTTATAAAATAAAGAAGCAGGAATAGTAAGATATGGAATATTATGTAAAATCAGTCGTTCCGATCATAGAATCGAATTATGATAAATTTACGACAGTGGAACGGAATATCGCAGATTTTTTTATACAGAACAGAAAGAAAGTGGATTTTTCATCAAAATCCATTTCCGAGAGACTCTTCGTATCAGAAGCGTCGTTATCCAGATTTGCGAAGAAATGCGGATATCGCGGATACAGAGAATTCATCTATCAGTATGAAGAGACATTTGTAGAAAAGCAGGAATCCATTACCGGTAATACGCGAATGATCCTGAATGCGTATCAGGAACTTCTGAATAAGACTTACAGTCTGGTGGATGAGGCGCAGATTGCAAGGATCAGCAGATATCTGAATCAGGCGGAGCGTGTGTTCGTGCGGAACTGGAAGTTCCGGTCTGGCAGCAAGAGAGATGGAACTGCGTTTTATGCGAATCGGTGTGGATATTGATTCGCTGGTAGAAAGAGATATGATGCGTATGCAGGCGGTATTCCAGGACAGAAGAAGCCTCGTATTCGGAATCAGTATCAGCGGATCCAAGGAAGAGGTCTTGTTTCTTCTGAAAGAAGCATATCGGAAAGGTGCGAAAACGATTCTTTTTACGGCGAACAACCGGGGTGACTTCGAGCAGTTCTGCACAGAAGTTGTTCTGATTCCATCACTCAGACACCTGAATCATGGGAATGTAATCTCACCGCAGTTCCCGATTTTGGTCATGCTTGATATTATCTATTCTTACTATTTGGAACAGGATAAATATGAAAAAAGAAGTTTTGCATGATAATACACTGCGTGCACTGGAAGAAGGAGAAGGGATGCACAGGAGTTTTAGAATGTTAAGAGGTATGTTGGGAAAAAAAAAATGGAGGATATATAAAATGATAATCAAAAATGTAATTGTCTATACAGAAGACAAAAAATTTACAGCAGGCGGCATTGTTGTTCACGATGACAAGATCGAAAGCATTTACACGACAGAAAACGTACCGGATATGCTGGGGGAAGAAGTCGTTGACGGACAGGGGGCATACGCAATCCCGGGACTGATCGATCTGCATTTCCACGGGTGTATGGGAGATGACTTCTGTGATAACAGTAAAGAGGCTATTGAAAATATTGCAAAATATGAGGCTTCTGTGGGTGTTACAACAATCGCACCAGCAACGATGACACTTCCGGTAGAAGAACTGGAAGATATCTTAAGAACAGCAGCAGAATACAAAAAGAGCAGAATCCGAAGGGAGCGGATCTTGTAGGCGTGAACATGGAAGGCCCGTTCATCAGCCCGGTGAAAAAAGGAGCGCAGGATGAAAGAAATATCATGCCTTGTGATACGGCCATTTGTCAGAGATTCCTTGATGCTTCGGAAGGACTTGTGAAGTTTGTAGGACTTGCGCCGGAAGAAAGCGAGGACGCAGTTGCATTTGTAGAAGCAATGAAAGATAAAGTGAACATTTCGCTTGCACATACCAATGCGGATTATGCACATGCGAAAGCAGCATTCGATGCCGGAGCAAATCATGCCGTACATCTCTTTAATGCGATGCCTGCATTCACTCACCGTGAACCGGGTGTTGTTGGTGCAGTATCTGACAGTGAACATGTAATGGCAGAAATTATCTGTGATGGTGTACACATCCACCCATCTATGGTAAGAGCAGCGTTCAAGATGATGGGAGCAGACCGCATGATCCTGATCAGTGACAGCATGCGTGCAACCGGAATGCCGGACGGACAGTATACACTTGGCGGACTGGATGTAAAAGTAGTTGGAAATCATGCGACACTGGTATCTGACGGAGCACTTGCTGGATCAGTAACAAACCTTGCTGACTGCCTGCGTACAGTAGTTAAAAAGATGGAGATCCCACTTGAGACAGCTATTGCATGTGCGACGATCAATCCGGCTAAGAGTCTTGGAATTGAAGATACATATGGTTCGATCGCACCGGGAAAGAAAGCGAATATCGTATTATTAGACGAGAATTTGGAGCTTAAGATGGTAATTAAGGACGGACAGGAATTATAATTCATGCAATTTATAGTATAAGGCCATTTGGTGTTAAGGACAGATGAAAAAGATTATATTTTTAGGTGACAGTATTACAGATGCCAGTCATTGCTTTTTAGAAAATCCACTGGGAAACGGTTATGTGAATATGGTGGCTGAGAAGTTGAATGACAGTGACGGCGGAAGGAAGAAGTACGACATTATGAATCGAGGACATGATGGATTCACGATTCATGGAGTGAAACGTATATTGGAGAAGGAATGCATTTTAAAACGACCGGATGTCGTAAGCATTCTGATAGGATGCAATGACGTCGGAGTTATGATGAATACAGGAAAGAGCCTGGAAGAACAGCAGTTTGAAGCCTGTTATGAAGCCATTGTGAAAGAAATTACAGAGCAATCGGATGCAAAGCTTATCTGTATGTCGCCATTTATAGTGCCATATCCCAGAATGTATGAAAACTGGATTCCGGGAATAAAACAGACAGAAAGAATCGAAAAAAAAAGATTGCAGAAAAATATCATGCGGACTTTCTTGCGCTTCAGGACATGATAATATTGAAAGCAGAAAAAGCAGGATATGAGAGTGTTACAACGGATAAAAAGCTATACAAAGTGTCAGGCACCAATGGTAGGTAGCTATCATTAAGATAAGAATCATGATATACTAGAAGAGCCGGGAAATTATGAATTTCTTGATACAGTTCTCGTATTGCGTCTCTAGATAAATAATTCAGGCATGGCAAACAGACAGATTGGGGAATCTGCCTGCTGAAAAATATCAAGATATGAATATTTTATCGGTATTGGAATGTAGTTGCAGTCCTTGCTCTTAAGTAGCGGGGATTGCGCCTGTCGGGTCTTACAGCAATTAATTCCCTACCTATTAAAGCAATAACATCAACGGGCGGTGAGGCAAGACAAGAGCGTCTCAGAATCCGTACATATAGCGATAGCTATGCTGAAATTTATCTGATAACTATACTTCCGATCCTTTTTTCAACAACAATTGCGCCAGTAATCAGTTCATAAAAGTTATAAAGAATGAGTTTTGCATAGATTTCTTGGATTACTAAATCCTTTTTTTTACTATGGAAGAAAAGAAGTCCTGCGGCATACTTCATGTCACGAAAAGATGTTTCGATTCCCCAACGCATATTGTACAATTCCCGTAATTCCTCTGTGCTAAAATCTTCTTTTGAAGATTGGTATATACAACTTCGGTGTTCCCATTTGGAAGGACAAAACTCATAATCCGAAAAGAGATGTAGTATAAACTTTTTACTTTTAGGGTCGAGGTAATCAAAAGTTCTGTTTGCAATAGTTTTATACACTTCAGGCTCTGCTTTAACAGTCTTTGTATTTTTTTTTGTAAGCCATCTTTCGAAAATGATATCATACTCAGGCGAATCTGGAAGTTTAATTGTAGCCAACATACTACGCGGGTTCGATTCTCTAGCACGAACTAGAAAATATGCATTGTTTTCAATGGCATGTGCAAACACATTGAATGATACAAATCCCCTATCAGCAATAAATAAAGGTTTTCGCGTAGGATTAGTAGCCGTATAATGATCTATTATGTCACACATTGCTATATATTCATTGATATGATTCAATGGTTGGAGAATTACATCAGTATACAAATGTGATAATAAATTGATTACTCGACACAAAAGAATGATAATAAGTAAGCGCAAAGTTGACCACATTGGTGTCAGGTACTATTAAGTTTCTAAAAAAGTAACGAAAGGACGGTTTCACCGGGAGGTGGACCGTCCTTTCGTTGTATTCTAGTTGATGAACAGGAAAAATTTCAAGCCCCCTCCTAACCATCGATCTCAGCTTTCTTTTTCCGCTTCATCTCAGAAACCTTCGGTATTGACTGCTGTGTAATGTTTGGAAGTTTTACTCCGTTATGCTCTTTAAGATCCATACAAAAGTCAGCATTACAAGAACTGGGATTGCGCAGGTTGTCACAATCATTACAGCCACGCCTTCTAAGATCTTGTTCAAGCCCTTCTCAATAGCATCGATTTTTTTCTGAGCAAGAAGCTGTGCCGACGGTATCGACAGCATCACTTACCTTGTCTTTTTAAGTTGTTGATAAAGTCGGTGATAGAAGAAGGTGTATTATTGTTTTCAATATCATTTGTTTTGTTACTGTTGGCAGCAGAGCAAGAGAGTCATTATCTTTATCCAATAATTTTTCAGTATCTTCTAATGTAAAATCCATATCGTAGGATTTTGCATAAGTTTCGTTCACTTTATTCGTCATCCAGACGCTGGTAGGAACCAGTCCCCAGAGAAGGATTCCAAGAATGATACTTTGATCCCGATTCTGTAAATGAATTCCTTCCATCCGGCTTTCATAAAATTACCGGTTGCCATCAGAATACATCCGATAGGAAATAAGATTTTAAAGGCAATGTATCCTGTGATGGTTAGTAAATATTTCTCAATAATGATCACAGCATAAACGATCACCATATAGCCTGCAACATCAGCAAGCTTATTCGCAATAGGAGTTGTTGCATCTCCTGGTATTGCAGCTGCTCCGGTTGCAAGTGCTGTTGCAGTACCTGTAAGTTCTAAAGCCTTTTTCTGCAATTCATTCAAAGTATTAATAATCCTACTGTATGTATCAGCAGAAGTTGCCCATTTTGAGATTGCAAAAAAAGATTAATGCAATTGCAATGCATGTAAGACTATAAATTAAATGCTTTTTGCATGGATTTTTTGTCATTTTTAATCGCGACATCTGTACAGTTTGTATTTCTGTCATTATTCATGTCTTTTGTTTCCTTTCATAAAATTTAGCTGTTTTAAATACGCAATAAATTAACGTAGATTCAGATTTTTTAATCCAAATAAAGTATATCATCTCGAAAAAGGTAATTCAATTAGAACAAAAATAAACAGAATCAAAAGTAGTTGACATTTCGTATTACGAAAGTATAATAGTATAGGTGAGAGAAAGGAGAAGGCCTATGGCTAAGATGGGACGTCCGAAGTCAGACGTGATCAAAGATAAAATTGTGACAATCCGAATGTCTGCGGAGGAACATCAGAAACTTAGGGACTATTCTGAGAAGCATCAACAGACGATAACGGAAACCCTTAAAGAAGGAGTTGACTTATTATATAAGACTCGTGATTAAGGTATATTTTTTAGTTGAAGAACATTACGAAATCAAGAGATTATAGTAATGAAAAGATAGAACGAAAAAGGAGAAGTGCTATGGCATTAAAGAAAAAAAACCGGTAACAGGAATGAAAGATATTCTTCCTGCAGAGATGGAGATCAGAGATTATGTGATCGGTCTGATCAAAGAGACATATAGAAGCTTTGGATTCTCATCCATTGAGACTCCATGTGTAGAGCATATCGAGAACCTATGCAGTAAGCAGGGGGAGATAATGAGAAGCTGATCTTCAAGATCTTAAAGCGGGGAGAGAAGCTGAGACTTGCAGAGGCGAAGGAAGAAGCTGATCTTGTAGACGGAGGACTTCGTTATGACCTGACACTTCCGCTGTCCAGATATTATGCAAATCATTCTAATGAGCTTCCTGCTCCGTTTAAGGCACTTCAGATGGGAAATGTATGGAGCGCGGACCGTCCGCAGAGAGGCCGTTTCCGTCAGTTTATGCAGTGTGATATTGATATTCTTGGTGAGCCATCCAACCTTGCTGAGATCGAGCTGACCCTTGCTACTACATCCCTGCTTGGAAACTGGATTTCAATAACTTTACGATCCGTATCAATGACCGCCGTTTCCTGAAGGCAATGGCAGCTTACAGTGGATTTGAAGAGAAAGATTATGACAGCGTATTTATCACACTGGATAAGATGGACAAGATCGGTCTGGATGGTGTTGCAGCAGAGATGAAGGAAAATGGATATGCAGAGGAATCTGTTGAGAAATATCTTCAGCTGTTCAAGGAGATTACAGGAGATGTAGAAGGTGTTCGTGCATGCAAGGAAAAACTTCAGGGATTCCTTCCAGAAGATGCAGCAGATTCTCTTGAAATGATCATTACAAGTGTAGAGAGTGCGAAGGAAGCAGATTTCCGTATGCTGTTTGATCCGACACTGGTACGTGGAATGTCTTATTATACAGGACCGATTTTTGAAATCTCTATGGATGAGTTCGGCGATCTGTAGGTGGCGGCGGACGCTACGACAAGACGATCGGTAAGTTTACAGGACAGGATACACCGGCAGTTGGATTCTCTATCGGATTTGAACGTATTGTCATGCTTCTGATGGAGCGTGGATACAAAGTTCCGACAAGCAAAGAGAAGAAGGCATTCTTGATCGAGAAGAACATGCCGAAGGAAGGCATGCTCAAAGTTCTTGATCTTGCGAAGAAGGAGCGTGCAGCAGGCCGTCAGGTAATGATCATGAACATGAAGAAGAACAAGAAGTTCCAGAAGGAGCAGCTTGCAGAACAGGGATACACAGATATTACAGAGTGCTACAGAGATTCTGTTGATAACATATAGGAAAAAAGGAAAGGAAGTAAATAACCATGGCTGAATCAATGCAGGGGCTTAAGAGAACACACCGTTGTGGTGAACTTTCAGTAGCCAATGTTGGGGAAACTGTAACTATCATGGGATGGGTACAGAAGAATAGAAATAAAGGAGGACTTGTATTTACAGACGTAAGAGACCGTTCTGAAATTATACAGGTTGTATGTGAAGAAGGAACTACAGATGCAGCAATCATTGAGAAAGCAGCATCTTTACGTGCAGAGTATGTAGTTGCTGTTGTCGGAAAAGTTGAGAGACGTTCCGGTGCAGTGAATGATAAGATTGCAACAGGTGAGATCGAGGCGATCCCAAGTGAACTTCGTGTACTTTCTGAGTCACAGACACCTCCGTTCCCGATTGAAGAAAACTCAAAGACAAAGGAAGACATCCGTCTGAAATATCGTTACCTTGACCTTAGAAGACCAGATCTGCAGAGAAATCTTCGTATGAAGAGTCAGGTTATGACACTGACACGTCAGTTCTTCACAGATGAAGGATTCCTGGAAGTTGAGACACCAATGCTTGGTAAGAGTACACCGGAAGGCGCGAGAGATTATTTAGTGCCAAGCCGCGTGCATCCGGGATCTTTCTACGGCCTTCCACAGTCTCCGCAGCTGTACAAACAGCTTCTGATGTGCTCCGGATATGACCGTTACATTCAGATCGCACGTTGTTTCCGTGATGAGGACCTTCGTGCAGATCGTCAGCCGGAATTTACACAGATCGATATGGAGCTTTCCTTTGTAGACGTAGACGATGTTATCGATGTAAATGAAAAGTATCTTAAGAAACTTTTTAAAGAAGTTCTGGATGTGGATGTCAAGCTTCCAATTCAGAGAATTACATGGCAGGAAGCTATGGACCGTTTCGGTTCTGACAAACCGGATATGCGTTTTGGTATGGAACTGCATGATGTAAGTGAAGTAGTGAAAGATTGCGGATTCGTAGTATTTACAGGTGCGCTTGAGAATGGCGGAAGCGTTCTTCGTGGTATCAACGCCAAAGGACAGGGGAAGCATGCCGAGAAAGAAGATCGACAAGCTGACAGCTTTTGTTAAGGATTACGGCGCTAAGGGTCTGGCTTATGTTGCACTCCAGAAGATGGAACAATTAAATCTTCATTTGCTAAATTTATGACAGACGAGCAGATGGATGCACTTGTAAAAGCAATGGATGGAGAGCCGGGAGACCTGCTTCTCTTTGCTGCTGACAAGAATAAAGTAGTTTGGGATTCTCTTGGAGCACTCCGTGTGGAACTGGCAAAACAGCTTGAACTTCTCGATAAGAATGAGTATCGTTTTGTATGGATCACAGAGTTCCCGCTGCTTGAGTGGAGCGAGGAGCAGAATCGTTTCGTTGCAATGCACCACCCATTTACAATGATGATGGAAGAAGATATCCAGTATATCGAGTCTGATCCGGGAAAAGTGCGCGCAAAAGCATATGATATCGTATTGAACGGAAATGAGATCGGAGGAGGAAGCGTCCGAATCTTCCAGGATGATATTCAGGAAATGATGTTCAAGGCACTTGGCTTTACAAAAAGAGCAGGCTTACAGTCAGTTCGGATTCCTCCTCAATGCCTTCAAATATGGAGTACCGCCACACGCAGGACTTGCATATGGCCTTGACAGACTTGTTATGCTTATGGCAAAACAGGACAGCATCCGTGACGTAATCGCATTCCCGAAGATCAAAGATGCATCCTGCCTTATGACAGAGGCTCCGACACCGGCTTCCGAGAAGCAGCTGGAAGAGCTTAGCCTTGCTGTGAGGCACAGGAAGAAACAGTTGAAGAATAAATGGTGATATTTCAGCAGGAAAACAGTAAACAGAGTTTTCCTGCTGTTTTTCTACACGTTCTCGCAGTGATTTTTCTGACAATATCAAAAGAAATTTAAAATATAACAGAGAGCAGCAGATGGTGGGATTGCTGTATGGATTCTGATTCTGAATGGACTTTCGAGGGCGGCCTGAAATGAAAAGAGTAGGAACCGCCGGGGGAACCGAACCCGTTACAAATCAGGAGTGTATGTTTGTACATGAGAAAGTGGACGATTCGTCAATTTGAGTGGTACCGCGATAATAAGAACTTCTTATTACCGTCTCAAACCTTTTGGTTTGGGGCGGTTTTTTTTATATCAAAAAGTTGATTTATAAAAAAGAAATCGACAAAGTTTTTCTCAAGAATCCCAAAGGGCTCCTTTGCAATTTTGCAAAATATTTCAAAGAAAAAAAGGAGAAAAAAATTATGAAAAAGAAAATGGTAACAGTATTATTAACAGCAGCAATGGCAACGAGCAATGGCAGCAGGATCATCCGATGCAAAGACATCCGATTCTGATGATGGAAGAAAGAGTCTTATAGCATCGGAATTGACAGTTTGCAGAGCATGGTTCTCTTGATAACTGCAGAGAAGGTTTCTTAAAAGGTCTGGAGGACGAAGGAATCAAAGAAGGCGACAACCTGACAGTAAAATATAAAAATGCAGCGGCAGATATGGGAACTGCAAAACAGATTTCCGACAGTCTGGTATCTGATAAAGTAGATCTGGTATGTGCGATCGCAACACCAAGTGCACAGAGTGCATACAATGCAGCAATGAAAAGCAGATATCCCGGTTATCTACACTGCAGTTACAGATCCTGTAGCAGCAGAACTTGCAGATAAAGATGGAAAGCCAGTAGGAAAGTAACCGGAACATCTGACAAACTTCCGGTAGAAGCACAGTTAAAGATGATCCGTGAGATCCTTCCGGATGCAAAGAAGATTGGTATCATGTACACAACAAGCGAAGCAAACTCTGTATCAGCAATCGAAGAATATAAAGAGTCTGGTTAAGAAATATGATTTCGAACTTGTAGAAAAAGGAATCACAACAACGGCAGATGTATCCCTTGGCGGCAGATGATCTGTTAAGCAAAGTAGACTGCATCACCAACCTGACAGACAACACCGTAGTTGCATCTCTTCCGACTATCCTGGATAAGGCAAATGAAAAGAAAATCCCGGTATTCGGAAGTGAAATTGAACAGGTAAAGATCGGATGTCTTGCAGCAGAAGGAATAGATTATATTGCTCTTGGAAAACAGACAGGTAAGATGGCAGCAAAAGTATTAAAAGGCGAAGCAAAGGCTTCCTGAACAGAACTTTGAGACGATCACAGAGCCTGGATTCTATGTAAATAACAAAGTAGCAGAGAATCTTGGAATTACGGTTCCGGATGATCTTGCAAATAACGCAGTAGAAAGTTTTGACGAGATTACAGCAGAATAAGCCGGAAAGGGCAAAGTACAAAAAGAGAAACGTCTGAGACAGACAAAATTGGGAGGCATTTTTTCATGAATTTCATCATATCGATATTAGAACAGGGTCTGATCTATGGGATCCTGGCACTGGGGATTTATATCACATACAAAATATTGGACTTTCCGGATCTTACGGTGGATGGAAGTTTCCCTCTGGGGGCAGCAATCACGGCTGCCCTTCTTACAAGAGGAATGAATCCATACATCACACTGATTCTTTCGTTTCTTGCAGGGGCAGTCGCAGGAATCTGCACCGGACTGATCCATGTGAAATGTAAGGTCAGAGATCTTCTCTCGGGAATCATTATGATGACAGCACTGTGGACGATCAATCTTTACATAGCGGGAACGGCCAATGTGCCGTTGTTTTCACAGAAGACTATTTTCAAAAATGACCTGATGGATAAGATCATCCCGGATGCATTGGCCGTATTCAACATTGATCATTATCCTGGTGCTTGGCAGTGATCTGTAAAGTATTGCTGGACCTTTATCTGAATACAAAGTCCGGATTTCTGTTAAGAGCCGTTGGTGACAATGACGTACTGGTAGTGTCTCTTGCAAAAGATAAAGGGGCAATATCAAGATCCTTGGACTTGCAATCTCAAACGGCCTGGTAGCGTTGGCCGGATGTGTGTTTGCACAGGAGGAGCGAGTATTTGAAATTTCAATGGGAACCGGAGCAATGGTCATCGGCCTTTGCAAGTGTGATCATTGGAACCAGACATTTTCCGTAAACCTTTGCTGCGTACGACAACAGCAGTACTGATCGGTTCAATCATTTATAAAGCCTGTGTGGCAATTGCACTCCGTAATTTTGATCCGCAGGCAATGAAACTGGTAACAGCAGTCCTGTTTCTGATTGTACTTATCATCAGTATGGAGAGAAAGAAGAAGGTGAACACCAATGCTTGAGTTAAAAATAATTCATAAATATTACAATCCGGGAACCGTAAATGAGATGTGTCTGTTCCAGAATTTCAACCTGACGATCGACAAAGGGGAGTTCGTATCTGTTGTCGGAAGTAACGGTTCCGGAAAGACATCGATGTTAAATATTATCTGTGGAAGTATTCCGGTAGACGGTGGACAGATCCTGATGAACGGATCGGATATTACAAAAAGAAAGAATTCAAGAGAAATCAGAAGATTGGACGTGTTTATCAGAATCCGGCAATGGGAACATGTCCGACAATGACGATTCTTGAAAATATGTCTCTTGGCTGACAATAAAGGAAAATTATTTGGCCTTTCCAGAGGAATCAAACAAGGCAAAAGAATATTATCGTGAACATTTTAAGCCAGCTCGGACTCGGTCTGGAAGATAAGATGGACGTCAAAGTCGGATGCATTATCCGGCGGACAGCGTCAGGTACTGGCACTTCTGATGGCGACCATGACACCGATCGAGTTCCTGATTCTGATGAGCATACAGCGGCTCTGGATCCGAAAACCAGCAGAACTGATTATGGAATTGACAGGAAAAGATCGTAGAAGAAAAAAATCTTACAACGATCATGGTCACCCACAATCTGCGTTATGCAGTAGAATATGGTGACCGCCTGTTGATGATGCATCAGGGTGGAGTTGTGATGGATCTCAAAGGAAAAAAAAAAAAGAAGAACTTCAGGTAGAAGATATCTTGAGCAAGTTCAATGAGATCAGTATAGAGTGTGGAAATTAAATACTTAAAAATACAAAGAAAGGATTGATAGCTGTCACTTAGACAACTGTCAATCCTTTTTTAAACTTTATTCGTCCCAACCTTCGTAGAATCTGATATTTACGGAAATATTTCGTACAATCTCATCTTCAGCAAGTTCAATATCTTCCAGATCAGATACATGTGGGAAGATTGGATCCTCTTCTTCTAATTCAACAGTGATCCATGTTCTTGCAGCTTCATTTGCATTGTCGATCGCGTCGTCCAAAGTTTCTCCGTATGCCTCGCAGCATTCGAGATCCGGGAAATGTGCGTCATAGCCTCCATCTTCCTTCTTACGGAATACGGCTGGATATATAAATTTCATTTCATAATTCATCCTGGTTTCTAAAACATAATCTGTTACTTAGTATAGTTGATAAAAAATAAAATGGCAAGAGGGGAACGTTTTAGATATGAAAAAAGCACTTAAATCTTTAAAGATCTAAGTGCTTCAGAGCGACAGACGGGTTCGAACCCGCGACCCCAACCTTGGCAAGGTTGTACTCTACCAACTGAGCCACTGTCGCATAGGATTGTTCCCAATGAACAATCAATATGAAATTAAGATGTTGAGAGCGACAGACGGGGTTCGAACCCGCGACCCCAACCTTGGCAAGGTTGTACTCTACCAACTGAGCCACTGTCGCATAACTCATTGTTCCGACGAACAATGAATATGTTACTAAAAGATCGTTAAAATGTCAACAGAAAAAATAAAAAAATTAGAGGAAATGAAAAAAATTAAGTCTAAGACTTCCTAGTGAAAGAAAATCATGCTATACTGTGGTTACTGTGGCTAAACACAACAGATGTGAAAAGAAGGATGTTGTAAATCTTTGTTCTATAATAAAAGAACAAATTACACAGAAATAAAAGATGAAAGAGGTGTCCATAATGAAAACAGTAAAGGTAGCAATTCTCGGACTTGGAACAGTAGGATCCGGTGTCTATAAACTGATTCAGAAGCGTGCAGATGTGATGGAGAAGACAATCGGCGCTCAGATGGAAGTGAAGAAGATCCTTGTTCGTAATATGAAGAAGAAGCGAGAGGGCGTAGACGCTTCTCTTTTAAGATATAATTGGAACGATATTATTGAAGATGAGGAGATTCAGATCGTAATTGAAGTTATGGGCGGTATAGAGCCGGCGAAGACGATGATTCTTGAGACGCTCAGAGCCGGTAAGAACGTAGTTTCTGCGAATAAGGACCTGATTGCAGAGGAGGGACATGTACTTCTTGCAACAGCTGAAGAGAATCATGTGGATTTCCTGTTTGAGGCAGCAGTTGCCGGAGCAATTCCGATCATTCGTCCGATGAAGCAGTGCCTGGCAGTAAATGACATCTCTGAAGTTGTCGGTATCGTGAATGGTACTACAAACTACATCTTGACAAAGATGACAGAAGAAGGAATGGATTTCTCAGACGCACTTGAGAAAGCACAGGAGCTTGGATTTGCTGAGGCTGACCCGACATCGGATGTAGAAGGTCTTGATGCAGGACGTAAGGTGGCGATCATGGCTTCTATCGCGTTCCATTCCAGAGTCGTATTTCCTAACGTATTTACAGAAGGAATCACAAAGATCACAGCGAAAAGATATCGAGTATGCGAAAGAATTTGACAGTGTTTTCTATCAAAGCTGCATTGGCCTTTAGCACATAACACAGATGATGCAATGGAATTGAAGTTATGGTGTTCGATGTTGCGACATATGGCCAATGAAGAATCCATAATGATACACCCGGTTGCATCTGTGAAGATTCGTTTATCCGTATGCAGTTTTTGTTCATGGAGACAGCAGATGATGCAATGTTCTATGGACGCGGTGCAGGATCTGGCAGAAGAAGTCGAATAATATTAATGATCTGAACAGTCATATCTGGGATGAGTGGGCGGATGAGAATGGTTCCATCGGTAAGGCGTATGGTTATCAGATGCAGGTAAAGCATCAGTATAAAGAAGGCATGATGGATCAGGTGGATCGCGTGATTTATGATTTGAAACATAATCCATTCAGCCGCCGCATTATGACGAATATTTACGTGCACCAGGATCTTCATGAAATGAATTTATATCCGTGTGCCTACTCCATGACGTTTAATGTGACGAAAGAAAAGGACAGTGACAAGCTTACACTTGAATGGAATTCTTAACCAGCGTTCCCAGGATGTGTTAGCGGCAAATAACTGGAATGTGTGTCAGTATGCGGTATTGCTTCATATGTTGGCGCAGGTATGTGACATGAAGGTCGGAGAGCTAGTTCATGTGATCGCAGATGCACATATTTATGATCGTCATATTCCGGTAATTAAAGAACTGATCTCAAGAGAACCGCTTCCAGCACCGAAGTTCTGGCTGAACCCGGAAGTGAAAGATTTCTATGATTTTACACCGGATGATGTGAAACTGGAAGGATATGAGACACATCCGCAGATTAAGAATATACCAATCGCTGTGTAAAGGAGAAGAAGTATGCAGGCAATCGTAGCAGCAGATAATAATTGGGGAATCGGTTACCAGAACAGACTGCTGGTGAGCATTCCATCAGATATGAAGTTCTTTCGTCAGAAAACAACAGGAAATGTTGTAGTTATGGGACGAAAGACACTGGAAAGTTTCCCAAACGGACTTCCTTTGAAGAATAGAGTGAATATTGTTCTTACGAAGAATAAAAATTATCAGGTGAAAGATGCAGTGATCGTTCACTCAGAGGAAGAACTTTTAGAAGAATTGAAGAAGTATCCGAGTGAGAAGGTTTATGTGATCGGTGGCGAGAGCATTTACAAGATGATGCTTCCATATTGTGATACTGTATATGTAACAAAGATAGACCGTGAATTCCAGGCAGACACTTATTTCCCGAATCTGGATCAGATGGAAGATTGGAAGATGACGGAAGAAGGAGAAGAACAGACTTGTTTTGATTGGAGTTAAAACAGGTTACTGTTCCCGCGTCAATCACTCCGCTGATTGACACGGAGGATGCGTGTTTTGACTTGAATGCATCTCGCCCCATCGCCAAAGGCGATTTAAAATGGCGAGATGCGTTGCTGGTCGCACATCGTGTGAACAGTATCCAGAATAGTGATCTGTTTATCTATGTGGGCGGCGAGAATGATGCCTGGGTAGAAGACATTCTTGAATCAATGCCGGACAACGGGAGAAAGACTCTGAAGCTGGTGGATTGTGTTGACACAGTGGAAGAGGAACATGGGAAGGAATGAAAGAAGAGCGTGGTCATGATCATGACGAGGATGATGCAGAGCATGAAGAGCACGAAGTGGAGCATGAAGAGGACGAAGCAGATCATGAAGAGCATGGACAGGAAGAAACACATTCTGTACATGAAATTGATGAACATGTGTGGACATCTCCGTTAAATGCGGTGAAGATCGTCGAGCAGATCAAAGAAGAGCTCTGCGAGATTGATTCGGAAAAATGCACCTGATTATGAAGAAAATGCAGAAGCTTATGTAGCACAATTGAAAGAATTGGATCAGGAATTTCAGGATGTGGTGGATCATTCAAAACGAAAGCTGATGATTTTCGGAGACAGATTTCCGTTCCGTTATTTTGCAGAAGCGTATGGTCTGGATTATTATGCAGCATTTTCAGGATGTGCTTCGGACACAGAGCCAAGCGCAGCTACAATGGCGTTTTTTAATCAATAAAGTACAGGATGAGAATATTAAAACAGTATTAAAAATGGAACTTAGCAACGAAAATATTGCGAAAGCTATTGCAGAAGCAACAAGTGCTGATGTAAAAAAGAATTTTATAGCTGTCATAATCTGACAGCAGAGCAGTTTGCAGATGGAGAGACATATCTGAGTCTTATGGAGAAAAATGTTGAAACATTAAGGGAGGTGTTGAACTGATGGCGTTGATTAAATGTGAAATGTATCCATTGGATACGAAGGACAGATGGTCGTACATGACTTGAATTTTGAGATTAATCAGGAGACTACCTCTGTATTGTCGGAGAAAATGGTTCCGGAAAAGTACACTTGTAAAGAGTCTTTTGGGACTGAAGAATGTGGACAAAGGCAAGATCGTTTTTGATGATGGATTAAAACAGACAGAGATCGGATATCTTCCACAGCAGACAGATGTGAAGAAAGACTTTCCGGCCAGTGTTTATGAAGTGGTTCTTTCTGGCCGGTTGAACAGCAGAGGATGAAACCGTTTTATACAGCAGAAGATAAGAAGCAGGCGTGGGAGAAGATGGACATGCTTGGAATCCGTGATCTCGCAAAACAATGTTTCCGAGATCTGTCCGGTGGACAAAGACAGCGTGTTCTGCTTGCAAGAGCATTGTGTGCGACAAAGAAACTCTTGCTTCTTGATGAACCGGTCACAGGATTGGATCCAATTGTGACAGCAGAATTTTATCAATTGATCAGTCGAATCAATAAGGAATCCGGGATTGCAGTTGTTATGGTTTCACACGATATCGAGAGTGCTGTAGAATATGCAAGTCATATCCTTCATTTGCAGGAAACAGTGCTGTATTTTGGAAAAGCAGATGGATACGAGAAGAGTCGTGCCGGCAAGACATTCTTAGGAGGTGAGACACATGTTTGATACAGTGATTGAGATGTTGTCTTATCCTTTTATGACAAGAGCGTTCCTTTGTTGGATCACTGGTTGCATTATGTTCTGCATTACTGGGCGTCAGCCTTGTATTGAAACGGTATTCGATGATTGGGGATGGACTTTCTCATGTGGGATTTGGTGCCATGGCGATTGCGGCTGCGATGAATGCCGCTCCGCTTACAGTAGCAATCCCGGTTGTTATTGTAGCAGCGATTCTGCTTCTTCGAATCAGTGGAAATGCAAAGATCAAAGGAGATGCGGCAATTGCGTTGATTTCTACAACGTCACTAGCAGTTGGCGTGATGGTGATCTCATTGACAACAGGAATGAATACGGATGTATATAATTATATGTTTGGAAGCATTCTTGCGATGAGTGCGGAGGATGTGAAATTAAGTCTTGTACTTTCCGTTTTTTGTACTCATCCTGTTTATTGTTTTTTATCACAAGATATTTGCGATTACATTTGATGAGACATTTGCCCGTGCAACAGGTGTAAAAGCAGGAGTTTACAATACGTTGATCGCTGTACTTTACAGCAGTGACGATCGTGCTTGGAATGCGTATGATGGGAGCATTATTGATCTCGAGCCTGATCATTTTCCCGGCATTGACATCAATGAGAGTGTGCAGGACATTTAAAAGTGTCATAATAAACGCAGCAGTGATCTCAGTGGTGTGTTTGATCGCGGGTGTGACCCTTTCTTATGTGGCGGCAACCCGGCGGGAGCCAGTGTTGTTCTTGCCAATCTTGTAATGATGGTTCTGTATACAGTAGTCGGAGCTGTGAAAAATCATATGCGATAGATTAAATAAGATCAAGAACTCGACGTTGACAAGATATTTTTTAACACTTATAATTAATTTACGCTTTACGCAAATACGAAGACAGGGAGTAGTACACAGCTTGTGGATGTACAGAGGCTTATCTCTGAATTCAGGTGATGACATGGATAGATCGGCTGTTGACACAGGTACGTGAACGGTAAATACTGGATATTCGCCCTGGGCATGAAGGTCATGCTTGGGGCTTTCTTTTGAAAAGGGAGGTATATAGATTGAAACAGATTTCAGGAAACAAATTACTTGTAAGAGCGCTGAAGGAAGAAGGCGTGGATACCATTTTCGGCTATCCGGGGCATGTACCATTGATATCAGTGATGAATTGTACAAACAGGATGATATTCGGATCGTTCTGCAAGACACGAACAGGCTCTGGTGCATGAAGCTGATGCCTATGCAAGAACGACCGGTAAAGTCGGTGTCTGTCTTGTAACAAGCGGACCTGGTGCTACCAATCTTGTTACAGGCCTTGCTACAGCCAATTATGACAGCGTTCCTCTTGTGTGCTTCACAGGTCAGGTAGCAAGACCATTGATCGGAAACGATGCATTCCAGGAGGTTGATATTGTAGGAATTACACGCAGTATTACTAAATACGGTGTTATTGTACGAAAACAGAGAGGATCTTGGAAAGAATTATTAAAGAAGCCTTTTATATTGCAAGAACAGGAAGACCGGGACCGGTACTGATCGATCTTCCAAAAGATGTGATGGCAGAACTTGGAAGTGCGGATTATCCGGATACAGTCAATATCCGTGGCTATAAGCCAAATACGAATGTGCATATGGGACAGTTAAAACGTGCGCTTAAGATGCTGACAAAGGCAAAGAAGCCGTTATTCCTTGCCGGAGGCGGTGTGAATATTGCACGTGCGAATGAGGTGTTTACAGAAGTTGTAGAAGACAGAAGTCCCGGTTGTTACAACGATCATGGGACGCGGTGCGGTTCCGACAGATCACCCGCTTTATATAGGAAACCTTGGCATGCACGGCGCGTATGCGGCGAATATGGCAGTCAGCGAGTGCGATCTGCTGTTCTCGATCGGAACACGTTTCAATGACCGTATCACCGGAAAGCTGCATGAATTTGCACCGAATGCACAGATCGTTCATATTGATATCGATACAGCATCTATTTCAAGAAATATTCATGTTGATGTGCCGATCGTTGCAGATGCGCTTGAGGCAGTTACGAAGATGAATGAATATGTAGAGCACTGTGAGACAAAGAAGTGGAGAAAACAGATCGCAGAGTGGAAGGAAGAACATCCTTTGACAATGAAGAACCGCGTGGATATGGGACCGCAGGATATTATTGAAGAGATCAACCGTCAGTTTGACAATGCGTCATTGCAACAGATGTAGGACAGCATCAGATGTTCACAACACAGTATATTGAGATTACAAAGAACAAGCAGCTGATCACTTCCGGTGGACTTGGAACCATGGGCTATGGCTTCCCGGCTGCAATCGGAGCGAAGCTTGGTAATCGGATAAGGACGTTATTTCAATCTCCGGCGACGGTGGTATGCAGATGAATATTCAGGAATTTGCTACAGCAGTATTAAAGAACTTCCATTGATTCTCTGTGTATTTAATAATGAATATCTCGGAATGGTCCGCCAGTGGCAGAAGCTTTTCTACGGAAAACGTTACAGTATGACGAACCTGAAATCAGGAGCACTTTTCCGCAGAACAAACGGGCAGGAGATGCCGGAGTACACACCGGATTTTGTGAAGCTTGCAGAGAGCTACAGGGCAAAGGAATCCGTGTCATGAAGAAAGAAGATATCGCAGCTGCATTTGAAGAGGCGAAGAAGAATACAAAGACACCGACACTGATCGAGTTCGTTATCAATCCGGAAGAACTTGTATATCCGATGGTTCAGCCGGGCGGAACACTTGAAGATTTGATCATGGATTGTTAATCGATTAGAACAGAAAATATAGGTTAGCGAGGAAGAGATATGGATAATAATATGAAAAAGAGATGGATTTCACTGTACGTAGAAAACCAGGTTGGTGTCCTTTCCAAGATTTCCGGTTTATTTTCCGGGAAATGTTATAACCTGGACAGTCTGACAGTTGGAACAACAGAAGACCCGACCGTTTCAGAATGACAATTGCAACAGTCAGCGATGATGAAACCTTTGAACAGATCGAAGAAGCAGCTTAACCGTATGATTGAAGTAATTAAAGTAATTGACTTCACAGATGTATTTGTCAGAATGAAAGAAATTCTTTATGTAAAAAGTCTTAAAATGTACACCGGAAGATAAGGTTGAGATCTTTCAGATCGCTGAGACGTTTAAGGCGAAGGTCATCGACTACGGAAAAGACAGTCTTCTGGTTGAGTTTGTACAGACTGCGACAAAGAATGATGCGGTTGTGAAGTTGATGAAGGAAAGAATTTAAGAGCATTGAAGTTGTCCGAGGCGGAAGTGTTGGAATTGAGTCGATCAGCATGATGGAAAGATAATTAATAAAAAGAAATAAAAAAAAGTATCAGAAGCAAATTTAAAAGTTTCTGATACTTTTTTATTTATATGTTTTTGATTTTGTATCCATTTGTGATTTGCTATTACAAACGGAATAATACTGTTGCAATATTAAAGTAGATCAGGATTGAGAAGGTATCCACCAGTGTTGTGATCAGTGGAGATGCCATGATCGCAGGGGTCGAGATTTACTTTCTTGGCAAGAAGTGGGAGGATACATCCAACCAGCTTTGCCATGATCACGGTTCCCATCAGAGAGCAGGCAATCACAACTGCAAGTCCTGGATTGTGATACTGTATAAAGATACGTACACCGTTGGCAACAGCAAGAAAAGCACCGACGATCGAAAGAGATACGGAATTCTTTGAACATGACTTTGAAAAGATGCGTAAAACGGATGCTCATCCAGTGCGATTCCACGGATGATCAGTGTTGCACTCTGGGAACCACAGTTTCCACCGGTATCCATCAGCATTGGGATGAAGGATACGAGAAGAGGATGGCTGCGAATGCATTTTCATATCTTGTAATGATCGTTCTTGTGATGATGGAAGTGAACATCAAGATTAAAAGCAATGGGATACGGTTCTTTGCATGCTGAAGAACGGATGTTTCAAAATATGTCTTCTC
>VOFB01002650.1_pt1 | contig 32088 bp, 45 predicted proteins | sample 5384141 | NCBI WGS metagenome assembly VOFB01 (sample SAMN12384721, study PRJNA508395) | human gut metagenome | isolation source: healthy gut A | host: Homo sapiens | reverse complement strand
GTGCCCGAGACCATTGCATGGGACGCACAGCGGGGCTGCATCGTGGGTTACCGGCGCAACAAATGCTTTTCACTCTCCAACGATTACGGTGAAAATTGGACGCGCATCGAGCCGGACGTCCCGTTCGATTTCCTCTACCAGCCCTATCTGCTGGCGCTGGACGGCGGGCGGCTGGCCTGTATGGCCATGTGGGCGGCGACAACGCTTTCTGGCGAGAATGACATGACCATCCAGGCGCAGGTGTTTGCACCGGAGTGCGCCCGCGATATGCCGCGCGCCGCGCAGCTCGCTGGAGCGGATGCTTGCGCCGGACGGGAGCGGATATATCAATTCGTTCCGCGCACGCCTGACGGCGGGCGGCCGCCCGCTGGCCGGGCAGGAGGTGGAGTTCCGCTTCAACACCTATTGGAACGAAGACGGCAGTGTAAACACCACGGCGCAGGAGGATGCGCCGGATAAAGAACAGGTATGCACGGACGCGGAAGGCTGGGCTGTTGCTTCGGCAGTGCGCTACAACGGCATCGGAGACATACACCTGGCCTACAATGTGGACGTAGTGTGCCATGGCTCGCAGGATGTGCGCGACTGCACAGGCCCGATGATGACGATCCTGGCGCTGACGCCGAGGCGTGAGACCGGTTATCCCTACGACGCTTACTTTGCGGGCGGAACACTGTACCTGCGCCGCAGTTCCTGCGGGATTTCCCGCAGGCGGAGGAGGCCCCTGCGCGGGGCGGCGGGCGGCTCCGGCGTTCTGCCGCAAGGCGCGCTGTGTGAAGAAGCCGTGGAACGGCTTCTGGGGAATGCGGCGTGCTGCGGCGCGGGCAGGACGGGGCGCTGCGGTGGATCCACAGCGCATGCGCCGCGCCCGCTGGACGACGTGCGGCCCATGGCGAGCGCGGACTGGTATGTCTGACGGCAGAGCCGGTGACTTGGATAAAAAGAAAAAAGAGGGGATACAGGATGGACTATGGCGTGACCATTACGCGGGGCGCGGCCCCGTGGCAGATCTTTCAGCAGGGGCCGGACGGTACGGCGTGCATTCGGCTGGAGGGAAATATCATCTGGTGCATCTGTCGCAGGAGCTGCCGCTGCAATTTTCGGCCGTGCCGCATGCGAAAACGACCGTGAAGGCCCGTGTAGCGCTGGAGAGCACAGGGGAATCCGTCGTTCCGTGGACGGAATGTACGGTGCTGGACAGCGAAAACTGGACGATAACCTTTCCGCGGGTACCGGCGGGCGGGCTGTACCGCATTGAGACGTATATGGATTACGAGGGCTGGGACGGCCTCTCCTGCACACGCGGCGATATGGTGCAACAATGTGGGCGTGGGCGATGTGTTCGTCATCGCGGGGCAGAGCAATGCGGCGGGCCGCGCAAAACCCGGTAGCGGACGACCCTGAGCTGGGCGTGCGTGCTGCGCACGAGCGCCCGGTGGGAGCTTGCAACTCATCCGCTGGGCGAGACGACGAACGCCCTGCATCATCGGCCATTATGAGAACCACAACCCGGGCCACAGCCCGTGGCTGCATTTCGCAAAAAGCGGCTCAAGCGAGAGCTGGGGTATCCCATCGGCCTTGTTCCATGCGCTTACGGCGGCGCGCCGCTGCGCTGGTGGAACCCGGAGGAAAACGGCGCGCTTTTCACCAATATGCTGGAGATGCTGGCAGATTACGACATCCATCCCAGGGCGGTGCTGTGGTACCAGGGCGAGGCCGAGGGCTACGAGGACAGCGCGCAGACATATCTGGAGCGGTTTGCGGCTTTCGTGCGGCACACACGCGCGGCGCTGGGCCAGCCGGAGCTGCCGTTCCTCACTGTGCAGCTCAACCGCTGCATGGAGGGCCCGAGTGAAAAGCTGGACCGCCAGTGGGGCATGGTGCGTGAGGCGCAGCGCCAGGCGTGGCACACGCTGGAGCATGTGACCGTGGTGCCGGCCGCGGACCTTGCGCTGTATGACTTCATCCACAATGCTTCAGAGGGCAATCTTGTGGTGGGGGGAACGGTGCGCCCGCGCCGCGCTGGCCGAATGCTACGGGCGCGATGTGGACTGGATGGCGCCGGAGCCGGAATCCGTGGTTCAGACTGCCCCGGACACGGTGACGGTTCGCTTTTCGCGCATCCGCAACTGGCTCAATCCCTTTGGCGTGCCCGCGGCCCTGCTGCCCTTTGAAGCCGAGGACGCGCAGGGCCTTGCCGCCCCGAAAGCGTATGAGACGGGCGCGGACAGCCTGACCATCACTTTTGAACGCCCGCTTGGCGCGGATGCGCGCCTGCATGGCGCATGGCGCATGAACCCGGGCGCGGCCATCCCAAGCGATTGCATGCGCATGCCCATGCTCTCGTTCCCTACGGCGTGCCCATAGAACAGGGCTGACTCTTTTTTGCCGGCGCGGCCGCATTTCACTGAGACAGGGAGGGCTGCCGCCCTATGAAAAAAGATCCATTTCAATATATTTTTCCGCTTCTGCTGCGACCCCGGCTTCAACGATGCCGAGGGAGATCCCGGCGCTGCTGCGCTATGTGGACGAGGCGGATATCGACGACGTGGCTGTATTCGCCAACGTGGAGGAGATCAACACCGGCCATATGAGCTTTGACGAGCAGGACGTGTATCTTGCAATGATGCGCAAAATCAGCGCGCTGCTGGCTGAAAAAGGTGTTACGATGTTGTTAACCAGTGGCACAGCGTCATGCACGCGGACCTTGGCAAAAACGCTGCGGCCGGAGCAGAACTTTCGCCCCATGGTGGATGTGAAGCGAAGCGCGCCCGCTGTGCGGCGAGTGGCAGAAGTACATCGCCGGGCTGTACGCGCGCGCGGCGCTCGAGCCCTCCATCGTCTGGGTGGAGGACGACTTCCGTCTGCATAACCACGAGCCTCTTGTGTGGGGAGGCTGCTTTTGTGACGAGCATATGAAGCCAGCGCCCGCGGGCAAGCCGCTGACGCGGAAGAATTTCTGGCAGGCGTGCTGCGTCCCGGCGAGCCGCATCCTTATCGGAAGATATGGCTGGATGTGAGCCGCGAGACGATGCTCAGCGCCGCCGGAGCCATCGGATTTCAGCGGTGCGCTGCGTCAAAGCAGGCGAAGGTGGGCCTCATGAGCTCGGCTCCGCACATCCACGCCGCCGAGGGGCGCGACTGGCATGCATTGCTGCACACGCTTGCGGCCGGACGCCCGCCTGTGGACCGTGCATCTGCCCGGATATCAGGAAAATCCCGTCGAACTATCTGCACGGGATTCAATATGGTGTCTATGCTCACCCGTGTAATGCTCCCATCGGAGACCGAGGTATACCCGGAGCTGGAAAACTTTCCGTTCTCATTGTTTTCGAAATCCCGCCGGTTCACGCGTTTCCAGCTGCTGAGCGCACTGCCGCTGGATCTGGCGGGCATCACCATCGACTTGTATGACCTCAACGGCAACGGCATCGTTTGGGAGGACGGCTATCAGCAGATGCTGCACCGTACAAAGCCCTATCTGAATGCCCCGACCCGCAGCGGTGTGTTCAAAGAGGAGCGCCTGGGGTACGCGTACTGTACAGCCCCCTGTTCTTCGTACACGCTGCACACGCGGGAAGGCTCTTCCATGGAGGAGCTGTATCCGCAGGAGGCGTTTTTTTTTTTTGCCGGCTTGCTGCCCGCCATGGGCGTGCCCTATGCTTACGCCGGCAGCCCCGAACTGACGGGTCAGATAGTGGCGGCATCCGGCCAGGTGCTGCGCAATTGGGATGCGGGAACGCTGGCGCGGCTGTTCGCTAATAATTTCGTTATTTTGAACGGAGACGCGGCCTGGACATTGTGCGAAATGGGACTTGCCGCCTTGCGGGCATTGAGAGCGTGCGCTGGCTGCGCCAAAACGACGGCGGCTACGCTTATGAGCAGGTGACGAACGGCAAGACCTACTGCGGGCGTAAAACGCACGGGCCTCGGCCATCGTCTCGTGCAGCGACGCGCTGGATGTGACCTATGCGCAGGGCGCACAGGTGAACGAATATACTGCGCTGTACGATTCCTTCCGCCGCCGTACCGCCCACGGCCAGGTGGTGGTGGACGGCCGCGTACTCGTCTATCCCTTCGGGAATTTTGAAAGCTCTGTATCCATCCCGCCCATGCTGCTGAACAGCATGCGCCAGGCTGTGCTTCACGACGTGCTGCGCACAGCGGGCGCGCCGTTTCCGCTGGTGTGCGGCGCGCCGTATCTGGAGCCGTACTGCTTTGTACGGGACGGGGGATTGGATGTCTACCTTGTAAACGGCAGCACGGATGATGCCGACGCTGTGGAGCTGGCGTTTTCTGCGGGAACTGCGCCGGAAAGCGCGGAGGTCTGGCGTTCGCATCGTAGAACAGGCCGCGCCGCAGGCCGCTGTGTGTGAAGCGGCGGGAACAGGCGTTCGGGTGCCGGTAGATGCCCAGCATGGAAGCTGTTCTGCTGCGCATGCCCGCGCCGGGGGCGGAAGGGGAGACCCCGGCATGAGCAAAAAATAAGGGCATTTATTGGCTATCTGAAGGTGCTGGTGAACGGCGAGACGCTGGGCGGCGGATTTTACCGTTTTTTGTCGGTGCATGCGTGTTTTCTGGTATTTTACGGCCTGCCCCATGTATTTATCAATACGATGCTGTTGGGGCAGACGGGCGACGTAAAGGTCGTGGTGATGTATAACGCTACGTTTTCCTGGGCAGCGCGGCGGCCATGCTGCTGGCGGCAGGGCTTTTGCAGCGCACGGATTCCGGCGTGACGGCGGTGCTGGGTATTTTGGGCTACAATGTGCTGTATCTGCTGCTGATCGTGCTGGGGGACAACGCCTCGCGCTGGCACTTGTGGCTTGGGCTTCTGGCGGGCCTTGCGGACGGCTGCTATTGGCTGAGCTACGGCCATCTGCTGTCGGATTCCACAGACCTTACCAACCGGGACAGCGGCCTTGCCATTGTGAACATCTGTGCCAACGTCGTCAACCTCACCATCCCGCTGCTGGCGGGCTTCATCATCGACGCAGTGGGCGGTACGCAGGGCTATATGGCGGTGTTCGGGCTGTCGTTTGCCGTGTCCGCCGTCACCTGTGCGCTGGCGCTGCGGCTGCCCAAGCGCCGTATGGCGGGCGCGCATAAGGTGGACTATCCCCGCACGCTGCGCGCCCATTGGACGCAACCGGCATCTGCTGTACAGCCTGGCTGCGCAGGGCTGCAAAGGGGTGAGAGAAGGTGCGTTCACGTTCATCCTCAGTATCGTTTTGTACCAGATGGTGAAAAAATGAGCTGCTGGTGGGCTTCAATACCTTCCTTTCAGCCGCGGCGGCCATCGCTTCCTACGTCATCGCCAGCCGCATCCTTTCGCTGGCGAACCGGGTGCGGTATATGGGTGTCGCGGTAGCGGTGCTCACAGGCATTGCCGCACTTTGCATCTTGCATCTCAGCCCGATGACGGTTATTCTATATACAGTGGTCAATTCGTTTTTGCGGGCTTTCTGGAGAATTCCACATACAGCACTTTTCTGGATATGATGCAGCTGGTGCCCGAGATGGACGACCACCGGCCCGAGCTGCTGGCTGTCAACGATACCGTTCTGGAGCTTGGGCGCTGTGTGGGGCTTTCCATCATCATCGTTATGAACGTATATGTGGGCGAGGATGTGGGCGTGCAGGTGTGGAGCCTGCTTGTGCTGACGCTCACCCAGGTGGGCACGGTGCTGCTGTGCCGCGGGGCCATGCGCTCCGCGAAGCAGGCCGCGCCGGGGGCTTGAACGCGGGCGTTTTTCCGCATAAACAGAAACATATTTGCCAAAAACGGAAGAGCCGTTGGCCGCAAAGCACTTTCCGTTGTTGAAAAACTGCGGAAAGAAGCCCCTGCCGGCCCGGCAACGCAAAAGAAATTCAGGGCGGCTGCTGTCCCAGCAAGCTTCCCATTGTTAAAAAAGGAGAAATATGATGCAGGCAAAGATCATAGACGAAAGTGGGTCGTCGAGTGGTTCGACGAGCGCCAGTCTATCATATGCCCAGCCTGACGCTGGCGGACAACGGCAATCTGCTGGCCGTATGGAACGGTGGCTTTTTTGCAGTGGAACGGCGACCCCATGGGCCGCGACGCCAAAGACTGGGTGTCTGTGCTGGAGCCGGGCGCAAAAGAATGGTCGAACCCGGACGCCGTGGGCTGTGACATCCGTTATTGCTGCCATGACCCGGTGTTTCTCAAAAACAAAAAGGGGGAGATCATTCTCCTGTTCGCAAAATTTCTGGACACCGAGGTGAACTTCACCACCTGGTGCAACGGCCGGGACGAGCTGTGGACACGCAAAACGAAGGACGGCGGCCGCACGGGAGCCGGCGCAGCCCGCGGGCATCAGAGCGGCCACGCCTCCAACGACAGCGTCCTGCTGGATGACGGCACCATCGTGTTCGCCTCCACAAGCAGTGAGTTTCCGGATAAATACTTCGGCGCAGTTCGCATCTATCTTTCCACGACGACGGCGAGACATGGGAAAAAGGCCCCATCCTCTCTGCGGACGACGGCAATCTCATTCGGGAGCCGGCGCTTTGCCTTCGGCCGGACGGCACCATCCGTATGTTCACGCGTACCTGTCCGGGCAGTACGGGCTGGGGCGCGGGCGTGAAATCACTGGTGTCGTATACAGCCGAAAGCCGGGACGGCGGCAAAACCTGGACGCAGCCTGTGCCCACAACCATCCTCAATAACGAATCGAAGATCGATGTCATCAGCTGGGACAAAGACACCATCCTGATGGCCTACAACGACACGCCTGTGGCAGACTGGCACGAGCGCAGCCCTCTGACGCTGGCCTATTCGAAGGATGAGGGAAAAACCTGGAAAAACATTATCGAACTGGCCGCCGCGCCGGGAAATAAATGCCAGCCCGCCATGTGCAGGGACAGGGGACGGCCGTCTGAATGTGGTATATATGAACCGGCATACGGCCATTGAACACCTGGTGCTGGAGATCACGGAGTAAAAACAGAAAGCGCGGCACGCTGTGCCGCGCTTTGTGTGGTTCACGCGGGCCCCGCGCCCGCGGATGCCGCCGGAAAAATTGTGGATTTTGCGGAGGGAAACGCATGGCACAGGGACAGGCCGCCGCGCCGGGGCGAGGCGGAACGCAGGACGGCGCGCTTTTGGCGTGCATTCTGGACATGGGTGAACTGCTCTTGACCAGCGGTGCCGAGGTGATGCGCGTGGAGGATACCCTCACCCGGTTGTGTATGGTGTATGGTTTTTGCGCAGGCGGACGTTTTTACCATCACGTCCAGCATCGTGCTGACGGTGCGCACACCGGAGGGGCGCGCCTCATTACGCGGCGCATCCGCGCGCGGGATACGGACCTGGGCCGTGTGGAACGGGTGAACGCGCTCTCGCGCAGACTGTGCGCAGGCCCGCTGCCGCCGGAAAAATTCCGGCAGGCGGTGGAGGAGGTACCAATGCCCCGGCTTACCCGGACGCCGCCCAGTGCGCCATGTACGCCGTTATCTCAGCGGCGTTCTCCGTCTTTTTCGGCGGCACGTTACGCGACGCTGCGACGGCGGCCGTTTCGGGCATCCTGCTGTTCGGCGCGCTGCGCTTTGCCAGCGGCTGCGGCTCAACGGTATTTTGCAGAGTATGCTGGCCAGCGCGCTGGCAGCACTGGCTGTCATGCTGATGGTGGGCTTCGGCCTGGGCCAGAACGGATAAGATTATCATCGGCAACATCATGCTGCTCATTCCGGGCATTGCGCTGACGACCTCGCTGCGGGACATGATCAACGGCGATACCATTTCCGGCCTTCTGGGACTGAGCGAGGCCGTGCTCAAACTCTGCCATTGCCATCGGCTTTGCAGCCGTGCTGATGCGGATGGGGGGATGAAAATGGCTTGGTATTTTGTACAGACGCTTATGGGCTGCATCGGTTCGGTTGGGTTTTGCCGTGCTGTTCAATATCCGCGGGCGCAAGCTGCTGCTGGCCGCGAGGTGCGGCGCGTTGGCGTGGGCGGTGTATCTGGCCTGCACCTGTAACGGCCTGGATATTTTTGCGGGCCTGTTTTTCGCCACGCTGGCGGCGGCGTTGGCCAGCGAGCTGCTGGCGCGCGCCGTCAAGGCGCCGGTCATCATGCTGCTGGTTCCCATGCTCATTCCGCTGATTCCAGGCGGCGACCTATATTATGATGAGCTTTCTTGTGCGCGGGCAGTATGAGGCGTTCGGCCAGTATGCCCAGCGGGTGCTCACCGAGGCCGGTGCAATTGCGTTGGGCATTATCTGTGTGGCGTCGCTCATGAATATCATCGCGGGCCTGCGTGTGCGGCGCGCGGGCGGCAAATAGAGCGCTTCAGGGTGTGCCGCGGCTGAAAAAACCATCCGTATCCTGTATGATAAAAGGTATATTCCGCATGAGATACAAGCATGCAGGAAGGGAGAATGCAATGAAGATCATGGCAGTGGATTACGGCGATGCACCGAACGGGCCTTGCGTGTGACCGCACCGAGTTCCTGGCCAGCCCCATCGGCATCATCGAGGAGAAGAGCCTGGCCAAGGTGGCGGAAAAAATCGTGTACGCCAGCCGCGAATATGAGGTGGGGATGATCGTCATCGGCCTGCCGAAAAACATGGACGGCAGCGAGGCCCGCGCGCCCAGAAGAGCCAAGCTGGCCGATACGCTGCGGGCCATTGTGCCCATTCCGTGGAGCTGTGGGACGAGCGGCAGACGACCGTAAGCGCGGCGAACATCCTTTCGGAAAACGGCACTTACGGCAAAAAGCGTAAGGATGTGCTGGACGCGGTGGCGGCGACGGTGATTTTGGAAAGTTACATGGCATACCGCCGCAATACGGGAAAAAGCTGAACAGACGGATAGGCAGGGCCGCCGCATTTGCGGCGGCCCTGCCTGTTTTCCAGCCGGAGCAGCATGAAGCCATAGGTGAGAAAGAAGGGGAAAGGATGGAGCCCGCCGGGTTATTTCGAGGTATGGCGCCAGAAGGCTGTGTGACAGCGATGTCGGCGCAGTGTACCGCCTTTCGGCGGGAAATCCCATATTTTACAAATATTGTCCGCCGTGTAACGTTGGAAAGCATCCGGGAGGATATGAAAAGTTCTGCCGCCGGGGAAAAGCGGAGAAGATAAATTTACGTTGGATTTTTGACGGCAGTATGCTGATAGCCGTTATGGACCTGATCCTCAAATATCCCAATGATGAGACTGCGTTCATCGGCCTTTTCATGGTGGATTCCGCCAGCCAGGGAAAAGGGACGGGAACGGCGATCATCGAAGAGTGCCTCTGCTTTTTGAAAACGGCAGGGTCTGAGGCGTGCCAGGCTTCAGGGCTTTGCCAAAGGAAACTTGCCAAAGCGAGGCATTCTGACCAAGAATGGTTTTGTGCGCACAGGCGAGGAAGTGAACAACGGAAGCTATACGGCTGTGGTGATGGAAAGGGTGCTGTAACGCGGGCGAAGGCTGGCGGGCTAAACTAAAAAAACGGAGCGCACGGCCGGAAAGCGGGTGGTAAAATCGGGGATGTATCATACATCCCCGATTTTCAATTCAAAGCGACAGACGGTCATTCAGGCCTGTCCGCAGATCCTCGCGGACCGGCCGGGCCGGAGCCTCATTGTATAGGGATGTCGTGTGTGCGCTCATCCACATGGTCCAGTTCATAATAGGCCTGTGTTTCCTCCGGCATGCCCTGCGGCGCAGCGAATGGCACACCAGCCCGAGAGGATGCTGTACAGCACCGCAAACAGCGGCACGCCGACGACCATGCCTACAAACCCGAACAGACCGCCGGCCAGCAGAATGGCGAACATCACCCAAAAGCTGGAAAGGCCGGTGGAATCGCCCAGAATTTTGGGCCCAGGATATTGCTGTCGAATTGCTGCAGCGCAAGGATAAAAAAGCACGAAGTAAAGCGCCTTGAGCGGGTCGATGAGAAGGATAAGCAGCCCGCTGGGAATGGCACCGATAAACGGCCCGAAAAACGGGATAATGTTAGTTACGCCCACCACCACGCTGATGAGCATCGCATACGGCATGCGCAGCGCTGTCATCCCAACAAAACACAGGATGCCGATGATGAGGGAATCCAGCAGCTTGCCGTTGATGAAGCCGCCGAATACCCGGTGAGTAAAACGTGCGTTATCCAGCACGATATTGGCGCGGCGGGTGCTCAGGCAGCCGTACAGCAATTTTTTGGCCTGTGCGGCAAAAAAGCTGTTTGCTGTTGAGCACATAAATGGCGATGATGATGCCGATGAATACATTCTTGAAAAAGGTCAGGGGTGCCCAGCAGCCCGCTCATCAGGTTCGTCAGCTGGGGCAGCATGTCCGTTTTACCCATGCGGTGAGAGCTGCCACGGCTTCGGCATATACCCGCTGTGCGGCAGCTTCGAACTGCGGGTTGTTCTTGAAGCGTGTCCTCGATCCAGCCCGTCACGTTCTGGATGCTGTTCGTCAGCAGATTGATTCCACCAGCCCGACGATGCTGGAGATCACCTGCGGCAGCACCATCCACAGCAGCGCGGCTACAAAGCAGCAGCGCCAGCAGCACCGAAAGCGTCGTGGAAAGAAATTTTGCGGCGCGGGCAGCACGGCGTGGATTTTTTACGTGTTTTTGCAGCGCGGGCGCAAAGCGGCGTGCAGCCAGTTGAACACCGGAGTCAGCAGATAAGCCATGGCCAGCCGTACACAAACGGCATTAAAATGCCCAGCAGCGTTTGGAAAAATGCACCAGCGCGCCCACCTTGAACAGAGAGAAAAAGCACAGGATGCTCAACGCGACAACGCCGAAGGCAGTGAGCCCCAGTGCAGATAAGTTTTAAAGGAATCGTGCTTCACGGCAGCCTCCGTCGTTTGAAAATAAGCGTCGGGTTATTTGCTTTTTGCGGGTGCGCCGCCGTCGGGCAGCAGCGTTTTGCGCTTGATGAGGAACAGGGACAACGTGGTAAAGCTGGCGATCACGTCGGCCACAGGCTCGGCAATATAGATGCCCAGCACATTGCCGCCCATGACAACAGGGCAGCAGCAATGCCAGGGGCACCAACAGCACCACTTTGCGCAGCAGCGCCAGAAACAGGCTGATCTTGGCCTGGCCAAGCGCCATAAAGGTGGTCTGGCAGGCCATTTGCGCGCCGAAGGCCCAAATGCCGCCGAAGAAAAATGGGCATCATTTTTTAACGATTTCTATCAGCTCCGCGTCCTGAGTGAACATGCGCGCCAGCACGCCGGGAAGGGAGCGCGGCCAGGGCAAAGCCCGAGACGGTAACGAGCAGCATTACCTTGAGCAGCAGGCTGAAAGTTTTGCGCACGCGGCTGTAATTCTTGGCGCCGTAGTTGTAGCTCATAATGGGTTGCGCGCCCTGTGTGATGCCCTGATGGGCATGACGAGCATCTGCATCACGCTCTGCATAATGGTCATGCTGCCCACGTACAGGTCGCCGCCGTAGCGCTGCAGCCCGGCGTTCAGCGTGATATTCACAAGGCTCTCGGTGCTTTGCATGATGAAAGGAGCGATGCCCAGCCCGATGACCTTGCCAACCACACGCTTTTTCGAACTTCATGTTCCCGCGCCGGATGCGGATGCCGCTTTTTGCGCTGAACAAAAAGCGCAATACCCACGCGGCGCTGACGGCCTGAGAAAGGATGGTAGCCAGCGCCGCGCCGGAAACGCCCATGCCGAACACGAAAATAAACACCGGGTCCAGCACGATGTTAATGACCGCGCCGATGAGCACGCTGAGCATTGCAACGGTGGCGTGGCCCTGTGCGCTGATGAAAGTGTTGAGGCCCAGAGCAAGCTGCACGAAAATAGTACCCGCCAGGTAAATGGAGATATAGTCCTCCGCATAGCCGATGATGGCGTCGGAGGCGCCGAACATATACAACAGCGGCGTTTTGAAGATGCTGAAATGACTGTCAGTGTAACAGACAGCACCAGAAGCATGGAAAAGCAGTTGCCCAGAATTTTTTCCGCACCTTCACGGTTGCCGGCGCCCAGCTGGATGGAAGCCAGCGGCGCGCCGCCCATTCCGGCGAATGCGGCAAAGCGCCGAGACCAGCAGGATGATGGGGAACGTAACGCCCACGCCTGTCAGCGCAAGTGCGCCTGTGCGGGATGTTGCCGATGATGTGATCCGGTCCACGATATTGTACAGCATGTTGATGAACTGCGCGGACAACGGCCGGCAGGGCAAGACTGAGCATCCAGCTTGCCAATGGGGTGTGTGCCCAGTGCTTCGTCCTTGTTCTGCAAAAAAAACCTCTCCTTTTGCGACCTTTGTGGAGCAACCCCGCTTCGGGCTGCTCCGGCTCTTTTTAAATTTTCAATACATTTTATTATAGCATGCACAGCAAAAGAAAAGAAACCGCATGGTGCTCCTTTTCCGTGAACTACCGTACGAACCTGCCCGCGCAAGACGAAGCACAGTGCTGCCATCGGGCATCCTGCCGCTCCACAATGTAAAACCGTTTCTCGCAAGGCCAGTTTTGCGCTATATGAAATTGAAAATAACCGTATGGAGGGACATCGCCGGAAAAAGGCGCAGGACCTCATTACCTTCGGCACCACCCAGCGCACGGTCCTGCCGCGTCATGCCCGCATCGTGGATGGGGACATTTTGGAACCGCCGGCGGCGCGTCATTGAACCGCATGGACCGGCGACGCTCATGGGCCTGCGAACGGGCATCATCTCTCGCTTGCCGCAGAACGAGCTGGGGACCTTCATCAAAAACCGCATCCGCTTCGTCGGCGTGTCGGATGATTATTTAACGTATGACGACGACCCGCGCGCACGCCCGGCATCTATTATTTGAGATGGGCGCGCGCCGCGCAAGCCGACCATCGTATGACCGATTCAACGCTTCCGTCTGCGGCCTTACAAACAGGAAAGCCGGCCGAGGTTTTGAAAATACGGATGTTCCATCTAAGCGGGATTTCATGCCTGGCGCATGGGCACGCGCGACGTGGCCATTCAGGTGCTGAAAAAAAGCCCTCCATGCAAACGGCGCGCTCATCTCCTTTGACGAACTACCGTGCGAACCTGTGGGGGTGAAGACGAAGCACGAGACCATCAAAGGCATCCTGCCGCTGGTGGATGTATTGTTCGTTTCTGAAGAGACCAGCCGCCGTATGTTCCAAAAACCGGAGAGCTGCAGGACATCATGAAAAGTTACGCGCAGGAGTACGGCGTGAAAAAATTTGTCGCCACCACCCAGCGCACGGTCCTCAGCCCGCGTAAACACAATTTCACCTCGGTGCTGTATTCCGCCCAGCAGGACGCGTTTTTTACACGGAGCCGCCCTATACCAACATCGACGTCATTGACCGCATCGGTTCCGGCGACGCCTATGTGGCGGGTGTGCTGTTCGGCCTGTTGAAATACGGCGATCCGCAGAAAGCCATGCAGTTCGGTAACGCCACATCCAGCGTCAAAAACACAGTGCCGGGCGATCTGCCTTCTTCCGATTTCATAGGAGATCGACCGCATCATCCGGGAGCACAACGCCACGGGCCCGGTGAGCGAGATGAACCGCTGACCGCACTCCCCTCGGCTTGTTTTGCGGGCCGCGCCACGGCGCGGCCCTTTTTGCTTTGTGAAGAGAAGAAAAGCACGCGCAACCTGCGGTTGACAAACAGGAAAGCCGCCAGCCCTTGAAAATACAGGGTTAGGCGGCTTTTCATGCTTCTTCACTTTGTGGGCGTGTTTTCCCTTTAAGTTTTCCCTTTACCGAGATTCAAAACACTTCACTCAAAGCCTCCATGCGGGCGGCGCTGTCCTGTTTCATCCGCTCGGTAAAGTGGCCGTACCTGTCCAGCGTAAACGCCGCAGAGGCGTGCCCAAGGTTGCCTTGCACCGTTTTGATATCATCCCCGGCCCGATAGCATTCACGGCATAGGTGTGCCGGAGGTCGTGAAAGCGGATGCCGTGCAGTTCGGCAGCGGCCAATATCTTTGAAAAGACTCTTTCTATTTTCCATTGGCTAACCGGAGCGCCCGTCTCCGTGGTGAATACCAGATTATAGGCATTGTCCCAAAGCGGCCCCGCTTTGATTCTGGCCGCAGTCTGCATGCGCTTTTTGCGCACTTCAGCGCATCCAGCACCAAGGGCGCGGGCGGTAAGCGTGCGGCTCTTTGCCGTTTTGGGGATATAGGGCCGTCTGCCCGCTGATCGGCCGGGCAAGCTGCTTTGCTGATGGTGATAGTGTCACGGCCCACACAATCCCATGTAAGCCCCAGCAGCTGGAAAGGCGGCACCCGGTGAACAGGGCGTTTTGATAAGCTGCTCCACTTCGGTTCCCTGTGCTGCATTCAGCAGCGCGGTAATCTGTTTATCGTCCATAGGTTTGATTTCCTCCTGTTCAAGCCGGGGCAACGTGCAGCCCTCGGCGGGATTCTGCGGGATGTAGTGCAGCGCGACGGCCTTTTTCAATGCCTGATACAGCACTTTGTAAGCCAGCCGCACGGATGCCGGGGCAAGCTCCAGCCGGTTGATAAAAGCCTGTATCATGTGTGGGCGCAGCTTCGGCAGGCGCACAGCGCCCAAAAGCGGGCTTGATGTGCTTCTTCACGTTGTTGCGGTATATCCGCACTGTTATTAGGCTTTTACGCCGCCCAAATATTCAGCCGTCCAGATGTCAAGCCATTCACTCACCGTCATGCGCTCCGGCTGTATATAGGTGCCGCTATCCACGGCCACAGTGGCCGCCTGCATCTTCTCCCGCACTTCCTTTTGCGTTTTCCCGGTGATGGATATTTTGCACCTGTCGGCCTGTGCCGGGATCTCGGCCAGTTGTAACGCGGGCCTCCCAATAAGTATAGGTTTTCCGCTGCGCGTCACCGTCTTTTTGCGGATGGTGCCCGCACCATCCTCTCGTTGCAGCGTTCGATTTAAGCAGGTTGAACCACCGGATGTCGGAGAGTTCGTGTCACACAATAGATTGAATCGGCAGCGAGAAAAGATGGATTTCCGGTTGCAGATTCTTTGTGTTGGAGGAATGTGAATGAACTGCGTTGGCATCGATGTTTCCAAAGGTAAGAGCATGATTGCAGTCATGCGGCCTTTCGGAGAGGTAGTGGTTTCACCCTTTGAAGTGCGCCACACCGCCAGTGAACTGAGCGAGCTGGCAAGGCTGCTCAAAAACCTGGACGGTGAGACCCGCGTGGTGATGGAATCCACGGGCAATTACCACGCGCCGGTGGCCTGGCTGCTCCACGGCGCGGGCTTTTATGTCTCCGTAGTCAATGCAATGCTGGTGCACGACTACGGGAACAACAGTTTAAGACGGGGCAAAACCGACAAAAAGGATGCCGTAAAGCTGGCCAACTACGGTCTTGACCACTGGCTCACATTTCCGAGATATATTCCGGAGGAGGACACCCGACTCATGCTGAAGACCTGCTACCGGCAGTACCAACAGTATTCCAAAGTTCAGACCATGCTGAAAAATAACCTGATCTCCCTGCTGGACACCACTTTCCCAGACGCAAATCGCTTGTTTACCAGTCCGCCCCGCGCCGATGGCAGTGAGAAGTGGGTGGACTTTGTCGCTACTTTTTGGCATTGCGAGTGTGTTTGTGGTCGGTCTAAGAAAGCCTTTACTACCCAATACCAGAAGTGGTGCAGAAAGCACGGCTACAATTTCAGCCAGGATAAGGCGTTGGATATTTACGCCTCTGCTTGCAGACGCTTCGGTGTCATACCGAAAACAAATACGGCAAAACTTTTGGTAGAACAGGCCATTTCTCAACTCCGGGCAACTTCTGCCGCGTTAGCTGCTCTCAAACAGGAGATGCAATCCCTGGCGGCTTCTCTGCCGGAGTATCCGGTGGTGATGGAAATGTTTGGTGTTGGCCCACACTCGGCCCTCAACTCCTAGCTGAAATTGGCGATGTACGCCGTTTTCATTCCAAGAAAAGCGTTGGTGGCCTTTGCAGGTATTGACGCCCCGCCCTACCAATCTGGCCAAATGGATATCCGTAGCCGCAGCATTTCCAAGAGGGGATCTGCCTCCCTGCGCAGGACACTCTTCCTGGTGATGAGCGTCCTCCTGCAATGCGCCCCAATAGACGAGCCGGTCTACCAGTTCATGAACAAGAAACGCTCTGAAGGCAAGCCCTACCGTGTCTACATGATGGCCTCCGCCAACAAGTTCTTGCGTATCTACTACGCTTCTGTGACAATCAATCAGGTTCAAAAGATTTGATACCGTCATAAGAATTGATATAGTTCCTATCCATGGACAATACGATTTTCTCGTAGTTGTCAGGTATCATTCGGAGGGGCTTGAGTTCTCGATCGCGCGTTTCCGGTGACTGCATACTTTCAGTCGCTTGATATAAAGACTTATCATCCGGCTTCTCTGCAACAAAATCAATTTCGGTTTCCCCAACTTTTCCGATATAAACGCGATAGTCGCGTCTGATGAGTTCCAGGAACACAATATTTTCGATGATGTGCCCTCGATCTGCATCGCGATAACCAAGGAGCATATTGCGGAAGCCCATGTCGATGATGTAGTTCTTTCCCAATGTTTTAAGCAGTTGTTTGCCCTTTACATCGTATCTTCCTACAGAGAAAAAATAAAGGCACTGCGCAGCATCGAGATGTACTTATCTACCGTTTTACCAGCGACATTTTTCTGTTGCCCTGTTGAATATCACCTTCATGCGACAAAACATTTCCAATGTTGTTGGGGGAGGTAATGCTTCCGATGTTAGAGCAAAGGAAAAGCATGATTTTTTGTAGGATTCTCTGATCTACCTGATTGTTTCTGCTGGAGGATATCGCGCAGCACTACGGTAGAATAGATGCCTTCCAGTGCTTGATTGCTTCTTGCTTCATTAAATTGGTATTCTCTCAGAATCGGCATACCGCCAAACTGCAGATACCTCTGAAATTTTTCTTCAGTTGTGACAGAGGGAGCAAATTCATAGAATGCCAAAAATTCTTTGAAAGATAATGGCAACATGCGGATTTCAACATATCTGCCGGAGAGCAGCGTTGAGAACTCCGTCGAAAGCAGATAAGCATTGGAGCCCGTAATATAAATATCCACATCGAAGTCAAGACGGAAGGATTCAATGGCTTTTTCCCAATGCTCCACTGCTTGAAGCTCATCGAAGATCAAATAGGTTTTCCTGCTCTTGGGTATGCGCTCGCTGACAAAGTCATAAAAAGCAAGATAGTCAGTAAGGTCTCTGTAGCGTAACGACTCCAGATTCATGTGAATTATGTTGGCGTCAGGTACTCCGCTATCAGACAGATATTGATGAAACAGATCTAGCAGGGATGATTTTCCGCATCGCCGGATGCCGGTTACAATCTTGACCAAATCCACATCTCGATGTTGAATCAACTGATTTAGATATTCAGGGCGATTTATAAGTTCAGTCATAGTGCGCCTCCTGATCTCTTTTTTCAATATTATACTCAAAAAAGATTAAGAGGTCAACAGTTTCGAATTTCAAGTCAGAAACTTGTGTCCCATCGAACATTCCGACGCGAATGTCCGAAAAGCAAAAAACATCAAGATTATGGGTTGACGTGTTGTATTTCACGAACTTTGCCGGTGAAATAAGATAGCTCCGAAAAAGGTGTACCTTTTAGGACGCCTCACCTTTTAGGGGTATTACACCGTTTTCAACATCCGAAAAAGCTATTGTTGATTATTTGGATATATCCAGAAAGAAACCGGCTTTTTCAAACAGGATTTGAACGATTGAGGAGGTTCACGATGAAAAAAATGTACGGTTATGCCAGGGTGTCCACAAAAAGAGCAACACCTTGACCGGCAGATAAAGGCGCTGCTGGATCATGGCATAGATGATCGGGATATTGTGACAGACCATGCCAGTGGTGCCAGTCTGGAAAGGCCGGGATATACGGCACTTAAAGGTACCATGCTGCGGATGGTGACACGCTTGTTGTGAAGTCCCTAGACCGACTCAGTCGAAATAAGGAACACATCATTCAAGAACTTCAGTATTTTAAGAGCCGGCACATCACGGTGCAGGTCATTGATCTTCCCACAACAATGATCGATTTGCCGGAAGGCCAGCGGTGGGTCTTTGATATGATCAACAACATCCCAAAGAGCCACTGTAACACCCGTTTTGCGATACACTTCATCTTTGGTGGCCCCCTCTTCCATCATTTTGGCCGCCTCAGACTTATTTACGCCGTATAGTTTTGACAGATGTTCCACGCGAATAATAGTATCATCATGCTCAGCCATTATCGTTTCCGCCTTTCTTGCTGTCAGGATTACCGCTTTCAAGAATCCTCTGTTTCTTATTCACACGTTTTCTGATCTTCCCCAGCTTTGTGTGAGGCGGTCCAAAACAATTGCCAAGATTACCACACTGGTACCGGCAATCAAACCTCTGCCAATTTGAATTCTGTTAACGGCTTCCAGCACCTCCATACCGAGACCACGAGCACCTATCATCGATGTTGTGACGACCATCGCCATCGCCATCATCAAGGTTTGGTTGACACCAGTCATAATTGTTGGCAGTGCTTGAGGGATCTGCACCTTTATCAGAGCTTGCCAACGTGTTGACCCAAACGATTTTGCGGCCTCGACTACTTCTTTGTCAACCTGCTGAATTCCCAGACTTGTCAGCCGTATCACCGGCACAACTGCATAGATAACCGTAGCTATTACAGCAGAAGCATTGCCCGTACCAAACAACAATAGCGCAGGAATGAGGTACACAAACACGGGCATTGTTTGCATCGTATCAAGAACAGGCCGCATGACTTTGTTTGCACGCGCAGAACCTGACAACAGAACACCTACAGGCAAACCAATCAAAGAGAGCTATAATCACGCTTGCGATTACAATCGACAAAGTCAGTTCCATCATATCCCAGTAACCTACAGCGCCAATCATAGATACGAGCGCGCCATACAGAACTCCGCTCCGGATGCGTCCTTTGGCCCGCCAGCCGAGTACGCCGATAAGTAAAAATAAAAATCGGCCAGGAATATGACTCAGTATCCAGTTAATGCCCGCGACTAAACTTCCAAGCCCATGGCTGATACGACTTAACACCGCATCCGCCCACAGCGAAAGACCGTACTACAGAATCAATCTCTTCTGTATTCAAATTCAGAAATGCCGGAAATTCGAACAGCCAAGCAAAAACCAGTAGATTTTCCATCATCGTTTCCAGAAAGCATCAGTCTCATCTGTTCTGCCTGCTCGGGTGTGAGCCATTGATCAAGAAGTTCGGGATGTGACTCTGTAAGCAACCATCGTGCTGCGGCTTGATAATCTGCAGGAGCATACTGCTGCATATAAGCCAACGCTTCACTGATGATAGCCGATGGCATACTGAACTTGGACAAGAATTCACAGTATTCCGGATTGGATGCAGCGAAATCATTGCTTACGGCTACCGTAACTGTCACCGCTGGGCAAGCGCCAATTCCGTCTTGATACGTTGCTGAATCATATGGTTCATCCTCAAGTAGTACAAAGTCATACATTCCGAGCAGCCATGTAGGTTCCCAGTAATAAGCGACAATCGGTTCCTGCTTGTCCCAAGCTGAAGTCATGGCTGTGTTAAGTATGGCATCGCTTCCACACACAAAAATAGTTGTAGTATTGATCCAAACCATAGGCTTCCACCTTCTTGCCCATAATTTCCGTAATTGGCCAACCTGTAATTCCGCCGTAAATAATACCCTTCTGTGGACCTTCCGGATCGGGAAAAAGTTCCGGGTATTTTGCCAGATCCTTAACTGTTTTGAGATCCGGATATTGTTCTGCCAGATATCGCGGAATATAAAAACCCTGATAATTGTCGTTAAAATTGATTCCCAATTCCGTAAATTTACCATCGGCTAAGTCTTGTTGGTAACTTGAAATGTTATCTGTCCATTCCTCCATCAGAACATCCACTTCACCAGCCATTAAGGCCTCATGCGAAATAGGTGTAGACCCCGGTGTTTCTTGCCATGTATATCCGAACAAGTTCTCGGCAACCAGTCCAGCCAATGCATTATTGAGCTTTATAGAATCCCATCCGACATCCGCAAAAGTGATCATGGTTTTCTCTTCGGGTACAGGCATGTTTTCTGATTTTTGGGAATCGTTTCCGCGCTGCATCCTACCAGTGCAATCAAAAGTGCAAGAGGGCCCGCCAGGAGTTTGCCTGTTTTCATAGAAATTTCACCCTTTCTTTCACATGTCGCCATACAAAACATGTCATTTTGCTAAATTTATTATACAGCTTTGCCAATTCCTATTGTTAGCGCCGCCCCGACTCGTCCGGAAAAAGCCGAGCTGAATTGACAAAAAGCCGGAGTGATTTGTCAAAGCAGCCGGGCAGTTCTGCCAGTTTTGCAATGTTGTTAGACAAAGAACAGGACCACCGAGGTGGTCCTGTTCTTTTTTAAGTGGATGTGCTATGATTGTATTCTGGTAATAAACGGAGCAAGAGGAAGAGAGATCCTAGTTATTGAAAATGATAGCCACATTTTCAATAACCAAAGTGAATCTCTGCTTCCTCTCACAGACCATGATTAGCATAGCACACTTTGAGATAACCCGCAATGGGGAAAGACAAAATTTTTAGCCAAGAGAGCAGCGTCTGTCCAATCTGTGGTGGACCGCTCAAAGTACATGGAACCTGCATCCGCAAGGTCCGGCAAGGAGAACATACGCACCAAATTCATCTAAGGGTGATGGAGTGCCGACATTGCGGAAAGACCCACCGGGAACTGCCGGAGGGCCTAGTCCCATACAAGCGACATGACCTGAACTCTCTTTGCGAGATTGCTGAGGCCACAGAAACCCAGCACACTTGCGAAACTTCAACTTGGCTGCGCATCCGTTTCTGGCTTGTATGGTTTCTTTGGTATGCCCAAAACGTTCTGGACGGGTTGATTACGGCGGGCCAGATGTCGGCGACATTTAGCCCCGGCCATTCCCTACGCCGGCGGACGGCGAGTTTTGTCCGGCTGGTGGTGAACAGCGGAAATTGGGAACAGCACCGTTCCGCCATGACAAGGAAGGACATCCCGTCTATACTGGTGTCATCCTAAAATGTGTAGGAGGTAACACTGGTATGGATATGAAAGACCAAAAGCTCGCCACCGAGATTGCCGAGGAACGGATGACTCTGATTGCGCCCCTGTTGTCGCAAAACCTGGACAAAGACAGTGTGCGACTCATTTTCGAGCTGAAATCTGTGAGCGAAACCAAATTTCCCAAAGGACACTGGAACGCTATCTGACTTCCTACTTGAAAGGCGGATTTGATGCTCTGAAGCCGCAGAGCAGGAGTGCTGAGTGCAAGTACAAAATCCCGCAAGAGTTGCTAGACGGGGCCATCCGGCTACGCAGGGGCTCCCCCAGTCGAAGTGTCCCGACCATTATTAAAATTCTTGAACTGGAGGGAAAGCAGAGCCCGGATTCCTGAAGAGGACCACCTTGCAGGATGCCCTGAGCAGGGCCGGATATTCTTCTGCTATGATGAGCCTCTACAACGATAAAGGCTATGCTTCCCAACGATTCCAGCGCTCACCGGCACGATTTGTGGCAAGGCGATATTAAAGTATGGCCTTATCCTCAATCTGGGAGGGAAAACCACACAGACCTACTTTTTCCTGTCTGATTGACGATGCCACCCGGTATATCCTGCACGGTGAGTTCTACGGAAATATGGAACAGGGCATTGTGGAGGACACGCTGCGAAAGGCAATGACCAAATACGGGCTGCCCAAGCGGCTCTACTTTGACAACGGCAGTCAGTACCGCACTCGCTGGATGAAGCGAGCCTGTGGGCTTCTTGGTATCCGACTACTGTATGCGAAGCCCAGAAATCCGCAGGGCAAAGGCAAGCAAGAGCGGTTCAACCAGACTTTGGAGGCATTCTTGGCCGAGGTTGCTCTTCATCCACCTGAGAGCTTGCAGGAGTTGAATGCGCAGTTTAATGCATGGCTGAGTGAGTGCTACCATTCCAGGCCCCACAGCGCTTTGGGAACAACCCCGGAAATTGCTTTTAAGACTGACTCCATGCCGCCTCGCTTTGTGGACAAGGCGCTTATGGCAGGGCCTTCCTCCGCTGCGAAGCCCGCAAAGCAGACAAGAGCGGAGTGATTAGTTTTGGCGGGAAGCGGTACGATTTTGGGCGTGACTTTGCTGGGCAGCATGTGGATGTGGTCTATGACCCGGCCTGCACGGATGTGCTCACGATCGAAAGCCCGCTCTGCACACCGTTCCAGATACGCCAGATTGTGATTGGTGAGCATGTGGCCCCCAGGCCGACGAGGAAAGAGGTTGAGCGTATCCCCGTTGACCATTCCAGGCTTCTGGACGCACTCGCTGAACAGTACCAGGACAAGCAGCGCCGGAGGGGCTATTTTCTTATACTTCCGAAATCGAAAGGGTGAGCTGTGTGTACGAAGACTTTTTTGAGATGAAGAAGACCCCGTTTGTACGAAGCATCCCGGTGGATGACCTCTACATGGACCAGGATACCGAGGAGATTCACAACCGTCTTCTACGCGACCAGACGCCAACTTTTTGCTCTTGTGATTGGCGACCCTGGCACTGGCAAAACAACCTCTTTGCGCCGCCTGAAAAGCGCCCTGAATGGACAGGAATACTTTGCATAGAATATGGACCTCAAATGAAGAATAATTGTCAAGCCGCCGTCAAAAGGTTTAGCCTTTTCGCAGCGGTGCGAATTCCCAAAAACAAAGATAAGCTAAAACATCCGGCTGCGTTTAAAAATCATCAAACGTCGTTGTAGCCGATTCGAACATTCGCAGAAATTGTAAAAACTCTACGAAAAGAAGAGACAATGGCCAGTCAGGCGTTTTTAGGGGTTTGCGATTTCCAAATCAACAGGACAAGAACGCCAAATGGCATAAAATAAAATCAGATTTCCGCCGAGATTGTAAACCAGGCTCATATTTCGGACGAAATGCCGTTTTGAAACATTTGAATGGACCAAAAAAAGGGGAGCAGGCTTGCTTTTGAAATTCCTTGCAAAGCTTTGCCACGAAAAGGCAGGTGATTGGGGAAATGGGGAAAAGAGTCAGGGATACGACCGCACCGAGATAAACAGAAAACAGCCCGCAGAGCAGTGTGCGCCGAAAACTTCATTCTTTTAAAGCAGAAGATTCGCAGAACAATAAAACAATAAGTGAAATCAACATGGCATCCGGGACAGAAATAAAAATCGGGCGGCGGGAAAATGTACTGGTAAAGGGCACAAAATTTATCCATTGGGAAGCTCTCCTTTCCGATCTTTTTCCAGATATGGAATGACGTCGTAAAGCGACTCGCACACAGCGTCGGCCATTGCGCGCAGATCGGCGGTCGGCTCGATCAAATCCGGAACCATAACGGAGCGAATTCCGCGCGGCGTAAGCTGCTCAGATTCCGTTGGCGGAATCCTCAAAGCCAGGCAGTTTTTCGGCGACACGTGCAGTGTTTCTGCCGCCTTTAAAAAATGTCGGGTTCCGGCTTGCTTTTTGACCATATCGCCGCAGATCAGGCGGAAAAATCCGTTTTCCATTCCGGCACGGCGCAGATAATTTTTCAACCGTTGTTTGGGGAGAGGAACTGGCGACTGCGGTTTGGTAATGGTTTTGCTTTAAATAGGTGAAAGCTCAGCAATCCACGCTTGACAGGCATCCCTTCTTTTCAAGAACATTTTGCATGTAATTGCCGACTGTTTTCGAAAACTTTCACTAATCAAATTCCGGGCCGAAAGTAGTCGATGCAGGCTTTTTAACACCGGCAGCGTTCATGCCGATCACCTTGTGAAGAATTTCATCGGTGACGGGAAGATGCATCTCCGTCTACAATCAATAGCCATCCTTTTTTGGCGAGCGCTTCCGTGTCGAACATCAGCCCGTCCATGTCAAAAATAACAGCCTTGATCATCGGTCATTCTCCTTTACTTTTGAAAGTAACGTGACGAGGAGAACGGGCAAGCGAAATAAATTCGTTCATTTGCAGTTCACTCTGCGCGGGCAGTGGGCTTTATTCCGTTTTCATTCAAAGCGTTTTGCAACATCCGTCTTATTAAGATTTGGGTTGCTGAAACTGAGTTAACGACGGTTTTTCGACGCTGTGCAAAACAGGCGCGAACCACTTTGAAGAAAGATTCATCAAAAAATCCAGAGAGGCTTAAGCTTTTTTATCCTCAAACGGATAACGGCGGAATCCACGTTTGGCGAAGGCATGAAACTGCCTCTGGAAACGTCAAGCCGTTTTGGCTCGCTGAAATATCGCACGGCGATGGTTGCGGGATCCCGAATCTCGCGTTCCGGGCTTTGCGCAAAGTCTTGCTGCGGCTTCACGCTGCACCATTACATGGTAATAGCCTTAACTGGAAGGCGCTCCTCCAAAAAGTCCCAATGGGAGGTAATAATAAGGAGATTGCGCAGACCACAACCTCCATCCAAAATTTTATAAGGCGATGCAGATCAACCTTTAAAATGTCGTTTATAATCTTTATATTGTCAAACTCGCAGTGTTTCTTCTAAAAACGGAAGGAGGCGGTTCGAGTTCAACCCGTAACATTGCCCTCTGCCAGTTTGGCTAAACTGTGCTGATTCCGGTCCCCCATACAATCCACTAGCGCCGGGCTCGGCACCGCCTCTTCGGCGATCCGCAACTGGATAGGCACAATTAAAGTCGATTTGGAGAACGTAAGTGATGTGACCCAGTTTTCTTTACCGCCAGTATCGGATTAAGCGTTCTAAAACCCTCCGTTTCAAAATCCGGCAACAATTTGAAGACATAACCAGATGCCGGGGAGTTCAAAAAGCCGCATAAGGTGATAATGCCTTGCATTTTAACATGAAGCGGCTGTTTGTAAGGAATCTTACGGCCAAGGTTCTTCGGATCCGATGTTAACAAACAAGCCAATACAAAATTTTCAGAGCTTGTTTTTGTTTCCAGCAAACCTGGAAAACAGATATCCATACATTGATTTTTATGAAGCTATATAATGAGCACAATCATTGTTGGATTTATAAACCAGTGGTCAGTTAACAAGAAAGTTCTTACAACAATGAATTAGTTGGAGGTGCTGCCGCTTATGGAAAGACGGGATAAGATCAATTACTGTTGGATAAAACGGTTTCAGACGCGGAACCTGTTTGCGCCATGTTTCATCATTGTAAAAAAACGATCAGATTCAACGAACATAGTTTGCTTCCGTAAAATTCGCGATGTTGGATACTACTGCACCGTGAAAGCGATTCCCATTGGTGAGCGCTGGAAGGCTCTGCCGGATTGAGTTCACGCGGGCAAACGCCATTGTGCGGCTGCGCAGACCGGACTCTTGGCGCAACACTGTCACGGTTTGGAGTAGACGCCATGAAAACTGATGAGCGACATCGAAATATAACTCGATGTTGCCGGGGTTGATTATATATCAGCACGGTTTATCATCGGAACACACCGGAGGGTACAATGTGGAGGTTGGATTGGCGGATTCTATGAGCGGGACATTCGTTGTGAAAATTATGCGGGTTATTTACGGGATAAAGGGGCTGTGGGGAGCTAAAGCGGGGTAGGGCACGGACAGGTACAGCAGCGGCAATCCCGGCGCGGAGGCTGGGCCGTTCTGCGCCGCATGACGGCGAAACGGAGCGGAGAAGCGCGAACCACCAACAACAGAATGGAGCTGACGGCGTTGATCAGGGGCATATTTTGATAATTTGTCGTTACGGTTTGGCGTTTAAATATGTTGAGGACGCTCTTACTACTCAGGGGTTAATTTAAGTAATGAGAGCAAACGGTTGGATGCGCAATAAAGGAAAAGCTCAATCCCACGATTTTGTGGAGACTCCTGTGGTACTGAAATTTCATGAAATGGGTACATCTGGTAGGTTATACGGACATCGGAAAATGATGCGATGCGATGGCTGTGAACAAAGTCAAAAATTCAAATGAAAAAATAAACGATTTATACACCAAGGTATATAATAACAAACGTAAAACAAATCTTTATTCATCAAGGAAGGCCAGATATGGAGAAACGTTTTGTCTATGCGGATAATGCTGCTCAGGTATCGCAAAGGTGTTTAAATGCGATGATGCCATACCTGAGGCCGGCATTACGAGCACTTCAGCAGTGTTTACAGCATGCTCGGACATCCAAACATATTCAATGAAGAGGCGCGTGCCAAAATTACAGCACTGGGCGAAACCGCGCGAAATCATTTTACATCTGTGGAACCGAAAGCGATAACTGGGCCATTAAAGGCGCGGCAATGCGTCTTACGGCGAAGGGAAAAAGCACATTATCACCAGCAATTTTGAACATCATGCGGTGTGCACACGCAAGATACCTGGAAGAAGCGGTTGGTCACTTATCTTCCTGTTGACAAGATGGGCTTGCTTTCACGGAAGCAGTAAAATTTGTTACCATCGTAATGCGAATAACGAAATCAGCGCAATTGTCAACCGATTGAAATCGGTAAAAATATGCCGTGACAAGGTGTTTTGTTCCATACCGATCCTGCGGTGTCGGTAATGTGCCGATTAATGAGCAGAACAATGTTTCCTTTCCGACATAAAATTCACCTCCGAAAGAGATCGGTGCGTTTCCCATCTGCAAAGGTGGTGGTAATCGATAACTTTATGCACGGCGGCGGACAGGAAAGCGAAACGCGGCGGTACAGAAAACACCGCTTATATCGTCCGGTCCGGGCGATAGAGGATGCGGTAAACAGGTTGGAAAAAAGTTACTCGTCTTACAAACTCCGCGACCGTTTGATCGACGGGATGCTTAAAAATTCGGCGACCCGATTAAACAACGATCCTGGTAAAAACAGCTTTGCGGCAATGTTATCTCGTTAGGCGGTTGAGGCAGAAGCTCTTTTATAAGCGTTTAAAGGTCTGTGGTTCTTCCGGTTCGGCTTGTACGTCGAATCGCTCAATCCTTCTCATGTGCTGCTCGCCGACTGCCGCATAGGGTTGCTCATGGCTCTTTAAGACTTTCGCTTGGAGATAACTCACAAGAGGATGTTGATCATATTCTGGAAGTCCTGCCGGGAGTTGTTCAGACTCTGCGGGATATAGGAGTCGGTCTGGAAAGGCGATAAATAAAGGCAGTTTGTTTAAACAAGAATAAAGCATGACCTTGAGAAAGGAAGTACAGATGTAAGTATGCAGCGATAAAGTATTGGATCATTTCTCAAACCCGCGCAATGTCGGGGGAGATTGAGGCGCAAACGGCGTTGGCGGTTGGAAACGCCAAATGCGGCGATATTGTAATGTACCTTAAATTAAGGATAACAAAATTGAGGATGTAAAATTTAAAACCTTTGGATGTTGGCGCTGCACGTTGCAACGAAGCTCGTGCCACCGAAATGATTAAAGGTAAAAGTATTGACGAAGGCGTTAAAAACTGCAATAAGGCAGTCGTTGAAGCGCTTGACGGCTTCCGGCAAGTAAAATTCACTGTTCTGTTTTTTAGCGAAACAGGCGATCACACTAGGCGATTAATATACGCAAAGGTGATCCGCTTCCGATTGTCGGCGATATTGGCGAAGATGTGGCGATAAATCTCTCTGTGAGTAAGTGTTGGTAGCGCTTTCCGGGGAGTTGACAGCTCGGTTTGCGTCCACTTGCTCAAGAATATGACGTTGGGGGCGTTGTTTAAATGTCTCGGCACATGACGGCCAGTGCGCGGCGGCGGCAAGATGCTGCCGCGCACCCAATATTCGCTTTGTTTGTCTCAGCGATATGACCAGGCGGTTTGAAAGTTGATTTTATGGCAGAATATATAAAAACGAGGGCGGACGCCGAACCCTGCGTTCGCTGTAATCCCACGGTGAAATTCAAAGCGCTTTTGGAACGGCAGATCAAACGGATGACAACGTTGCTACAGGGCGTGCGCGGAGGTCGAACGGGCAAACGATATAACCTCTTAAAGCGGCCTGCTTAAAAAGAGACCAGTCTTATATGCTCTATCGAGCTTGGTCAGGATGTTTTATCCCCGGCTGATTCTCCCTTGGCTTCGATGGAAAGAAAACCAGTCGAAGAGCTATTGCGGAACAGCTTGGGATTGCGGCGGCAGCCGGGACAGTCAGAGGCGTTTTATCGGACAATAACGCGAAATATATTGAAGAAACCTCGGCCCCTTCTCTCCCAAGGGAGGCGAATTTGTGCCCCGTGGAGTCTGCAGTGAGCACCAGTGCATTATGCGGTCCGGACAGCGCAAAAAGCTGGGGATTGCACTGGGAGGCCTGTTTTTATCCGAAAAATCGATCCGGCGGAGGCAAATTTATCTGGCTCGTGCGAAGATACCATCAGACCAGTTTTTCTCAGCTGACGGCGCGCCGGACCGGAAGCGTTTCGCCACGTTTCAGGCGGGGGTAAAGCTTCGTTCGGTGGCTCCAGCCGGTTTCAACGGTAATAAGTCTGCCAAAGTTCGCTTGGACGAGCCGCGCGTTGGCAAACAGCCAGTCGGCGGTTTTCACGGCGATATTGTCGGGCGGCGGGTTAGCCGTAAACGCAGAATAAAACGAAGCAAAATGTTTGGTTTTGTATAAATATTTTGCGATCTCATGAAAATCAAGCAATATCTTGCGTGTCACCGCCAGCGGCAGGCTGTGTCATCGTACCGTTGCCTTGGCAACTGGCTCCGAGAGCTCGAGACGCGGAATTTTATTCTATTATCAATCAGACAGGATGAATGAATGACTCTTACCGAATTTTTGGGCGGAATAAGAAAAAAGGCCCGGCTCGGTTTATATGCCCGGACATAAGAGAGATCCGCTGGACGGTGCCTATGATATCACCAGGAGCCCGATTCCTCATATCACCGCGGATGGGAATCATCAGGGGAAACAAAGAAGGAGATTTGAAACGCTGTATGGCAACAAAGCAGCGCGCTGTTTTTTACCCCAGCGCGGGAGGCACTACCAGCATTCAGGAATGCTTGCCGCAGCAAGGAGAAAGTACAGTTTCACGAAGGTTCTCGCCCGTAATGCCATGTTACCCTCGTAAAAATGCCTGCGCCCTTTTTGGATGTGTGAGCCGGTGTGGGTTTATCCATCATACGATCGTTTGAGTCAGCGGTTTCAGTTACACCCGAGCAACTTGAAGCGGCGCTGGAGAAGGAGACGGTTGACGCCGTGTATATTAAAACCGGATTATTCGGAATGCTTTCTGATATAAAGGGGCGGCTGGCAGCGGTTTGTAAAAAGCATGGGCTTCCCACTTTTGGTGGGTAACGCGCACGGCGCACATTTAAAGTTTTTTGCCGCGGGATCTTCACCCTCTTTCGCGGGGCGACGTGCTGATGGTGCACATAAACATTGCCCGTCTTGACCGGCAGGGCGCTTTTATCAAGAGAGACGATTTTGCAGCAGAGTGAATTGAAAGCAGCTATGTCCTCGGATCAACAAGTCCGTCGTATCTGATTATGCGGTCAGCTTGACGCTTGCGCCAGGTATCTTGAAAACGCAGCTGGAAAAGAGTTTTCAGCGCATTTAAAAAGACTGGATAAGCTGCGAAAATCAACTTTTGAAAAGGCATCTTTGCTTTGTTTTGAAGCGAGGCGGGCCACTGCTGCTGGCCGGTGCGCAATCCTGTTAAAGAGACATGGAATTGAATGTGACTATGCGGCGGCTGAGGCGGCGGTACTGACCGACGCCTTTTAACACAGAGGAAGAATTTATGCTATTAGAGCAGGCTATTGCGGATTTTAAGCCGGATGAGGCCTACCGTGGAGACCATTCTTTGAAAACACCTTGTCCGCCTAAGCGGGTTTGCGCCAGAAGCTGTTTTTGCTTGTCTGAAGAGGCTCCGGTCAAATTGCGGCAGAATCGCCATAGTGCGTGCCGCCCATCGCGGTTTATGTAGGAGGAGCGGGTGGATGAAGATAGCCAAAAGCTTTTAAAAGGTCTGGGATTTTCACTTTGAAAGTGTTATGATGAGTGAGTTACGTGCGACAATTGCAGGCTGCAAATCCAAGAAAGAAAAATGGTTAGGCGTTGTTCAAAAAAGAGTAGATGACAACATATGAAAATGATTTATGCAATCGTCAGCAACATTGACAGTCCGTTTCTTCGGCATTGATGTTGACAAAGCGGGCTTTGCAATGAAATTATACCGGCGGTTTTTTAATGTGGCGAGATGCTACCCATTCATGATCGGTACGGAAGATGACAAGGTAGATGAGGCGGTTGAAGTCCTCCAAACTTAACGAAAAGCGTACCCAGATGGCACAAATCGTCTGCGATGTACAGTGTCGGTGTTTATTCATCGTTGCCGATTGAGGGTTACCGTAGGCAGGCGACGATCTTTCGCAGTAATGAATGTTGAACAGTTTGAAAAATTTAACGAAAAGAATAACAACGACAACGAATTTGAAGTGAGGGAATATGATTTATGGCAATGTACTGTTGGCAAATTAATTGACAGATGAAAGTAAGCGACAGGTATGCCACGGCATCGCCATCTGTTTACACGGAGAAAGACTGGTAAGGCGATTGCCATATTTTGCCAAAGGCGATTTGCTAATGTAAAGGGGAGAAACGTCCGTGTAATGGTACCGGTGTAAAAAGCTTGAAAACAATGCGCGGATCGTTATTCATCTTTCGGATAAAAATGAATTAACAGTTGCAAATATTCGAAAATTAAAGGCAGATGCGGTGATTTGCCTAACGACGGGGATCGAAAGAAGTATACCTGACGATTGCCAAAAAATGCCGACCGGCTAACACTTTTAAAATTGTTTGGAGAGGAACGCCAGCGGGCATTTGGTGATTTGTTAACAGCGGACAACAGAGGCTCTACTTACCATCTCCCGGTGCATACCGGTGGGAATTTTTCCGTGAGGCGAATGCGCGCGCGCTGGAAACTCGGCGGCGTAAGCCAGCGAACGCAAAAAGCAGCTGCCGCCTGTGGAGGAAATATCCGGAAAGGGACTGGCTCTTTTTAACGCCGGAGGATCTGCCGGTTTCCCGGACGATTACGTTTGATGGCACAAACATCAGGAATATGAATAACTTGCGATCTTTAAGCAAATACTCAAACAAAAGCTTATCGGGCGTTTTAAGCTCTTTGAGCGGTTTCAGATGCGGCGGTGTAAATCCGGCGGAAACCAGCGGTGCCGGAACAAAGAGGCAGTTGCCTTAATTACAACACCACCAAGCAGCTGCCCGATCAAACCGGGTTCTTTCGGCGATTAAAGTTTGGACGCGAATGTAAATGTGCCAGTTCTGTCGGCATGGATTCACTGGTTGATGATCAGTAAAAACTGAAGAGATCATAAGGAGCATGGCTGAAGTGGCGTTTGCAAGGATGTGGGTAAAATTTGTGTACAGTCTGAGGACTTAAAGTGAAAAGGCAGCCACGTGGTTGGCTTGAATGGAACGGTTATGGTGCCAACGAGGTGGATGACGAAGTTGTTCTCGTTAAAACCGGTTGTTAGGGTCTAGCAAAGAAAGAAGATTTGGCTGTAGAGAACGCAATTGTATCAAACAAAGAAGCGTTTTAAAATCACCATGGGAAAGATCATTAAGCATAAACTCCGATATGAAACTGGTTGATGTTGAATATACGTTTGACAGGCTCATTCTGTTTTATTTTGCAGGACGGCAATTAGTTCAGAAATATTAAAGGATTTGGCCGCTGTTTCGCACATCGACTGCGTCAGATCGGAGTGCGCGATGAGCAAGATGATCTGACGCGGTTGGGGAATCTGTGGACGACCGTTTTGCTCCACCTTTTGGATGAATTCAGCCGATTGTCGAATTAAGTAGCAAAGAGAACAGGTTTTCGTTGAACGGTTAAAGGCACGGAGCAGCTGATGTGTTGCGCTTTAAAAACGAGCAGGACGCTTATGATACTGTTAAAAGCTCACCCCGAAAGCAGGCACACAGGTGACCCCGGACGAAGGAACCGTTACCGATGTAAATCGACGGAAGCTTAAGGTGCAGATGGCTGCCTTATCCGGATGCGGCTCACCACCCCATGCAGCCGCGTGATGTTAAAACGCTTAAAGCCTCCTGCAAGGGTGAAAAAGAGAACAGAAAAGATGTTTCGCCGATAAAGTATCTTGAGGTTTATATTGATTTTTAAATGTATTTACAATAAATGCATTTAACTGCGTATTGATAGGGCTT
>VOFB01003991.1_pt1 | contig 32091 bp, 36 predicted proteins | sample 5384141 | NCBI WGS metagenome assembly VOFB01 (sample SAMN12384721, study PRJNA508395) | human gut metagenome | isolation source: healthy gut A | host: Homo sapiens | reverse complement strand
CGGCACCGGGCAGGTGTCAGGCCATATACATCTTCTTGCGAATTAGCATAGCCATGTGTTTTTGGTAAACAGTCGCCTGGGCCTATTATCTGCGGCTCTTTCACAAGAGCGTCCTTTATCCCGAAGTTACAGGACCATTTTGCCTAGTTCCTTAACCATGAATCTCTCGAGCGCCTTAGTATTTTCTACCTGATCACGTGTGTCCGTTTACAGTACGGATGATCATTACCTGAAGCTTAGCAGGTTTTCTTGGCAGTCAGCTTACCTGCATTATCCGCGCAACCGAAGCATTGCGGTACTATCACCTTTCATCTCTACCGGCGTGCTTCACTACCGGTATCAAAGAATACGGGTTTCAACGTACTATTCCGTCAGTACGCAGCAGTGTCACCTCTGCGTCGCTGCATCGCAGTTATGATCAGTACAGGAATATTAACCTGTTTGCCATCGGGATCGCCACTCGGCTTACCCTTAGGATCCGACTTACCCCCGGATGATTGACATTGCCGGGGAATCCTTGATCTTTCGGCGTGCGGGGTTCTCACCCGCATTATCGTTACTTATGCCTACATTTGCTTTTCCATCCGCTCCACAATACCTCACGGTACTGCTTCTACGCTGAATGGAATGCTCTCCTACCGATTGTATCATCTACAATCCCATAGCTTCGGTTATATGCTTATGCCCGTGTATTATCCACGCGGGATCGCTCGACTAGTGAGCTGTTACGCACTCTTTAAATGAATGGCTGCTTCCAAGCCAACATCCTAGCTGTCTAAGCAGTCCCACCCCGTTTTAATTCCAACTTAGCATACAATTGGGGACCTTAGCTGATGGTCTGAGTTCTCCCTCTTTCGTCAACGGACCTTAGCACCCGCGGGCTCACTCCATGATTTTGTGTTCCAGCATTCGGAGTTTATCCGGATTTGATAGGCGGTGAAGCCCTCGCGTCCAACCAGTAGCTCTACCTCTGGAACAGAACATCACAGGCTGCACCGAAATGCATTTCGGAGAGTACGAGCTATTTCCCAGTTTGATTGGCCTTTCACCCCTACCCGCGAGTCATCCGAAAACTTTTCAACGTTTACCGGTTCGGTCCTCCATTTCGTGTTACCGCGCCTTCACCCTGCTCGTGGGTAGATCACAAGGTTTCGCGTCTAGCGCCACCAACTTAACGCCCTGTTAAGGCTCGCTTTCACTTCGGCTAACGGGCCTGAAGCCCTTAACCTCGCTGGTGACGACTAACTCGTAGGCTCATTATGCAAAAGGCACGCCGTCACCGCACGAAGCGGCTCCGACAGCTTGTAGGCGTATGGGTTCAGGGACTATTTCACTCTTCTGTTCGAAGTGCTTTTCACCTTTCCCTCACGGTACTGGTTCACTATCGGTCTCTCAGGAGTATTTAGCCTTGCCGGATGGTCCCGGCGGATTCGGTCAGGATTACACGTGTCCCGACTTACTCAGGAGTCTGCTATGATTCATAAACTTGCATGTACGGGATTATCACCCTCTGTGATCACATTTTCCAAGGTGTTCCATTTCATTTATTTCATCAATGTCGCAGTCCTACTACCCCGCTACTGCCGAAACAATAACGGTTTGGGCTTATCCCCGGTCGCTCGCCGCTACTGGGGGAATCACGTTTGTTTTCTTCTCCTGCAGGTACTTAGATGTTTCAGTTCCCTGCGTTTGCCTACCTTACGGTATAATATGTCTTCAACATATTGGGTTATCCCATTCGGAGATCTCCGCATCAAAGGTTATTTGCACCTAAACGGAGCTTTTCGCAGCTTATCACGTCCTTCTTCGCCTCTGAGAGCCTAGGCATCCACCATACGCCCTTATTATTTACTCTAATTTATACTTTCAGCTTACTCGGAAATCATATAAAGTCGTACGACATTAATATAATTTCTGTTTTTGCTCATTGTTGTGGAATATATTTTTCCATCTTTCCAGTATGTCAAAGAACTGTGTCCTTACGGACTCTTAAGGACCCTTGACCTCCTGCGTGCAAAGCAGGCGCTGACAGGTTAAAATGAATATACGCTAAAAGAACCTTTTCCATGTCCCTCGCGGAAACCGCGGACCTCCTACCTCCCGCGCTCTCCAACTGAGCTAAGAGACTGACTAAGGCTATCAGCTTGAAGGCTTAAGCCTTCCGGCAGCTTCCTAGCTGTCAGCTTATGGTAAAGGTTGAAGGTTTTGCCAGCAAGTGCAGATAATAACTGATCTCCAGAAAGGAGGTGTTCCAGCCGCACCTTCCGGTACGGCTACCTTGTTACGACTTAGCCCCAGTTACCAGTTTTGCCCTAGGCCGATCCTCGCGGTTACGGACTTCAGGCACCCCCGGCTTCCATGGCTTGACGGGCGGTGTGTACAAGGCCCGGGAACGTATTCACCGCGCCATGGCTGATGCGCGATTACTAGCGAATCCAACTTCATGGAGTCGGGTTACAGACTCCAATCCGAACTACGACCGGCTTTTGAGATTGGCATCCAGTCACCTGGTAGCGGCCCTCTGTACCGGCCATTGTAACACGTGTGTAGCCCTGGGTGTAAGGGCCGTGCTGATTTGACGTCATCCCCGCCTTCCTCTCACCTTACGGTGGCAGTCCCGTTAGAGTGCTCATCATTACATGCTAGCAACTAACGGTAAGGGTTGCGCTCGTTATGGGACTTAACCCGACACCTCACGGCACGAGCTGACGACAACCATGCAGCACCTTGAAAAACGCTCCGAAGAGAATATCTGTTTCCAAATACGGCATTTCCCATTTAAACCCAGGTAAGGTTCCTCGCGTATCATCGAATTAAACCACATGTTCCTCCGCTTGTGCGGGCCCCCGTCAATTCCTTTGAGTTTCATCGTTGCCGACGTACTCCCCAGGTGGCTCACTTAATACTTTCGCTTAATCCCGTACAATATATCGCACAGAACCAGTGAGCATCGTTTACGGCGTGGACTACCAGGGTATCTAATCCTGTTCGCTACCCACGCTCTCGTGCATCAGCGTCAGTTACAGTCTGGTAAGCTGCCTTCGCTATCGGGGTTCTAAGTGATATCTATGCATTTCACCGCTACTTCACTTGTTCCGCCTCCCTCGTCTGTACTCCAGTTTACCAGTATTAATGGCACAATTGAGTTTAGCTCAAATATTTAACCACTAACTTAATAAACCGCCTACGCACCCTTTAAACCCAATAAATCCGGATAACGCTCGCATCCTCCGTATTACCGCGGCTGCTGGCACGGAGTTAGCCGATGCTTATTCATAAGGTACAGGCATCATTCTACACGTAGAACTTATTCTTCCCTTATAAAAGAGGTTTACAACCCATAGGGCAGTCTTCCCTCACGCGACTTGGCTGGTTCAGACTCTCGTCCATTGACCAATATTCCTCACTGCTGCCTCCCGTAGGAGTTTGGACCGTGTCTCAGTTCCAATGTGGGGGACCTTCCTCTCAGAACCCCTACCTATCATCGTCTTGGTGGGCTGTTACCCCGCCAACTAACTAATAGGACGCATGCCCATCCGATACCTTGAACATTTAACTCACATCCCATGCAGGATAAAAGTACTATGGGGTGTTAATCCACGTTTCCATGGGCTATACCCCGGTATCGGGCAGGTTGCATACGCGTTACTCACCCGTGCGCCGGTCGCCATCAAGCTGTATTGCTACCAATCATGCTGCCCCTCGACTTGCATGTGTTAAGCCTGTCGCTAGCGTTCATCCTGAGCCAGGATCAAACTCTTCATAGTAATAAAACTTTTTAAAATTATCTCTTTCGCTCAGTCATTATATCCGTCGAATCTCTTCTCGGACTCGCACTTGCTGTTTGTTTTCAAACCTTTCAATATCTTTAAGAACTCTTTTTGCTTCTCTTTTACCCGCCCCACTCATGAGGCGAAAGCGGATGCAAGATAAATACTTTTACACATTCCTCCAAATCTTTCCGCACTTTTTTCAAACTTTTTTCGGAACCGCAGTAGAAGAAAAACTTCTGCAGGCTTCATCCGCAAAAGATGAAAAACACATCAGTCAAAATGTTTCAGAACAGGATATTCACCAAAAAATAACCGATACCTACCGGAATTTTGAACAAATAGAATAATACAGTAGCAATACCTGTAGCTCCACCACCGACAATCTTATGAGGCACCAGGAAACCTGTTGCGGCAAAAGCATAAATCAACATACCGAATGAGATGATCAGGTATGGTTTCATCTCATTCAAATGCTTTTATTCTTCATTTATTTATTCATTTTTGCCAGGTATCTTTGAGCGATACGGTACGATTGATTACTAATTGTCCATCCGTTGAATCGGGATCTACACAAAAATATCCCAACCGCTGGAACTGAAAACGATCTCCAGGTTTAGCCCGTCTCATCGAGGATTCCAACTTACATCCTTTAAGTACTCTCAGTGAATCTTCATTGATAAACTCCTTAAAATCGACCTCCTTGTGTCCTGCCGGATCTTCATCGCTTAAACAAACGATCGTAAAGACGGACTTCAGCTTCGATAGCATCCGTTGCTGCCACCCAGTGCAAAGTACCCTTTACCTTCCGGTTTACTGGCCTCCGTTCCACTACCACTTCAGGATTCCGGATCATAAGTACAATGGATCAAAGTGATATTTCCACCGGCATCTTTATCGACCCTGTACATTTAATAATATAAGCACCTTTCAGGCGTACTTCCTGTCCCGGTAAGGCGGAAAATTTCTTCGGCGCATCTTCCATAAAATCGTCTCGTTCCTGATGAAAAGTTCCCTGGCAAAAGCCACCTTACGCACTCCGGCATTCACATCTTCCGGATTATTCTCGATTTCCATATATTCCGTCTCTCCTCAGGATAATTATCGATGACCACTTTCACCGGATCGAGCACTGCCATCACCCGAGGAGCCGTCTTATTCAAATGTTCACGGACACAATATTCCAGCAACGCCATATCCACGACGATTTCCCGCCGGGCCACTCCCACCTTTTCAGCAAACATCCGAATAGATTCGGGGGGTATAACCACGCCGGCGCAATCCGCAAATAGTCGGCATTCGGGGATCGTCCCAACCGGAAACATACTTTTTCTGTAAATTCCAACAAACGCCGTTTTACTCATCACTGTATAATTCAGGTTGCGACGGGCGAATTCAATTTGCCGTGGCCGGTACTCGGTCGTTGTCAACTGATCCAGAAACCAATTGTAAAGCGGCCGATGAATCTCAAATTCCAACGTACAGATCGAATGAGTGATTCCTTCGAGATAGTCACTTTGTCCATGAGTAAAGTCGTACATCGGATAGATGCACCACCGATCACCGGTCCGATGATGGCTACAGTAGATAATCCGGTACATGATCGGGTCACGCATCAACATATTGGCAGCAGCCATATCGATCTTATGCCCTCAACACCGGCTACCTTCCGGGAACTCTCCATTTTTCATCCGCCGGAATAAATCCAGATTTTCTTCTACCGAACGATCCCGGTAAGGGCTATTCACTCCGGTTCGGTAATTGTTTTTCCCGGCACTGATTTCTTCTGCTGTCTGATCGTCAACATAAGCCTTCCCTCCAGGATCATCTGTTCGGCCCAATCATACAGCTGCTGGAAATAATCGGAAGCATACCTGACCGGTCCGTCCCATTGAAATCCCAGCCATTTTATATCCTCCTGAATTGCATCTGTAAATTCCACATCCTCTTTAGAAGGATTGGTATCATCGAAACGCAAATTACACGCTCCCATTATATTTTGCAGCCAACCCGAAATTGAGACATATTGAAGTAGCATGTCCGATATGTAAATATCCATTCGGCTCCGGCGGGAAACGGGTATGTACTTTTCCCCGTTTTTACCGGCAGCAATTTCCTCTTCAATAATCTGTTCAATAAAATTCAAGGTCTTACCTTCTTCTGGTTCTACAATCATTTGATTTTTATCCATAGTATTAAAACTTTCCCGGAAAAAACATTTTTCCAAGGGACAAAAAGTAAGTAATTTATGAGAGTTTTAAAAGTTTACGTATATTTGCAGCGATGAAAAATTTATCTGCATAATACTATTCGCATCATTGCATTTGTTTTGTCGTGCACAAAACGTATTCGATACAGAAATCCCTCCGGATATGGAGGGTAGCAACTCTTCATTATCTTCCGATTCTATACCGGAATCCAATGTGCCTCATTTCCGTCATACCTGGCAATGGGAAAGGAACGGAGTATATAAAAGAGAGATTGCTCTGATACGCTGATGGACGGTATTCAGAATTTCAATACCATTTTTAAAAGAATATTTCGAACACTTATCTGGGTAATTTTCCCTCTCCTTATCTTTCCAATATTTTTTATTACGCGCGAAACGGTTCAGGATTTTTTTACCCTCTGACTCAAATCCGGGCTTTCCTTTTTAAGCCCGAAGACGCTTTACTTTTCAATACGACAACCCCTTTCACCCGATTGAAATATTTTACGGGAGGAGGAAAGGAAAGCCGAAAACCTGCTGGACGTATGGCATGTACAAAATATCCGCCCCTCCGGTATTCGTTACCAGCTGATTTCAGCGACGGTCGTTATATGAACCAAAAAGCCAAAAGCGTATCATTTTTCTTCATTTCTCGAATCCTATGAGAAAGAACGAATCGCCCTCTTTTTCTTAAACCAGAATAATGGGCATTTTGCAGAAAACGGTGGTGTCAAGGACATCTCTTTTATCATCGACTCCACCAATCAAAAAGCTGAAAATATACCGGTAAACCCTGAGCAGCAACGATATTTCCAACAATTACCGGAACACCAATTTTTCAATTACAGGGCCAGTACAATATCGGTAATCCCAAAGTAACTACTCCCACGGATACTTTTACCACTTATCCGGCTAAAGCCATCATCAACATCGGGCCGAAGGAAACGAACGCAGATACAAAGAAGGCAACATTGCTTTCGACCTCTTTCCGCATACCTATATAGACAGTACTTCTACGACGGATCTGATCACGAACCAGGTGTACGATATCTCACTAAATTTGTCATGAACGAACATCCGAGTACAAATATTTGCCGGTATATATATAGGTCTGGATTTTAAACACGAAAACTACCGGCAGCGGACAGCTTTCGATTCGATTTCCCCATACCGAGAGTTTCGGCCATACCCGCTATTCAGGGACTTACATTACAGCCGGAATTTTCAATGTAGACACGAATGTATCGTTCACTTACGATATTGCCGGAAAGCTATGTGTATTGGGGCACTATGCCGGGAATTTCAAATTCGACGGCTACGTACAGCAAGCTTTGCGTAAAGACAGAAGTTCATACATCTGGCCAATGCGACGATCGAATTACAAAGTGTAAATCCGTTCTTCGATCGCTATGTCGGAAATCACGATATCTGGGAAAATGATTTTAAAGCCATCAAAACCATGAAAGCCGACGGACGCTATGTGAATAACCGTTTGCGAACCGAATTAGGAGTCGGTATCGCCAATATTTTCAGTTACGTCTATTTCGATACGGCAGCGATGCCCCAACAGACCAGTAAGACCTTGATGGTATTGACCGCCTGGGAAAGCAAAATTTCAGATTAGGCAATTTCTACTTCGACCAGACCGTATATTTTTCAAAAAAGTACCCAGGAAGATATCCTTTCCCTACCGGCCATTTCTGTATATTCCCATAACTATTTTCAGCATGCCTTATTTAAAATGCCTTGTTTTTTACAGACAGGAATCGACGTCTTTTACAACACAAAAATTTTTACGCCGACAATTACATGCCTTCTATTATGCAGTTTTATAACCAGCGGAAAGAAAACCGGTAATTATCCGAAGCTCGATGTCTTCCTTAACCTAAGGATCAAACGGGCCGATATCTTTGTCAAATACGAACACATCAACTATCTGCTAAAAAATCACGGAGACTTTTTCAGTGCCGCCGATTATCCGATACCGACTATTACGTATACCGTGGTATTACGCGGGGGTTTCATTACGATCTGCGGGATTTTGCCGGTTACCTGAGCCGGAGTCGAATTGTCGAAGTAACAACGATATAGATACGGCTATCGGCCGGCTACAGAGCGGCAAATACGACCTCTTAGCCGTCAGTCTGACCCAAACCCCGGAAAGGAATGAACAGCTCCGTTTCAGTAAACCTCTTTTCCAAACCCGGGAAGTACTCGTGCAGAACAAAATAGCCAACCCATCAAAGATATGGCTCAATTAGACGGGAAAGAGATTTATATTCCCCAAAAAGTGCCACCTCGTATATAAAAAGGTTCTGCAACAAATACAGGATTCTCTGAATATACACATTTATATCACCGAGATCGAGCATTATTCCTATGAAGATCTCTTTTGCACCTGGTAGAGACCGGCGAAATCAATTATACCGTTATCGACGAAAAAACATCGCCCAAGCCTCCAGTTATTCTATGAAGAACCTGGATATAGCTCTCAAGTTAAAAGAAGATATTTCCGTATCGTGGGCGACCCATTCGGATGCCAGTTTATTGAGCTCGGAAATCAACAACTGGCTGGAAGAAACTCCGGAAAAACGGAAAACTCAACTACCTCTATAAACGTTATTTCGGCAAACATCCGGCAAAGTTCCTCACAACACGACCAAATACACACATCAAGAAAGGCGATATTTCACCGTTCGACAAGTTATTCCGCAAAGAGAGTAAAAAGCTCGGCTGGGACTGGCGTTGCTGGCAGCTTTGGTCTATACCGAATCTCAATTCGATCCTTATGCCGAATCGGAAGTCGGAGCCTACGGTTTAATGCAGATTATTCCTGAAACAGCCGATCATTTTAACGTCGGAAATTATTTCGAGCCCGACAGTAATGTCTATGTCGGAACCGAATATTTACATTACCTGGACCGTTACTTTTCAAGCCAGCCGATCGATTCTTCCGAACGGCTCAAATTCGTTCTGGCCGCCTATAATGCAGGTCCCGGACACGTACTGGACGCCATCCGCCTAGCCAACAAATATGGGAAAGACGCCACTTTATGGGATAATAACGTCGATTACTATCTGCTTCACAAAAACGAACCGGAATATTACCGGGATCCCCTGTCTAAAAACGGCTATTGTAACGGCCGTCAAACGTACAAATACGTACGACAAGTGCTCGAGACCTATAATAACTATAAGAATATCAAGACAATAGTATAAAAATACTAAAAAACGTATTTACGAATATTGGTTTGATCGTTTTTTTTCCATACCTTCGCAGTAGTGTATTATATCGTTCATTAAAAGTTTAAGCTCATGCCTTACAGAAGATTACCTAATACAGATGCAGCGAGAATAAGGGCATTAAAAAGCAGCTTTGAAGAAAGGCCAGTATCTCGAGATCGATACGATAGCCTATCCTTTTTTTTGAAACAAAAAATAGAATTCTTTTTTACCTAAATTTGAAGTTGCTATCACCAACTCTAAGTTAGCGAAAGAGAAACAGTTCGATAATAGTCAAAAATTCTCTGAATATACCAAAAAAGCCCGGCTTTATATCTCATTTTTATTCAGGTATTGAATTTTGTATTGCCCGTGGAGAGCTGAAACCCTCAGCCCGTACATTTTATGGTTTGGACGAAAACAGTTCAGAAAGTTCCTTCTCTTGACCGAACAGGATTTGCTGCAATGGGGGAAAAATAATTGCCGGCGAGCAGAACCGGATCAGTAACGGTGGTGGTAATCCGATCTACTGTCCTTCGATTGCCCTGGTAAAAGTCAATTATGAAAATTTCAAAGAAAACTATACCCGCCAAAAACAGTTCCAGAATAATTCAGCCCGGGAAAGCGGGAATGTCGCTCAATACCGGAATGATGCCGATGCCTTGATCCTGGAAGTATGGAACGAAGTGGAACGTTATTTCGAAGGGGTAAAAGACGAAGAAGAAAAGCGCTATATGTGCGAGGAGTACGGTCTCGTTTACGTATTCCGACGCGGCGAAAAAGAACGGATCAGAAGACGAAAAGAAGCTGGAAAGCATTACCTTGAAGCTTTTTCTGACTCAAGACCGACTGCTAAGAGGAACAACAGCTTCTCTTTTTTTTCACCGGCTTACGGGCACAGCTGTCTTTCAAAGGACAAGTGTCACAAGTACTGCATGATTCGTCCTTTTTCAAAGCCTTCAGTTTCCTGTAGCAGAATCGTATCGCCCCCACTAAAAGCAACAACGATAATCAGATATACAATACCGTTTTGTATCAAAGCATTCTTTTTTCTAAAATAAACTTCCTATCTGATATACGCCGAACGACACCAACCAGGCCAGCCCGTAGTATAAAAAATAGTAAACAATGCCCATTTCCACCCCGCCTCTTTACGAATAGCAGCGATCACAGCCATACAAGGGAAATAAATCAGGATAAACAGCATAAATCCATAAGCCACTAAAGGCGTAAATACCTTTCTGTCCGTTACTATATTGTTGCTGTTGCAGGCTCTCGATCAGGCTTTGGGAATTTTCCTCGGCATCCGGGACATGGTACAAAAATTCCCATAGAACTCACTACAATCTCTTTGGCAGCCAATCCGGTCACAATACTCACGCCCATCTTCCAGTCGAATCCCAAAGGCCGAATTACCGGTTCGATGGCTTTCCCATTTGTCCGATATATGAATTCTCCAAATGTTCCGTCTCATCGGCCATAGTCGTCCGGTTTAAAGGAAATACCCCAGTGCCCAAATCAGAATAGAAGCAAATAAGATTATCGTACCCATTTTCTTTAAATATTGTCCGGCTTTTTCCCCACATATGGATCGTGGTATTTCGCATCGTAGGCATCCGGTAAGGAGGCAATTCCATGACAAAAGGATCCGAAGATTTGGCGAACAGGGTCTTCTTCAACAAAAGAAGTTCCGATAGCCAGTAATATGCCGATCAGGTATACAGACAATAGGATCAAGCCCTGATTCACCGGAAAGAAGGCAGATACCAACAGTATATATACCGGTAAACGGGCACTACAAGACATAAAGGAGTAATCAGCATCGTCATAATCCGGTCCTCCGGCTTTCCAAAGTGCGGGTAGCCATAATGGCCGGTACATTACATCCGAAACCGATCAACAAAGGGAATAAAGTTTTCCGTGAAGTCCTATCTTATGCATCATCCGGTCCATAATAAAGGCAGCCCTTGCCATATAGCCTGTATCCTCCATCAAAGAAATGAAAAAGAAAAAGAATCAGAATATTGGGTAAGAAACGATCACTCCCCCCACTCCGGCAATAACTCCATTCACCAACAAATCGTTCAAAGGCCCTTCAGGCATAATTCCGGCCACCCAACTTCCGAGGGCTTCTACCCGCCTCGATCCAGTCCATCGGATAACTTCCCAGCGAAAAAGGTCGCCTGAAACATCAGCCACATAAAGAAAATCAGGAAAGGGAAGCCCAGCCATTGATGAGTCAGTAAGGCATCGATAGCAGTCGTCAGCTGACGTTTATCCTTTTCTCCCGACCGGAAGGTCTCTTGTAAAGCTCCCCGGATAAACCCATATTTCAGGTTCGTGATGATCGTCCGGGTATCTTCCTTATATTCTTTTTCCAGGCGCTGGATTTCTTTTTGTGCTACTTCGAGCATACAAGCATAATTGGGAACCGTTACCAGCTGTTCTTTCATAATCCGATCATCCTCGAGTAATTTGATAGCTACATACCGGGAGCATATTCATCGGTAATATTTTTATTCCGGGGCGATCTCCACTTTAATCCGGGCAATCGCCTCTTCGATTTCTGTCCCATAATTGATATGTACATGCCGGGACTCTTTGGCCTGGTCTTCGAACACTTCGATAATTTTATCCAACACGGCTTCGATTCCGATCCCTTTTGAAGCTGTCGTCGGCACAATCGGGATACCCAGTAGTTGTCCCAAATAGCCATAATCCAGGTGAGAACCTTCGTTGGTCAGTTCATCGAACATATTCAATGCCATCACCACCCGGATATTCATATCGATGAGCTGAGTAGTCAGGAACAGGTTCCGTTCCAGACAAGAAGCATCCACGACATTCAGCACTAAATCCGGATGATGCTTCGTAATAAATTCACGCACATAAATTTCTTCCGGAGTATATTCGGTAATAGAATAAGTCCCGGGCAAATCGATCAGATTGATCGTATAACCTTTATGGTGGCAAGTTCCTTGCTTGGCATCCACCGTCACTCCGCTATAATTCCCCACTCTTTCGCGCAATCCGGTAGCCCGGTTAAAGAAAGAAGTCTTCCCACAATTCGGATTCCCAACCAAAGCGATATTGATCGTCCGGGATTTCTCGAAATTTCCCGGGCAATCTCGTCTTCTGTAAACGTACCGTTATATCCTTCCTGATCTATCGAGGAAGTACAGACGACTTCAATCAAACGAGCCTCACCTCCGTCTCAGAGAAATATGGCCATCCATCAATTTATATTCGATCGGATCGTGTAAAGGAGCATTTTTTATCACCGTCACTTTTCTCCTCTTACGAATCCCATCTCCACGATCCGGTTTCGAAAACTCCCATGTCCATGCACCTTTACGATGACACATTCTTCTCCAGTCGGTATATCAGCAAGCTTCAAATAATTATTTTCCATACCACTCCAAATTATGTGGCAAAGATAATCAATCTGCTAATAAATCGACATACCTACAAATAGGTATTAAAATTCCGGACATATAAATACCCGGAATAATCCCCATTTTCATTCCACTTCAATTCTCCCTCATATTGCAGGTTTTTCCCATTCTGATAAGCCAAAGATCCTTTTCTTCAGCTCTTCTGTGTCATCAAAAAGAAGTATCTTCCGGCGACAGAAAATCATCCGATTCATTTATCGTCTTTGTAATCCCGAAACGTCCCCGGATTTTTAAAGAAGTCAAAAGGATTATATTCAGCACTAAAATTATTGGTTACTCCAAAAGAACGGTCAAGTGCCCGGCTATTCAGGTTGGCATTCCAAAGCGGATTCGGCGATTCAATCAGCTCCTCTTTATATTCCAGCCATTTTCCACCCTTCCATCCGGCTTCTTTTCATAATAAGGATTTGCTTTCGCATATTCTGAAAAAGCAACCACCGGATCTCCGGAACTGGTATGATTAATAGTCAGCTTATTACTGAATTGAAACTTATTTTTCCGGTACAGTAAATCCAGATTCCCGCTGAAAACTTTCGTTTAAATCAGTCGAAAGTTTATAAAGTCCCTGGGTTCTGCGGGTACTTTGGTAATTGACAATTGTCATTTGACAATTGATAATGTATCTCCAAACCTATAGTTTCTTTTTTATTCTTCTGATAATCAATAATTATCTTCTTTATTCTTTCTCTCTTTTTTCTTTTCTTTTTTATTTTTTTCATGGAAGCGGAACTTCCAATAATTGTCAATTCTCAATTGCCATCTGTCCATTTTTCTTTTAGCGGATTCCCACCAAAAGAAACGAACGTTATTTATTTTTTTCTAAACAGTTTTCCCAATACCTGCACTAAGCCATCCATGCCCTCGATGTAGTTGATCATCGAGATACTTCTAAAAGCACTCATATCCTCATCCATACCTAATTGAACCGGGTAAACCAATATACAATTGATCGAATTAAAATATTTATTGATATAATTCGGGACATATTCCATATGCCGGGAGTAAGAAGGACAATTCGGCCGACTCATCACCAATATCAGGGCATCGTTATCCTGTGTAGCAGTAGCCACTTCCTTAAAATTACTCCAATCTGTAAACTCTTTAAATTCAGCTAAAATCAGGTGTTTGGATTGTACCAAATGCAAAATATCCAGCACGGCCGGTGTACCGTAAAAACAATTTTCGTTCCGACATTTTTTAGCCAGGTTCCAAATACTGATCAACCAATACGGAAAACCGACCTCTTTCTCTGCATTTTCAGGAATAACGACGATATAACGTTTCACCGTCGACATCGGCTGCATAGGACGATAAGCCAAGGTAGTCGTAGCACATTTACTGAGCACCTCTTGTGTCAGTTTCCCCAGGAAAGTATCGGAAATATCTTTTTGTTTGGTACGCAGGCCGATAACAATATCCGTGATCTTATGTTCTTTGGCCACATTTCTAATTCCGTTGACAATATTCAAGTCATAACGTAAAACGGTATCCACCCGGTGATCCATTCCGGCTCCAGTCTTAACAGCTTTCTCAAGCAGACGTTCTGAAATTTTTTCCGCTGCCGGATCGGTATTGTCCGACTTCACAATACTCACAGCAACCAGTTGTGCCTTATTACGCCGGGACTTTATAGCGGTTCCCAAGGTGATCAGCTCATCGACTGTCTCAGAATTACTCAAGGGAATCAATATCCTCTCCTCCTCGTCATCACTATCACCGATCCGGTCACCGCTCATTTCCGCCAAGGCTATATTCTGAGCAGAACGTTGGGTAATAAAAAGAAGCGATCGTACAAGTAATCAGAATCATAACGATAGTTCCGTTCAGGACGTCTTCATTCAACAATCGAATCGGCTGCCCATCCGGTCCGGTACCCAAAATCACCTCATACCCGATCAATACGGCAGCCAGCGTAGCCGCAGCCTGGGCATTACTCAATCCGAAAATCAGACGTCCCTCATCGCGGGTCAGTTTAAAATTTTTTCTCCGTTATCCAAGCTGCCATAAACTTGGATAGAGTGGCTATAACCGTCATCACGACAGCAACCCAAAGCGCAGTCCATCCGGCGGCAAAAGTGCGTACATCGACCAGCATTCCCACTCCGATCAGAAAGAAAGGAATAAAAATAGCATTCCCTACAAAATCGATCCGGTTCATCAAAGCTGAAGTATTCGGGATCAACCGGTTCAAAGCCAAACCGGCCAAAAATGCCCCGATAATAGCCTCCAACCCCGCTGCTTCCGCCAGAAAAGAGGCAAAAAATACCAAAGCCAACACAAAGATATATTGTCCTACGGAATCTTCATAACGCTTGAAAACCAACGCCCCAGCATGGGAAATAAGATCACGACAATACTGATAAAAACCAGACTTGAAACCCCCAGTTTAATCCAAAACTGTTGATTTATTTCTCCGGTAGACATACCGACAATCACCGCCAGTACCAACAAAGCAAGAATACAAGTAATCACCGTTCCCCCGATAGCGATACTAACCGCCCGATTCTTGGTAATACCGTATTTACTGACAATAGGGTAAGTAATAAGCGTGTGGGAAGCATACATACTGGCCAACAAAATCGAAGTCGGCCAGGAAAAAAATCGAGCCAATATACACCGGTCAAAGTGCCTACGATCATGGGAATCAGAAAAGTATAAAGTCCGAAAGTCAGGGTTTTTCCATAATTCTTTTTCAGGTCGGCCATATCGATCTCTAAACCGGCGATGAACATGATATACAATAACCCCACGGTTCCAAAAAGCTCTATACTACTGTCTCTTTCCATAATGCCCACACCATTGGGGCCGATCACAGCACCTGCAATAATCAGACCGATCAAATCAGGAATCCTTAAACGCTGTAATAGAACAGGCGTCAGTAGAATAATAAACAGTATCAGAGAAAAAATCAACACCGGATTTTCAGCGGCAAACTAAACACTTGTAAGAGCATAGGCAACGGTTTTATCAGCATGACAAATTTAATAAAAATGCAGTAATAAAAATCCCTTTCCTCCGCTTTGTTCTTGCGGTCTATAGTAGTTTTTTTCGAAACTTTTAATAATTAGTAATACAGAAAGTTTATAATTTAGCGTTATTGTATCAATTTTCATTAAAATATTCACTTGAAATTTTTATGATTATGTGTGCTAAATTCTTTTACATCCTGATCGTACTGATGGCGGGACTATTTCCCTTCAAAATGCAAGCCTCAGAAACCAAACAAACTTTCATTCTTTACACTCCTTACACTAAAATCTCTGTTCCACCCGGAGAATCTATCAGTTACAGTATCGATGTCATCAACAATAGTGACGAAGTTAAAAATGCCACCCTTGCCTTAGCCGGTCTACCGAAGAGCTGGAGCTATGAAATGAAAGCCGGTGGCTGGACACTGGATGAGATCGCTGTACTCCCCGGTGAAAAAAAAATTTTACCTTGAAAGTAGATGTACCTCTAAAAAGTAAATAAAGGCACTTTACCATTTCACGATCGGTGCAGACGGACTTGCCCGCCTGCCTCTTGCCATAACGGTCTCGAAACAAGGGACCTACCGGACAGAGTTTACTACTACTCAACCGAATATGCAGGGAAATTCAAAATCGACGTTCACTTTCAACGCCACATTGAAAAACCAAACTGCAGAACAACAATTATATGCTCTCATGGCAGAAGCCCCCAGAGGCTGGAATGTCATTTTCAAAGCCAACTATAAACAAGCCACTTCGGCACAGGTTGCCCCGAATGCCAGCGAAAATATTTCGGTCGACATCACAGCTCCTTCGAATGTCAAGGCCGGTACATACAAAATACCTGTCATCGCTACTACCGGCTCCACTTCTGCCCAACTCGAGTTTGAAGTGGTTATCACCGGATCGTACCGTATTGAATTAACCACCCCAAGGTCTCTTGAGTAAAGATATCACTGCAGGTGACACCCGGAAACTCGAACTGTCGTCCTCAACACCGGTTCTGCCGAATTAAAGGACATCCAGTTGTCCGCTAACAAACCGATCGATTGGGAGGTCAGTTTCGAACCGTCCAAACTGGATCGTCTGGCTCCCGGAGATAAAGCAATGTTACAGCTGTCCTCAAAGCTTCCCCGTCAAGCTCTCCCCGGAGATTATGTGACTAAAATCACTGCTCGTGCACCGGAAGCCGATACAACCACCGATTTCAGAATATCTGTCAAAACCCCTATGATCACCGGCTGGATTGGTGTCGTTGTCATCCTGGCTGCTTTTAAGGTGCCGTTTACTATCTGTTTCGCAAATACGGAAGGAGGTAGGCTATGTGTGAAAGCATTATCGAATTGGTTCAGTTAACAAAGCGATACGGTCATTTCACAGCAGTCGACCGATTGGACCTAAAAATTCACAAAGGTGAAATCTTCGGGCTTTAGGACCGAACGGGCCGGTAAATCGACAACGATCCTGATGATGCTGGGCTTGACCGATCCGACTTCCGGCACTGTGCATGTTTGTGGTACCAACTCTACGACTTATCCGGTCGAGGTCAGAAAAAGGTAGGCTATCTACCCGAAGATGTCGGTTTCTACGACGACATGACAGGGCCTGAAAACTTATTATATACCGCCCGGCTGAATAATATCCCGGAACAAGACCCGGCAGCATGCGCCCAGCTCCTCTCGAACGGGTAGGGCTTGGCAGGGAAATCGATAAAAGACCGGTAAATACTCCCGGGGAATGCGCCAACGTCTGGGCTTGGCAGATGTACTCATCAAAAATCCGGAAGTGATTATTTTGGATGAACCCACCTCGGGGATCGATCCGGCAGGCGTACAGGAATTCATCAGTCTGATCCGGCAATTACGGGACGAAAGAGGACTGACCGTACTGTTCTCTTCCCATCACCTGGACCAGGTACAACAAATCTGTGACCGGGTGGGTTTATTCTCTCAAGGCCGGCTACTGGCTGATCTCTCACTCAACGATCTGCAACAGGAAGAACATGGATTAGAATACATTTATAACCAATATTTCGGAGGAGGACAAGGTCATGAATAAATATCACAGTCCCTTTTGGACAATTGTCCGCAAAGAAGTCGCCGATCACGTCAGAAGCTGAGATTCCTTATCCTGATAGGTATTATCGCACTAACGTGTATGGGATCGCTCTATACCGCCCCTAACCAACATCGGAGCAGCGATAAAACCTAATGATCCGGACGGTTCGTTTCTTTTTCTCAAGCTGTTCACGGTCAGCGACGGAACTTTACCTTCTTTCACGGTTTTCGTCAGTTTTCTCGGTCCGCTGTTAGGAATCGCTTTAGGCTTCGACGCCATCAATTCGGAGCAGAATAAAGGAACCTTAAGCCGTATTTTATCGCAGCCCATTCACCGGGATTATTTGATCAATGCCAAATTTGTAGGTGCTTTGATCGTCATCGGAGTCATGCTTTTCGTTCTGGGATTTCTGGTGATGGGCTTCGGGCTGATCAGCATAGGTATTCCTCCAACTGCAGAAGAATTTTTACGGGTCATCGTTTTTTATCCTGATCAGTATCTGTTATGTGGCTTTCTGGCTGAATCTTTCGATCTTCTTTTCGATCAAATTCCGTCAGGCTGCAACTTCCGCCCTGGCTTGTGTCGCCATCTGGTTGTTCTTCAGTATTTTCTATAATATGATTATCAACCTGATCGGTAAAGCCATCAGTCCATCGGAAATGGCTACCACCTATCAAATGATCGGTTATCAACGGTTTATGCTCAATTTATTGCGCTTTGCTCCCAGTATGCTTTTTCAACGAAGCCACAACCACTTTTTGTTGATGCCTTCTGTCCGTAGTCTGGGACCGTTGACGATGGAACAGGTACATGGGGCAATCCCTAGTCCTTTGCCTCTAGGCCAAAGCCTGCTGATCGTATGGCCTCAACTTACAGGCCTCATCGCAGCAACGGTCATTTGTTTCGCTTTGTCTTACGGTTCTTTTTATGCGGAAAGAAATCCGGTCCAGATAAAAAAAGAGCCTTACGGCTCTTTTTTAATCTTCATATCTGATAATCGTCTGCTCACGGTCGGGACCTACCGAGACAATCTTCACCGGTACTCCCAGCTCCTCTTCTAAAAAGCTGACATAAGCATTGAATTCTTCCGAAATTCATCTTCCGAAGTCATTTGGGTCATATCTGTTTTCCATCCCGGTATTTCTACGTATACAGGTTCGACTCCGTCACAAATATCGAACGGAAATTCATCGGTCTCCTCTCCATTTATTTTATAAGCGACACAAGCTTTAATCGTATCGAAGCTGTCCAATACATCACTCTTCATCATGATCAACTGACTAACCCCATTGATCATCACAGCATATTTCAAAGCCACGAGATCGATCCAGCCACAACGGCGTTTCCGGCCGGTAACAGCTCCGAACTCGTGTCCCCAAAGCACACAACTTCTCTCCGGTTTCGTCGAATAATTCTGTCGGGAAAGGACCGGCACCCACACGGGTACAATAGGCTTTGAAAATTCCGTAAACTTCACCGATATTTCCCGGAGCGACTCCCAAACCGGTACAAGCTCCGGCACAAATAGTATTCGACGAAGTCACAAAAGGATAAGAGCCGAAATCCACATCCAGCATCGTTCCTTGTGCCTTCGGCAAGTACGGATTTACCCTCTTCCAGCAAATTATTGATAACGTGCTCACTATCGATCAGCTGAAACGCTTCCAGGTAGGCGATCGCTTCGAACCATTCTTTTTCCAGTTCCGTGATATCGTATCGATAATTCAAGGCTTTCAGAATGGCTTCATGCTTTTTCTTAGCAGCCGCATACTTGTCTTCAAAATGATACAACACATCCCCTACTCTCAACCCATTACGGCTCACTTTATCCGTATAAGTCGGCCCGATCCCCTTACCGGTCGTTCCGATTTTCGCATCTCCTTTAGCAGCTTCATAAGCAGCATCCAGCACCCGGTGAGTAGGCAGGATCAGATGTGCTTTCTTGGATATACACAATTGTTTGGTCAGATCATGTCCACTGGCAGCTAAACTCTCAGCCTCCTGACGAAACAGAACCGGATCCAGTACAACTCCATTCCCGATAATATTCTTTTCCCACCCTGAAATATCCCGAAGGGATAGAACGCTATACATATTTTTGCCCTTCGAATTCTAAGGTATGTCCCGGCATTCGACCGCCCTGAAACGGGTCACGACATCATATTTCGGTGTTAATACATCAAAATCCACTTTTCCTTTCCCTTCATCTCCCCATTGCAATCCAAGTAAAACATCAACTTTCATCTGTATCTTTATTTATTCGTTTACAGTAATTCTTTGCCAAAACTCTCCTGTCGGATTTCAGGGAAACACAAACGATGCAAAAAGTAAACATTTTTTCTATTGTAAACAGAAAACCGCTAAAATCACTCACTCTCCCGGACAGGCCTTACACAATCCATAAATATACAAAAGGTGGTGATGCACAGAAAATTGGTATTTATCTTCAATATGTTCGACGACCTCGTTGATCCGGGAATCGGCAAAACTCCTCCCACTTTACCACATTTCTGACAAATCAGATGTTCGTGGTAACGGTTGTTAAAAGCTTTCTCAAACTGGGCGATATTATTCCGAACTGATGTTTGATCACCAACTTACAATCCAAAAGCAACTCTATGGTATTGTATAAAGTAGCCGACTCACCCGATAATTTTTATTCTTCATAAAAACATACAGGGATTCGATATCGAAATGTCCTGTATGCGAGAATAAATCTCATCCAGGATAGCATATCTTTCCGGAGTCTTCCGGTGTCCTTTTTGTTGCAAAATAAGTTGTAAAATCTCTTTACAGTTTCTTTTATTTTCTCCATATTTGAACAACTTTCGTCAACCATCTTTTCCATCCTCATTCTTTTTTCTCTCTTCCTATCTATTTTCACTCTAATCTTCACCTCTCTTTTTTCCTCCTTCCATCTATCATCTCTTATTTTCCTCATTCTCCACCCTCATCACGCTTTCTACCCCTTGTATCTGGGACTATACGGGAAACTATATTATTCAAGTCGGCTGTATTATGTACATACAGATGAATGAATCCCTTCAAAAATACCGTCCCGGGTATCGAAATGAATCATTCGCATATTCACCTTCCCTTCTTTTTGCGATCAGGGGCGGTGATATCGCTGACAATCCCCGGTTTATCGATTCCTGTCATTTTTTATCACTGTCAGAAAGACATCAATTTATGGCTCACCCATTTAATCGGGACAATCTTATCTCCAAAGCTGGCCATCAAAGCGGATCGCTTCGGGACGAAGAACGCTTGTAACCGTAACCTTCGTACCTGCAATATTCATACCAACCACGTCGTCTCCCGGAATCGGATTACAGCAAGGAGCGATCACGAAATCCGAATTGACATCCAGCTGGACATCGTTGTCGTTCTTCTTTTTTTCCTCTCCGTCTTTCCCATTCCATAAGAACTGGAGTTTCCAGTATTTTATAAATTTATTTTCCGCTTTCTTCTTGAGTACTTTTTCAAGATCTCCTTCCGTAATGATATTTTTAGCGAGCTCGACATACAAATCGTCCTTATTGGTCAGGTTGTAATCGGTCAGAACTTTCTTCAATGGCTCGGAGGTAGGCGGTAACCAATTTTTTCACAACAGCCTCGAAGATCGTGATACCGGTCCGGATCTGTTCTTTCCTATACTTCTTAAAGGTGGCGTTGATATGCGTCCGGGCTTTTCGCCGTCACCACAAAATCCAGCCACTCCCTTTGAGGTTTCTGTTTATCGCTCGTCAAAATCTCCACCTGGTCTCCACTCGTCAGTTTATGGCTCATCGGCACCAGCTTATGATTCACTTTCGCTCCGATACAGGTATTTCCGATTTCAGTATGGATATCATAAGCAAAATCATGCCGTAGCTCCCAGGCAAGGTACGCATATATCCTTTAGGCGTAAATACCCGGATTTCCTTTTTGCGAATAAGTTCAGTTTAAATTCGTCGAGGAACTCCAGCGCACTGGCATCCGGCTGATCGAGAATCTCCTTAATTCCCGCCAGCCATTTATCCAACTCCGAACTTTCGCCTTCATTTTTTATATTTCCCAATGGGCAGCTAACCCTTTCTCTGCAATCTCATCCATACGTTCCGAACGGATCTGCACTTCGAACCATTGTCCTTCAGGTCCCATAACCGTCAAATGCAAAGCTTCGTATCCATTGGGTTTAGGCACACTCACCCAGTCGCGAATCCGCTCGGGCTTGGGACTATAAATGTCTGTAATCAAAGAATAAATATTCCAGCACTGCCATTTTTCAGGCTGATCTGCTTTTGGGTTTAAACACAATCCGTACGGCCAGTAGGTCGTAGATTTCATCGAAAACTGATATTCCGTCTCTGCATTTTCAGCCAGACCGAATACACACTCTTCGTACGGGCGGTGATGGTATATTCGTAGTGGTTCTCGCTCAGACTTTACGTATCGGCTTGATAAATTCTTCAAAGAGTGCCGAAAATTGTTTCTCGTAAGCTTCGATCTTTTATCGATAACCCCTCATATTCTTCGGGATGTTCGTATTTCATACTGAGGTCTTCGAGCTCGGTTTTGATGGCATGTAATCCCATGCGGTGAGCCAAAAGGGGCATAGATATACAGGGTCTCGCTCGCAATCTTCACTTGCTTATGCTCGGGCATAGAAGCCAGCGTACGCATATTGTGCAAACGGTCGGCAATCTTGATCAGGATCACCCGGACATCGTCGGCCAGCGTCAGGATCATCTTTCGAAACTCTCGGCCTGCCGGCTGGTATCCGATCCCATGACCCCACTAATTTTGGTCAGGCCATCGACTATAGAAGCCACTTTCGGCCCGAATAAATTAGCGATATCTTCAACTGTATAATCGGTATCTTCCACCACATCATGCAACAAAGCAGAGATGACAGAAGTCGTCCCCAAACCGATCTCTTTTTCACAGCAATTTAGCAACAGCCAAAGGATGAAGAATATAAGGTTCACCGACCTTCTTTCACACCTTTTATGAGCTTCATTGGCAAATTCGAAAGCTTTTTGATTTTTTGTCTGTTCTCTTTAGAAGTCTCTTTTCGTAACGATTTCAATAAATCTTCAAAAGCTTTAATCTGTTCTTGTTCTGTCATAGATATTAGCTGCCTCCGACAACGATACTAATTGTTTTGCACGACATTTAATCTTCCAACCGATACCTTGTCAAAGATAGTGAAAGGCAAGAGCAAAAACAACAAACTTGTTTGATGATTTTACCGAGCCGCATCCTATCTTTATCCAAAGATATAAAAAAATAATTGAGATACTGCTAAAAGATTTCAACTTAACACATAAAAATTCTTTGTGAACTAATTTCTTCCTTCAAAAATAAACCGGCCATCCGATCGAACAATTCTGTTTTTTCAGTGGTTAAATAACTTCGCCTGCTGTCCTTACCCAATCTCCGGTCGATCTCAGGATGCCGTTTCAAATAGTCGGCCAGACTCCCGGTAACGATTTGTCCCTGTCCGATAATTTTCACCCGTGAAGGAACAAAACGGGCGATCAGCGGCCGTAATAACGGATAATGTGTACATCCCAGGATAATCGTATCGATTTCAGGATCGGTACCCAACAGTTCCTGAATGTATTTCCGGACAAAATAGATCGCCCCTTCTCCATCCAGTTCGTTATTTTCAACTAACGGTACCCACATCGGACACGCCAGCTGGGTAATCCGGAACCTCTCTTCACCATATAATTTCCCGACTTCTATCGGATAAGATCCGGATGCTACGGTTCCCCGGGTAGCCAGAATCCCGACATGTCCGTTTTGCGAATAGGTATTCAGCGCTTCTACGCTGGGACGGATAAACCCAATACCCGTTTTTCGGGATCCCATTGCGGTAAGTCCACTTGCTGTATAGTCCGCAACGCCTTTGCCGATGCCGTATTACAAGCCAGGATCACCAAGCGGCACCCCATTTCGAAATTTATGAACAGCCTCCCCGCGTATATTCGTAGACCACTTTGGCCCTGGCATATTATCCCCCAGATAACATAATTATACCCGGTAATTCGGACAATTTCTTTTAAAATAGTCAGCCCTCCGTAGCCGGAATCAAATACGCTGATACTCTTTGTGTTGCTCCATATCCTGAATCAGAAAAAGCCGCCTATCCCAGGCGGCTTTTTATCCTTTTACACTCCTTATTGCAATCCTAATTTTTTCTTTACCAACGGCAGGACATCCCTGTGAATTTTCAGGGCATACAGGATACCGGCATTCATGTCGAAGATATAAGTAAACCCATTTTTCTTTACCTACTTCCTTGATCGCGTTCAATGCTTTTTCCATTACAGGCTGCATCAGATCATTTTGTGTTTTTTCCAGTTGAGCCATAGCCGTTTCCTGAAAACGTTGGATTCTTTGCTGCAATCCTTGCAATTCTTCTTCTGTTGTAGCCCGCATAGCCTCTGAATAAGTCTTCATTTTTTCAGAATATTCGGCTAATTTAGTCTGGAATTGTTCTTCAAACCATTCAACTCTGTATTTACTTTTTTTCTGTTCCTCTTCGAAAGTCTTTTGAGCGGCAGTCCATTCCGGCATAGCCTGAATCAACTTCTGAGTTTCAATGTGGCCCAGTTTTACCTGTGCAGAAACACTCATTGCAGCCAATGTCAAAGCTACAAGTACAAACACTTTAATGGTATTTTTCATCATTTTTCTGGTTTATAAATATTATCATTAAATTATCTAACTCTTCCGGATCTGTTTCATTCAGACGACCGGTTTATTCTTCTTTCTTTTGACGCTATACCCCAATTTCCGCAATACGACATTGCTTTTATCGAGTTTCGGGTCGAAATAGACAACTGAATTATCGGCGGCAACATCGATAATCATACCAAAATTTCCTTCTTTAGCGACATCTTTAATGACCGCTAAAACTTCGTCCTGCAAAGGTTTCACCAGTTCTTCGCGCTTTGAACAGATAACCGTCGGTGCCGAAATATTGTTGCTGCAACAAACGGGCTTTTATTCTCTTTTTCGCTGCAATTTCTTTCTCCCGGTCTTCGCGCATCGAAGGAGTCAGAAACACTTTTATCGGCATTATATCTGGATTGCATTTCTGCTATTTCCGCGTATACCGCATCGATATCGGCCTGCAACTTCTGCGAATAATCGTCCAGTTCCTGCTGGGCTTTTGATAATCGGGGATACAGCTGAAAATATATTCCATATTCACGAAAGCATAGCGTGTTCCGCTTTGCGCCTGTGCAGTACTCCATATGCAAGACAAAAATAATAAATAAATCCGTTTTTCAATTTAAAATGTCCTATCATAAATCGTAAACCGCAAATCCATTTTAGAATTCCTGTCCTAATACGAAGTGGATCTGTGAACCGGCAGCTCCCGGACGTCCCGGTACAGAGTCGAATCCATACCCCCAGTCGATACCTAACAACCCGAACATCGGCAGGAATACACGCAGACCGACACCGGCAGACCGATACAGGTTGAACGGTTCGAAATCTTTCAGTTCATACCATGAGTTACCGGCTTCCATAAACGCCAGCGCATAGATCGTCGCCGACTGTGCCAGCGAAATCGGATAACGCAACTCCATGGTCAGCTTGGAATACAAGCTGGCATCGGAAGCATTCGGAGCGATAAAGCTAGAGCCTGCATTTGTCAGAGAACCGTTTTCATATCCTCTCAAACCGATATATTCACGTCCGTAAAGGCTATATCCCGACATACCGTCACCCCCCATTTCGAATCCTTCGAACGGCGAACGCTTGTTTTTGTCGAAGTGACCGAGGTAACCGTACTGTACCCCTGTATACAACACAAATTTTTTTATTTTTATCCAGAGGCATAAATACTTTTCCCTGAAATTTCCATTTGTGGAACTCGATCCAACGGTATTTATCTTTATCTTTAATATTCGGACTGGCATAATTCTTATCGGTAAACCAGGAATAAGGCGGCGTAAACGTCAATCCGAGGGTAAAGTCAGAACCTTCACGGGTATACAACGGATTATCGATAGAGCTTCTTCTCAATTGTACTGCAAAAGACAGGTTGTTCGAATTTCCTTCGGAAAAAATATAAAAGGCAGTTTTTCAAGGTATACCGCTGATAGGAAGCCTCGGTATATAAGGTAAAGAAATCATCCGGCCAGGTAATCCGTCGTCCCAATCCGGCACTCAACCCGAAAGTGGTCATCAACTGATCGGTATCATACATGTCTTTGGCACTATTTCCGGCATAATAGGAGTTATAATAACTACGGCTATAACCGGTCTGACGGGGAATAATAAGCCGACACACTCAATGAATTCGGTTTTTACCTCCAGCCAGGGCTCCCGGAAAGAAACACTGAAAGAGGTATAATATTTTCCATTGGTCTGTGCTTTCAAACTCAAAGTCTGGCCATCACCCTGAGGCAAAGGACGATATGACTCCCAATTAAAAAAATTCCTCATAGAGAAATTGGTGAAAGTCAATCCGACAGAACCGATAATCATACCGGCCCCCAACCTCCGGAGATCTCGATCTTATCATTTGCTTTTTCCTCTACTTTGTATTCCAGGTCTACCGTTCCGGCTTCCTGGTTCGGTAGTGGAGTCGGATTGATTTTTCGGGATCGAAATGTCCCAGATTGGCTAATTCCCGTACACTCCGGATAACATCTTCCCGGCTGAACAATTCTCCCGGATAAGTATACAATTCACGCCGGATTACATGCTCGTGAGTACGATCGTTTCCTTTGATAATTACCCGATCGATCGTCGCCTGTGGTCCTTCCACCATACGAATCTCGACATTGATCGAATCGTTCCCCACAACAGTCTCTACCGGCATCGCCCGGAAAAACAGGTAACCGTTGTTCAGGGTAGAAGTAATTGGCTACAGCATCTTCATCCGAATTCAAACGCTTATCGAAATAACTCTTATTATAGACATCACCTTTCTTAATATTCAACAATCGGGATAATTTATCGGCATCGACCACCGTATTTCCGACCCATGTAATATCATTATAATAGTACTTGTTTCCTTCTTCGACGTCGATATAGATTTTCACCCGTTTCGGACTTTCCTGTACAACGCTGTCGGCGATAATAGCGGCATCGGTAACCGAGTTCGTTATATTTATCGAGCAGAGTTATATTTATCGTCTTCATATCTCTCCTGAATATATTTTGCCGATTTAAAGAAATTCCTCAACGACTTTCTTTGGTTTCTTCATCGCTCCCTTCAGCTTGCTGTCACGCACTTTTCGTTTCGGTGATAATCACATCGCTGATCTTGATTTTATTCTTCCGTTCGACCGTCGCATCCAAATACACAAAATTCGGTCTTTCAGGGTCATCCCGCTGTAAAACCTTCACAGAGATATTGTAGTATCCTTTTTTTTTTCTTTAAAATATTTTTCGATGATGCGCTGTACACCGGCGATCATATTATCGGTAACCTGGCTTCCGGGCAATTGATTGATCTTCTCTTTAATTTTTACTTTCTTCCGATTTTTTTGAGTCCGATATAGTTAATCGCCGACAAACGGTGACGTTCTGCCAGATTAATAATCAGGAATACTTTCTGTCACTTCTACCTGTTTGTGTCCATACACCCGGTCTAAGCCTCTTTAGTTCCGCCCAGCGTCCGTTGCCGTCCATGATAATCGCGATATGTTCCGGCAAGCCCGCTGCTATAATTTCTTCTTTAATATCTTGCATTATTATTCTGTTTTTCACTCAAACGTGACATTCTGGGTTCAATGGAAAACGATAAGATACCGTAATTCCTCCCGCAAAAAAAACAATCTTTATTACAAAATCAGTCTCTTCCGCCCCCCGGAGATCGTACACCAGATCTATTTTATCGGTAAACAATTTCCGGGTACTCCATTCCCCCACATGACCATTGTCGGTAAAGATTAAACTTTACTCCGATGCCCCAAGGGATAGAAACACTACTCATCGCCGGCTCCGAGATATCCCACTCCGGTAAAAAGATACGGAGACCAGCAGGAGAATTCTTTCACTTTCTGCACCCAAAACTGCGGAAATCAAATTCGATCCATGCAGCAACATCCTTCACCGTACAATGAAATCCAGCCGGATATACCGTCTCCCCGTTGGACAGCAGGATCTCTCCCGGATATCTATTTCGAAAACCTGCATTCAGCCGTAAAGCAAAACGATCGTTCAGATTATAACGGCAAAAACCTCCGAGATAACGCTGACTCCGATCAAAGTGCCGGTTGGGATTATATTCGCCCATATAATACCCCATTCCTCCCTAAAATTCCTAACTCTCCCTCAGGTTGACAAAAAACCGTCCAAAAAGATAACAACAAAAGAGGGAAAAATAAAGCTTATAAAGGTAAAAATCGGGTAACAAATGCAAAGAAACAATAACATAGCTGGAATCGTTTTCGGCAACTCCCTCTGTTCTATCCTATCGTATAGCACCTTTTTTACCCACTTCCATTTCCGATTTTTCACTCTAGTCTTTCATTCCGTTGCGTCTGTCTTCCCCCCACATCAGCTTATTCCTCAAGGTATCGTAATAATTATGCCGGGGTAGTTTCACCACATTGATTTTTGGCTTCCGGTACAAATTTTTCAATTCCTGTCCGTCCGTCATCTTCCGGATCCGGGAGTCCATGCACAACACATATTCGCCGGAACGCCCTTCCACTTTCAGCCTCACTTCCAGCCGTATTCGGGGGTACCACCAACTGGACGAATCGTCAAATTATGCGGACAGATCGGAGTCAGAATAATAAACTCTATAACTCAGCAACTCTATAACTCAGCAACTCTATAACTCAGCAACTCTATAACTCAGCAACTCTATAACTCAGTAACTCTATAACTCAGTAACTCTATAACTCAGTAACTCTATAACTCAGTAACTCTATAACTCAGCAACTCTATAACTCAGCAACTCTATAACTCAGCAACTCTATAACTCAGCAACTCTATAACTCTAAATACTTCATCAATAATCCATAGCGTTCCCTCAGACTATCCTGTTCTTCCTCGCCTGTGACAAAACTATTCTTAACGGTATATCCGTACCGGATAAAAGTATCCAGGATCGGATCTACATTCAGTGTATTTATCTTCAAGGTAATCTGCAGTTGCTGGGAATCGCGGTTTCCCGACACGTAACAACTCAATACCCGGGCTTCGTTATATTCTACAATCTGTGCAACTTCGGCCAATGAATAATCGATCCGGTTGACTTCGAGCACCAGAATACCTCCCGGCTGGTCTACACATAGCAAAGTGTCCAAATGCCGGAGGATATCGGTCAAAGTAATCGAACCGACAAAATTATTTTTCCGGTCGAGTACGGGTACCACCGACAACAAACTTCCGGCCGCCAGACAGATAACATCATAAATATGATAATTTTCATAAACAAAGGTACCTTCCACCGGAATCTGCAACACATCCAGCCGATCGTTCAGGTCGCCGTGGGCATAGATCATCTCATCATCTACAAGCCCCAGATACATTTTTCCCTGCTCCATAGGCAGATGGGACACCCGGAAAAGTTCCATCCAGTTGAGCGCCTGCAAGCAGGTATCTTCGGGTTTTGAGCACCGGCACAACATTCGATATCAATTCTGATGCAATCATAGTTTATTTACAACGATGTGACAACAGACAAAGTTACAAATGTTTTTAAGCTGTCAAAAATTCAGGATCTTTTTCAGTTCTTCCGTATTTTTTTAAGAACGACATAGACATCCACATCGGTTATTCCTTCGAACTCAGCAGGGTCGAACACCTCGTCGGCCGACATCAGTACTATGGTATATCCCACTGCCCGGCCGAACTTTCCTGTGTTCGGGTTTTATCCCCAAAATATGACAAACAACGAACTAATTTCAGAATAAAATGGCATCGTATCGATTTTTATCGGCCGATTATAAAAAATTACATTTATCGCATATCTTTGTGACTGATAATTTTAAACGAATAAAATGACATGTTACCCAAATTTCTTATTGCGGACAACTCACAAGAAGCACTTGATTTAGTCTACGTTGTTCATACCGAAAAACCACGTTGTATCATTCAATGTGATCTGGACGGATTTTACAGTAATCAAAAATTTACTGGATCGACGAAGAACCACTGTCTCAAGATGATATCGATTCCCTGATGGAAGAAGCTGAGGATTTCTATGAAACCGAACTGGACAATCAGGAAGAGGTATATGACGAAGAGGAAGATAATTAATCCGACTTACAACTTTGTAAGCTTTAATCACTAAATTATGGACTACACGAAAGAAGATCTGAAAGTTTTCAAACACAGAGATATTAAACCGGAACAGATAGACCGGCAATTAGCCAATTTCGAAAAGGATTCGACTATGTCGATTTGTCCGAACCAGCCACCATCGGTAATGGAATTATCCGGATCGAGGCTGAAGATGAAGAACGTTTGAACGCAAATTTCGATAAAGCACGTCAGGAATGTGAACTGCTGAAAATGGTCCCGGCTTCCGGATCGGCCACCGGATGTTCAAAGATCTGTTTACTTTTATGGATACCTATACAGGTACAGAAGAAGAATTCCTGGAATTCGTGCAGGATAAAGGGGCGGGTACAATGCACGATTTCTTTTTGAAACTGGACGAACTTCCTTTCTATAACCGTTTGTCTGCCGCTCTGTGGAATGATGGAAAAAGACATCGACAAGATGATCGCCAAACGGCAATTTAACGAAATCCTAGTTATATCCTTACCGACAAAGGCCTGAACTATGGGAATACCCCCAAAGGATTGGTCGATTTTCATATTTACCGGGATTTTGTCAGAACGGCTTTCGACGAACATATCGTTGAAGGAGGAATGTATTGCAACAATGGAAAAATAGCCCGCTTGCATTTCACCGTTTCGGAAGAGTATATAAATCTCTTTAAAGAACGGTTGAAGAAGGTGACCAAAGTATTTGAGAAGATGTTCAACATCAAATACGAAGTGACCTTTTCGATTCAGAAACCTTCCACCGATACGGTCAGCCTCACCGACAAGGGCGAGTTGCTGAGAGACAGCGAAGGGAAGCTGGTATTCCGTCCCGGAGGACACGGTGCCCTGATCTATAACCTGAATGAATTGAAAGCCGATATTATTTTCATCAAAAATATCGATAATGTCATCCCCGACCGGGCCAAGGGAGATACGATCAAATATAAAAAACTGCTGGCCGGAACACTGGTGGAATTGCAAGAAAAGATTTTCAGTTACCTGAGTATGCTGGATAAAAAACCGACAGAAGAACAACTCCGGGAGATTGAAGCCTTTATGGGACAAATCGGTTATAAAGAAGCGGAAGGCAAAACTTATAAAAACCAAAAGAGCGCATTAAACATCTGCATCAATTGCTGGATCGTCCGATCCGGGTATGTGGGATGGTAAAAATGAAGGTGAACCGGGCGGAGGACCGTTCTGGGTGAAAATGAAAGACGGCAGTTCACGCCTGATGATCATCGAATCGGCTCAGATCAATCTGAAAGATAAAGAACAGAAAAAAGTATTCGATCATTCTACTCATTTCAATCCGGTCGATCTGGTATGCGGTGTAAAAACTATAAAGGCAAGAAGTTCGATCTCGAAAAATTCATTGCCCCCGAACAAGGTTTTATTACCCACAAATCATATAAAGGGAAAGAAATTAAAGTACAGGAACTCCCGGGGCTTTGGAATGGAGCAATGACGAACTGGATTACGGTATTCGTCGAGGTTCCCCTGACAACTTTCACCCCGGTGAAGACTGTTTTTGATCTATTCCGTTTTGAGCATAGAAACGTATTGAAAAATAAATCCCACTTGGGATTTATTTTTTATAAAAATCCGAAAAGTGAACAGAAAAATATGGGAAAACAAAAAATTATTTATTGTTGGTACTGAAAGGCTGTGCCATGGGTGCTGCAGATGTGGTTCCGGGTGTTTCCGGCGGTACGATCGCCTTCATTACAGGGATTTATGAAGAATTGATCGATTCGATCAAAAGTATAGACCTCCAAGCTTTAAAATTGCTGCTCAGCCTGAAGTTTGCAGACTTTTGGAAAAAGATCAACGGGTCATTCCTACTCGGGTGGCCGGTGGTATCGCCATCTCTATCTTCTCTCTGGCCAAACTCATGACCTGGTTACTGGAACATCATCCCATTTATATCTGGTCGTTTTTCTTCGGTTTTGATCGTCGCTTCGTCGGTACTGGTAGCCAAAGAAATCAAACACTGGCATATCGGTACGGTGATCTCACTGATTGCAGGAGGCTGTATCGCCTATGTCATTACTGTGATGTCGCCGGCCGAGACTCCCAATACGTGGTGGTTTATCATTTTATCCGGCGCCATAGCCATTTGTGCCATGATTTTACCGGGCATATCCGGGGCATTCATTTTACTAC
>VOFB01001440.1_pt1 | contig 32093 bp, 57 predicted proteins | sample 5384141 | NCBI WGS metagenome assembly VOFB01 (sample SAMN12384721, study PRJNA508395) | human gut metagenome | isolation source: healthy gut A | host: Homo sapiens | reverse complement strand
TGATGATTACTCTGCGCTTTTTCCACTGGCTATCCATTCATCAAGTTCAGAACGCTTAAACTTCCAGAGTTTCCCCTGCGGTTTGTGAAATAAACACGAGTATACAGATTATATTATATTTTTTTTTATATTATATTTCTTTCTGAATCAATTTTCACGTAGTTTTCTGATATTTTATAATTTTATTTATTATTTCATTATATTTGTTGATACTTGTTAATTGCGCACACCGAACGATACATAACACCCTTTACACGATAGCTCACCTTGAACGATTACTTTTTTCTGCTATCGTTCATTGTTTGCACCCACTCGTTCTTCCACCTGCTATTTGCTGCTCGTCAAACATCGCAAAAGGCAAAAAAGAAAGCTTCTGAAATCCAGCATTTCAAAAAGCCTTCTATCAAGCGGTTTTAAGCATATTCTGTTGCCTATGCGTATCGTATCTTTGTATCAATCCAATGGTCTTTATTTCTCCAGTCCTTCCGTGCGGCAGGACATGGCAATGTTATTAAGAATTTCGGTTAAGAATTTCGGTAATCTTAGTCTGTTGTATATTCGGCATAGTAAGCAATTCTCAAATTAACCGCGTTTCAACTGCTCAATAAGTTTATCAAACAGCGACACAAACTCACTCTCAATCTGAGAGTAAATTTCCTGCGCGGTTGCATCATCATAAAGGTGCGAGGTCTGGTTGCGGGCATTCAGCAGTGCAATCCACGCCTGCTCATCGTCAATTAGACCGTACGAGAACGCCTTGCGCATCGTTGCTTTCGGGCTGTTTAGTTCAGTAAAACCTTGATCGAGCAAAAAACTCGTGTGTGGTTTTCCACGCCAGTTCGCAGGTGAACTCAAAACGCTGGATTACACCATCGCGAATGATTTTGGCAGGATTCTCTTGATACGCCTGCACGCCTTCATGCAAGCGTTCAACAGCGTTGGTGAGATTTTCGAATTCGTATTGTAACGGTCCAGCAAGCAAATCCCGTCCTTCTCTATATTTTTGAAGCAATGCGGCATCGGTGTGTTCGCTGACAAACACCAGATCAACCGAATACAGCGAGTCCAGATCATTTTTCGACAGCATCGCTGAATTGCGCACGCTGTTGCGGCGACACGGTGATTGTTGAGTCAATCAGCCGCTTTGCGAGAAACACGCGCGACCTGCTTGACCTCGTGGAACGGCTGACCGAGAAACAGGTGGAATTTGTCAGCCGCAAAGAGGCTATCGACACGACTACGCCTACCGGCAAATTCATGCTCACTGTCTTTGCAGCAGTCGCGGAGCTTGAACGTGAGTATATCTTGCAGCGTCAGCGTGAGGGCATCGCGATTGCCAAAAACAAGGCAAGTACACCGGCCGCAAACCGATGCCTCTGCCGGATAACTTCGAGCGGGTGGTTACTCGCTGGCGGGCAGGAGATTACCGCGGCTGAGGACATGCTGCAGACCGGACTCAAGCCAAATACTTTCTACCGTCGGTGCTCCCGGACTTCTCTGTGCGCAAAATCCACATAACACAACAGCCGGGGCTCTCATAATTGAGAGCCCCGGGGTTCAGCGTCAGCAAGACCGCGATGGCGAATAAAACGACTCGGAACGTACTGACGGTCTGGCTGAAGAACAAGCTGTCCGGTATGGCAGGGCACAAGGTCCTTGTGGTTACATACAAACCCGGGCTACGCGAAAGAGCTTTGGGATGCCCTGAGCGAGTTCCACGATCGTCTGATTCCGCTTCAAGCGGATGACAACGGTGGACCCAAAGAGAGTCTGCCGTATTTCGGAGGCATGAACGGATCGAATCGATACAATGAAGCGGATTGTGTGATTTGTGTCGGCTTGGGCCGTTTCGACTCGGAAGAATATTTCAATCGAGCACTGGTATTCGATTTCGACGGCAGTGCGTGGGGCGAATTCGAGCAGGCGTGTCTCGATCCGAGTTTCCGGAATACAGACGATCTGGCGTGCGTACAGAAAATGAGAAATCTAACGATGGCGCGCGATCTGGTTCAGCGTGTATTCCGCAGTACGCTGCGCAATCATGGCGGTAAAGAACCAGTTTCTCTGTGGCTGATTCAGCCGCCCGAAGCGGTTGTCATGCACGTTCGTGAATCGTTCAGAGACTGCCAGCATGACGAGATTTCCGAATTACCGTTCGAATGCTTGTCCGAACTGGCAGCCGGCCGAACCTTTCAAGGAAAACCGACCCATGCCTCAAAGCTGCTCAAATGGCTCGCGGATTGGGACGGTTCCCCAATCTTGATTGCAGAGGTTCAGGGACAGCTCGGTATGAAGCCGGGGCAATGGAAAGAAGCTCGGAAGAACGCGGCTGTCAAGGAAGCGTTCAAGCGTATCGAAACCGATGGTTCGGGCAAAAACTGCAAAATCAAGCGTTCTGAAAACGGTGCATGAGCGGCTATATATTATAGCAATGAAGCAGTATAAACCTGTATTGAATTTGGAACAATGCACCTGTAGCATTATGACCTCGATGCCATTATCGCAGTCGGCTACCGCGTGAATTCCAAGAAAGCGACTCGATTCCGCCAGTGGGCGACCAAAACGCTCAAGGAGTACATTCAGAAAGGCTTTGCGCTTGAAAAGAACGATGCACAGATGCTTCCTCTGTTCCGAAACTGGAACGATTTTGATTATCACATTGACCTTTCCACCTGCACAAATATTCCGAATGGTCTGCAGAATGCCACATTGACGATCCGAGACCCCAAAAGCCAAAAAATCGTATGGACGCTATCCATATAATCAGCCTCACCGGCAAAGGAGCCACACCATGACCGAAACCTTCAACATAGCGGGCTACACCCGCATTTCCGTCGATGACGAGCTTGACCGCGACAACGTATCCATCGAGAACCAGAAAGCCATCATCGAGGACTTCGTAAAAACGCAGTTCCCGGGCAGCAGCCTGACCTTTTTTCGAGGACCGCGACCGCTCAGGCTACACATTTGAGCAGCGAGGGATATCAGAAAATGAGAGAAGGCTTGATGAGCCACAAGTACGATATCCTCATCATCAAGGACTTTTCCGATTCTCCCGCCGCAACAGCCGCGGATTAGTGGAACTCGAAGACTTGCGTGATGCAGGTGTCCGCATCATCTCCATCGGCGACGGCATTGACTTTCCGAACGATGACGACTGGATGAAAATCCAGTTCCAGTTTCTGATTAACGAAATGCCGGTCACGGATACCTCGCGCAAGGTGCGAAACGTCATCAAACGGCGGCAGGCAGACGGCAAATGGCTGTGCGCCGCACCGTACGGCTACATCATCAACAATCAGCAGCAGTTTGAGATTGTACCGACCGAGGCGGACATTGTGCGCCGGATTTACGATCACTACAACAATGATGGCTGGGGCTACAAGAAGATTGCCAACTACCTGACCGAGCAGGGTGTGCCCACACCGCGCATGTCCGAGCAGATGCGCAGGCAGGCTGAGGGCAAGACGACCAAGCGGGAAGTCAAGGCCGCATGGGCGCTTGTGACTGTGCAGGGAATCCTCGACAACGATTTCTATATCGGCACACTGCGCCAGGGCAAGTTTACACGGGCAAAGATCAACGGCAAGGATGTGCGGCGAGACGAGGATGAGCAGATCGTCATCGAGAACCACCATCAGCCGATCATCGACTACCGCACGTTTGCGATCACCCGTGCTCTGCGGGAGAAGCGCACGCGCTCGAACTACCGTGGGATTAAGAAGTACGATAACGTCTACTCAGGCTTCCTTGAGTGCGGCGACTGCGGCGCACCGATGTTCTCGATGAGCCGTTCGGACATCGCTCCGGCGTATACCTGCGGACCCTACCATCGCCGCAGACGAGCGGGCTGCACCAGCCACCATATCCGCGTGGACAAGCTGGACGAGCTTATGCGTCTGTACATCCGCCGTGTGATGGACGGCTCTGCGGAGATGCTCGACAGGCTGAACGCGGAACTGGCCCGCGAGGATAATCAGATTGTGGAAACCGAACAGTCGGCGGACAATCTGGCCGAGGTGCTGGACGACCTGACGGCAGAACTCAAGGCTACCAAACGGCAGCGTATCCGCGACATTATGAAGCACCCGGAGAACGAGGAAACGCTGGGTGAGCTTTATGACGAAATGGAAGCTGAGCTGCAAAGCAAGATCAACGGTCTGAATCACCAGATCGAACTGCTGTCCAACAAGCGCAACACGATCATCGAGGTCAACCGCACGGCCAAGACCGCGCTTGAAGTATTCGATGATCTGCTGCACAAGCCCAAGATGGAGCGCAATGATCTGGAACTCATGATAGACAAGATCACGGTTTACGAGCATCATCTGGAAGTACATCTGCAAAGTGACATTGACGCGCTGCTGCAGAGCACGAGAGAGGAGAACGTCGTAAATTTTAATTCAGGCATCGAAAACAGCGAAAAATGCCGTATTGTCCAGCGTTCGCGCAACCAGAAGGACAAGGTTTTCGATGTCAATGTTATCAGCGGCGGTGACCCCTTGAAATCTACACCGACCGCGACGGCGAAGTGATTTTCAAGAAATACTCCCCGATGGGAGAGATGGGCGCGGTATCCGCCGAACTGGCGGAGGCTTTGGCGCGTACAGCGGGCATGAGCTGTGCTATCTCTGCGACAGGGATGCGGTGATTGCGGCAGCAGGCGGTGTGAAAAAGGATATTCTGGAGCGGAGTATCTCATCCGAGCTGGAGCAGCTGATGGAACGCCGCGAATGTTACGAACGCGGTGTGGACGAGCAGCCGGAGGTGCTTATCTCCTCGCAGGACGGCTGCGCGGTGGTTGCGGAGGCGCCGATCATTACAGACGGCGATGTCAGCGGCTGTGTCGCGTTTGTCAGCGAAAAAAAGAGGACGAAAAAGGCGGATGAGGTGCTGCTCAAGCTGTGTCAGTCGGCGGCGCAGTTTTTATCCAAACGCATTGCAGTGTGAAAGGAGCGTTCTCTATATGCACAGGCACGATCACAAAGAGCGTGAGCCAAAGGCATTCCTGCAGTACGACGATGCGGCGCATATTGACTCGGCAGCAGTAGCCGAGCTGCCGCCGTGGGGAGCAGACACGCGAGCCGAAAGGCGATCCCAAAGCAACGGCCTACACGGAGAAATACTGCGAGGAGCAGCACAAATAACAAAACGGCGGAACGATACAAATCGTTCCGCCGTTTGGCGTTAAAACATGTTAAATCATATATTCGATGGTATTCTCTGCCGTCAGGCGCGTCTGGTCATTAAACAGGAGAATGGCTTCGCGGGTGTCAATCTCGCCAAGCGCGTAAACCTCGTGGGTCTCACGCTCGAAGCAGGGGCGCGGCACGAGCCGATTGTATTCACACGGGTGGTCGTACACCATCTGCACGCCGTCCGTATCGAGCGGCTGATCAAGATAATACGGGTCGAACACGCGTACCATGTCGTTCTCATCAATGCCGGTGAGCGTCACATAGTGCTCTCCGTCGAAGTGCAGGCGCACCACGGCAGCGCCGCCGCAGCGGAGTGCATCGCGCAGACGGCTGTTCTGCCCGAAATTCACCGCCGGACCGGATAGATACTGCGTGGAGATGTGAAGGCGGCCGATCTTGCCGAAGCTGTTCAGCCAGTTGCTGAGAACATCATCGCTGCACAGGAGGTGCCGCTTTTGCCGCTTACGCCGTCCGAGCCGTAGCAGTCCAGACAGTACAGCATGATGTTGCGGACAGCCTCCGGCGGATATCCTCACGCTCAAACAGGAATGCGAGCGTTGAGCATGGAGGTTGGACCGCAGTCATATTCGGAAAGCTGGTAGCGCAGCGGATTTTTCATAGGGGAACCTTCTTTCGTGTGGCGTATTCCTACCGGATTACTATATAATAGTAAGGTCAATGCCGATCAATGTCAATACAAATTTGCGGAAAGCGCATATTCATGGTATGATAAGTATGCTTCCCGCCAAAGATAGGGCTAAACTGATTCATGCGAGTAAAATATATGCTAAGAACGGCATTTGTGCGCTCAATGTGGTCGATCTGACCGTGCAGGACGGTGACTACATTTTCGGTGACCGGCGCATCCGGCTCGGGCAAAAGCACACTCATGCACATTCTGGGTCTGCTGGACAGCCTGACCGACGGCGAATATCTGCTCGACGGAGCAGCAGTTGCGCATTTGTCGGCAAAACAGCGGGCGCGTCTGCGCAGTGAGAAGATCGGCTTTGTGTTTCAGCAGTTCCGGCTGCTGACTGGCATGACAGCGCTGGAAAATGTCGCGCTGCCGCTGGCGCTGCAGGGCGTTCCGCGGCATGAGCGGAGCGAACGCGCACTGGCGGTTCTGGAGCGGGTTGGCCTGTCCGATCGGGCGACCACCGGCCGCACCAGCTTTCCGGCGGACAACAGCAGCGGGTGGCAATCGCACGGGCGGTCGTGACAGAACCGTGCGTGATTCTGGCGGATGAGCCGACCGCAGGACTGGATCCTGCCGCAGCAGACAGCGTGCTGGGCTGTTTGACCGATGCATCGGTCGGGCGCATACGCTGGTGCTCATCACACACGATGAGCAGGCAGCGCAGTGCGCCGCAAGGCGGATGCATCTTGAAAACGGATGCCTTTTCCGGGTGAGATCATCCGGCACCGGATAACCGGGGCACTTGAACCGCACAGGCGGTTCACCCTGTCTGGGCGGCATCTTCTTTCTGCACCGGGCGACCGGGGGTACACGAGTTGCGTCAGCAATACGCCCCTGACGGGCGGCAGGTTTTTCACTGAGATTCGGAGGAGTTGCGCTCTGCGGGCGCGGAGATTGCCGCGCCTGCGGCTGGGGCAAAAAGAAAGAAGGGCCACCCGCGGTTTGCCCGTAGGCTGCTAAACATTGTTCCCGCGCCGTGCGCGGATTAAATGAGTGCCCTTCCTCTTTGAACTTCTGCCGTTCCCTTATAGTCTCAGCTCTGCAAATTCCGCCGTGCTATCCCAAAGGAAACAGGAGTTAAGAGGGTAAAAACCGTAGGTGTCTACCCTCTTGCCCCACCGCCGTGGGTATGGCGAATTTCCTGCCGTCCGCAGACGGCAAACTCTTCGCCCGGAAAGACCGTACCGCTTGCGCGGATCGTGTACCCCGCAAAGCCGGTGTGTGAAAATAACGCAATTAAACCTAACAGGTTTTCCTATATAGAAGGAGGAAACAAAAAATGGACCGTCGGGACAAAACAAACTACTACCTCGACATGGCGCAGGTTGCACTCGAGCGCGGCACCTGTCTGCGCCGCAACTTTGGCGCGGTCATCGTCAAGAACGACGTCATCGTATCCACCGGCTACAACGGTGCGCCGAGAGGTCGTGCCAACTGTATCGACATCGGCACCTGCATTCGTCAGAAGATGGGCATTCCGCGCGGCGAAAGATACGAATTCTGCCGCTCGGTGCATGCGGAGATGAATGCCATTATTGCCGCTCCGCGTGACCAGATGATCGGCGCAACGCTGTACCTGGTCGGCCGCGATATGTCCACCGGAAAGATCATGTCGGACGCAAACTCCTGCACGATGTGCAAGCGCCTCATCATCAACGCGGGCATTGAAGGTGGTTATCCGCCGTGATGTGGATACATACGACACTGTGAACGTGCACGACTGGGTGGAGAATGACGACACGCTCGGCAGCAGCATGGCATACTAAACAGACATCGGAGAGAAAAAACTATGTCAGTATTCGATATTTTTAAGAAGTTGGATGAAGAAAAAAAGCCGCAAAGGCATCCCAGCCGATCGAGTGGATCGTGGTCGGACTGGGCAATCCGGGCGCGAAGTACGACAACACCCGTCACAATGCGGGTTTCCGTGCGCTTGAGGGTTACTGCGCCCGCAGCGGACAGAAGATCGACCGCATGAAGTTCAAGGCACTGGCAGGCGAGGGGATGCTCGGCGGCAAGCGCGTGCTGTTTCTCAAGCCGCAGACCTATATGAATCTGTCCGGCGAGGCAGTTCGTGACGCGGCTTCGTTCTACAAAATCCCGCCGGAGCACGTTATCGTGCTGTCGGACGATGTATCGCTCGATGTTGGCACGCTGCGCGTGCGCGCAAAAGGCTCGGCAGGCGGACAGAACGGCCTGAAAAACATTATCTATCATCTGAACAGCGAGGACTTCCGCGCGTGAAGATCGGCGTCGGCAAAAGCCGCGTCCGGATTACGACCTTGCAGCGTGGGTGCTCGGCAAGTTCCCGGCGGAGGATCAGAAGGCTATCGACAAGGCGTGCGAGGACGCAGTGAACGCGGCTGCCTGCATCATCGCGGAGGACTGTGCCGCTGCCGCGCAGAAATTCAACGGAAAACGCATCTAAGGAGTTGGTTTTGATGAAAACCGCAGTAGCATATTACTCGCTCGGCGGCACAACGCGGTCGTACGCCCGCGCGGAAGCCAAGGCGCGGAACGCCGATTTAATCGAGCTTACGCCGAAAACGCCGTACAACCGATTCACTGCGTTTGTGCGCGGCTGTTTGGAGGCTGTCAAGCAGAAGGCGGTCGCGCTGGACGGCATGCCGCTGTTTGTCGGCTATGACAGAGTGGTGCTGATGGCGCCGGTCTGGGCGGGCTATCCCGCGCCGCCGTTCAACAGCGCGGTCGAGCTGCTGCCGCCCGGTACGGAGGTCGAAGTAATACTGGTTTCCGGCAGCGGAAACAGTGAAAAAGAGCAGGGCGAAGGTGCGTCTGCAGATCAAAAAACGCGGCTGTACGCTCACGGCGCAGCGTGACATCCGGGCCAGCCGATGAGCGGAAAGGATATGCGATGAAAGGATATACCTATGTGCTCCGCTGTGCAGATGATACGCTGTACTGCGGCTGGACGAACGATCTGACGGCTCGACTGGCGGCGCACAACAGCGGAAAAAGGTGCGAAATACACGCGCGGACGCGGCCCGGTGACGCTGGTGTACAGCGAAATGTTCGACACGCAGAGCGAGGCCATGCAGCGCGAAGCGGCAATTAAAAAAGCTCACGCGGCCGCAGAAGCAGGCGCTGATTGACAGTCAGAACGGCGGAGAACTGCTCACTGTTTACGATGCAGACGGACGCGCCTGCGGAGAACGCCCGCGGGCGTTCGTGCATGCGCAGGGGCTGTCCCACCATGTGTGCCACCTGTGGGTGGTCGGCGAGCGGAATGGCGTGTGCGGTCTGTGGCTGCAGCAGCGGCAGTTTGACCGGCCTTTATTTCCGGGCGGCTTTGATCTGACCTCGACCGGACATATTGACCCGGGTGAAACGCCACTGACAGGCGTGCTGCGCGAAGCGCGGGAGGAGAGCGGACTGCAGCTGACAGCAGCCGACTTGATCGACGGCGGCAGTTATCGTCAGCGCTACTCGCGCGGCGAAGTCGGCTTTGATGATGAGCTGGCGTATACATTTCTGGCGCGTATCGACGGCATTCCGCCGTTCCGGCCCGGCCCGGAGGTCGCGGAGATGCTGTTCGTGCCGCTGGCGGACTTTGCCGCCGCACAGGAGCAGGGCGCATCACTCACCGGTCTGACACCGGACGGACGCACGATGGAGATGCCGAACGAATCCCTTTGCTGTCTGCACACTGAGGGAGTGGCAGGGCGCGAAACCGCGTATCGAAGCACTTTTTGACTGAAAAAGAACAGCCGCCTTCCACTTGACAAGGGGAGGCGGCTGCCCCTATAATATCGACATTCATCAATATAGAACCCGAAATCCGCTGTAAAGCAGCGGATTTTTGCATTACTTAACATTTTTCAAAACAAAAAGCTGTCCGAAAGGACAGCTTCTGCTTTACTTGCTGAGTGCGCCGATGATGATATTGACGATCAGACTGATCGCGGCTGCGATCGCGTAGATCGTGCTTTGCTGACGGCACGCCTTTGCCTTGGGATCATCCTGCTTGTCCTCCTGCTCACTGCGTCCGCAGATCATGCCGTAGCGGATCTGCTGCAGGACTGTCAGCGCGGCGAACGCGGCAAACAGCAGCAGGAGCAGTCGCTGAACCGTCTGCATCTTAGTGGATGAGGTTCAGGACGATTGCAATGATGACGAAAACAACGCCGACAATCGAGGTCAGACGAGCAAAGATACGGTCGGATGCGCTTGCCTTGCCGGAGCCGTAGAAGGTGTCTGCGGAGCCGGATACAGCGCCCAGACCCTGCTGTGCACCATGCTGGAGCAGAACAACAACGATCAGGAACAGGCTTGCAACGATCATGATGACCGAGAGAGCGATTTGTGCGGTAGTCATAGGTAATTTCCTCCACTGCTTTTCATTTTCTTATCGCGCATAACGAGACTATGCGCGCAATATGCGTACATGATACTATATCATATTAAATGTACTTTTTCAAGAGGTTTTCCGTATTTTTTTATCCGGGAATTTGTCTCAGACAAGCGGCTGGAGAATGTTTTTCAGCGAATCGCCCATGCGGTTGGTGTGCACCTTGTGCGTATCAAGATCCACGACCGCCAGACGGATGGACGACCAGCCGTGCTTGCCGCTCTGGTATTTGCGCTCGTCGGACAGCTTTTTCAGCTTTTGAGCACGGATTTGTCAGTCTCGCCGGCGGCAAGAATGACCGAAAGCAGCGAAAAAATCGTGGTTTTCGTCCGGCTTTACCAGCTCGGCGCTGACCTGCTGCGCGTACTTCCACCAGTCGTCAAGCGCCTGCTCATCGAGCGAGGGCACGGCGAACAGCAGACGGTATTCGTGTGCGTGGCTCGTGCCGCCGGTCGGCATCAGACCGAGGATTTTGCGGGGCGTGCGGGAGTTGAAAACGCTCAGCAGCGCCGCCATTCGGCCGGAAACCTGCACGTTCTGCTGGGAACGGAAATGCGGATCCTGCCCGTTCAGCAGCTTGTCGCGCAAGGAAACAAATTCAGTAGAAAAGTCCATAAACAGCCTCGCTTTTTACAGATCGGCGGGATAATCGCCGTTTTCCGTCATAGTTGCAACGGCAGCGCAGATAGTCGGCTTGTCCTCACGGTAGGTGACGCCGTACCAGCGGGAATCCGTGGTGAGTACCTTTGCGGTCGCCTTTCCGTCCTTTGATGAGCGCGTCCACCGCGAACGGCAGATAATACTCCGCCTTCATCGGATTGTCCGGCAGCTTGCCTGCGAAAAACTCACGAAGGCCGTCATCAAGCGAGGGCAGGAAGGAAGGGGTGAATCCCCAGAGATTGAGCGACACCGGCGTGCCGGGCGCAATCTCACCGGCGGGTGCATCGCCGTCCGCATCGTAGCGGATGACGCCGTCCGCATCGCGGTGAATGGCGGTGCGCTCGATGATGTGTGCGAGCAGACCGTTTTCGTCTGCGGTGCATACGCCGCGGAGACCGTGCCGTTTTCAGTGAGCGTGTTCTCGACCTGATAGCCGACCATGCAGTAGCGGAATTTGTCGTCATCCTGCGCGGAAGCGAGATAATCATACATTTTGCGGAATGCATCTGCGCCGTAGAAGTCATCCGCGTTGATAACGGCGATCGGGCAGCCAGCAGTCAGCTCTTTTGCACACCACACGGCATGCGCGGTGCCGAGCGGCTTCTCACGGCCTTCCGGTGCGGTCAGGCCGTCCGGCAGATTGTCGAGCGTTTGATAAGCATAGTCCACCTGCATGAAGCGGCGCGCCTTTTGCCGATGGCGTCCTCGAACGCCTCGTGCAGCTCGGGACGGATGATGAATACCACGCGGTCAAAGCCTGCACGGTGTGCATCGTAGATGGAATAATCGAGCAGAATCTGTCCGTTCGGACCGATCGGGTCGATCTGCTTGAGTCCGCCGTAGCGCGAGCCCATACCTGCTGCCATGATCACCAAAACCGGATTTGCCATAGTCTATATCCTCCTAAAGAACCTTATCTATTTATACAAATAAAGCATTTCATTCATGTTTTTCATACTCTCAAACGGGAATACTTCTTTATTATACAAGAGCGTATCATAAAACACAAGATGTTTGCGGTGCGGGTCTGCTTTTTTGTCGAAAAGCATGAAAAATCCAAATGGGGTTCGGGTGATGATTGCAAAGTGTCGGGAAAACTGCTAAAATAAAAAACGTATACGTATAGAGAATTTTATTATTAAAACCATATTGTTATAGAGAGGAATATGTTTCGATGCGCAAAACGAAGATTATCTGCACGCTTGGTCCCGCAACTGATGCTGTACTGCCCGAGATGATCAAGGCAGGCATGAATGTTGCCCGTATGAACTTCAGCCACGGCTCTCATGAGGAGCACAAGGCTCGCATGGACGCCGTTAAGGCAGCCCGCAAGGAGCTTGGCATGCCGGTCGGCATTATGCTGATACCAAGGGTCCGGAGATCCGTACCAAGACCTATAAGGACGGCAAGATCGAGATTGTTGAGGGTCAGGGAGTTTACGCTGACCACCCGCGATATCGAGGGTGACAACACCATCGTTTCCATCACCTACGAGCCTGCCGAACGACGTTCAGCCGGGCACCCGCATCCTGATCGACGACGGTCTGGTTGCATTCGAGGTCGAGGAGATCAAGAACGGCACCGACATTGTGTGCAAGGCGCTCAACGGCGGCCCGCTCTCCAACCGCAAGTCCATCAACGTACCGGGCATCAAGCTGAACATGAAGTTCGTTTCCGATAAGGACCGTGAGGATATTGAGTTCGGTCTGTCTCAGGACATCGACTTTATCGCTGCTTCCTTCACCGTTCCGCACAGGACGTCCGCGACATCAAGGAGATCCTCAAGGCACACGGCAAGGAAGATGTTGAGATCATCTGCAAGATCGAGAACATGGAAGGCGTAAACAACGTACAGGAGATTCTCGACGAGGCAAACGGCATCATGGTAGCCCGCGGCGACCTTGGCGTTGAGGTTCCGTTTGAGGAGCTGCCGGAGATCCAGAAGTCCATCATCAAGACCTGTATTTCCGCGGCAAGCGCGTTGTCACCGCTACCCAGATGCTCGAGTCCATGGCTAAGAACCCGCGCCCGACCCGTGCAGAGGTTTCCGACGTTGCAAACGCTGTTTACGACGGCACCTCCGCTATCATGCTGTCCGGTGAGACCTCTGTCGGCAAGTATCCGGTAGAGACCGTTCGCACCATGAGCCGCATCGCAGAGAACGCAGAGAAGACCATCCACTACGACCGCCGCCGTGTAACCCGTCTTGAGTTCCAGAACATGAATGTAGACGGCGACATGAAGACGCTGGCAATCTCGCACGCAACCTGCTCTACCTCCGCTGATCTGGGCGTTAAGGGCATTGTAGCGTTCACCGAGTCCGGTTCTACCGCTCGCGCTGTATCCACCACCGTCCGGGCGCGCCGATCATCGCCGCTACCCCGAGCGAAAAGACCTTTAACCGCCTGACCATGTCCTGGGGCGTAAAGCCGATTCTGGTTGAAAAGCGCCCGCAGTCCGGCACTGAGCTGTACCATCTGTCCGAGAAGGCAGCGGTAACTGCGCTCGATCTGCGCGTTGGCGACGTTATCACCATCACCGCAGGTATGCCGGTAGGCGAGGTTTACTATACCAATACCCTGCGTGTACACGAACTGACCGAGAAGTCTTTCGAGGACTAACACTATGTCTTTCAAACGCTTGCAGCGTGCATTGTTCCGCACGATGGCCGCTGTTGTGGCGCTGGCAATCCTGTTCTGCATCGGACTGTACGGCTACCGCACGATGTTCGGCTATACCTATGACTCCTCGCTGTCCGATGAAGATCTGGCGGCGAGCGTCACAGCGGACGAAAATATTACGAATATTGCATTGTTCGGTCTGGATACCCGCGAGGGCGACAAGCAGAGCCATTCGGACTGCATGATGATCGTCACCGTGGACAATACGCGCGGCAAGATCAAGCTCATCAGCCTGATGCGCGATTCTCTGGTAGATATCGACGGCTACGGTGAGGACAAGCTGAATGCGGCGTATTTCCGCGGCGGTCCCAGTCTGGCTATCCGCACCATCAACGAGAATTTCGGCACGGATATCAAGGATTACGTTGCCGTAGACTTCGAGCAGCTGGTGCAGATCGTAGACGCGATCGGCGGCGTGGACATCGACGTGCAGAACGATAACGAGCTGAAGGAGCTCAACCGTGTCATCAAGGACTACGGCGCAGAGCGGGGCAAGGAGTTCTCCGGCGTGGAGAAGACCGGCCTGCAGACGCTGGACGGCGTGCAGGCGCTGTGCTACGGCCGTATCCGCAAAGGGCGACACCGGCGATGACTGGGCGCGCGTGGAGCGTCAGAGCGTTGTGCTGAACGCCATCTTCACCAAGCTGCAGAGCGCAAGCGCCACCGAGCTGATCGGCAGCATGCGCAAGCTGGTTCCGTATGTTACGACCTCGCTTTCGCCGACTGATATGGCGTCGCTGATCGTCGGCGCGGTCAAGAACGGCATTCCGACACTTGAGCACACCCGTATTCCGGTGGATGGCGAGTGGAGCTATTCCGGTAATTCCAGCGAGTTTATCACCTACGATCTGGACGTGGCAGCCGACCATATCCACGCATACATCTATGATGACGCGGATATCGGCAGCGGCACGACCGATGATGATACCGGCACGGACAGCAAGTCCGATACGGATACCGGAACGGATACGACCGATTCGTCCAAGAGCACGGATACCAAGTCGAATACCACTGCGGTGGACCCGGAATCCCTTTGTGGAGGAAGGCGGCTGGTACGATTCCGACACCGGTGACTATTATGATTGCGATGGTGACCGATACAGTCTGGACGAAAACGGGAATAAGGTGTATTATTAAACTTGTGATCGTTAGAGAACGAAGCAGGGGACATGACGACGATCATGTCCCCTGTTCTTATATGGGAATAAGTGCTATAAGAAATAGAGAGAAAGAGTACAAACAGAAAGCAGGTAAAAACCGATGTATGTAAACGAATTCTCCCGAACGGTGTGCGTCTGATTACCGAACGGATCGACAACATGCGCACGGTGTCGGTCGGCATCTGGGTCGGCAACGGCAGCCGATACGAACCCGCAGAGCTCGGCGGCGTATCGCATTTCATCGAGCACATGATCTTCAAGGGCACGGAAAAACGCTCTGCCCGCCATATTGCAATCGCAATCGATGCATTGGGCGGGCAGGCGAATGCATTCACAGATAAGGAATGCACATGCTACTATATGAAGGTTCTGGACAGCCGGCTGAAAAACGCGGTGGCTCTGCTGGCGGATATGTTCCTGCATTCCCGCTTTGCACAGGAGGATCTGGAGCTGGAGCGCGGTGTCGTTCTCGAGGAGATCGACATGTACGAGGACTCTCCGGAGGATGTCGCCATCGACAAGCTGTTCGAGAGCTGCTACAGCGGCTCGGCACTCGGCCGCCCGATCCTCGGTACGGCGGAAACGCTCGAGCCGATGACCTCGGAAACACTGCACAAGTATATGCGCGAATATTACCGTCCGCAGGATACAGTTGTTGCGGTTTCCGGCCATTTTACCGATGAGGATCTCGACTTTATCGAGGAGCTGTTCTCCGAGATGCAGGGCGAGGGCAAAACGTTATCACACCGGCAGCCTACCAGCCGAGCCTGTTCCTGAAGGACAAGGAGATCGAGCAGAACCATCTGTGCCTGTCCTTCCCGGGCGTATCGCTTGTCAGCGCGGACCGCTTTGCAATGAACCTGCTCAGTTCCATTCTCGGCGGCGGCATGTCGTCCCGCCTGTTCCAGAGCGTGCGCGAGCAGAACGGTCTGTGCTACTCGGTGTACACGTTTACCACACCGCATCTGGATACCGGTCTGCTGTCCATCTACACCGGTCTGGGACAGGAAACCGAGCGCAAGGCGCTCGATCTTATCCTGCGTGAACTCGATGAATTCTGCCAGAACGGCCCGGCGCCGGACGAACTGTCTCGCTGCCGCGAGCAGGCCAAGACCACGCTGCTGATGGGGCTGGAGAATACAGGCAAACCGCATGATGACCATCGGCCGCAGTGAGCTGCTGCGCGGCGAGGTATCCAAGATCGAGGAAGTGCTCGATTCCACGACCGCGTGACCGCAGATGATATCCTGAACCTTGCCCGCCGTGTGTTCGACCGCTCGAAGGCTTCTCTGGCCGTTGTCGGACAGCCGGACAGCGAGGATACATACCGCGAACTGCTTGTTGAATCAGCTCTGCACTTGCTTGCAGAGGTAGGTGATCACATCCCGACGGGTGACAATACCGCAGAAGATACCGCGTCCGTCCACTACAGGTACAAAATTCTGCGCTGTGACCAGATCGACCATATCCTCCATGCGTGCATCAATCGCTTACCGAGCGGTGGTGTACCGCAGCTCAACCTGACCGACGGTCAGCTGTTCGAGGGTTGCTTTCGGGTAATGCAGCACCAGCCGCAGAAAATCACCTTCGGTGATCGTTCCGGCGTATTTGCCCTTGGCATCTACCACAGGAATCGCTGTGAAGCCGCTGTGGAGCATGTCGTCAATGGCCTTCTGCACCGGGCAACCAACATCACCTCTGATATTCCGGCACCTCCGACCTCGCTCCGCTCGACGGTCAGGCCGCAGTGATCCAGGAGCTGTTCCCGGATGCCAAGAACGTAGGTCTGCTGTACTGCTCCGCTGAGCCGAACTCCAAGTACCAGATCGACACCATCAAGCCGCTGCTTGAGAAGCTGGGTTACACCTGCACCGAGTATGCGTTCACCGACTCCAACGACGTTGCTTCCGTAACGCAGAAGGCTGCTGCGGCAAGCGATGTTATGTATATCCCGACCGATAACACCGCTGCTTCCTGCACCGAGGCAATTGCAAACGTTGTTATCCCGGCAAAGGTTCCGGTTATCGCAGGCGAGCAGGGCATCTGCAACGGCTGCGGCGTAGCTACCCTGTCGATCGACTACTACGAACTGGGTCAGGCTACCGGCGAGATGGCTTACGAGATCCTCGCCAACGGCGCAAACCCGGGTGATATGGAAGTACAGCCTGCACCGAACTTCACGAAGATGTACAACAAGACGAACTGCGAGAAGCTGGGCATCACCGTTCCGGATGATTACACGGCAATCGAAGGCTAAAGCTGAAACCCAAAGCACCGTACTTTATGTACGGTGCTTCGGTTTGTCAATAAAGTCCGTTTTAGCGCTGCTGCCGCTGCCGCGCGGCAGCGCGTATGAAATAGCATTTGCGGCGCAAATGCATGAAAACCGGGGGCGTGTACCTCGGTTTTCATACTTTCAGAGGGAGAAAGTTTCCGCATGGGAACTTTCGGACGTCCGTGTTTTGCAAAGTCAAAACACAGATTGTCGGAAAAACGAAGTTTTTCGACAGTCTCAGCACCGTACTTTATGTACGGTGCTTTTTCATCTGCAGGAGAAATTTTGCGCACGGACGTGCGGTTTTACAGCGAAAATATACGTCAAATTGCCGAAAAATGAGGGAAAGAGCAAATAAAACTTACAATTTGCAGGGAAATGTGCTATAATTATATCAGAAAAAGTGGATGACGGAAACAGAATGAAACGCGATGTGTGAGGAGGCATCTTGATGTATCAGGCAGGAGAGTTCATTGTGTACGGAACCAACAGTGTGTGCCGGTAGAGTCAATCGGCAAGCCGCCGTTCGAGACCGAGGAGGATAAGCTGTACTATACGCTGGTACCGGTAACGGGCACGGAGACCATCTATATTCCGACGGATTCGCCGGTGTTTACCCGTCCGGTGATCTCCCGCGAAAAAGCAGAGGAACTCATCAACTCTATTCCTGACATCGAAGAGGACCACTTTGTTTGTCACAGCGTCCGCATGGCGAATGAGCATTATCAGGCGGCGCTGCAGAGCCACGACTGCGAGGAGCTTGTGCAGCTGATTAAGACGGTTTATGCCAAGTCGCGCCGGCACGGACGCCGTGTCAGTCAGGTCGATCAGCGCTACCGCAAGCGTGCCGAGGAACTGCTTAACAGCGAGCTTTCGGTTGCACTCGGTATTCCGCTCAAAGGAAGTTCCGGCGTATATCAATCAGAGGATTGGCAAGCTGGAAAAAAAACGGCAAAAAAACTGCAGAATAAATGGAAAAAGAGAGGCTTTGTAGCCTCTCTTTTTCAGTCTGTCAGGAAAACGAAGTTTTCGACAGTCCATTTGTTTAGGAACCGAGAACCATTTTCGGATCTTCTCGAGGAAACCCGAATGCGGCGCAGGCTGTGCGGCCTGCTTGCGGGCGTTCTCAATGGCCTGCTGCATAAGCAGATCCTGTGCGCAGATGGGGTCCTGCACGGCAGGCTTTTTTTGCAGTAGGTGCCATCCGGCTGCAGAACACGCGCCTTGACAGTATCATGCTGCATGGCATAGAGAATATCATGCAGGCGGGTACGGACGGCAGGATCGTCGATCGGACAGGCAATTTCAACGCGGCGTTCGGTGTTGCGCGTCATCAGATCGGCGGAGGAGATATACATTTTTTCCTCGTCACCGCGGCCGAACACATAAATGCGGGAATGCTCAAGAAAACGTCCGACAATGCTCGTCACTGTGATGTTCTCGGTGTGGCCCGGCACACCGGGCAGCAGGCAGCAGATGCCGCGCACGATCATCTCGACTGTGACGCCTGCGCAGGATGCCTCCCGCAGCTTGGCGATTACATCGATATCGGTCAGCGAATTGAACTTGAGCAGGATGTAGCCGTCCTTGCCTTTGGCAATCTGCTCGTCCATCAGCGCCAGAATGTTGTTTTTCAGGCTGGTCGGCGCGACGAACAGGCGGATGTAGCGTCCGGACAGGTTGCCGAGCGCCATGTTGTTGAAGAATGCGCCTGCGTCCTGACCGATGCGTTCATCCGCCGTGATGAGCGACACGTCCGTGTACTGCTTGGCGGTTTTCTCGTTGTAGTTGCCGGTGCCGACCTGCGTAATATGGCGGACGGTTCCGCGTTCTCTGCGGGTGATCAGGCAGATTTTGAGTGTACCTTGTAATCCTCAAAGCCGTAAATGATCTTGCAGCCGGCTTCTTCCATGCGTTCGGACCAGTCGATGTTGTTCTGCTCGTCAAAGCGCGCGCGCAGCTCGATGAGTGCGGTAACATCCTTGCCGTTTTCGGCGGCAGCACACAGGTATTCGACCAGCTTTGCCTTGCTTGCCAGCCGGTAAATCGTGATGCGGATCGCCAGTACAGCCGGGTCGTTTGCCGCCTCACGAATCATCTGCAGGAACGGCTCCATGCTCTCATACGGATAGGGACAGCAGAATATCCCGCTGCAGAGCGGCCTTGAGCAGACTCTGATCGGCAGACAGCATGGCCGGCTGCTGCGGCGTGAAAGGCGCGTCGCTGAGAAACGCACGCTTTTTTCCGGCAGGTGTTCGCCGAGCGAGAACGCATAACCGAGCTTGAGCGGTGCTGTGCGCGACAGGAAAATCTGTGCATCGCTGACCTCAAAGCGGCTGCGGAAGTGCTCTTTGAAATGGTCGCTGATGGGACGGTTGATCTCCACGCGCACGACAGCCATGCGGCGGCGCTGCCGCAGCAGCTTTTCCATCTTTTGCGAAAATCTCCGCCTTCTACGCCGAAGGTCTCATCGTCCACCTGAATATCCGCATTGCGGGTAACGCAGAGCACGGTCTTTTCAAGTACATCGTACATTTCGAACACATGGTCAGCGTAGGCGAGCAGAATATCCTCGGTGAGAATATAGCGCGACGGTGTCTCCGGCAGGAACACAACCGGCGGCAGCGATGCGGGCACGGGCAGCAGACCGAGCCGTTCGGTCTTTTTGTGGCTGAGCAGCGCGGCAATATGCAGCACCTTGCCCTCAAGGTGCGGGAACGGATGGTGCGAGTCCACAATCTGCGGCGAGAGAACCGGCGCAATGATATCCTTGAAATACCGCTTGATGTATTTCTGTTCGTCCGGCGCAAGCGAATCCATTGTCAGTCGGCGCAGACCGATCGCACTCAGTTTGCTGTCCACATCGGAGAACGCCGCGTCACGACGTGCATAGAGCGGCTCAACCGCCTTGTAGATCAGATGCAGCTGCTCTTTGGCGGTCAGACCGGATTTGCTGTCGGTATGCTCCCTTGTCCACGGCGGCCATGTCGCACAGGCTGCCGACGCGGATCATGAAGAACTCATCCAGATTACTGGTAAAGATTGCAAGGAATTTGAAGCGCTCGAGCAGAGGCACGTTCTCATCCTCCGCCTCGGCGAGCACGCGGGCGTTGAACTGCAGCCACGAAAGCTCACGGTTCTGGGTGTAGCCTTGCTCCCAAATCTTCTGTGTCATATCATATCCCCCTTCGTGCTGGCATACGCCGTCATTTTATAGTTACTATTATACTGCGCTTTTGTAAAAAGGAACAATGTGTTTCATGTAAAATGTATAAAAAGTTTCTTTCGTCCGCAGGTCTTGCGGGAAATGAAAAGCTCTGTTATACTGGATATAAAATAAGAAGAAAGAGGGAGAAAATCAGATATGATCAACATCTGGCATGACATTGATCCGAGTCGCGTAACGCCGGAGAGCTTTACGGCTGTGATCGAGATTCCGGCCGGCAGCAAGAAAAAGTATGAGTTGGATAAGGAGACCGGTCTGCTGCGGCTCGACCGCATCCTGTATACCTCCACGCATTATCCGGCAAATTACGGCTTTATTCCGCGCACTTATGCGGGTGACGGCGATCCGCTGGATGTGCTCGTGCTGTGCAGTGAAACGCTTGACCCGCTGGTTGAGGTGGAATGCTATCCGATCGGCGTGATCCGCATGATTGACGACGACGAGATCGACGATAAGATCATTGCGATCCCGTATGAGGACCCGACCTGGAATTTTTATCATGATATCGACCAGCTGCCGCCGCATCACGGCAACGAGATCGCGCATTTCTTCGAGATTTACAAGAGTCTGGAGCACAAGTACACCGCAACGTCGGACGCGCTGACGCGTTCGGTGGCAGTCAAGGTGATCAAGGACTGTATCGAGCGATATGAGGTTCATTACTGCGGCAAGTGTCCGAGTAAGGAGTATGAGTCGGAGAAAAAGCGCCTCAAGGAAGAAAAGAAGGAAGCCAAGGAGAAGGAAAAGCTCATTAAGGATATCCGCAAAGGCTAAGTACATAGAGCCGAGGACAGCTTTCGCATCAACGAGCGGCGTGACACGGGTCTCTCGAGGAGCTTCTCTTGCTCTTTGGGCGAAACCGTGCGTTTGATGCGGCACCCGTTATATGAAAAACACAGCCATCCATTTGGATGGCTGTGTTTTTTGGAGCAGGGTACGGGAATCGAACCCGCCTCTGTGGCTTGGGAAGCGACCGTTCTACCGATGAACTAACCCTGCAGACAACAGTATTATTGTAAAGGTCTGACGGACTTTTGTCAAGTGTCTGGACGGGGAATCCGTAGTGTTTTCACCGCCCAAACCGAAAAAAAGACCGCTGTACAATCATACAGCGGTCTTTCTATTGTTTATCTTACTTGCGGGTCTGGGAGAAATCGCGGCAAGCCGTGCTGCCTCTCCAGGAGTAGCCGGGGTTCTGCATAAACATGGATTCAGCGATCATACCGAGCGTGCGGATGTAATTCTTCTTAGTCATGATAATGAGCCTCCTTTAATCCGTCTTCTGACGGTGCTGCTAACATTTTTTTCTGTTCTTTCTGATTACGATATTATTATAGCGCATTTCAGAAAAAACGCAATACGCAATTTCGTTATATTGCATTAAAACCATGAAAAGAATTTGTATAATATTCACGAGAGAAAAGGCGTATATCTCAAACATACGCCTTGTGCATTGTTACTTTTTACCGGTATACGGACGAAGGTCCAGCAGAGCACGCTCTACGCTCCAGTAGAAGCCCTGTTCACCGACCATATCATAAATACCGGAGCGGTGCATCATATTCATGGCACTGCTCGGCAGGCCGCACAGTACGATATCCACGCCGTTTTCGTGCAGCGAACGAAGAATATCCATCAGCGCCTGTGCCGCCGAAATATCAATATACGGCACGCCGCGCATGGACAGCAGCAGTGTATCACAGGTGCCGACACGCTCGGTCAGCTGCTCGATGGTGTCGATGTTGGCGAAGATCAGCGGACCGGTGATGTAAGCGACCATTGCGTTGCGGTAACGCTCGTTCAGCGCCTCGTCGTTGTTCTTGATGCGGGACATGTCAACACGCTCGTAGTTGATCTGCAGCTTGGACAGACGGGCAACCATCAGGATCAGACCGAGACCGACACCGACTACGATCGCAACCGTCAGGTCGAATACGATGGTGCAGATCATGGTGACGATAAACTTCGCCATGGCACCCTTTGAAGCGGTGGCTGAACATGTACTTGATGGCGTGCCATTCGTTCATGCGCCATGCCGTGACCATCAGCACGCCTGCCAGACCGGCCAGCGGCACATTCTGAATGACCGGCGCGAGCAGAAACATCATGATCAGCAGACCGACTGCATGGAAGATACCGGTCAGACGGGTCTGCGCACCCGAGCGGACTGCTACCGAGGTACGCGCCAGAGCAGCAGTCGCCGGAATGCCGCCGAACATCGGCAGCACCATATTGCCGACGCCCTGTGCGAACAGCTCCTGATCGTTGTTGAGCTTGACGCCGGTCGCGCGGCCGGCGGACGCACCGCACAGCAGGCTCTCGAGCATGTTCAGCACCGCGATGGAGCACGCCGGTGCCAGCAGAGCAGGAACTGTGTTCCAGTTAATCTGTGCCGGAGACAGCCGATCCGGCAGCATGAGCGTTTTCGGAATCTCGCCGACGGTTGCGATATCGAGCTTCAGAATCATCGTTGCCGCAGTTGCGATGATAATGCCGATGAGCGAGGCCGGTACGACCGCGTTCCATTTTTTCGGGAAGAACACCATCAGCAGAACGACAAAAAGCGCGATCAGCGTGGTAGCAATATCCGGATGAAAGCCGAGATCCTTATACGAGATGATCTTCGCAATCGCACTGGCCCCTTCCGAGTGCGTGCCGAAGAAGTTGTCGATCTGACCCATTGCGATGATGACCGCAATACCCGAGGTAAAACCGGTGATAACCGGCGCGGGTACAAAAGGCGGTCAGGTTGCCGAGGTGCAGCACCGCCGCAAGGATGAGCAGCGCACCGGCGAGAAAGGTTGCCACGAACATGCCCTGCATGCCGTAGGTCGCGATCAGCGAGCCGAGAATGGCTGCCATCGCACCGGTCGGACCGGAAATCTGATAATAGCCGCCGGTCAGCGCCGAGATGATAAGACCGGCAACAATCGCCGTAACCAGGCCGCAGGCCGCCGTCGCACCGGCCGATACGCCGAACGCCAGTGCCAGAGGCAGCGCCACTGCCGCAACGGTCAGACCGGCCATCAGGTCCTTGGCCAGCTTTTGCCCGTTGTAGCCCTTGAATTCCTGCTGAAGCTGCCGCAAAATGCAGTTCCCATGATGTTTTTATTCCCCTTTTCGTGATTCTCCCGTACACAGCAAAAAGCAGGGCGGCCAACGGAAAACGTCAGCACCCTGCTTTGTGGTGTACAGGCGTATAGCAACAGTATATCATATGGAAAACGATACAGCAAATAAAAATGGCAGAAAAACAGAAAATTGTGCAAATTGTTGAACATTCTGCGCGGTTATCACGCGAATTTAACCATGCGGAAATTTGACGGGAGGACAGGCGTTGCAAAATTCCGTCAAACAGCATATAATCTAAGGCATGAGCATGGAAGCATGAAAGGAAATGAAAAGCTATGCATGACGATCTGACTGCACAGGACATTGAAATGATGCAGAAGGAGCTGGACCACCGCAAGCTGGAGCTGATGCCCGAGCTGATCGAGGAGGTCAAGCGCACACGCGCGTTCGGCGACCTGAGTGAAAATTTTGAATACAAAGCCGCTAAGCAGGCGCAGAACCGCAACCGCAGCCGCATTCGCTATCTGGAGCGCATGATTAAATGCGCGCATGTGATTGAGGATAAGGCAGGCGCGGATGAGGTCGGTCTGTTCGATAAGGTGGAACTGCTGTTTGAGGACGACGATGACACGGATACCATTCAGGTGGTAACGACCGTGCGGTGTGATCCGCTGAACGGCAGAATCAGCTGCAAGGCACCGCTCGGTAAGGCGGTGCTCGGCAAAAAGGTCGGTGACCAGGTGGATGTCACCACCGAGGAGGGCGACAGCTATACCGTTGTGATCAAGTCCATCATCAAGGAGAAGGATGATGGGTCGGGACCTATTTTGTAATTGAAAATGGAGAATGGAAAATGAATGTGCGCACCGAAGGCGCGGATTAAATAATCGTGCTATGCACGATACCTTCATTCTCCATCCTCAATTCTCCATTTTCCATTATTCAACATGATAAATAAAAACTGCTGCATAGACTTCGGTGCAGCAGTTTTTTCATGTACTCACAGCCCAAACAACAGCAGGGCGGCGGTGAGCAGAAACTGTTCCCAGTCCACCGCGCCGTCATCGTCCATCAGCAGGAACCACACGATGGGCAGGGCGATCATAGTATCCATATCCAGCCGGACACCCTGCAGACGCGCATTCAGCGTGCGTCCGAGACCGGAAAAGGTGCTGCTCTGCGGCGGCTCGCTTGTTTCCGGTGCGGTCTGCTCTGCGGCGGCAAGATAGCGGTTATACATGGGTCAGCACCTCCTATAAGGCTCGCGGCGCGGTATCGTCTGCAGAGAGGTTCACCTGTCCGAGTGCCGCGCGCGCCATCCGCGCCATGCTGACCAGACGGAGGGCACGGTCGAACTGGCCGGAGACCTCCTCGGCAACGAACGGCTTGAGCGCACCGAGCAGTGCACGTTTTTCCGGTTTTACGGCATGCTGCCCGCTCTGCGCGATCGCGCCGATGACCGGAAGCGCCTTCTGCATCATCTCGGAAGCAGGGTCGTAGGTGCTCTGCGGCTCTGTCTGCGCGGACGGCTGACCGCCGAGCAGGTCGGACACGGTTTTCATCGCGTTCTGCAGTGCCTCCGGGTCGCTCAGCAGCGAGGAAAGCATATCGTTTTCCATGCAAAAAGCCTCCTTATTTGCCGAAAATGTGCCGCAGCTGAGCGGCAAGCCGCGCACCCTCGGGTGTCTGCATGAGTTTTGCGCTGCCTGTGCTGCGCTGCGCATGTCACCTCTTTTGAGCGGCTTTTGCGGCCTGTTCCAGCTCATCGGCATGCTGTGCAGACAGCTGTTCGACCGCACGTCTGCCGTCTGCGGTGCCGAGCGCACCGGAAAGCCGTTCGAGTGCTGCATCTCCACCGGCCTGTGCCGCAAGTCTGCGGAGCAGTTCGTTCTGATTCATTCGCGTCCCGTCCTCTCTCATAAGAAGTTGTTTCATGACAGTATATGCCGCCGGGAGGAGAAGTGTGCACAGGGGAATAAATTGTGGCTGATCGCAAGAAAATTACTTTACATCGCGGGATACTCGGTGTAAAAATACAGCTATATGTGCGGCGGCGCAGAGAGAGGGAACAACATGAAAGTGCTGATATTTGCAGATTCCCACGGCTATAACATGGCAATGGCCTTTGTAGTAGACAGGGAAGAACCGGATGCGGTCATTCACTTAGGCGATCACGCCGAGGATGCCCGGGAGATCGAGCGTGTGTTCCCGGCTATGCCGATCTGCCGTGTGCGGGGCAACAACGATTTTGATCCCGAAGTGCCGCTGAATGCGGTTGTGACACCGGGCGGCGTGCGGATTTATATCACGCACGGCCACCGTGAGCGTGTCGGCATGCTGTCGAGCGGCATTGTGTCCCAGCGGGCTTACGAGGAGCACTGCGCGCTTGCCTTTTTCGGCATACGCACCGCATGATGCTCGAGCGGGAGAACGGCGTGTGGGTATGCAATCCGGGCAGCATCAGTCTGCCGCGCGGCGGTCCGGCCAGCTATGCACGGCTGACCATCGAGAACGGACGGGCTACGCTGCTCGAGCTGGTCGATGAGGACGGCAGTCTGCTGCGAAAAGAGAGCCTGTAAGAGAAATAGAAAATTAGGAGAACATTATGCTTTTTTAGCAATCGACGTAGGCAACACCAACATGGTGTTCGGTTTATATGACGGAGACAAGCTGCGCGGCTCGTTCCGCATTTCCACCAATTCCGAGCGCACCTCGGATGAGCTGGGCATGCTGATCGCGCAGTATTATCACTTCCACGATATCGCCTGTGCGGATACGACTGCGGTCGTTATCGCGTCCGTAGTGCCGCCGGTGATGTACACGCTCATCAACGCCATCCGCAAGTATCTGTTCGTGCAGCCGGTCATTGCAGGCCGCGATGCGGATATCGGCATTGAAAACTGCTATGCCAACCCGCGCGAGGTCGGCGCGGACCGACTGGTCAACGCGGTTTCTGCGGTTCGCAAGTACGGCAAGCCGCTCATCATCGTGGATATCGGCACGGCGACCACTTTTGATGCCATCGACGAGAACGGCGCGTATCAGGGCGGCGCGATTTTCCCGGGTCTGAAGGTGGCGATGGAAGCGCTGTTCCTCAAGGCCTCAAGCTGCCGCGCGTGGACATCGAGCGCCCGAAGAACGCCATCGGCAAGACTACCGTGCAGTCCATGCAGTCCGGTGCGGTGCGCGGCTATGTCGGCGCGCTGACCGGCATTATCACGGATATCCAGAAGGAGCTGGGCGGCAAGGCGAGAGTTGTCGCTACCGGCGGCATGGGACGCATGATGGCGGAATACTGCGACCTCATCGACGATGTGGACCCGAACCTGACGCTCGAGGGTCTGCGTCTCATCTACGAGAACAACCGCGAGGCGTTTGAAAACCGCAAGCTGGATATGAATAACAGCGTTATCGAGGTGACTGAGGAAGGTGCATGGCAGGAGAACAAATAAGTTAAGCTGCTGTGGAACCGCTTTTTCAGCAAACACAAGTGACTTTCTGCCGAAAACAGTAATTCTGCTGAAAAAACGCACAAAAAAAGGCTTGAACTTTTTCAAATCACTGCGGTGAAAAGTGCTTTGCAAAACCGATAGAATGTTGTAAAATAGAAGTGGTTTCGTGTATGCGAACACCACTTCTATTTTTGTTTTTGGGCACGGTGTGGGTTACACCGTGGAGAAGGCTGTGGAAGCCGCAACCACCCATTCTGACGAGAATGGGGCGCGAAAGCGAAAGCCTTTCGCGTCGGGACATAAAGGAGCGAAGGAAACACACATGGGTATGACAATCGCGCAGAAGATTTTGAAAGCGCACTTGGTAGACGGCGAAATGGTACTGGGTCAGGAGATCGGTCTCAAGATCGACCAGACCCTGACGCAGGATGCCACCGGCACCATGGCCTATCTCCAGTTTGAGGCCATGGGCGTCGATCAGGTCAAAACCAAGCGTTCGGTCGCTTACATTGACCACAATACCCTCCAGTCCGGCTTCGAGAATGCCGACGACCACAAATATATCGGTTCTGTCGCTAAGAAGCACGGCATCTACTATTCGAAGGCAGGCAACGGCATCTGCCATCAGGTGCATCTCGAGCGCTTCGGCGCACCGGGCAAGACCCTGATCGGCTCGGACAGCCATACGCCGACCGGCGGCGGCATCGGCATGCTGGCGTTCGGTGCCGGCGGTCTGGACGTAGCGGTCGCAATGGGCGGCGGCCCTTACTACATCTCCATGCCGAAGATGCTGCGGGTAAACCTGACCGGCAAGCTGTCGCCGTGGGTATCTGCGAAGGACGTTATTCTGGACGTACTGCGCCAGATGACCGTCAAGGGCGGTGTCGGCAAGATCGTAGAGTACGCAGGCGAGGGCGTAAAGACCCTTTCCGTGCCGGAACGGGCCACCATCACCAATATGGGGGCCGAGCTGGGCGCTACCACCTCGATCTTCCCGTCCGATGAGGCAACCAAGAAGTTCCTCGAGGCACAGGGCCGCGGCGACGTATGGGTACCGCTGTCCTCCGACCCGGACGCAGAGTACGACGAGGAGTACACCGTAGACCTGTCCGCGCTTGAGCCGCTGGCTGCTATGCCGCACATGCCGGATAACGTCAAGAAGGTATCCGAGATCGGCGAGATCAAGGTAAACCAGTGCTGCATTGGTTCGTGCACCAACTCCTCTTACTATGACATGATGAAGGTTGCCTCCATCCTCAAAGGCAAGACCGTAAGCCCGGAGGTTTCTCTGACCATCAGCCCCGGCTCCAAGCAGGTATTCAATATGCTGGCGCAAAACGGCGCGCTGGCCGATCTGATCGCGGCGGGCGCCCGGATTCTGGAATGTGCCTGCGGCCCGTGCATCGGTATGGGCCAGTCCCCGAATTCCGGCGGAGTGTCCCTGCGCACCTTCAACCGCAATTTTGAAGGGCGCTCTGGCACCCAGGATGCACAGATCTTCCTCGTATCTCCGGAGGTTGCAGCAGCGTCTGCACTGACCGGTGTGCTGACCGATCCGCGCACCCTCGGCGAGATGCCGCAGATCGAAATGCCTGAGCATTTCACCATCAACGACAACATGATCGTAAAGCCGGCCGAGAATCCGGCTGAGGTCGAGGTCGTTCGCGGCCCGAACATCAAGCCCTTCCCGCTGGGCAAGGCGCTCGAGGCATCCTACACCGGCAAGGTCGTTCTCAAGACCGAGGACAACATCACCACCGACCACATCCTGCCGGCCGGCGCAAAGCTGCTGCCGTACCGCTCGAACGTGCCGTACTACTCCAACTACTGCTTCATCAACGTCGATCCGAGTTCCCGTCCCGCTGCAAGGAGCAGGGCGGCGGCGTAATTGTCGGCGGCGCAAACTACGGTCAGGGCTCGTCCCGTGAGCATGCGGCGCTCGTCCCGCTGTATCTGGGCGTAAAGGCCGTACTGTGCAAGTCCTTCGCACGAATTCACAAGGCAAATTTGGTCAACTCCGGCATCATCCCGCTGACCTTTGCTGACCCGGCGGATCTACGATGCGATCAAGCTGCTGGACAAAATCTCTCTGCCGAACGTGCTCGAGGAAGTAAAGAACGGCGAGCAGGTCACCGTTGTTTGCGGCGGCAAGACCTTCAAGGCCGACTGTGAGGTTTCCGAGCGCCAGCGTCACGCACTGCTTGCAGGCGGCACGCTGCTGTATGCACGTCAGCAGAACAAAGTAAGCCTGTCAGGCTCGACAGGGGAGCCGCGCGGTTCCCTTGACAGCCATATTTTCTTTTGTTAAAATAATATCAATGGTGTAGGAGGACAAAACTATGTCTATCGACCAGTCTGTTCTGGATAAATTTGAGGCAGTTGTAGAGAGCCAGCGCAAGCGTATCATGGATATGAAGGCGCAGGACGATTTTATTGATTACTCCAAGCTGGACAAGCTGATCATCGGCGTGTGCGGCGGCGACGGCATCGGCCCGATGATCACCGGCATGGCACAGCACGCGCTGGAGGTTCTGCTGGCAGACAAGGTAAAGGCCGGCAAGGTGGAGTTCCGCGTGATCGACGGTCTGACCATCGAGCGCCGTGCTGAACTCGGCTGCGCAATCCCGCCCGACGTTATGGAAGAGCTGAAAAAAGTGCCACGTTATCCTGAAGGGCCCCACCACGACCCCGCGCAAGGGCGATCCGTGGCCGAACGTAGAGTCCGCAAACGTTGCAATGCGCAAGGCTCTCGACCTGTTTGCCAACGTGCGCCCCGGTAAAGGTGCCGGAGCTGGGTATCGACTGGACGTTCTACCGCGAGAACACCGAGGGCGGCTACGCTGTCGGCTCTCAGGGCGTACAGATTGATGACGATCTGTTCATCGACTTTACCGTAGCTACCTCGCAGGGCTGTGAGCGTATCGCTCGTCTGGCCTTCGACTATGCACGCAAGACCGGCAAGAACCGCGTTTCCTGCGTCACCAAGGCGAATATCATCAAGACCACCGACGGCAAGTTCCTCGATACCTGCCAGAAGGTAGCCAAGGAGTATCCGGAAGTACAGTTTGATGACTGGTACATCGACATCATGACCGCAAAGCTGCTCGACGACAAGCGCCGCCGCGACTTTAAGGTCGTTGTACTGCCCAACCTCTACGGCGATATCATCACCGACGAGGCCGCCCAGATTCAGGGCGGCGTTGGTACGGCAGGCTCTGCCAATATCGGCAAGCGCTATGCGATGTTCGAGGCAATTCACGGCTCTGCGCCGCGTATGGTACAGGAAGGCCGTGCAAAAGTACGCGGATCCGTCCTCCGTACTGCGTGCAGCCGTTATGCTGCTTGAGCACATCGGTGAAATCGAACTGGCAAAGAAGCTCGACCGCGCACTTGATATCTGCATGGTAGAGGAGCGTAAGGTTGTTGTTACCGGTCGTGATACCGGTGCAACCGCGCAGGAATTTACCGACTATGTGCTGGATACTATCGCTAAGCTGTAATTTACACGAGAATAGAATTTGAGAGAGGGAGAGAGTCTGTGGAACGCAAGCAAGAGGTTTCCAAAGCGGTAATTCAGCGATTGCCTCGCTATTATCGGAATATTTGTGAGCTGAAGGCTGAAGGGGAGCAGCGTATCTCCTCCAAAGCACTGGCAGAGCGCATGGGACTGACCGCTTCGCAGATTCGTCAGGACTTTAACTGCTTCGGCGGCTTTGGTCAGCAGGGGCTACGGCTATAATATCGACAAACTGCAGGAGGAGCTGGGTGCGATCATGGGTCTGCGGACCGGCCGCACGGCGATTCTGCTGGTGCCGGCAACCTTGGTCGTGCATTGCTTAATAACTTTAACTTTTCTGCCAGCGGCTTTGAGCTGCTGTGTGCGTTTGACGCAAATCCGCAGCTCATCGGTCAGCGCTTTGGCGGCCATGAGGTGCGCAGCGTGGATACGCTTGTGGGTTCATTGAGTGCAACAAGCCGGATGTGGCGGTGCTCACCATTCCGCGCGGAGACGCGCCGCGTATTGCACGCGGTCTGGTAGAGCGCGGTATCCGCGGTCTGTGGAATTTCACCGGCGAGGACCTTCATCTGGAGGGACTGGGCGTTCCGGTCGAAAAACGTGCACCTGTCGGACAGCCTGATGACGCTATGCCATCTGGTCGGCGCAGCGGATGAGAAAAGAGAACAGAACCTGTAAAACGAAAGGGAGTATCTTTGGATACTCCCTTTTTTGTCTGAAAAAAGCCGCTATCCAATGGATGAGCGGCTTTTTGTGTTATTTTGTCCAGATAATACGGTGTTGTCTGGTACACATAGTAGTTGACCCAGTTGGTGTAAAACAGGTTGGCATGTGCCTTCCAGGTCACCAGTACGTCCTCGTTGGGATCATCGTTGCGGAAGTAATGACGCGGCAACTCCGGGTTCATGCCTTTAGCCAGATCACGCTCATACTCTTTTTTGAGCGTGTCGGCGTCGTACTCGCCATGGCCCAGAACAAAGATCTGACGGCCGTTCATCGCCTCCACGATGTGCACACCGGCTTCGTGCGACTCCGCGAGAATGGTCAGACTTTCGTTTTTGCGGATGTCGGCGGCACGCACCTCGGTGTGGCGCGAGTGCGGTGCGCAGAAGATATCATCAAAGCCGCGCAGCAGCGGTTCCTTCGGCAGCAGAACATGGTGCTTGAAAAATGCCGGACATTTTCTCGGGCAGCATGTACTTCGGAATACCGTAGTGATAATACAGACCGGCCTGCGCGCCCCAGCAGATGTGCAGCGTGGAATGAACGTGCGTTTTAGTCCAGTCCATAATCTCGGTCAGTTCCTTCCAGTATTCGACTTCCTCAAACGGCATGGTCTCCACCGGTGCACCGGTGATGATAAAACCGTCATACTTCTGGTCGCGGATATCGTCGAACGTCTTGTAAAAGGTAAGAAGATGATCCTCCGGCGTATTTTTGGAATGGTACGTTTCGGTCTGGATCAGATCGACCTCGATCTGGATCGGCGTGTTGGATAAACAGCGCAGGATCTGGGTCTCGGTAATGATTTTCAGAGGCATCAGGTTGAGTAAACCGATGCGAAGAGGACGAATGTCCTGTGTCGCGGCACGGTGTTCGGTCATAACGAAAATGTTTTCGCTTTCCAATACGGCGCGTGCCGGCAGACTGTCGGCTATCTTGATAGGCAAGCCGACACCTCCTTTTTTCTTTACAAATCTTTATATAATATATATTCAGTATAGCAGATTTACGGCAGTATCTCAAGGGTTTGCATAAAATGCAGAAAAATGAAAAATAACTGTTG
>VOFB01004284.1_pt1 | contig 32103 bp, 41 predicted proteins | sample 5384141 | NCBI WGS metagenome assembly VOFB01 (sample SAMN12384721, study PRJNA508395) | human gut metagenome | isolation source: healthy gut A | host: Homo sapiens | reverse complement strand
GCGAATCCTGGACGATGACTTGGTTGCGCCACCGCTTGGGTGAGGAAATGTCGGAAGAGGATTATCGTCGGGGGCGTGCCTATACGATGGTTAATAAATATGTGTCTTCTGCTGCCCACTTACGTGGAAAGCGCTTGGTGAGTTGTGAGGAGATGACCAATACTTATACCGTGTTCAATATGACATTGGAGTTGTTGAAGATTGGAGGTGACCAGACGGCTATCTCCGGTGTGACGCATTCTATCTTCCACGGTTTCAACTATTCTCCTAAAGAAGCTCCGTTCCCCGGATGGATTCGTTACGGGGCTTATTATAACGAAAATAACAACTGGTGGCCGTATTTCAAATATTATACCGCTTATAAAGGCCGTATGGCTTCCGCTCTGCAACATGGAACCATGTATGCGGATATCGCGATCTTGCATCCGATAGCCGATATGTGGAGCACGTTGGGAATGCAGAACGAACCGTTCCCCGCTACTACCAATGTGAAATATAAGACATTGGTATGGGAGGCGATCCATAAGAACGGCAGCGGTTGCGACTATGTTTCGAATCGATCATCCGGGATGCCGAGATGAAAGACGGTTACTTGTGCTATGGTCCCCGCAAATATAAAACTCTTTTCCTGATCGAAGTGGAGAGTATGGAACCGGCTACCGCGCATAAATTATATGATTTTGTGGCTTCAGGCGGGCGTATTTTCTGCATCGAGGCTTATCCGCATAAATCGGTCGGTCTGAAAGATCATGACAAGCATGATAAGGAAGTGCAGGAATGGGTGGAAAAGATGAAGCAGATGGACGGGCGTTTCATACTGCTCCATAAACCGGAAAAAGACTTTGTCGGTTGGTATCAGGGTGTGCAGAAAGACTATGGATTGACACCGTATATGACGATTGAAAAACCTGATCCTTACTTGATGCAGAACCGTTATCAGGGCGATAACAGGGAAGAAATGTTCTTTTTCAGTTATGCACACCGCTATAATTCGCATCAGACCCGTATTTCCTTCAGCAACGAGGTAGTAAAAGGACGTCAGGGTTGGGTGTGGGATCTGGAAACGGTGAACGATACCGGTTGCCGCTGGATGCAGCCAACAGTTTCCTGTTCGACTTCGGTCCGGCTGACTCTCTCCTGATTGTGTTCGATAAGCAAAAGAGAGAAATGATTACAAGCCGCTTCCGGTTTCCGGTGAGGATTTAAAAGATCTTTCGTCTGATTGGGATGTGGAGTTCCGTCATAGCCGTTGAGAATACGGTGCAGAATACTCATTTCGACAAACTGAAGGATTTAAAGGATACGGACTATGTGAATTTCTGCGGAACGATTGTTTATAGAAAGAAAGTCAACGTCTCTTCGCCTGTCGGGATGGTGCTCAACCTCGGATTGGTACATGGCGTGTCGGAAGTATTCGTGAACGGGCAGAGTTGTGGTGTCAAATGGTATGGCCGCCGTATCCATCTGGTCTCAGCCCGGTTGAAACAGGGGAGAATTCGGTAGAGGTACATGTAGTAACTGTTATGGGAAACTATGAAGACGCTGAAGGATAATAAGATCGCTCAGGCGTGGACCCGGAGGCAGGATGTTGTGCAGCCGGCGGGATTGGTCGGACCGGTAACCGCTTATAGAATTAAAAATTAAGAATTAAGAATTAAAAAATTAAGAAGCTGAAATTAAGAAATTGAAGAATTATGAATGTGATTAGAAAAATAATGATCCTGTGCTTGTTGGCAGGAATGCTGATGCCGGTGTGGGCAAAAGATTACCAGATGACTATGTTCGGGATCAAGTCGGATGGGACGACCATGAATACCCGTTCCATACAAAAGGCGATCGACTTTATTTCCGAGAGCGGGGGTGGACGTCTGGTGTTTACTGTCCGGACGTTATCTGACTGGCAGTATTCATCTGAAGTCAAATGTGACGATCCATTTGGGAGAGGGGGCCGTGTTGGTCGGTTCCACTAATCCTTATGATTATGATATGGAGCTGAATGCCTGGTACGGCTTGATCTTGGCGAATAAGCAGGATAATATCGGTATCACCGGCAAAGGGGTGATCGACGGTCGTGGACGTGAGCTTGCCAATAACTTCATCAACCAGGTTTATTCAGGGGTGATCAAGGATAAGTTGCAGTTGGGACGTGTTGCCAACCGTCCGAAGCTGGTCTATTTCCGCGAATGCAAGAATGTGGAGATAAAAGGTGTGACGATGATGAATCCGGCTTTCTGGACGCAGACCTATGACCAGTGCGAGAACCTGTTGATCGACGGTATCACGGTGCATAGCCGTGCTTACTGGAATAACGACGGATGGATATTGTCGACTGTAACGGCGCATTGATCCAAAACTGTTATGTGGATGCGACAGACGATGCGATCTGTCTGAAATCCCATAGTGCCGATGCCATTTGCCAGAATATCGAGGTCCGCAACAATACGGCTTGTTCAAGTGCAAGCGGTATCAAGTTCGGAACGGCTTCGACTGGTGGCTTCAAGAACATAAAGATCATCAACAATACTATATTCGACACGTTCCGTTCGGCTATAACGATCCAGGCGGTTGATGGCGGACTGGTTGAGAATATAGTGGTGGACAGCCTTCGTTCCATCAATACCGGAAATCCTATCTATTTGGTCGTGGGAGAACGTCGTGAGGGACGTCGCAGCCGGATGGACAACGTGCATATCTCGAATGTTTATGCCGAAGTCCCGGCAACGAAACCGGATGCAGGATATGACTACGAAGGGCCGACGGAAGATAATCCGCGCAATGTCTCGCCTTCCGGCATTGTCGGCTTGCAAGATAACAAGATTACGAATGTCTCTATCGAGAATGTCGAGATCGTCTATCCGGGCGGTGGTAACCCGTTGTATGCTAAAGTTGGGCTGGACGAACTGGATAAAGTTCCGGAAATGCCGAAAGCTTATCCTGAATTCTCTCAGCATAAGGAGTTGCCTGCCTGGGGATTTTATGTCCGCCATGCCGATGGGGTCACTTTCAAGAATGTGAAGCTGACTGCTTTGAAGAAAGACTATCGTCCGGCTATCGTCTTGGACGATGTGCACAACGGGGCATTTACAAAGATCAAAGTGGTTGAACCGTCTGCCGGAAAGAAGGAAAAGATACACGCTTACAAGTCTACGAAGATAAAAAAATAGAACGGGAGATACGGGAGACACATAAAAGGGGAGGGAATGCAAAATGTGCATATCCCCCCCTTTTTTTATGTAGCGGAACAGACAATACTCCCCCTTCCTTCTTCGGAGCAGGATAAGAAGGGAAAAAACTGTTTAAGAAAGACTGAACCAATCAAAGGATAGTTTATCTGGCAATTACTGAATACGATTAGGAAAGACTGGGCTTATTTAAGTGACGATAGCCATGTTTCTGTCGTCAGACAGCCTGGTCATAAACCTTTTGCCTTTGGTCAAATACGTTTTCGCCCTTAGTCGAAAAGGTTTTTGACGAGTGTCGAAAGGGCTTTTGACCAAGGGCGAAAAAGTAAAGGTGTGGTAGTAATGGCCGTAAATACCTGTATGTTTTTGTTTTCTTTTCGTGATAAAGACGGCTTTAGAAATACCCGTGCGTTTCCACATCTCCATATTTGAGGGCTATCTCTACCCGTTTGACAGTGAATGTATCGTTATCTTCGGACTGGAACCCGATGCGGTTGTATCCCTGTTTGAGAACTTCGTCGGGTAGGATAAAGGCATATTCCTTTTCTTCTTTTTCCAGCCCTCGTTCCCTATCGTATAGGTGGGTGTAGGCCGGCATTTCTTTCTCAACGGCTTTTCCGTTTACTGTCAACCGGCAGGATGCCGGCCGACTGGTGCGGATGAATAGGATTGCTTCTTCCGGATATCCTTCCTCTACCGAATCGCCGATATAAAGATTGACTTCTTTCTCTTCTCCCTTGCCTATTTTTAGCGGGAGTGGAGAGTCCGGCTTTATATTATACTGGACAACCCCGTCAGACAGTGCATATATCTTATTCCTGTCTTTTAAAGTTTCCAACGATCCTAATTCCTGAAGCAGTTCCGGCATCATGACCAGGCAAACCTGGCCGCCGTCTTCCAGATACAGTTTCCCGTCATGTTCGGTATTGAGCGTGCCGAAATAATAATTGAACAGGTAGATCCCGTCTGCCCCCTGTGAGAGGATATGGGAACACATCCCCCTGTGCATGCCGTGTGACCAGAATTCCCGCGGGCGGTAGCCTCCGTCGTCGATCGAACTGTAGAACGGAATGTTGAGCTCTTTCCCCATTTCTTCCCTGAACTTGGCTACCGGCATGGCGGGATCGCCTCTCCAATGGACACCTGTACTGATAAAGTCCAGCAATCCGAGGCGTAGCCATTCGCGTATATCCAGTCCTTTCATCATGTTTTGCTCGACCGTCGGTGCCACACGTGCGGAGAGTAGGATCTTTCTGCCTTGTTTGGCTGAAATTTCATCTACTTTCTGACGGATGTCTTTCACCAACTGTGTCATCAGCGGTGCGTTCTGCGGCCCTGTGCCAGACTTGAAGTAAACGATAAAGCGCATGAAGTCGAGATCGTATCCGTCGATTATGTCGGCGTAATTTTCCAATTGCTCGGAAATAATCGCCAATTTGCGGTCGCGCACTTCCTTTATGGCAAAGTCAAAAGCCCCGCCGCTGTTATAACCTTGTGTCGTGTCGTTCAGCCAGTATTCCGGATGCTGAATCCAGAAATCGGTGTACCAGATCGGACAATGGGTAGTCGTATCATTGAAATGCAAGTCGTTCATCCGGTAAGTGATGAAGGCTTCCATCCCCTTCTCCTTTGCCTTTTTTAAGGTATAAGCGACCAAGTCCGTCCCCTCTTTTCCAGGTTCAGATGGTTCCGGTAGTATTTTCGGAAAGAGTTGTATTGAGCTGTGTCGCAACCGCAATCCAACGTTCCGTTCAGATCGTCTCCCATCACATGGCCGTATTTGGAACGAACATAGAAGAAATCGCTGCCGGAACACATCATATAGGTCGTGACCTGTGAGTTCGCCACCATATCGACGCAGGAGTCCAAGTCGGCAAGCGTAAGCGGACGATACTTGAACCAGCGGTTTCCTAACAGGTCGGAACCGTCGTTGTTATGAATGATCCGGAATGTCCGTTCGGGAGTCTTTTTTACATCGGGTGCACAGGCAAAAGAAAGCCTGTGCACATAAAAGAATCGAGAGATAGTTAATTATAAGTGATTTCATGGTGTGTTGTGTGTTTATTCGACTAATGAGTACGGCTTTTCCTCTGCTGTGAACTGCCTTCTCTTATTGGGGCTTGAAGTCATTTGGAAGACGAGTTCCCCTCCGTTCATGATGTCCTGATGGGTGATGTATGCCTTTTTGTAAGGTTGACCGTTTAGGGTGACAGATTTGATGTAGCGGTTCTTGTCGCTGACCTTGTCCGCTCTGACTGTAAATGTTTTTCCGTTTTCCAGGTTTACCTGCATATAGGGCAGGTAAGGAGCCCGATCACATACTGATCGGTTCCTGGGCATACCGGATAAAAGCCCATGGCTGAGAAGATGTACCAGGCGGACATCTGGCCGCAGTCGTCGTTGCCGCATAAACCGTCGATATTGTTGCGGTACATACGGTTCATGATTTCACGAATCCAGTATTGCGTTTTCCACGGTTCGGTAGTCCAGCTATATAAATAAGGGATATGGTGGCTCGGTTCGTTACCGTGGACATAAGTGCCGAGCAGGCCTTCTCGTGTCACATCTTCGGTCTGGGCGAAGAATTCATCCGGCAGATGCATGGTAAACAAGGAGTCCAGCTTGTTGATAAAACTGCGGTTTCCACCCATCAGGCGAATCAGATCGGACGGAGCCTGCGGAACATAGAAAGAGTAGTTCCAGGCATTTCCCTCGATAAAACCTTGTCCGTGTGTGCTGAGCAGATCGATCTCCTCTTTCCAGCTACCGTCTTTGTAACGCGGACAGGCAAAACCGAGACCGGGTTTGAACACGTTCCGGTAGTAGAGGGCACGTTTCTTGTAAGTATCGGCAATCTGTTTGTCTCCCAGCAAAAGGGCGGTGTGATAGACCGTCCAGTCTTCATAGGCATTCTCCAACGTGATGGAGGCGGAAGTGGGGGATTGGTCGAAAGGGACATATCCTAATTGTTTATACTCATCCGTATGATCATAATAAGGCACGTTTGAACTGCTGACCATCGCTTTGACTGCTTCCTGCTTGTCGATTGGCAAGCCTTTGGTGATGGCATCGGCCAGGACGGAAACCGAGTGATAGCCGATCATGCACCAGTTTTCGTTACCCATATGCGACCAGACCGGCAGCAGATGATGCACGCTTTGGCTGTAATGGGCGAGCATCGACTTTACAAGATTCGTACTGACATCCCGTTTGATGATGTTGAACAGCGGATGTAAAGCCCGGTACGTATCCCAGACTGAAAATACGGTATAGTTTGTAAAGCCCTCGGCCTGGTGGATGTTGTGGTCGATCCTCGGTATTTCCCGTCTACATCCATATAAACGGACGGGTTGATCATCGTATGGTACAAAGATGTGTAAAGCATGGATAGCTGGTCGTTACTGCCCTCTGCATCGATGACGGATAGTGCGTTCTCCCATTTCCCATTCGTTTCCTGGCGGATCGTGTCAAACGATTTACCGGTAGCCTCTGCTTGCAGGTTCTTTACGGCTCCGTCTGTTCCGACAGCCGAAAGAGCCACTTTGATTTCGAGCGGAGCGCTTCCTTCTTTGAACTCGAAATAGGAAACAACTTTACGTCCTCCGATCTCCGGGAAGTTCTCTGCTGTATTGAAACGCCGGAAACCACCCGGATAGTTGACTTTTTCCCGGTCTGTATATCCGTAACGGGTGACCGGCTGGGAGAACGAGATGGCAAAATAGGTATAGTTTACGCGACTCCATCCGTTGGTAATGCGGTAGCCCGTAACCAAAGTGTCGTTTTCGACCCGGAGGTTTGCCCATAACACCTTGCCATCGTAATTGTAGATACCGTGGTTGAGGTCGAGTATCAGCTGTTTCTTCTGATCGGCCGGATAGGTGTATTTATGAATACCGGTCCGTTCGGTTGCTGTCAGTTGCACTTTGATCTGATCGTCGGTCAGCAACACTTCGTAGTAGCCTGGACGGGATATTTCGGTGTCGTGGCTGAATCGGGAACGATAGCCGCTGTCCGGATTATCAGCCGTACCAGGGTTGATCTGCAATTTTTTCCGGTGAAGGGCATCAGCAGAATATCACCGAGGTCGGAATGCCCCGTTCCGCTGAAATGGGTATGGCTGAAGCCGACGATGGAACTGTCTTTATGTTGGTAGCCGGCACAGTATTCATACGCGCGAGGCTGATAGACACCGTCGATGTTATGAGGAATGGTATCGGTATCAGGACTTACTTGTACGATAACAAACGGAGCGCAGGCGCCGGGAAATGTATGTCCCATCCCGTTTGTTCCGATGATCGGGTTTACCAGATCGGTCTTTTGTGCCATAATCGGCATGCTCATGTAGGCAAAGGCGACGATCAGTGATTTCATTAGTTTTTTTTTGCATATGTGTGTTTTTCTTATTTTCTAGGATGTCCAAAAGTAAGCAAAGTCGCAAATATGCAAATGTATTTTTTGTCGGATTTATTTAGATATTTGGCTAAATGGTGAAAAGCGGACGTTGGTCCTAACCGGCTTGTTTCCCTTGCGGACGCGATTTACCTGTTATGGCCATCAGACTGGCGATTGGAAAATAGATCAGTTTCCTCATGGCAATCACTGTTTTAATTCTTACGAAAATGCGTTTCCTGGTAAGAACAAAAAAGGCCGCCTTTTTTTTTTACAGAGGCGGCCTTTCGGATATATGGAATAAGTTTGTTATTACTTAACCAATGCAGCGAATTCGCTGTTAGTTGCATATTTTGCAAATTCCAGGTCGATAGCAGCTTCTTTAGCCATAGCCTTATCAGCAGCGATAGCAGCTTTCAGGTTGCTGATAACTGCGTTAGCGTCGTTTGTACGAGCAGCTACGATAGCTTTCAGGTAAGAAGTTGTAGCGTCGGGTTTAGCAACTGCGTTCAGAGTTTGAGAAGCTTTGCTGTAATCCTTAGTCAGGATCTGAGCCAAAGCAGCGTTGTTAGACTTAACTGAACCGAAAGAGTTGGCAGCCTTAGCCCATTCGCCCTGTTCCAGATACAGAACACCCAGAGCTTCGCCTAATTCAGCAACGCCTGCTGCGCTACCGAACAACTGTTGAGCCTTAGCCTGGTCACCCTTAGTCAGAGCGATCAAACCTAAGTTCATGTTAGCTTCCGGATTAGCTTTTACAGAGTTTGATTTGTTGAACATCTGTTCTGCCTTAGCCAAGTCGCCGGCACGGAATGCCATCATACCGATGTTGTTCCAAGTGCGGTAGCAGTTAGGATACAGTTCAGAAGCTTTTGTATAGATAGCCATCTTTTCTGCGTCGTTGTTAGTCAATGTAGCGGCGTAAAGGATTTCCTCGATGTTCAGTTCAGAAGGATTGCTCTTGGCTAAAGCGCTGATTTCGTCGTCAGACTTGCCGATGATTTCGATGTTGGCAGTCAAACGAGAACGACGAAGTTGCGGCAAGATTGTTTCTGCCAGATCAGAGTAAACAGCAGAGATATTCTTGATTTCTTTTTCTCTTGTTTCGGGATCCTGGTACATAGAGATAACTCTCAGTACGAGGTCTTTATCTTGCAAGTTAGATGCAGCTACCAATTCTTTGAAGCCTTCCCAGTCCTGAGCAGTGTAACGAGCGTCAACTGGAGCGTCAACCTTCATCTTCTTCAATTCTTTAGACAGGTATTTGCTTGTGTTGCCTTCACGTCTTTCAGCCAAGCCAGTGTTCAGTTTAACACCACCATCAGGAGAAGCGTAAGCGCTGATCTCGATAGCTACATTCTGGTTCGGAGCCTCGTCTGCGTTCTTAACAAGATCTTTCCATTCTTTGATAGCGTCAGAATTCAATTCTTGAGCACGCAGGTTAGCCTGTTGGATAAGGAACATGATGTTTGCGTCGTGAGCTTCTTTGATGATACGTTGGAATTTGTCTGCTGCAATAGCTGCATTAGCAGTAGCTGCGTCAGCCAGTTCGGATGTAGCGATCACACCTTCTCCGATTTTTACGTCCGGCAATTTAACTGTCTTGTTTTTGATCTTTGCGTCGAAAGTCAGATACAATTCAGATTTCTTCATTTCCGGTTTGTAAGTGAAAGAAGACTTCATAGTTACGTTAGCGCCTTCTTTTTGAGGGATTACTTGGTTGTTACCTTTTACTTTTCACCTTGGTAAGTGTAAGAAGTGCCCCAAGCTTCGCCACCGGCATAACGCAATACCGGAGTTACAGTTACAACTGCTTTTTTGTTGAACCATTTAGCGGGGAAAGTCGCATTGATCGTTACAGGAACTTTGCCTCCGATAGCCTCTAGCGGCTGCGGCTCTGCTTTAATGTACTGTTCTGCCAACGGTTTCAACTTGTTTGAACAAGAAGAAAGAGTTAAAATTGCTGCCAATACGAAGAATGGCAATAAAAACTTTTTGTTCATAATCTTGATGTAAGTTTAAAATGTTACTATGTTTATATATTCACTTTCAAATATCCCTTAGCCATCAAAGTGCAAAACTAAAGCATTTTTTTGTTATGAAGAGCAAACAAGAGATAAAATCTTTCCAATTAATACTTATTAATGAATCTTGTCTCCATTTTTTTCAGTCTGATGTCAAAACAGATAGGAAATGAATCCGGTGAATCCTTTCGGATTTTGTCTAACCCTTATTGTCAAATTTTAATCAAAACAGGGCTTTTTGAGTATAAAGTTTGTTATTGTAAACAATTTTCACAATATATATGCCGGCCGGGATCGAACCAATCGGCAAGGTCGTTTGTTGCCCGGTGATGGAATAATTGCGTATAGCCTTTCCTGTGAGCGAAACGAAGGTGAGGGAGGCCCGGCTGACGGGAACTGCAAAGTCGATGTGGATCGTATGCCGGTATCTGTCGACAGACAGGCTGACATCCGTTGCCGCTTCTATGTGCTCGTTGGCCGTTCCGCTTCCTTCGTTCGGATCCATTCCGTTGCAACTGCGAGCTGTTACTCCGATAGGATCGAGCCAGTATTTGAGCTGCTTGCTACTATCGGCCGGTTCGGACCAGCTTTTTTGTATGGAGAAAAAGAAGTCTTCGACCGGATTGAGACAGCTGGAAGCACCGCCTGTCAAGCCTCCGATGATCCGGTTGTCGCTATCAAAAAGGGGAGAACCGGACGAGCCTCCGGCTGTACATCCTGTCGCCCAACGGGCTACCTTCCAGTGTGAATTTTCATTGAAGTCGGTAACCTGTATTTTATAGGTCGTCAGCTCTACGTTTCCTTCGGCGAGGTTAAGCCTCTTGAGCGATCCACCCGGATGGTGGATACACGTATAAGGAGCTGTCCCCGCATCCAGAGCGTTCCAGCCGGCATAATAGGCTCGGTAATCGGCGGGTGGTGTGTCCTGCAATTCCAGTAATGCCATATCCGTTGATTCATTCACAGCCCGGAAATGGGCCGAAGCGATTGTCTGGTCAGTACGTCCAGGTTCAACCGGACTGCATTGGGGGCTGTTGTAATTGAAGTAACAGACAATATTGCCTGCCACCTCTTCATAATCTGGGTTTTTGATCTGGAACTGGTTATTCAAGCAATGCGAGGCTGTAAGGAGGTAAGGTTTTCCGTCGTTAGCCGTGTTGTTGACAAGCGTTCCCGTGCAACCGGTCGTCCCGTTGATAATCATCAGGACTACGCTGCGTTCGATAGCGTCGTAACGGGTTGTCGAATCCTGGTAGCAGGCGATGACCGGCATACATCTGAAAGCCGCAAAGTCGGGCTGCGGTTCCGAGAGTCTGAGGTTTCGATAGCCGTGGTTCACCTCGCCGACCGCGAGTTTTCCAGAGAAAGCGGTTTTCGCCGGTTCTTGGTATTCGATGATCAACTCGTCTCCCTGGATCGAGGCCACGGGCAGAATACCACGTTCCGAATTGTTCAGGTGGTTGAACGAGCCCAAGACTTCCGATTGGTCGCTATTGTACAGGAATACGCGTGCGCCTTCGGGCAGATGGTATTTACTGAACATTATATTGAGGGAGAGCGCACCTTCGGAACGTATCCCGAGTCGCCAGACCTTTTGTCCCGTCGGACAGGGTGAAATGGACTCCGGAATTCTCCGGCGTATAGTCTGTCACGAACTTATAGGCAAAGCGGAATCCATTCCGTAGGCCGGTTGCTTCTAGCGAATCGAGCCGGAGCTGTTCCGCCAGGTCGAATGGGGGCATTGTAATAAACATATCCTCTGTCAGGCTTTTTGGTGGCCGTGAGAGGGAGTGGCTGTCCTCCGTGACTGATCTGTGCCTTGACGGAAACACCGAGAAACAGGCATAATCCGAAATATATTATAATAATAAGATGCTTTGCCATAATAGCGACAAATATACGATTTTAGGAAAATAATCAGCTATTTCAGATTCATTTTAAAATTGCTCTGATATTTGTCCTGTCAAAAAGATTAGACAGATAAAAAGTAGAACTATAAAAGATGAATGAAATGAAGAAAATTTTAGCACTGTTAGTTTGCCTGCTTACCATAAGTACGGGCGTTCGCGCGGACGATGACCGTCCGGTTCGTTTCGACCAGCTGCCCGCTAAGGCACAGGCATATGTAAAGAAATATTTCCCACAGGAAAAGGTGGCGCTGGCAAAGATGGAAAAGGATTTTTTCGACAAGAAGTATGAAGTGATTTTTGCCAACAGCAGCAAAGTGGAGTTCTTTAAGGACGGAACTTGGAAAGAAGTGGATTGCAAGTATTCCACTGTTCCCGAAGCTGTCATTCCCGAAGCCATCCTACGCTATGTAAAGGCTACTTATCCCGATCATAAGGTCGTTAAGATCGAAAAGGAAGACCGGGGGTATGAGGCGAAACTTGCCAACGGTATGAAGCTGGAGTTTGACAATAAGTTTAACTTGATAGATATAGACAATTAATTAAGAACCGATTTTAAATAGAAATGGTATGATTAAAAATGTATTTTTACTTGCGGCACTATCTCTGTGCCTGTTCCAAAGTTGTGACAATGATGATAACGAACCGGTTCCCGGTTATGTGAGTGCCGAAACCAAAGCTGCTTTTGACGAAAAATATCCTGCGGCAAAAGATGTGGAGTGGGAGACGCGTAACGATTATTTGATTGTGGATTTCAAACAAGATAAAGTAGAGAAGGAAGCTTGGTTCGACAATAGCGGAACTTGGTATATGACGGAAACGGATATCCCTTTTGCACAGCTTCCCGATGCGGTGAAGACTGCTTTCCAGCAAGGTGAATATTCGACTTGGAAAGTGGACGATGTGGATATGATCGAACGCCGGGATGTCGAGACCGTCTATGTGATCGAGACGGAACAGGGCAATAGTGAGGTGGATCTTTATTATTCTCCGGACGGTATCTTGGTGAAAACCGTTCTCGATGCGGGTGGGAACGATGGATATGAAGATTTCATCCCGTCACAGCCTTCCTCTTCCGTAGATGCTTATGTCAAAGAACATTATCCTTCTGCCCGTATCTTGGATATCGACCGGGAAAAAGGTGTTACGGAAGTTGAAATATTGGATGGAACAGTTTGCCGCGAACTCCTGTTCGACGATGGAGGCGCTTGGATGCAGACTAAAACGGAACTTCGTATTACAGCGCTGCCGGACGCGGTAATGGCTGCTATCAAGGCTTCGCAATATGCAACCTATAGGATCGACGATGCTGATTTCATCGAGACTCTGACTGGCGAATGGTATCTCGTTGAACTAGAATCCGGCAAGCAGGAAGTGAAACTTCGCATAGACGCTACCGGAAAGATATTGTAGAAACCTACCGTTATCGCTTTCAGGTTCGTGAGAAAAATTGGACATGGTATCCGGTATATCGGAGATAATCCGGCTTTGTTTTCCAGCCACCAAACAGGTGATAGCCCGTTCCCATGTCCAAAACTTAGTATTTGCAGTCGTGTAGGAGATGTGCAGTAGCATCCAAGGTAATTAGTGCTTCGGAGAAACGGACGCATGTTGCTTAATCCAATTCCAGCCTGATGACCGTTCCGTATGAAGGGACATTTTTGAATGCTTCTTTCAAGTCATATTCTCCGGCATAGACACGGGCACAGGTCAAGACTCCGCCATGTGCGAAAATGCATACTTTCTGCAGGTCACTTTCTCTTATTTCATTTAGGAAATGACTGACACGGGTATATTGATCTTGCAAGGATTCGCCCGAAGGAGCCGGAACATTGATCCAGTCGTTGAACCAGGCTTCCGATCGAGGATCGGAGGATAGTTCATCCCAAGATTTCATTTCCCATTCCCCGAAGCTGATTTCCTTAATGCGGTCTTCCTTTTCTGCGTCCGGGTAGCCGCAATAGGCGGCGAGGCGGGTACAGCGTGTAAGCGGGCTGCTCCACACTTTGTCGAATGTATGGCCGGATAAGTTTTTTTTTACGGCTTCGGCTTCATCTTCGAATGAAGGACGAAGGGGAACATCGGTTTGTCCGTATGCATAGCCGGCAGGGAATGTCGACGGATGTATGTCTGACCAGATAAATTTCCATGTAATATATGTTTTATATGATTGTCGTATAAATAACGGCTATCCTAAATAGAAACTCAGTTCGCAAAGCAAAAATGTTGCTCCCAGCAGTCACCTGTATAGCCTTGTATTTTCTTTTTCATTAGAGAGGTGAGAAAATGAAAAAGACAAGAACAGGCAGTAGACCTGCCAGGAGATAAACGGGTTCCGGCAGCCAGAACATCGGAATCAGAGCGGAGAAAAAGGCAACATGTATATTCACTTGTAGTCATACGGCTGTGAGACCGTTTTGTTTTTGGCCTCTTCTTCCTTGCGTGCGTAGGAAGCCTATTGATGATCATTCCGGCAACTCCTTTGGAAAAAGGATCGCCTGCCAGTATCGCACTTCCGGCAAGAGTCAGTGGCAGGCTGCTCAACAATGTATATAGAAGTGCAAAATAAAGAATCAACCCGATCACCCCGTAGCTTCCTATATGTGAGTCTTTCATAATTGAAAGGATACGTTCGCGCGAAGTCCCTCCCCCGAAGCCGTCGAAAAAGTCGGCAAGTCCGTCTTCATGTAGGCAACCGGTTATCAGCAGCCGGGTGACGATTGCCAATAGTACGGCAACACTTGCCGGCAGTATCAGTGAAGCTGTGTAAAGTACGATTACGGAAAGCCCGGCTGTGAGCCAGCCGACTAACGCCCAGCGGCTGACTACATTCTTGAAATATTCCGAAGGAACTTCAGCCAGTCGCCAGAATGGTAGCCGGGTGAAAAATATAAAGGCGGCAAGGATACGGAGCATGGATTGGAAATTAATAATTAAAAAGGAGTTAGAAATATTTGGTGATGGAGGCTTGCTGGAAGCTGTGCATCTCGTTGATCATGCGGACTGCCGAGTCCACAATCGGATAGGCGCATACGGAGCCGGAACCTTCACCCAGGCGTAAGCCGAGATTTAGCAACGGCTTGGCTTGTAGGATATCCAGTACACGTTTGTGTCCGGCCTCGTCTCCGCAGTGTCCGAATATGCAGTAGGGAAGCATTTCCGGATACAAGTGTGAAGCAGCCAGTACGCAGTTTGTCATGATAAAGCCATCTACCAGAATAACCATCTTCAATTCTGCCGCGCGGAGCATGCCTCCCACAGCCATCACCATCTCGTAGCCGCCGAAATAGCGGATTACATCCAACGTGCTGTTGTCTCCTTGTAGTTCTCGAGTGCCTTTCTTAAGATATTATATTTATGTTTGACCCCTTCGTTATCCAAGCCGCTTCCGGCGCCTACGCAATCGACCAGTGGAATCCCTGTCAGGCAAGTCATCCACATACTTGTTACGCAGCGGTGTTTCCGATTCCCATCTCACCAAAACTGATCACGTTGCTCCCTTTGTCGTGGCAATCCGTGACAATGTCGGCTCCATATCGGATGGCCAATTCCATTTCATCCTGTGTCATGGCTGCTTCATACAGGAAGTTGCGGGTCCCTTTCCTGATTTTCCGGTCGATCAACTCTGGGATGGCAGGGAATCGAAATCCACACCACCGTCGACTATCTTGATTTCGAAGCCGTGCTGGCGTGAAAGGAAACAGATGCCTGCTCCCCCGTTCAGGAAGTTGTGTATCACCTGGCGTGTTACTTCTTTGGGTGATTTGCTGACGCCTTCGTCGGCGATCCCGTGGTCGGATGCGTATATAACGTTGACCGGATGATGGAGCACCGGGGATAATGTTTGTTGGATCAGACCGATTTGAAGTGCAATTTCTTCAAGCGTACCCAATGACCCTTTGGGTTTCGTCAGATTATCGATTTTGTCCTGCAGGGCTGTGGCAATGGCGATATCAGGTTTTTGAATGTTGAAAGAGATCATGGTATAGTGTTTTTATTATTTTACCTTCATGGGAATACCGCTCACCATGAAGACAACTTCGTCGGCACGGGATGCGATGTATTGGTTTAACCACCCTTGCAGGTCCGTGAACCGGCGTTGCACCGCATCGGGAGAAACACCGCCTAACCCGATTTCGTTTGTAACGAAGATCAGATAGGCGTCCTGCTCTGTCAATTTATTAAATTCTTCTTTTAACTCGACCAGGGAACGGTTCGTGTCACCTTCATTGTCGAAGAAAAGTTTGTACCCCAGAGGGTGACACAATCGATAACGACCACACGGCCGTTCAGATCGTGGCGGCTCAGGTATTTCTCTTCTTCGATATTCGTCCATTCCGGTCCCCGGTCGGCCTGATGGCGAAGTACACGCTCGCGGAACTCCTCGTCCCAGACACGTGATGTCGCCAGGTAAACCGGATTAGCTGTCAGTGACAAAGCAAGTTTTTGCGCATATCCGCTTTTTCCGGAACGTTGGCCGCCTGTCACTAAAACGATATGCTTTTTTCCCATTGTCTTATTCTCCTTTCGGTTTATTGCGGGCGGCAGCGCGTTTTGCCTTGTTGAGCGGGTTGTTCTTGCTTGTCTTGCGCAACGCAGCCGATTTTGGAGAAGAAGCCAAGCGTTGTGCAACGGCCGACCGTCCTAATGATTTGCCGAATTTGGGGCGCAAAGCCTCTTTCAGCATCTCTTTGTCGATGCCGGATGCCTTTGTCTCTTTTCTCGGACTTTCTCCATTGCGTGCAGCATGGCGGGCGGCTGCATATTTATTGTATTTTTACATATTTGCCGGGGCGTAGGCCTTTTGAACCGGTTGCAGGAGAAGCCGCCTTCTTTTCGGAAGTCGCCGTAGACAAAGGCTTTGTCTTCTTCGCCTTTTTTTCTTGTCCGGCAAGTTCCAACTCTTGGATATTGATCCGTGCGGAAGATGTTTGTTTGCCCGTGTTCTTTCCGATTTTAATTTGTATGTCATCCAGCATGACGATATCGGCTTCGGTTACTTTCTGCCCGACTTGAGGTAGGCTGCCATTTACGGTGACACGTCCTTCTTCGATGAATTTGTCCGCTTCCCTGCGTGAACAAAGGCCGGAATCACTGATGAGTTTATTTAATCTTACTTCCATTCTGTACATCTTTATTTAGTGGATAATTATTGATATTAAACAAACAATAAGCCCCATGGCAAGTTCGGCATTGCTGTTTGTTTTGATGGCAATCAACATGTCTTCTGTTGTGAAAGTCCGTTCGTTGGTTCCGATATAAGGTTTTTCTACCGGCTTCCCGAAATAATCGTGGGTTCCTCCGAAACGGCAATTCAATATAGCGGCAAGGGCAGATTCCGGATAGCCTGAGTTCGGGCTGGCATGAGCCGGGCCGAAGCGCTTAACGAAATCCATTTTGTTCAAGTTGCCGGAAACAGCCAGCATCAACCATGCTGTCAACCGGGCAGGGATATAATTGGCAAGATCGTCTAGCCTTGCGGCAATCTGCCCGAATTCTAAGTAACGTTCGTTTTTGTAGCCGATCATCGAATCGAGCGTGTTCACCATTTTGTAAGCCATCATGCCGGGAAGTCCGAGCAGGGCAAACCAAAACATGGGAGCTATCACTCCGTCGCTTAGGTTTTCCGCGAGCGTTTCGAGAGCGGCGGCTCGTATCTCTTGTGGGGAGAGATGGGCGGTGTCGCGGCCTACGATCCGTCCGACCTGTTTGCGTCCTTCTTCCGTGCTACGGTCTACTGCCTCAAAAACGGCTTTCACTTCTTTGCCTAGCGTTTTCCCCGCCAGGCAGTAAAGACGCCTATCCCGACTAGAATCGAAGCGACCATTGGGTGAAAGTATCCGGCAAGCATCAGTATCCGTTCGCAGAGCAAATACGTTCCGGCAACCAGTATGAGTGCCATGACGCCTCCTTTGACAGCCCGGTCATTTCCTTTGTTCAACGTCTTCTCTCCTAAAGAAATCGCTTTGCCGAAACCAACAACTGGATGTGGCCATCCTTCAGGATCACCCAACAGGCGGTCTGCCAGCCATCCGCCGATGAACGGGAGGGCTTTGCCATATAAAACGATTGATGGAACCAATAATACATAATAGTGGCAAAGGTAAAAATATAATTTCAGTTATGGAATCCATCGCCTATATTCCTCATGATTTATCGAGGTAAAATTGAAGGAGGAAGATATGCTCTTCACCCTGATACCGGTAGGAGATGTGCAACCCGTATTGGCGGCAGATCGCTTCGGCTATGGCGAGGCCGAGTCCGGTCGATTCCTTTTTCTTGTTCCCTTGGTAGAAACGTTCGAAGATATGCTCGCTGTCGAGAGGTTCGGTTTGCCCTGTGTTGGCGATAGTCAGCGAGTCTGCCTGGATCGTGACACGGACGTGTCCTTTTTTCCTTGTTATGGATAAAAAGCGTTTTCAGCAGGTTGGAGATGAGTGACTCCGCCAGTGTCTCGTTCATCGTTATCGTCAGCCGACCCTGTTCCTCCAGTGAGATCTGGACTTTGTGGTGGCTGAATATCTCTTTGTAATCATCTAACAGTCGTTTGACGATGCTGTTGATTTCGACTGGGCGGCTGTCTGTGAATTGTCCGTTGTCGATTCGAGAGAGGAACAGCAGGGATCTGTTCAGCCGGACGATGTAGTTCAGCGTGTGCTTGGTTTTGAACAGTTCTTCCATTTGTTCCTCTGTCAGTTCCGTATTGTCGAGCAGCCATTCGATACGGTTGTTGCAGACGGCGAGTGGTGTCTGGAGTTCGTGCGATGCATTGCCGATAAATTGCTTCTGCTGTTTGAATAGCTGTTCCGAACGTTCGACGGCTTGGGCGGCTGCCTCATTCAGTCTGCGGAATTCCGGGATACGGGTGTCGTTGGGGACAGGCTCGTGTTGTTTGCCCGGCAAATAACTGTCCAGCCAGTTTAGGAGCGCGTACAACGGGCGTAGGCTCCGGTAGAAGACCCAGATGCAGACTGTAAGCAGGGTGACCAGCAAGACGATATAAAGGAAGAGAATCCAGTTGGCGACAGCCTCCCGTAAATCTTCTTTTTCAAAAGAGGGAGTCGAGACTTCCAGCAGGAAATAATGGTCGTCTTTGTCGGCGAAGATGGTACGCAGCACGCGTGCCGGCTCGGTTTCTTCCTTTTCCTTTATATATATGTCGGCATCGTAGTATTCGATCGTCGGGTGTTGTCCGGCTTCTTCCTTTGTGATGGGACGGATGGAATAGCTGTTGTTGCTCCCGTCGTTTTTCGAAGGGAGCTCTTTGCCGGCAAGTGAGCGGATGATGATTGTTTCGGAGTAGTCTTCCAATGCGTCATCTACTTCGTCGTTGATCTCGTCGATCATGGTGAAGTAAAAGAAAACCGTCCATACCGTCAGGACGGCCAGCAATGCCAGGGACAGGCGGATCAATATGCGGTAAATTAGTTTCATGTCTGTCGTGCCTTACTCCTCTTCGTTGATGACTAGTTTATATCCGAAGCCGTAGATGGAGCGGATTTCAATTGTTGCACCCGCCTTCTTTAGTTGTTGCCGCAAATTTTTGACCTGTGCATAGACGAAATGGAAACTGTCCGCCTGGTCGATATGGTCGCCCCAGACGGCTTCGGCCAGTACGGCCTTGTCGATGATATGGTTCGGGCGGTTGGCAAAAATAGAACAGAATGTCATATTCTTTCTTGAGAAGTTCCAGCTCCTTGTCGCCAACGAATACCCGGAAACTATCCGGTTCGATCCGTAGGTTTCCCAATCGGAGGGAGCGCGAACCGTCGCCGCGCTGTCGTCTCAGTACGCTTTTGATCCGGGCGTTTAACTCGGCCAGGTGGAAGGGTTTCGGAAGGTAGTCGTCCGCTCCCTGTTCCAGCCCCAAGACCTTGTCCTCGATGGAATCGCGGGCTGAGATGATGATGACGCTTTCCCGCTTCTGCTGCTCCTTGAGCATTTCCAACAGCTTGGCTATTGTGATGAAGAAGCTCTTTCGTTGGGTGTCTACAAAACATATACTGAAGAAAACCTGCGTTACTCTCAGAATGCTCCGTTGAATATGTACGACGAGGTGAACACGAAGTGTAACCTGCCTGCGCAAATAGATATCGAAGCTACCGAAGGTATGGAATATAAGTTCCTTTGCGTGACCAAAGGTGGCGGTTCGGCCAATAAGACTTACCTGTATCAGGAAACAAAAGCAATCCTGAATCCCGGCACTCTGGTTCCTTTCCTCGTTGAGAAAATGAAGACGCTGGGTACAGCTGCTTGTCCTCCTTACCACATCGCTTTTGTCATTGGCGGTACTTCTGCTGAGAAGAACCTGCTGACGGTAAAGCTGGCTTCTACTCATTATTATGATGAGTTGCCCACTACGGGTAACGAATATGGACGTGCCTTCCGTGATGTAGAACTTGAGAAAGAAGTGTTGGAAGAAGCTCATAGGATTGGCCTCGGTGCACAGTTCGGCGGTAAATATCTGGCTCATGATATCCGTATCATTCGTCTGCCTCGTCACGGTGCATCTTGTCCGGTAGGTCTGGGCGTTTCTTGCTCTGCCGACCGTAACATCAAGTGTAAGATCAACAAAGAAGGTATCTGGATTGAAAAACTGGACAGTAATCCGGGCGAACTCATCCCGGAAGAAATGCGTCATGCAGGCGAAGGTGCCGTGGTTAAGATAAACCTGAACCAGCCGATGGCAGATATCTTGAAGGAACTGACTAAATATCCGGTGGCTACACGTCTGTCATTGAATGGTACGATTATCGTAGGCCGTGACATTGCACATGCTAAGCTGAAAGAACGTCTGGACCGTGGTGAAGATTTGCCACAGTATATCAAGGATCATCCGATTTACTATGCCGGTCCTGCCAAGACTCCGGCTGGTATGGCTTGTGGCTCTATGGGCCCCACTACTGCGGGACGTATGGACTCGTATGTAGAGTTGTTCCAAAGTCATGGTGGCAGCATGGTTATGCTTGTTTTTTGGCCTTCACCCTGGGGGTGCTTTGAAATATATGGTATACAGATAGAAGGTGAAGGATAAAAAGAGTGTTGCGTATAAAAACAACTCCCGTCCCCAAAATATGGAGCGGGAGCTGTTGGGAAATTATACACGTAGGTGTTTACCGATTCTTAATCCTGACGTTCGCGGCGAGGACCACGGTCTCCACGATCCTGACGGGGGCCACGGTCTCCACGTTCCGATCTCGGACCACGTTCTGGTCTCGGCGGGCGTTCTTCGTAACCTTCTGGTTTCGGCAGCAGCACTTTGTGGGATAATTTGAATTTACCAGTCTTGGCATCGATGTCTACCAACTTGACGCTGATAGTGTCGCCTTCTTTCAAACCTGCCTGTTCAACTGTTTCCAGACGTTTCCAGTCGATTTCGGAAATGTGGAGCAAACCGTCTTTACCCGGCAGGAACTCAACAAATGCACCATAAGGCATGATAGAAGAAATCTTTCCTTCGTAGATTTCGCCGATTTCGGGAACGGCAACGATAGCTTTGATGGAGCGGATAGCGGCATCGATTGTTGCTTTATTCGTTCCGGAAATTTCGATTTTACCCACTCCGTCTTCTTCTTCAATTGTAATAACGGCACCTGTCTTTTCCTGAATACCTTGGATGATCTTACCGCCCGGGCCGATTACCGCACCGATGAATTCCTTACCGATAATCATCGTTTCGATACGCGGTGCATGAGGTTTCAGATCCTCACGAGCTTCCGGTTGAGCCTCCATTATCTTGCCCAGAATGTGCATACGGCCTTCTTTTTTGCCTGTGCCAATGCGTTTTCAAGAATTTCGTATGACAGACCGTCTACCTTGATATCCATCTGAGTGGCAGTGATACCGTCTTTTGTTCCTGTTACCTTGAAGTCCATATCGCCCAAATGGTCTTCGTCTCCTAAGATATCGGACAGGATAGCGTAGTTCTGGCCTTTGTTTTCAGAGATCAGCCCCATTGCGATACCGGATACCGGCTTCTTCATCGGAACACCTGCGTCTCTCAATGCCAGCGTTCCGGCACATACGGTTGCCATTGAAGAAGAACCGTTAGACTCTAAGATATCGGAAATCACACGTACCACATAAGGATAATCTGTCGGGATCATCCGTTTCAATGCACGATGAGCCAGGTTTCCGTGACCGATTTCACGACGTCCCACACCGCGAGAAGCTTTTGCTTCGCCAGTAGAGAACGGAGGGATTCAGTTATAATGTAATAGGAAACGTTCTTTTCCGTGGTTCAGTACATCGTCGATCATCTTTTCATCGGCTTTTGTACCTAAGGTAACAGTCGAAAGCGACTGTGTTTCGCCACGCGTGAAGATTGCAGAACCATGAGGACCTGGCAGGCAGTCTGTTTCGATCCAGATCGGACGGATTTCAGTAGTCTTACGACCATCCAGACGCTTCCCTTCGTCCAGGATAGCGCGGCGCATCGCTTCTTTTTCTACATCGTGGTAATAGCGGCCGATCATTTCAACTTTCTCGTCTGTCAATTCTTCTTCTGAAAACTGAGCTTTATACTCTTCGACAACTGCTTCGAATGCTTCGGCACGCTGATGTTTGTCGGTGCCGGAGGTTGCAACGGCGTATGCCTTTGCATAACATTTTTCGTGTACATCTTTGCGCAGTTCGTCATCATTGACTTCGTGGCAGTATTCGCGTTTAACCAGTTTACCGCAAGCTTCGATAGTTCAAGCTGTGCCTGGCACTGTACTTTGATTGCTTCGTGTGCTACTTTGATCGCTTCCAGCATTTCTGATTCTTGAACTTCATCCATTTCGCCTTCCACCATCATGATGTTGTCAAGTGTAGCACCCACCATAATATCAATATCTGCTTTTTCCAATTCAGAGAACGTGGGGTTGACTACGTACTTGCCATCGATGCGTGCGACGCGGCATTCGGAGATCGGTCCGTTGAAAGGAATATCTGATACGGCCAATGCGGCTGAAGCAGCCAGTCCGGCAAGTGCATCCGGCATGTCTTCACCGTCTGCGGAGAATAATATAACGTTTACATATACTTCGGCATGGTAATTGTCAGGGAAAAGAGGGCGGAGGGCACGGTCGACCAAACGAGAAGTCAAGATTTCGTAGTCGGAAGCTTTACCTTCTCTTTTTGTAAAACCGCCAGGAAAACGGCCAAATGCCGAGAATTTTTCTTTGTACTCTACTTGTAACGGCATGAAGTCAACACCCGGGTTCGCGTCTTTAGCGGCACAAACAGTGGCGAGCAACACGGTGTTGTTCATACGAACGGTAACCGCTCCGTCCGCCTGTTTGGCCAATTTCCCGGTTTCGATGGTGATGGTTCTTCCATCAGCTAATTCGATCGTCTTGTTAATTGGATTAAGCATAATCTTTTTCTTATTTTTCTATCTGTAAAATTGGTGCAAATGTAATGAAAGTTTGTCTGTAAACATGTGAAAATGAAAATAAAAAACATGAGAAAAGCTCTTTTTTATAAAAATAGCGGGAAGATTTAGCGAATAATGGTGCCACAATTGTAAATTAATGTATATTTGCAGCGGATTAAAACAAGAAGTAAAGATATGATGAAACAAATATCCACACGACTGTTGACTGTTTTAGGACTGTGCATGTTCTTTCTCTCAGCTTGTAACAACTCCTCGGATTTCACTGTGAAGGGAGTCGTGGCTGGGGCTGATGGTCAGCTTATGTATTTGGAAAATGTCGGAATCTCTAATGTGGTGACACTCGATTCCATCAAGCTAGCTCCCGGCGGGAAGTTCAAGTTTACGGAAAAGCGTCCTGAGTATCCGGATTTTTATCGTTTGCGTCTGAACAATCAGCTGATCAATTTCGCGGTCGATTCGACCGAAACCATATCCTTCGTCGCTGATGCTGGTACTTTCGCGACTTCTTATTCTGTGGAAGGGTCTGAAAACTCAAAGGCGATAAAGGCGATCACTTTGGCACAACTGGATGCAAACCAGGCTATCAGCCGTCTACGGAAGGAATATGAGGATAAGATGATTTCAGATACGACCTACCGTATGAAGGTTTTGGCTGCTGCCGATGCCTATAAAGAAGTCGCTCGGAAATATATTTATTCGGCGCCGATGTCCACAGCCGCCTATTTCGCTTTGTTCCAGCAGATCGATGGCTTGTTGTTCTTTGATTTGTATGACAGGAAAGATGTCAAGGCATATGGGGCGGTTGCGACCAGCTACAATCATACTTATCCGGAAAGTCCGCGTTCGAAGCATTTGTACAATCTGACATTGCAATCCATGAAGGTCTTGCGTGCGCAACGTCCTGTCGATTACAGCAATGTGGAAACAAAAAGAAATTTCATTCCTTGATATCGAATTGCCGGATGTTCGGGGTGAAGTGGTAAAACTGTCTACGGTTGCTCCCGGCAAGGTGGTGTTGATAAACTTTACGGCTTATCAGACGGAATGGTCGCCGGCTTTGAATATGGCATTGGGTGAATTGTACACAAAATACCATGACCAAGGACTTGAAATTTATCAGGTGTCGTTGGATAGTGATTTCCATTTCTGGAGAAACGGGGCCTCTAATTTGCCGTGGGTTACTGTCCACGATCCGCAGTCTGTTTATTCGCAGGTGGCAGGTTTGTACAATGTAAAACAATTGCCCGCTCTTTTCATCCTCGATCGCAAAGGAAACTTGGTTAAGCGTGTCGAAGACGTGAAGAAACTGGAAGCAGACGTAAAAGCAGTACTTTGATTTGTGAATTATAATTTATACGTTGATGAAATCATAATTCATAGGTCCTAACATGTTGTAAAGCACTTCAAAAGGATTTGCGTTCTTAAAAAGATCGTTTATCTTTGCAAAGTCTAAAAATACAGAGAAAAGAGGAGTTCCGGCCAAGCAGTTGGTCGGGATTCTTTATTATGCAATAATCAATAATAACATTTTAAATAAATAGGAGGATTTAGTATGGCAGTGAGCTATATGACGAAAGATGGCTATGATAAGATTTTAGCTGAAATCAATTATCTGGAAACAGTGAAACGTCCGGAAATATCTGCCCAGATTGCAGAGGCCCGTGACAAAGGTGATTTGTCTGAAAATGCTGAGTATGACGCAGCAAAGGAAGCACAGGGCATAATGGAAGCAAAGCTTTCCCAGTTGAAGGGCTTGATTTCAAATGCCCGCCTGATAGACGAAACCCGTGTTCAAACAGATGAAGTCCAGATCCTGAACAAGGTTAAGATCAAGAACACAAAGAACAATGCAGTCATGACGTATACTCTGGTCTCAGATTCGGAAGCAAACCTGAAAGAAGGCAAGATTGCGGTCAGTACTCCGATTGCGCAGGGGCTGATGGGAAAAAAAGGTCGGTGACATTGTGGAAATCAAAGTCCCATCCGGCATGATGAGCTTTGAAATTATGGATATATCGATTTAATAATATAACATTATGGCATCAATATTCAGTAGAATTGTGGCAGGTGAGATCCCTTGTCATAAAGTGGCGGAAAACGAAGAATTCTTTTGCTTTTCTGGACATTAATCCGGTTGCTGTCGGTCATACGTTGGTGATTCCGAAAAAAGAAATCGATTATATTTTCGACATAGAAGATCCCATGCTTGGACGTATGATGGCATTTGCCAAACGGGTGGCTCGTGCACAAGAAGCTGTTATACCTTGCAAACGGGTAGGTTTGGCAGTTATGGGACTGGAAGTTCCTCATGCGCATATTCATTTAATTCCGATCCAGAAGGAGTCTGATATGTATTTTGGCGGAAAGAAAATGGAGGTTACTCAGGACGTGCTCGCAGACACCGCTGCACGGATAAGAAATGCCTTTAAATAAATGAGGTAAAGTCTTTTTTGGTAAAAAACTTTATGTATATTTGTAACCGCTTCTTCCTCTGTATGACAATATTGAGAGGAAGAAAGCGGTTTTTTATAAAGATTCATTAGTGGTTTTTACTCATAAATTTGTTAACCTTAGAAGAAAGGCCCCCCTTGTGAAAGGACGGCCTTCTTTTTTTAACACACAATTATTGTTATACGCAATTTTATTTGGGGTTTTTAATCAACTTTGGTTATGGAACCGCTCCCGATAATGCTCTTTTCCTTTATGTTCGGATTTCCTTTGTATCGGATAGTCCCGCTCCCGGCTATTTTGGTGGATATTGCCTTGTTTGCGGTGATTTCGATATGGGTGCTTCCGGCCGCTTTGCAAGTAAGTTCTTCTGTCTCCAGACCGAACGCTTTGATCTTGCTGCTACCGGCGCTTTTAATATTCATCTTTTCTGTTTTACCGCTTAGAGAGACAGTGCCGCTACCCGCGATTTCGCAATCTAAACGGGTGATGGCAATGGAATCGGCTTTTATAGTTCCTCCTCCTGCAAATCTAATTTCCAGTTTTTTGCCGTTGAGACCTTTGCCTAAATCACAATTGCCTCCGCCTGCCATTTTGAACTCTTTCAGTGCAGTCGAGTTGGTTATCACGATAAAGCGGGTGGGGTTGATTCCGGTATGCCTATTTTTGGGGCGGACAACCAACACTTTGCTATCGGTATTGATATCCAGAAGATCCATGATATTTTGGTCTGTCTCGACTTTCAGATAGGGAACGTCATCCGATTGCATATATTTGAAGTCGACGTTTTCTCCCTCGATTTGTATCTCGTCGTAATCCTTTATCGGGATTTCCTTGCTTACGACATTGCCGTCACCGGAAACCTTGTTTATATGGCAGGAGCATAAAAGCCCTGCCATGAGTATGAGTACCAGTATGAATGAATATGATTTTTTCATGATTCTGTTGTTTTTATAGATTATATATTGAAGAAATTGTACCAGGGTAATGTGCTCCATCCGTTTATTCCGGTCTGGTAGAAGTAGATGACGCACAGCACTACGGATACTAACCATAAGATCAGCAACGTCCATTTGGCCGTATTGGGCAATGGCTTGGCTTTGAATAGTTGCATGCAGATTGCATATACCAGGGCAAAAATAGGAATGCCAATCAGTAGAATGAATCCGATGCATCCCATGATGGCCAATGAAATAGGTGCTCCCGCTATCAGATTGGCCCCGAACGGCGACAATTGATATAGGAAGCCTGTGCCTCCGGCAATAAGGGCAAAGGTGACGACGACCAATATAAAGGCAACGAGCAATAATGGCGGTAGCAGGATGATTCCGATCAGTATGGCCAGGAATTTGAGGATGAAGCCTACCACACCGACAAACAAGTCCGCCAGTTTTTGCAGAAAGCTTCTCGGTTTGTCGGAACTCATATAATCATTTACATTATTGCTGACCTTCTCGAAGCCATCCGTAACTGTTTTGCCTATGTTTTCGAGGGTGACGCTTTGTCCGCGCATCATCAGCTTGTCGGCTGCGGTCCGGGCCAACGGCATTACCAGCCATAGTATAAGGTATAAGATGATGATCGGTGCATAAGGAATAAAAAGCAGGATGATCATAGCAAGGCGTACAGCCGTCACGTCCCATCCCATATAAGCGGCGATACCACCGGCTACACCTCCCAATACCCGGTTGTCCGGATCGCGCATCAGCTTTTTCGGGCCTCTGGGAATCTCTTCTTCCTGAAAAGCTTGTGTCCTGGCTTCTTCCTTATATTCTTTTTCTTCTTCACCTTCAAACAATTCTTCCGGCTTGCCCATACGCTTGATTACTTCTTCGACATGTTCGATTGTGATCACTTCGTAGCCCAGTCGAACCCGCTCGTTGAATAGTTCGGAGATACGCATTTCAAAAATCGTTCATAATCTCTTCCGAACCTTCTTCCTTGCGGAAGTGGATGCGGAGGTTTGCTAGATATTTATCAGTAGTTGATATGCATCTTCGTCAATGTGGAAAACCGTTCCTCCCAAATTAACTGTCAGTGTCTTCTTCATTGTTTTCTGATTTTAATTGTTTCTGATGTGGTTTATTGTATCATTCAGTTCCTGCCAGGATGTTTCCAGCTCTCCAAGAAATTCTTCTCCCTTCGGGGTGAGCTGGTAATACTTGCGAGGCGGTCCTTGAGTAGATTCTATCCACTGGTAGCTTAACAATTCGCTGTTCTTTAGTCTTGTTAACAGAGGATATAGGGTACCTTCCACAACAATCAACTTCGCTTCTTGTAACTTCTGAATGATATCAGAGGTGTAAGCGGGTTCCTTTTTGAGAAGCAGGAGGATGCAATATTCCAATGTCCCCTTTCTCATTTGTGATTTTACGTTCTCTGCATTCATCTTTTTAATTTGTTTTATGCTACAAATGTATGTATTACATATGTACTATGCAATACATGCTACTATGTTTATCCTAATTTAACATTAATATTGCACAAATCCGGCACTTTTGTGTAAAAAAGGGGCTAATCTCGTGACAAATAGAATAGAAAACCGTACTTTTGCAACATCAATTCAAAACAAAGAATTATGATTTACTACCATTATGCCGAGTTGGTTCATCGACAGGCAGAAAAATATGGCTCCCGTACCGCATTGAAATATCGTGATAATGCAACCGGGAAATGGTTAAAAATATCTTGGAAGGAATTTTCTGAAAAAGTTATGCTTACGGCCAAGGCAATGGCCGAATTCGGGATAGAAGTACAGGATAATATCGGGGTTTATTCACAGAATATGCCGCAATGCTTTTATACGGATTTTGGGGCATATGCGAACCGTGTGGTTTCTATTCCGATGTATGCAACGAATTCTCCGGGGCAGATTGAGTATATAATCAATGATGCTCATATACATACTTTGTTTGTCGGCGAGCAGTTGCAGTACAATAATGCATTCAAGGTGCAGAAAGAATCTCAATACCTGAAGCGCCTGGTGGTGTTTGATCCGGCTGTCAAGTTGAACCCGGAAGACAAGACTTCGATTTATTTTGACGATTTTTTGCGGCTGGGCGATAATGCGCATGCTGAGACAACGGTAAAGATCCGTACGAACGAGGCGGTGCCGGAAGACTTGGCTACCATAATATATACTTCCGGGACGACAGGAGAATCCAAAGGTGTCATGCTCCATCATTCCAATTATTTGGAAGCCATGCGTATCCATGACATCCGCCTCCCGATGGTGACGGATAAAGACCTTTCTATGTGTTTCTTGCCACTGACTCATATTTTTGAAAAAGCGTGGTCTTACTATTGCCTGCATAAGGGAGTGACGATTGCGATCAACCAGGATCCTAAAATGATTCAGAAGACATTGCCGGAGGTTCATCCTACCTTGATGTGCAATGTCCTCGTTTCTGGGAGAAGGTGTATGCGGGTGTGCACGAGAAGATCAACTCGTCATCTTCCACCATGAAGAAAATCTTTCTGGATGCTATCGAGACCGGGCGCAAGTATAACCTGGAATATAAAAATAAGAGCATTCCGGCTCCTTTCGGGTTGAAATTGAAGTTCGAAATGTATAATAAGACTGTTTTCAATTTGCTGAAACGGGTGTTGGGGATCGAACGCGGTCGTTTTTTCCCGGTGGCCGGTGCGCCGCTCTCGGATACGGTCAATGAATTTTTTGCAGTCTGTCAATATCCCTATTGTGTATGGTTACGGTTTGAGCGAGACGACAGCGACCGTCTGCTTCTATCCTGAAATCGGATTTCAGTTCGGTTCGATCGGAGAAGTCATGCCAGATGTACAGGTACGGATTGATCCGGAGAATAGCGAAATTCTGGTAAAAGGCAAGACTGTGATGTCCGGTTATTATAATAAGCCGGCCGAAAATGAAAAGGCGTTTACGGAAGATGGTTATTTTCGTACAGGAGATGCCGGAAGGATGGAAGGGAACACGTTGTTCTTTACTGAACGTATCAAGGACTTATATAAGACATCGAACGGCAAATACATCGCTCCGCAAGCGATTGAAATGGTTATGAGCGGCGATCAGTATATCGAACAGATTGCTGTGATCGGTGACCAGCGTAAGTTTGTCAGCGCGTTGATTGTTCCCGCTTATCCATTACTGGAAAAGTATGCCGAAGAAAAAGGGACTGGCTGTCGGTAGCCGGGAAGAACTTGTCCGGAATAAGGAAATCCTTCGCCTGATCGAGACACATATTGAGGAAAACCAGAAGAACTTGGCTTCTTATGAGAAGATCAAGCGCTTCACCTTGCTGTCCGAACCTTTTACGATGGGGGCTGAACTGACGGATACACTTAAGCTCCGTCGTTCGGTCATTTTGAAGAAATACGCGGATCCGATCGAAAAGATGTACGAAGAAGCTTCGAATATGTGGGGTAGTAATCCGGTTTAGATGGGGTAGCTGTGACATTTTGATAGTCAGGAAAATTGAGTATCTTTGCGGGACAAATTTAAAAACAAGAATTTTATGATCACATCAGACCAACTACATGACGTGTTGGAGCGCGAGAAGGCGCTGAGGGGGTATCTTTGACATCGATGGTAAGACCATCCAGTTAGAAGAAGAAGAGCTACGTACACAGGACCCCGGTTTCTGGGAAGATGCCAAACGGGCGGAAGTCCAGATGAAGAAAGTAAAAGAACTGAAAAAGTGGATCGAACTTTATAACGAGGTTCATGCTGCAGCAGAAGAATTGCAGTTGGCTTATGATTATGTAAAAGAAGGAATCGTCAGCGAAGAAGAAGTTGACGAGGCTTATGGCAATGCCATCCAGTTGGTGGAAAGCCTGGAGTTCCGCAATATGTTGCGTCAGGAAGCCGACCAGATGAGTTGTGTGCTGAAGATCAACTCCGGTGCCGGCGGTACGGAAAGCCAGGACTGGGCTTCCATGTTGCTCCGTATGTATACGCGTTGGGCGGAGGCGAATGGATATAAGATTTCCGTAGCCAACTATCAGGAAGGGGATGAGGCCGGTATTAAAACGGCGACTCTCAACATCGAAGGCGACTATGCTTACGGATATTTGAAGGGTGAAAACGGTGTGCATCGTTTGGTACGTGTATCTCCTTATAACGCGCAAGGCAAGCGAATGACTTCATTTGCTTCTGTTTTTGTCACCCCCGATGCGCCTTCTTTTTTTTCGTTGACTATAAAAATCGGCTCATTTTTTTAAGCTGCGATATTTTGAGGATTTCTTTGATTTATGTGTTCGCAGCATCTAAATATAGCTACTGTAAGCTCATAAAACAGTCCAGTCAGCCAATCCATACCTTCTTTAGCCATTTTTGCACATATCTTTTTTATATTGAAGGCAATGGCAAAGAAGGAAAAGTCCATGAAGACCTTGTCCTTTCCAAAATGGCGGAAACGTTTGTAGTTCATATTGTTTTTCATTTGTCCGAACACGGCTTCCGGTTCTATGCATCTCTGTCCTCTGTGTTTCAGCCCTTCCTCGGAGCAGAGCTGCTCTTTGGCTTTTTGCCTGTATTTTCTGAGCCTGTGATTCAGTTCTATCGTCCTGTTTCCTTTTGCTTTAAAACAACGGCATCTTAGCGGACAGCCTTCACATCTGACGGCTCTGTACCTGGCATTTTCGCTGACATATCCGGATGCGGTTTTCACATGTCTAGTACCTATCCTCCGCATCCTTTGTCCCATAGGGCAGATGCAAAAGTCATGTTCTTCATTGTAGTAGAAGTTTTCTGCCTTGAACGGATCCGGTTTGAATCTCGGCCGCTGCTCCATGTGGAAATAGTTATATTTGACGTAAGCTTCCATGCCGTTTTCTGACATGAAGCGGTAATTCTCCTCAGAACCATAGCCGGAATCGGCAACCACCGTATGAGCCATCCGGTCATACCTGTTTGAAAAAGATTACAGGAAAGGGATCATGGTCAGTGTATCCGTAGGGTTCGGGAAGAGTGCAAAATCGGTGATGAACTGGTTCTCGGTGCCGATCTGAAGGTTGTAACCGGGCTTCGTCTGCCCGTTACGCATGGCATCCTCCTTCATTCTCATGAAAGTTGCGTCCTTGTCCGTCTTGGAATAGGAATTCCTCTCTTGCAGCGTGTCCAGATGACTGTCGTATTCCTGGAGTTTGTCCCTATGTTCTTCCAGCTCCTTCAGCTGTTTGCGTCTCTTTTTCAGCTCAGTCTTTTCCTCCTTGGTGGAAGGCTCGGGAACCTGTTCCAGTGCATGACGGCCTTCTCCCGCCATTTCGGTCAGCATGGCCGGAGTGAACTCAACCTCCTCATTACTTTCCGAATACTTTCTTGGGCGATGACATCGTCTATCTGCCCTAGCAGGACATGTATCTTCTTCATCAGGTGCTCTCGGTTCCGCTCAACCGTTTTTCGCCAAACGAAAGTATACTTGTTGGCTTTGGATTCAATCTTTTGTCCCGTCAATGTATTCCACGTTCAGGCTGATGAAGCCTTTGGAAGAGAGAAGGAGTACGGTTTGGGTAAACACCTCGTTGATTTCCTTCTTCACCCGATTGCGGAAACGGTTGATGGTAATGAAATCCGGTTTCTCTCATATCCGGCAAGCCAGATATAATGAATGTCACGATGAAGGAGCTTTTCGATTTTCCGGCAGGAGTAGACGTTGTTCATGTAGGCATACAGAATGACCTTGAGCATCATCTGGGGATGGTAAGGGCTGCGGCCGCATTCCTTATATAGCTTCCTGAAACTTTCAAGATTCAGGCCCTCAACCAGGGCGTCAACCATGCGCACCGGATCGTTATCT
>VOFB01003482.1_pt1 | contig 32234 bp, 51 predicted proteins | sample 5384141 | NCBI WGS metagenome assembly VOFB01 (sample SAMN12384721, study PRJNA508395) | human gut metagenome | isolation source: healthy gut A | host: Homo sapiens | reverse complement strand
GAGCTGGAGGAGCGCATCACCTCCACCAAAAACGGTTCTAATACCTCGGTTCAGCGGTTCACGTCCCCTGCCGCCGACGACCTGACTGACCCGGCCCGGCCACCACGTTCTCCCATCTGGACGCTACCACGGTGCTGAGCCGGAAGATCGCGGAGCAGGGCATCTATCCTGCTGTGGATCCGTTGGCGTCCTCGTCCCGAATTCTGGAGCCCGACGTGGTGGGGCGAGGAGCACTACAATGGCCCGTCAAGTCCAGGCGGTGCTCCAAAAGGCCATGAGGAGCTGCAGGACATCATCGCTATTGCTGGTCCATGAGACCATGGAGCTGGACGAGGACGACAAAAAGTGTTCGTCAGCCGGGCCCAAAATTGGCGTTTCCTCCTCCCAGCCCTTCCAGGAGGGCTGAAAACCACCGGCGTGCCCGGCGTCTATGTTTCATATGGATAGGAGAGGGGGCCGGAGGATGAAAAGAATTGTCGAGGGCGACGGCGACTATCCGGAGATGCCCTGCTTCAATGATGCGGCGCCTTACCGACGGGAAGAAAAGGGCGGAGACGCTGGCCGCTGGAGGAGGTGAGCTGCGAATCCCTGAATTCACCACCTGGACGGCATGGTGGGCATCCCAACGGCGGCCATCTCCGCCAGCTGAGCCAGGGTCGGGGACCGGGCTTCCCCACCAGCGGGTGGTTCATGGCCGTGGAAACCGGCATGGCCCGGGTGGCCCGGTTATCCAGCAGCCCCCACCGTAATGGTGTTGTTTCTCAGATCCGTCATTTCACCTCCGCCCATTCTATGCAGGGGAGGGGAAAAGAATGTGGAGTCAGGACGGTGAGACTGTTGAAAAGTAGCTCTGCCGCTTTTTCGAGCAGGAGTTAGAGTTTACCCACAATTCCTTGCAGAATTGTGGGTAAAGATTTCATGAAAAGCATCATTTCTAAGGCACATGCCCTGAGAAATGACGCAATCAAACCTTGCTCGGCAGCCTGCGGGCGCTGGAACCCGGAATGACGCCGCCATCCATGAAGATGACGCGGTCGGCCACATCCCGGGCGAAGGCCATCTCGTGGGTGACGATGATCATGGTGGTGTTCTGTTCCGCCAGAGAGCGGATGACCTTGAGCACCTCGCCGGTCAGTTCCGGGTCCAGGGCAGAGGTGGGCTCGTCAAAGCAGAGGATGTCCGGGTGGAGGGCCAGGGCCCGGGCGATGGCCACCCGCTGCTGCTGTCCGCCGGAGAGCTGGCTGGGGTAGTGGTCCGCGCGGTCACTCAGACCCATCTTGGCCAGCAGCTCCCGGCCCTCGGCCTGGATCTCCTCCAGGATCTGCTTCCGGTTGGCTTTGAAGTCAGGCCGTTCCTGGCTGAGGAGCTCCTTGGCCAGGGTGACGTTCCGCAGGGCGGTGTACTGGGGGAACAGGTTGAAGGACTGGAACACCAGGCCGAAATGGAGCCGCTTTTTCCGCACCTCGCTCTCCCGCTGGGTGGCGGGATCGTCGGCGTCGAACAGAGTGTCCCCCTGGACGACGATCTGCCCCTGGTCGGGGGTCTCCAGAAAGTTCAGGCACCGCAGAAGGGTGGTCTTGCCGCTGCCGGAGGAGCCGATGATGGCCAAAGACTGGCCCTGCTCCAGGTCGAAGCTGATGTCCTCCAGCACCCGGGTCGCGCCAAAGTGCTTTTCAATATGATGTACTTCTAAGATCGGCATGTTCGCTCCCCCTTATACCCGGAAGTAGTCCAGCTTCTTTTCCAGCCGGCCCAGCACCATGGTCACGATGGCGCTGAAGGCCAGATAGTACACCGCCGTGAACATCAGCGGCCACCACAGGCCGGAGATCCCCTGATTGCCCTTCATGAAGGACTCAGCCGCCCAGATGACCTCCTGCAGGGCAATGGCCCGGGCCAGGAGGTGTCCTTGACCAGGGTGATGATCTCGTTGGACATGGGGGCACGATGCGCTTGACCATCTGGAGCAGGGTGACCTTGAAAACCCACGCCGTAGAACTCAGATGCCTCTGCTCTCATGTCGTTAAGGTTAAGGTCGTACACCAGATCGCCGTAGCTCGTGCCCTCGCCGGTCATGGCTGCGGCCATGAGCACGTCGATAACAGCGGCATCGGAGGTGCCGAGGCGACCTCCATCAGGGTGTTGGCCTGGGACTGCACGGGCACGGTGGTGGCCCCCAGCTCCTCGGCGGCGTCCTCACCGGCGGAGCCGGACTCTACGGCGATGCTCAGCCCTTCCAGAGGGTCAGCCCTCAAAGTCCGCCGCCCTGTCGACGGGTAGACCAGGGTCTGATAGTTGGTGCAGTAGGGCTCGAGACGCCCATGGCGGCGGTGACCTCGTCGTTGATGGTCATGCCGTTCCATACACAGTCAATGGTCTTGGTCCAGCTCCTGGACCTTATAGTCCCAGGTGATCTCCTGGAACTCCACGTTCACGCCCAGGCTCTCGGCAAAGGCCTTGGCCATGTCGGCATCAAAGCCGATCCACTCGTCACTCCCCGCTTCCTTATAGTCCATCGGGGCGAAATTGGTGATGCCCACATACAAGGTGCCCTGGTCCTGGACATAGGCCAGGTCGCTTTCCGCGTCCGCGGGAGTGCTGGATGCCCCTGGCTGGTGCTGGCGGCGGGGTGCTGGCAGCGGGAGACTGGCTGCTCTCCCCTGAGAAGTGGTCCCGCCAGAGCAGGCGGCCAGAGACAGGCACATAGTGATCGCCATTACAAGAGACAACATCTTTTTCATACCGAGAGATCCTCCAAATGCAGATTGGTCAAAAAACGGAGCATTTGACACTTTCACATTTTAGCACGCTAATGAAATATTGTAAAGAGGTTTTAATTTTTTTTGATCTTTCGGGGAAAAAAGCGTCCCCCGCAGCCCATAGGGGGACAGCGGGGGGGACGCCTTCCGCATCCAATCAGAGAGGCGGCAATTACTTCATGCCGTTCTCGTAGGACTCGATCATCTTCTTGACCATCTGGCCGCCCACAGAGCCGGCCTGCTTGCTGGTCAGATCGCCGTTGTAGCCCTGCTTCAGGTTGACACCCACCTCGTTGGCCGCTTCCATCTTGAACTTATTCAGAGCCTCGCGGGCATTGGGGACCAGAGACTGCTTGTTGGTAGACATAATTCGTTTCTCCTTTACCTGTTCATTTTGATCTTCTTTGTTTCGTTGGATGGAACATCCGAGCATAGCATTGCCCTGGAGAAGCGGACTATGCAGGAAAAGGCTTTCCATTTTTGTTGATTTTCCATCATTTTCAGATCAGGGAAACGGCAGGAAGGAAACCGGCGCAGAGAACGGGGGCCGGGCGGACGGCGGGGCTCATCCGCGGCGGCGGAGACGGCGCAGCAGGCCGCCCAAGGCCGGAGGGCAGGGCACGGGCGGCGAATTCCCACCTCCCGGCAGCTCCGGAACGGCCTCGTCCATGAAGAAGTCCTGGAGAGGAGAGAGGCCGGGCGCCCAGGGCGGGCACTTTTTTTGATAGCTCCCTTCACTGTCCAGGGCCCGGCCTTCACGGTGTCCCGCAGCAGGATGTCCAGAATGTGATTCAAGCGGGCCTTGATTTGGGTGGCATAGACGGGACAGATGACCTCCACCCGGCGCTGGGTGTTGCGGGTCATCATGTCCGCCGAACCCAGATGTAGATGCGGCGCTGCGCTCTCTCCCGGAGCCGAAGGAGCTGTAGATGCGGGAGTGCTCAAAAACCGTCCACAATGCTTTTGACAGTGATGTTTTCCGCTGATTCCAGGGACGCCGGGCCGGAGGCAGCAGATACCGCAGATGATGAGCTGAATCTTCACCCCCTGCGGGACGCCTCGGCCAGGTCGATGACATCGTAGTCGGTGAGGCTGTTCATCTTGGCGATAATCTGGGCGGGGAAGCCCCTGTCTCAACACTTTTCAATCTCCACCAAAATCAGTTCCTCCATGCCGGTCTTGGGGAGTTGGGAGGACCAGGAAGTTTCAGTGGACGTCCACATTGCCGATGGGAACACTTGAAAAAAGAGCGGCGTCGTTGCCGATGCGGTTGGAGGCGGTGAGAATGTTGGCGTCGGTGTAGATCCCAAAGGAGGTGCCCTCGTTGTAGTTGCCGGTGCCGATCTGGGTGACGTACTGATGCCGTCATTTGGAGAGCGTTTCAGTGATGAGACACTTTAGAGTGGATCTTACAGTCGCTGAACCCAGATCACCGGGCAGCCCGTCCTCCAGGCGCTCGGACCAGTCGATGTTGTTCTGTTTTATCAAAGCGGGCCTGCAGTTCAATGACGGCAGTGACCTCCTTAATGTTTTCCGCTGCCGCACACAGAGACCACGAGCCGGGCCTTCTGGGCCAGGCGGTAGATGGTGATCTGATGGAGAAAGACTGACGGGTCGGAGGCCTCCCCCGGATGAGCTGGAGAAAGGGGTCCATAGAGTGAAAAGGGTAGCTGAGAAGCAGGTCCCGGCGCTGACCAGGTGGAGATAGGTCTCCCGGCTTGGGCTTGGGGGGCGTCTGGGGGGAGAAGGGCGGGTAGAGAGCGCACTGTGGAGGGTTCCGGGGAGCTTTTTCAGCATGGGGTGGACAAACCCCATGCGCATGGGAGCCCGGAGAGAAAGATCTGGGCAGGGGGCGATGTGCAGCGCTTGCAGAGAAAGGCGGACAGGGCCCGCTGGGGGGCGGCGCACTCCAGCCGGACCACGGCCATCCGTTTGCGCTTTTGAAGCAGCTTCGCATTTGGCAGCGGAAGTCATCGTCCACATCAAAGCCCTCGTCCTGGGGGGCGATATCCGGCGTTGCGGGTGACGCAGACACAGTTTTTCTCCGCCACGCCGTAGGGGGTCAAAGACCCGCTTCAGGTTATCCAGAAGCAGCTGTTCGGTGCGCACATAGCGCAGTCCTCCCCGGGGAGATAGACCACGTCGGGGGGCGGAGGGGAGGCACAGGGACGATGCCGAAGAGACTGCGGTCCTTCCCATGGAGGCGGGCCACCACATAGACGCTCTTGTTCTGGAGGTGAGGGAAGGGGTGGTTGATGTCCACGATCTGAGGGGAGAGGATGGGAGCAGCTGGGTCCCGGAAGTAGGTCTTGAAAGTCCTTGTCCTTCCCGGCGAGCTGGCCGGGGAGACTTGCAGACCCCATAGGCCTGGAGCTGGGTCTGGAGCTGGGCGTAGACCTGGTCCCGCTGCTCCATCAGAAGGACTGCCCGGCGGTAGATGGCCTCCAGCTGCTGGGAGGGGAGCAGGCCAGTGCGGCTGTCCACCTGGTCGTCCCCATGACAGCCATGTCATAGAGGCTGCCCACCCGGATCATAAAGAATTCGTCCAGGTTGCTGGTGAAGATGGAGACAAATTTCAGCCGCTCGGCCAGGGATTGGAGGGATCGCGGGCCTCGTCCAGCACCCGCTCGTTGAACGTGAGCCAGGAGAGCTCATGGTTCTGCATGTAAGGTTGGGGTTCCCGGGCCATCAGACAGTCACGCTCCTTCGTTTCAATACCTCGGTGAGCAGGAAGCCCTCCGGACGCCGTAGCTGCTGACCTCAATGGCGTCGCCCCGGCACCGATGGGCCAGGGTGGAGAGGATGACCAGCCCAGGGAGCAGGTGTGGACCCGCTCGGGGACGATCTTCAGCAGGATCTGGAGGTCCGCCTTAGCGGGAGCGGAGAAGCGCTCCAGGAGGCCGTCCACCATGTTCAGGTGATGGTGCGGTTGCCGGCGGGCAGCTTGTAGAGGTAGTTGCACAGCTTCCCGGCCCCGCGGATGGTGCCGCCCGCCCCACAGATCACCGGACAGGGAAAGTCGGGGGGGCGCCGTCCAGCGCCTTTTACCTGCTTGCGGATCTTGGCCTGTTCTTTGGGGAGGGGAGCAGGGTCTCCACACAGGCTATACAGGTTCAGGGAGCCCAGGGGGATGGAGGCAGCGTGGCGTATCCTGCCCTGAGAGAAGCAGACCCACTCGGTGGAGCCGCCGCCGATGTCCAGCACCATGCCCTGCTCCCGCTCCTCCATGCCGGGTGGCTCCCACATAGTCAGGATGGCCTCCTCCCGGCCGGAAGGAGGCGGATCATCAGTCCGGTGCGCTCCTGGGCTGGAAGACCGCCTCCTCGCTGTTGGTAATATTGCGCAGAGAGGCGGTGGCGAAGACCGCCTGCTTTCTCAATGTGGAGGGCATCCAGGATGGACCGGAAGCGGAGCAGGGCATCTGCGGCCCGGTCGAGGCCCTCCTGGCTCATGGAGCCGTCCTCCCAGAACATAGCCGGCCAGGCCGGCCCGTCTCCCTTGCTTTGAAAAATGCTGTGGATAGCTCCGTCCTCCTCCACCTGATAGACATTCAGGCGGATGGTATTGGAGCCGATGTCGATAATAGCGTACATGCAAGCTCTCCTCTGTGGCTGCGGTCCGCTCGGAAGCGGGACCGGATCATCTGAGTCGTATGATATCAAATGCAGGGGCTGGGTCCAGAAATAGGATGCAGAATTTTGGTTAAATGTATGTAAAATCACTGGCTGAACAGACAAGACGATGATTTTGACGGCAGAGTATAGAGATCCCCGGGGAAATGTGGTAAACTTCCTTCATCTGGAGATCTTACAGAGAGGAAGGAACTGAGCATGCTGTCTTTTGTCAACGACTACTCTGAGGGGGCCCACGAGCAGGTGCTCCGGCGGCTGGCGGAGACCAATCGGGGCAGCAACCCGGATATGGGACCGATCCATACTGCGCCCGGGCAAGGAGAAGATCCGGCGGGCCTGCGGCTGCCCGGAGGACGTCTTTTCCTGGTGGGCGGGACCCAGACCAATCAGGCGGTGATCTCCGCCCTGCTGGCCCCCTGGGAGGGTGGATCGCCCCCGCCACAGGGACACATCTGTACCCATGAGGCGGAGCCATCGAGGCAACCGGGCACAAGGTGCTGGAGCTGCCCCAGCAGGGGGGAAGCTGTCAGCGGCGGAGCTGCGGACCTATCTGGAGGGCTTTACGGGGACGAGAACCACGAACACATGGTATTTCCGGGCATGGTGTACCTGTCCTGGCCCACCGAGCTGGGCACCCTCTATACCCGGGCGGAGCTGGGGGAGATCCACAAGGTGTGCCGGCAATACAAGATACCGCTGTACCTGGACGGCGCCCGGATGGGCTATGGGCTGGCCAGCCGGGGGAGCGGCATGACCCTGGCGGACCTGGCGGCCAGCTGCGACGTGTTCTACATCGGGGGGACCAAGGTGGGGGCCCTGTTCGGAGAGGCGGTGGTCTTCCCCCGCACAACGCCCCCGGGCGCTTTATGACCGCCGTGAAGCAGCGGGGCGCCCTGCTGGCCAAGGGCTGGCTGCTGGGGGTGCAGTTCGACGCCCTGTTCACCGATGGACTCTACCAGAAGCTGGGCAAAAATGCCATCGAGACGGCGGAGCGGCTGAGAGAGGGATTCCGGGAAAAGGGGTTCTCCTTCTATTTGGACACCCCCCACCAACCAGATATTCCTGGTGGTGGACCGGGCCCAGCAGGAGGACCTGGCCCGGAAGGCCGCATTCAGCTTCTGGGAGCAGCTGGACGAGGCGGACGGTGATCCGCTTCGTCACCAGCTGGGCCACCCGGATGGAGGACGTGGAGGAGTTGATCCGCCGGCTGTGAAGCGGGCTGTTTGAATCATTTGGGAGGAAAAAAAGAGATTGTTCTTGTTGGAAATAGACAAAAAGATTGACAAATAAAAGAAAAAGATATATATTATTCTAAAAGGAAGCGGGGGCGATGGTCAGATAACGGAGAGATGTATGAAAAAAATCAGTGAGAAATTTCATAAAAATCTATTGGGAAGTTCTGCTTGTAGTGGCTGCTGGAATTGCAGGTGTGATACTTTTAAAAAGTAAAAGGTGAAGATTGGCCTGCTGCGTTGAATTTTCCCACAGAGGCAGTAGCGGCTGGCTATTGATCTTGATACTGGGAATGACGGCATTAGAAGGAATCCTGATTTTCCGTTTTCTGGTGAAAGGGCTGGAATATGTAATATATACTGTTCTGCTGCTATGGCTCTACCTTATGTTTGCCTCGCCAGAAGGACTGCTTTTCCCAAGCCTGATTTGGACATACAGTTTGGTGATTCTGATCGCCCGGCTTGTGATGCTGATAAGGTGCAGGCTAAAAAACAGGACCGGCAGTTTTCTCATCTGTCATCTATGATATGTATTGATGTGATCAGCACCATAGGCATCCTTCGAGAATTTGTATTGTTTGGATAGCGGTAAAAAGCACCGGCCCCATCCATCACGGATGGGGCCGATGCTTTTATCGGTAGGAGTCGGCCAGGGCCTTGAACTTGGGCAGGGACGCTGGATCATGTCGGTCTGGACGCAGTAGGCAATGCGCACGTGGCCGGGGGCTCCGAAGCCGGAGCCGGGCACCAGCAGCAGGTCGAACTGCTTGGCCCGCTCGCTGAAGGCCAGGTCGTCGGGCTCCAGGGAGCGGGGGAAGAGGTAGAAGGCTCCGCCGGGCTCCACCACGTGATAGCCCATCTCCCGCAGGGAGGGACCAGCAGCTTGCAGTTGCGCTCGTACACCGACAGGTCGGAGGTCATGTCGCAGCACAGGGAGGTGACCTGCTGGAACAGGCTGGGAGCGTTCACATAGCCCAGGATGCGGCCCGCTCCGGCCACGGCGGCATAGACCTCCGGCTGTCGGTGACGGAGGCGGGGACCAGCACGTAGCCCAGGCGCCTCACCAGGAGGGAGAGGGGACTTGCTGAAGGAGTAGCACACGATGGTGTCTGGGTAGAGCTGGGGATCCAGGGCACCTGGAAGCCGGAGAACACGATCTCCCGGTAGGGCCTGTCGGAGATCAGGTAGATGGGGTGGCCGTAGGCCCGGCTCTTTCCGTCAGGATGGCGGCCAGCCGCTCCAGCGTCTCCCGGGAGTAGACCACGCCGGAGGGGTTGTTGGGGGAGTTACCACCACGCCCTTGGTGTGCTCGCTGATGGCGGCCCCAAAGGCGTCAAAGTCGATCTGGAATCCCTCGATCTCCGGGGAATGAGCACCATCTTTGCCCCAGCGCCCCCGATAAAGACCTTATACTCTCCAGGGAAGTAGGGGGCAAAGACGAAACTCGTCCCAAGGGCAGGTCAGGCCGTTGAACACACAGCACAGGGGAGGCGGCGGCCCCCACGGTAATGTAGAACTGGTCGGCGGTATAGCAGGTGCCGAAGCGGCGGTTGAGGGAGTCGGCGAAGCGCTGGCGGGCCTCCTGGTCCCCCCTGGGCGCTGGTGTAACAGTGGATGACCTCGGCTGCTCCCGAAGGATGCGGACGGCGGTGTCGTTGACCTCCTGGGGCAGGGGGACGCTGGGGTGCCCAGGAGAAATCGAAGACATTCGCCGCCCCCACCTGGGCGGCACGTATCTTGCCGTATTCAAAGAGCTCGCGGATGACGGACTGGCGGTGCCCAGCCCCAACATGCGTGATTCACCATGAAGATGGCCTCCTGTCCTTTTGTCTGATTTGAGCCTATTATAGCACCCACAAATGGGCCAAGCCTCGGGATGCCGTAGGCCAGGCGGGTCGCCCGCACGTCAAAGGGCTTGAGCAGGCGGGCGATGTGGCTGCCCACATGGCGGGAGCCTCCCCTCCGTGTCGGGGTTGGTGGCCATGATGACCTCCTGGACACCGCCCTTGGCCACCCGCTCCAACAGGGCTTAATGGCATGTCGTCGGGGCCCCATGTGGTTCATGGGACTGATGACGCCGTGGAGCACATGGTATTGCCCCTGTTGTAACTCCCGGCCCCGCTCCATGGCCGCCACGTCCCGTGGGTCCGCCACCACGCAGATGGTGGACGGGTCCCGCTTGGGGATGGCAGATGGGGCACAGCCCCCCGGCGGTAAAATTGCGGCATACGGGGCAGTAGGTGACGGTGCGCTTGGCGGTAACGATGGCGTCCGCAAACGCCTGAGCGTCCTCCTCCGGCAGGGAGAGGACGAAGAAGGCCAGCCGCTGGGCGGATCTTCCGGCCGACGCCCAGGCAGCCGGGCGAACTGCTCCACCAGGTTTTCCAGTGGCGGGGGAAAGTCCATGGGATCAGACCAAATCTAGATGGGTCGAAAGGTACCATCGGCCGCGTCGGCGGCGATCAGGCTCATACCCACGGCAAATCAGGCTCCAGCGAGAAGGAGCCGCCGGCCGTAGGCAAAGCGGGGGGACAGTGGTCCGCCACCCGGAGGCCATGTCGGCAGACCTGCAGCCTGGCGGAAAAGGCGGAGGACGGGACGACCGTCCACCCCCCAGGCGATGCGGATATAGCCATGAATGGACAGGCGGGGAAGGGGACATCCGAGCCGCACCACCGTCTCACCGTCAGGCCCGGTGACCTGGGGGCGGTCTTGCCTGAGATGCCCCCGTCCTCCTCCAGTTCGCAGGCTGGGTTGTACCGCTCGATGAGGGCGCCGTCCCTGGCGGATGGTGCCAGTTGGGACCCATGGCGGCCAGGCCGAAGCCCTCCACCGTCATCACCAGCACCAGGTCCAGCTCCTCCAGATAGGGAGGATGGCCTCCTGCCTTGTGATGGGCCGCAGGGCCACCGCTTTTTTTTACGGCGCACTCCCCATGACCCCTCAGAGCCCAAAAAAGGAAGACGGGCATGGGGTGGTCGGCCTCCAGGTGGATAGAGAGCAGGTCCGCCCCAGCCTTGGCAAAGCGATTCGATGTACCGCACCGGCTTTTCGATCATCAGATGGACATCCAGGAACATGTCGGTGCACCGGCGGATGGACTGGACCACCAGGGACGCCGATGGTGAGATTGGGAACGAAAGCGCCGTCCATCACGTCCACATGGAGGTAGTCGGCATCGGAAACCCGCCGGATATCCCGTTCCAGATTGACAAAATCGGCGGAGAGGATGGAAGGTGAAACTTTTTATCATGGTTTTGACCCCGCTTTCCGAAAAAATGAGAGGTTTTGATCAGGGCTGTAGGGGCTGGGCCAGGGGCAGAGGGCCGGTCCGACGCATAGGATGCAGAGCGGAGAGCGGGAGGGCAGGAAGCACTCCCCGGAGCCCCGGACCCGAGGCCTGCTCCAGGCTGATCCCACGGCCGCCCGGCGGCCCCGGCCGATCCGGGATGGCCCGCCGCTTTTCAGATACCCCCCGCCGGGCTCTGCCCGGCGGGGGCAGTGGCTGCGCCGGCGGGCCCCCGGGCTCACCAGTGGTTGTAGCTGAGGATGTCGTCCAACTCCTTGCGTACCTTGGGCCGGGGGAGCGGTCTCCTTGGCGGATAGCCCACGGTGACGATCAGGCGGACGGGCCGCTCCTCCGGGATGCCGAAGGACTGGTGTAGCTTGGCCTGGTTCATGGTGCCGATGAGGCAGGTGCCCAGCCCCATGGAAGTGGCCTCATAGCACAGGGCCATGGCAGCCATGCCGATGTCCATCTGGGCGAAGTGCTGGGCACCGTAGTGCCCGCGACGCCGGGCTTGACGTGTGCCTCATCCTCACAGATCAGGATGAAGTTGGGCACCCGGTCTCCCCAGGGGCAGCCGGTGAGCCCGTCGTCGTCCAGCGCCTCAATGAGCTTGGCCCGGGCCTCTGGCTCGTCGATGATGATGAAGCGCCAGGGCTGGGCGTTGCAGCCGCTGGGGGCCAGCCGGGCTACGTCCACCAGGTGGGCCAGGGCCTCCCGGGGCACGGGGCGGTCGCTGTACACACGGCAGCTCTCCCGGGCCGCCTGCAAAGCCTCAAAATCCATTTCAAAGATCCCCTTTCTGTTTTGTTGGATACGGTCTGACGTGGGGGCTTCCCCAAAAGAGCGCGAGTCAACAGGGCCGGATCAGTGATAGAAATCGGTGGTGTCCACCTCGTGGGCCTGGTAGCCGGCCTGGCTCAGCGCCTCCAGGATGCGGTCCTTGTGGTCGTGGCCGAAGGCCTCAGGGTGACCTTCAGCTCCACGCCGCTCTGGCGGTTGATGTTCACGAACTGGTTGTGCTCCAGCTTGATGACGTTGCCGTTCTCCCGGGCCAGGATATCGGCGATGCTGAGCAGGGCACCGGGACGGTCGGGGAGGAGGACGGAGAAGGTGAAGATGCGGCCCCGCATGATCAGGCCGTGCTGGACCAGGGAGGCCATGGTGATCACGTCCATGTTGCCGCCGGAGAGGACGCAGACCACGTTCAGCCCCTGGCAGGACAGGTGGCGCAGAGCGGCCACGGACAGCAGGCCGGAGTTCTCCACCACCATCTTATGCTTTTCCATCACATCCAGGAAAGCCTCCACCAGCTCCGTATCTGGGATGGTGATGATCTGGTCCACATGGTCCCGGATGTAGGGGAACACCTTGTCTCCAGGGGTCTTGACGGCGGTGCCGTCAGCGATGGTGTTGGCGGTGGGCAGAGAGACCACATGGCCCGCCTCCAGGCTGGCCTTCATGCAGGCCGCCCCCTCCGGCTCCACGCCGATGACTTTTACGTTGGGGTTGAGCAGCTTGGCCAGGGTGGACACACCCGCCGCCAGCCCGCCGCCGCCGATGGGCACCAGGATGATGTCTACGTCGGGCAGGTCCTGGAAGATCTCATAGGCGATGGTGCCCTGGCCGGTGGCCACCTCCAGGTCGTTGAAGGGGTGGATATAGGTCAGCCCCTCCTCCTCCGCCAGCTTGGCGGCCAGCTCGGCGGACTCGTCAAAGACCTCACCGTGGAGGATGACCTTGGCCCCGTAGTCCTTGGTGTTGTTCACCTTCACCAGGGGGGTGGTGGTGGGCATGACGATGGTGGCGGGCACGCCGGCGGCCTGGGCAGCGTAGGCCACGCCCTGGGCGTGGTTGCCGGCGGAGGCGGTGACCAGGCCCCGGTCCCGCTGTTCCTGGGTCAGGGTGCTGATCTTGTAGTAGGCGCCCCGAATCTTATAGGCCCCGGTGACCTGCATGTTTTCCGGCTTGAGATAGACCCGGTTGCCGCAGCCCTTGGACAGGGCCGGGGAGTCGATGAGACTGGTCTCCCGGATCACGCCCTTTAAGACGCTCCGGGCGTTTTTGAACTGTTCCAGTGTGGGCATGGTCAAAACTTCCTTTCCGCGCTTGGACGACGTATTACATAAAGTGAATCATACCCAATTCCGGGAGGAAAGTCAATGGAGGGGGCGGAGCGGAGCGGATTTTTTAGAAAAGGGTGGAATTTTGCGGGAAGGGGAGGGGGACGCTTGCGCAGCTGCCGGGGATGGAGTAAAATAGAAAAAAAACGGGGGAGAGCGCCATGGGGGACTGGGGAGAAAAGGCTGGAGGATCGGCCCGTGGCAGCGCAGGCTGCTGATCGGGCTGGCAGTGGCCCCTGACCTCCCAGCTGTATCTGACAGTGTGGGCGGAGGGCTTCCGGGTCTCCACCGCCGCCATCCTCTACCCGGCCCTGCTGGTGACCATGATGCGGGAGAGCCACCGCCCGGACACTGGGCTGGTCACCGGACTGTGCGTGGTGATAATGCGGCTGGCACTGGACCTGGCGGCAGGGATGCCGCCGGGGGAGGCGCTGCGGATGGAGTATCCCGGCGGCGTGTTTTACCTCTGCTATGACTGCGTGCTCTGCCTGCTGATCCGGGACCGGCGCACCGCCTCTCTGGGGCGGATGGGAGCGGCCTTTCTGGTCAGTGACTTTATCTCCAATGTGATCAATCTGTACCTGTCCTCCGGAGTGCGGGGGCTGGAGACGGAGGCCCGGCCCTGCTCCCACTGATCGGACTGGCGGTGGCCCGATCCTTCACTGCGGCCATGATCCTGTGGGGAAGCCGGTACTACCACCGCCTGCTGCTGCGGCAGGAGCACGAGCGGCGCTACCAGCGCCTGTTCCTGATGACGGCGGAGCTGAAAAACGAGCTGTACTTTTTAAAAAAGAACTCCGACGACATTGAACAGGTGATGACCAACGCATACCGCCTCTATGAGCGGCTGGGGGAGAAGGAAGGGGAGAGCGGTGAGCTGAGTGCCCTGGCCCTGTCCATTGCCCGGGACGTCCACGAGGTGAAAAAAGGACAACCTGCGCATCATCCGGGGCATCGAGGGGAGGTGGAGGAGGTCTACGACCAGGAGCAGATGGAATTCCAGGATCTGATGCACATTCTGGAGAACTCCACCCGGCGGATGCTGGGGAGAACCAGGGCCAGCATCCGCCTGGAGTGCAGGCGCACCGCCAACTTCTCCACCCAGGAGCACTACCGCCTGCTGTCCATCCTGAAGAACCTGGTGACCAACGCCATCGAGGCCATTCAGGGGAGCTGGCGGCCGTGGGATCGTGCTGGTGGAGGAGCGGGTGGAGGGTGACACTCTGTTTCTCACCGTGTCAGACGACGGCCCCGGCATCTCGGAGCGCTCCATGCACAATCTGTTCCAGGTGGGCTATTCCACCAAATTTGACCCGGAGACCGGCAACATCAACCGGGGCGTGGGCCTGCCCGCAGTCAAGTCGCTGACAGAGGAGCTGGGCGGCTCCGTCTCGGTGGAGAGCCAGCCGGGGCGGGGCGCGCGTTTTTCCGTGGAGCTGCCGCTCCACCGTGTGAAGGGGGAGAAGAGAGAGAAATGAGGATCTATATCGCGGAGGACGACCCCTCGGTGATCGGGGTGCTGGAGGATATCCTGGAGAGCAGCGCACTGGGCCGGGTGTGCGGCGCCAGCGAGGAGGGGGCCCCGGACCCGGAGCGGATCATGGCGCTGGACCCGGATCTGGTGCTGGTGGATCTGCTGATGCCCGGGCGGGACGGCATCCAGCTGGTGCGGGAGCTGAAGGAGCTGGGCAGCCGGGCCAAGTTCGTGATGATCTCCCAGGTGTCGGCCAAAGAGCTGATTGCAAAAGCGTATCAGGCCGGGGTGGAGTTCTTTATCCAGAAGCCCATCAACCTGATCGAGGTGCGCCAGGTGGTGGGCAACGTGATCCGGCAGATGGAGAACGAGAGGGCCCTCCACACCATCCAGAGCGTGTTTCAGAGCCGGGAGTCCCAGCCCGCCGCTCCGGCGGGGCGGCAGGAGGTGTGGCGCCGGCGCATCCAGTACATCCTGAGCCAGCTGGGCATGGCAGGGGAGAAGGGGCCGGGGACATCATGGAGCTGTGCCTCTTCCTGCTGGAGCGAAAGCAGACGGCCTCTCAGATCGGGGTGGGCACCCTGTGCAGCCAGCTCAGTGACAGCCCCAAGACCATGGAGCAGCGGGTCCGGCGGGCGGTGGAGCGGGGGCTGGGCCATATCGCCAGCCTGGGGGTGGAGGACTATGGGAACGAGTTCTTCACCCAGTATGCCGCGGTGCTCTTCCCCTTTCCCGAGGTGCGGGCTGAGATGGCCCATCTGCGGGGAAAAGGGGGACGCGGCAAGGTGAACCTGAAAAAATTCCTGGACGGCATGCTGATCCTGACAGAGGAATACTGAAGCGCACAGCTGGCCGCCCTGGGACAACGTCCCGGGGCGGCCAGCTTGTCAAAAAAGCCCTCCTGCAAGGAGTTCCGGCGCCCGCAGGCACCGGAATCAAATTGGAGCACGTCATTTCCGGGGGCGTGTACCTCGGAAATGACACCTCTTACGCAAGATGGGGCCACTTTCCTGCAAGGGATCGGGGCCCAGCTTGCGTGCTTGCTTTCTCGAAAAAGCGGCTCTGCCGCTTTTTCGACAGTCTGGCCGCCCCGGAACGTTGTCCCGGGGCGGCCCTCTATCTGATTTATTTGGCGTCGGGGCACATCAGCAGGTACATGACGGCCTTCTGGGCGTGGAGACGGTTTTCCGCCTCGTCGAAGATCTCGTTGGCGTGGGCCTCAAAGACCTTTTCGGTGATCTCCTCCTCCCGGTGAGCGGGCAGGCAGTGCTGCACCATACACCCCGTGGTTGGTGAGGGTCATAAGGCGGTCGTTGACCTGATAGCCGGCAAAGGCGGCGGCCCGGACGGCACGCCTCCTCCTGGCCCATGGAGGCCCACACGTCAGTAAAGACCACGTCGGCCCCGGCGGCCGCCTCCTGGGGGTGCGGACCAGGGAGAATTTGAAGTCCGGCTGGCTGGCGGCAAATGCGAGCACCTGGGGGTCGGGGTCATAGCCCTCGGGGCAGGCCACAGACACCTCCATGCCGCATTTCAGGCCGCCCACAATCAGGGAGTTGGCCATGTTGTTGCCGTCGCCGATGTAGCACAGCTTCAGGCCCTCCAGCACGGCCTTGTGCTCCCGGACGGTCATCAGATCGGCCAGTACCTGACAGGGGTGGCAGAAGTCGGTCAGGCCGTTGATCACGGGGATGTGGGAGTGACTGGCCAGGGATTCCACCTCCTCTTGATGGAAGGTGCGGATCATGATGCCGTCGCAGTAGCGGGCCAGCACCCGGGCGGTGTCCTCGATGGGCTCGCCCCGGCCGATCTGGCTCTCCTTGCCGGACAGGAACAGAGCGTGGCCGCCCAGCTGGTACATTCCAGTCTCAAAGGAGACCCTGGTCCGGGTGGAGTTCTTCTCAAAAATCATGGCCAGAGTCTTGCCACGGAGATAGTCGTGGACCAGACCGTGCTTCTGGCTGTATTTCAGCTGGTCAGCGGTGTTGAGGATCTTGATGATGTCCTCCTTGGACAGATCCAGCAGCTTGAGTAAGTCTTTCTGCATGATAAAAACCCCCGATGTTCAGAGTGAGGATGACAGAGGGAGCGGGCCTGCCCTCCGCGCTGAAGTTAAGAAAGCGCTGCTTTCAGGATGGCCAGGCCCTTGTCCATCTCCTCCTGGGTGATGACCAGGGGGGGAGCAGGCGCAGGCCGGGGCCGGCGGTGAGGACCAGCAGGCCGCTCTGGATCAGCTTGGCGGCCAGCTCCTTGTTGGTGCGCTCCCCCTTCACGTCGATGCCGATCATCAGGCCCATGCCCCGGGTGGCGCCCAGGCATGGCAGGTCCAGGGCCTCAATGCGGCTGCGGAGATATGCCCCCCTTCTCCTGGACGGACTGGAACATGGCGTCGTCCATCCGGTCCAGCACGTAGCAGGCTGCGGCCGCGGAGATGGGGTTGCCCCCGAAGGTGGTGCCGTGGGTGCCGGTGGTGAAGACATTGCGGCACTTCTCTCCCGCCATCACGCCGCCGAAGGGCAGGCCGCCGGCGATGCCTTTGGCGAAGGAGACTGCGTCAGGCTGGATGCCGTACTGCTGGAAGGCAAAGAGAGAGCCGGTGCGGCCCACGCCGGTCTGCACCTCGTCGATGAGGAGCAGCCAGTCCCGCTTGGCGCACAGCTGGGACACCTTCTCCACAAACTCCCGGTCCAGGGGGGTAGCACGCCGCCCTCGCCCTGGATGAGCTCAAACATGACGGCGCACACATCATGTCCGGCCATGGCTTCCACGCTGTCGAAGTCGTTGGCGTCGGCGTGGCGGAAGCCCTCGGTAAAGGGGAAGAAATAGTTGTGGAACACGTCCTGCCCAGTGGCGGAGAGGGTGGTGATGGTGCGGCCGTGGAAGGACTTGTGGAGGGTGATGATAGTCCCCCGTCCCTTGCCGTACTTGTCAAAGGAGTACTTGCGGGCCAGCTTGATCAGGCCCTCGTTGCTCTCCGCGCCGGAGTTGGCGAAGAACACGTTGGACATGCCCGCTTTCCGGCACAGCCTCTCCGCGGCCTTCACATAGGGCTCAGCGTAGAACAGATTGGAGATGTGTCCCAGCTTGCCTGCCTGCTCGGTGATGGCGTTCACCCAGCCCTCGTCGGCGTAGCCCAGGGAGCACACGCCGATGCCGGAGGTGAAGTCGATGTATTCCCGGCCCTGGGTGTCCCCAGAGGGTGGCGCCCCTGCCGTGGTCTACGGCCACGTCGAAGCGGCCGTAGGACTGCATCACGTACTGATGGTCCAGTGCTTTGATCTCTTCAAAGGTCATAACGATTCTCCTTCCGGCGCTCCTGGTTCAGTTGACCAGCATGGTGCCGATGCCCTCGTTGGAGAGCAGCTCGATGAGGATGGAATGGGGGACGCGGCCGTCCAGGATGATGGCGGACTTGACGCCAGAGCGGACCGCCTCCACGCAGCAGTCCACCTTGGGGATCATGCCGCCGGAGATGACCCCCTCCCGGACAAGGGCGGGGACTTGGGAGAGCTGGAGCTCCGGGATCAGGGTGCGCTCATCCTTCGGGTCCCGCAGCAGCCCCCGCACATCGGTGAGCAGGATCAGCTTCTCCGCCCCCAGTGCCACCGCCAGCTTGGCGGCCGCCGTGTCGGCGTTGATGTTGTAGGAGGTCTCCGCATCCGTCCCCAGGGCCACGGTGGACACTACGGGGATGTAGTTGTTGTCCAGCGCGTCGTTGACCGGGGTGGGGTCCACCTTGGTGATCTCTCCCACCAGGCCGAATCTCTCGTCCAGAAGACGGGCCTGGAACAGCGCGCCGTCCAGGCCGCACAGGCCCAGGGCCCGGCCGCCCAGGCGGTTCAGGGTGGCCACCAGATTCTTGTTCACCCGGCCGCACAGCACCTGCTGTACCACATCCATGGTCTCCTCATCGGTGTAGCGCAGGCCGTCCACAAATCGGGACTCCTTGCCCGTCTTTTTCAGCATCTCGCTGATCTCAGGTCCGCCGCCGTGGACAACCACCACCCGCAGCCCCACCAGGTGGAGCAGGATGATGTCGGAGATCACGGCCTGCCGCAGCTCGTCGGAGATCATGGCGTTGCCGCCGTACTTGACCACAATGGTCTTGCCATAATATTTCTGGATATAGGGCAGCGCCTCGGCCAGCACCTGGGCGCGGTCCACTTCATTGAAGGACATGCATATTCCCCCTCAAACAGTAAAATATGGGGAGGGAGGAGCCGGAGCACATGGCGGCGCTCCCCGTGCCTCCCTTCCCTCTGGGCCAGGGATCAGGTGCGATAGTCTCCATTGATCTTCACGTAGTCATAGGTGAGGTCACAGCCCCAGCACTCGGCAGCCTCGTCCCCCTCGTGCAGGTCCACAAGGATGACCACTTCCTTCTCGCTGAGAATGCGCTTGGCGGCGTCCTCGTCAAAGGGCAGGCCGTCCCCCTGCCGGCAGACCGGGACGGAACCCGCCTGGGACTGGAAGGTGACGTCCACATGCTCGGGGCGGAAGGGGGCCTTGGAGTAGCCCATGGCGCACAGCACCCGCCCCCAGTTGGCATCGGAACCGAACATGGCGGCCTTCACCAGGGAGGAGCCGACCACCGCCTTGGCCAAACGCTCGGCGCTCTCCTCACTGCGGGCGCCGGTCATCCTGCAGGTGACCAGCTTGCTGGCCCCCTCGCCGTCCCCGGCAATGGAGCGGGCCAGCTGGCGGCAGAGCTCCTCCAGGGCGGCCAGGAAGGCGGAGTAGTCCTCGTCCTTCCACTCGATGAGGGGGTTGCCGGCCATACCGTTGGCCAGCACCGCGCACATGTCGTTGGTGGAGGTGTCCCCGTCCACTGTGACCCGGTTGAAGGTGCGGGCGGACACCTCGTGGAGAGCCTCGTCCAGCATCTCGTGGGTGATGGCACAGTCGGTGGTGACGAAGCAGAGCATGGTGCCCATGTTGGGGTGGATCATACCGGAGCCCTTGGCGATGGCACCCAGGGTGACCTCTTTTCCACCCAGGGTGAGGGAGAAGGCCAGCTCCTTCTTCACCGTGTCGGTGGTCATGATGGCCCGGGCCGCATCCTCGGAGCCCTCCGGGCCCAGCTTGGCCGCCAGGGCGGGCATCCCGGCCTGGATGGCGGTGATGTTGATGGTCTGGCCGATGACGCCTGTGGAGGCCACCACAAAATCCTCGGGGGCCCGGCCGGTGGCCTGGGCGGCGGCCAGACACATGGCCTGGGCGTTCTCGTGGCTCATGGGACAGCAGGCGTTGGCATTGCCGCTGTTTGCTACCACGCCCCAGGCTACCGTGGTCCATGGTGACGTACAGGGGGCCGCCTTCACCCGGTTGAGGGTATAGGTGGCAGCGGCGGTACACTCCTTCTCAGAGAGGATCAGGGCGAGGTCGTTTTTATCCGGGCTGCTGCTGGCCTTGACGCCGCAGTGGACGCCGGCGGCCACGAAGCCCTTTTTGGCGGCGCAGACGCCGCCAGATACCTGTTTCATAGCTGTACAGACTTCCTTTCCAGCAAAGTGCCCCAGAAGGGGGAAGGGAAATTCTCAGTTCCATTAAACCGCCGGTCCGGGGCTTTCGTCAAGTCCCGGACCAGAAATTTCAGAAAAAAGAGGGAGAATGGCCGCCTATTTCAGCTCAGGCTCAGCCCTTCGGTCTCCTCAAAGCCCAGCATCAGATTCATGTTCTGCACCGCGGCGCCGCTGGCACCCTTGCCCAGATTGTCGAAGAGGGCCGTCACCGTCAGCTGGCCGTCGTTGCCCGCCACGGTGAGGGTCAGGTCATCGTCCCCGGCCTTGCCCGCGCCATAGAGCTTGCCGTCGGCTCCCTCAGGGGCCACGCGGACCAGCTTCTGCCCGGCGTAGTAGTCGGAGAGGGCCTTCCACACGTCGTGGAGGCTGCTCACCCCCGCAGCTGAGACAGGTGCAGGGGGTACGGTGGTGGCCATACCCTTGTAATAGTCGTCCACAATGGGGCTGAACACCGGCGGACAGCTGAGGCCGCAGCGGACCTGCATCTCCGGCAGGTGCTTGTGGCTCTGGGTGATGCCATAGATGGCGGGGCTGCTCAAAAGGTCCTCCCGCCCCTCTGCCTCATACTGGGCAATCATCTTCTTCCCGCCGCCGGAATAGCCGGTGAGGGAGAAGCAGCTGAGAGGCGTGTCGGCGGGCAGGATGCCCATGCCCACCAGGGGATAGACAATGCTGATGAACCCGGTGGCGTGGCAGCCGGGGTTCGAGACCCGCATGCTCTCGCAGATCTGTGCCCGGTGGAGCTTGGACAGCTCCGGCAAAGCCGTAAGCCCAGCCGGGGGCGGTGCGGTGGGCGGTGGAGGCATCGATCACCTTGGTGTTCCCGTTCTCAATAAGGGGGACCGCCTCCACGGCGGCAGCGTCGGCAGGCACAGAAAGACCAGGTCGGCGGCGTTGAGGAACTTCTTGCGCTCCTGGGTGTCCTTGCGCTTGTCCTCGTCGATGAGCAGCAGCTCGATATCGTCCCGGGTGCCCAGGCGCTCATAGATCTGCAGGCCTGTGGTGCCCTCCTTGCCGTCAATATAGATCTTGGGTTTGTTCATAAGGACCACCTGATTTTTTGAAAGATAAGTTCCGATCGTCTGTGTGTCCTGCCCCGCGGGAGAGGGGAGCACAAAAAGGCCCCCGCCAGGAACACAAAAGCGAAATGGGGAGGAATAGAAGTCAGCTCCGCTGCGCAAGGAATCCCTCGATATTGGAGATCTGCTGCTCCACGCTCTCCTTGGCCGGACCGCCGTAGACGCTCCGGCCGTTGACGCAGGTCTTTAACTCCAGGGCCTTGTACACATCCTCGTCAAACAGTCCGGAGATGGCCCGGAAGTCCTTCAGGGTCAAGGTGTCCAGGGTGTCCCCGGCCTTGATGCACATGTTGACCAGCCGGCCCACGATCATATAGGCCTCCCGGAAGGGCATGCCCTTCTTCACCAGGTAGTCGGCGCAGTCGGTGGCATTGATGAAGCCGCCGGCCGCCGCCTTGGCCATGTTTTTGGGGCGCACCGTCAGGGTGTCCACCATGGCGGCGAAGACGGGCAGGCACAGCTCCACCGTGTCCACGGCGTCGAACAGGGCCTCCTTGTCCTCCTGCATGTCCTTGTTGTAGGCCAGGGGCAGGCCCTTCATCATGGTCAGCAGGGTGACCAGATCGCCGTACACCCGGCCCGTCTTGCCCCGGACCAGCTCGGCCACGTCAGGGTTCTTCTTCTGGGGCATGATGGAGGAGCCGGTGGAGTAGGCGTCGTCCAGGTCCACGAACTTGAACTCCCAGGAGCACCACAGCATGATCTCCTCGGAGAACCGGGACAGATGCATCATCAGGATGGACAAAGCGGAGAGCAGCTCGATCACGTAATCCCGGTCAGACACCGAGTCCATGGAGTTGTCGGTGGGCTTTTTGAAGCCCAGGGCCTGGGCGGTGGCGAAGCGGTCCACCGGATAGGTGGAGGTGGCCAGGGCGCCCGCGCCCAGGGGGCACTCGTCCAGCCGCTCCAGGCAGTCCTCCAGCCGGGTGACATCCCGCTTGAACATGTTGGCGTAGGCCATCATGTAGTGAGCAAAGGTGGTGGGCTGGGCCCGCTGGAGGTGGGTGTAGCCGGGCATGACCGTGTCCAGGTTGGCCTCGGCCTTTTTGACCAGGACCTCCTCCAGCGCCAAAACCTGGCCGATAAGAGCAGGGATCTCCTGCTTGACATACAGCCGGGTGTCCACCGCCACCTGGTCGTTCCGGCAGCGGGCGGTGTGGAGGCGCTTGCCCGCGTCGCCGATGCGCTGGGTGAGCATGGCTTCGATGTTCATGTGGATGTCCTCGTTGTCCAGGGAGAACTCCACACCATCCCCTTCGATCTCGGAGAGGATGGTCTTGAGACCGTTGATGATCTTCTCGGCCTCGTGCTCCTCGATGATGCCCTGCTTGCCCAGCATGGGGGCGTGGGCGATGGAGCCCCGATATCCTGCCGGTACAGCCGGGCGTCAAAGCCGATGGAGGAGTTAAAATCGTTAACTAATGTGTCGGTCTCATCGCCCATCCTTCCGAAGCCGCCCATAGTTTCATAGAATCGCCTGCCTTTTCGAGGAATTAGGCGCTGCTGAAATTGAGGGGTCTCGGAAAGCCCAGATTTGCTTGAATTTGGCCTGAAGGCGAACCAGATTTATTCGCTCATTCCTAATTCCTAATTCAAAATTTATTTCAGCTTTCCCTGGTCCCGCAGTGCCAGCACGGTGTCGGGCAGACCCCACAGGTTGATGAAACCGGTGGCGTTAGTCTGGTTGTAGTCGCTCTCGTTGAAGGTCACCAGGTTCTCGGAGTACAGGGTGCCGGGAGAGGTGACGGAGGCGGTGATGATGTTGCCCTTGTACAGCTTGAGCTTCACCGTGCCGGTGACGTGCTCCTGGGTCTTGAGGGCGAAGGCGGTCAGGGCCTCCCGAAGGGGGGTGAACCACTTGCCGTTGTAGACGAGATCAGCGAAGTCCACGGCCAGCTTGCTCTTCATGTGGGCGGTGTCCTTGTCCAGGGTAATCATCTCCAGCAGCTGGTGCGCCTTGTACAGGATCGTGCCGCCCGGAGGTCTCATACACGCCCCGGTCCTTCATGCCGGTCATCCGGTTCTCTACAATATCCAGCAATCCGATGCCGTTGGCGCCGCCCAGGGCGTTCAGCTTTTCGATGATCGCGCTCGCCTTCATCTTCTCGCCGTCGATGGCCACGTACCAGCCCTTTTCAAAGTCCAACGTAACATAGGTGGCCTTGTCGGGGGCATGGTGGGGACACGCCCATCTCCAGGAAGCCGGGCTTGTCGTACTGAGGCTCGTTGGCCGGGGTCCTCCAGATCCAGGCCCTCGTGGCTCAGGTGCCACAGGTTCTTGTCCTTGGAGTAGTTGGTCTCTCGGCTGATCTTCAGGGGGGACGTTGTGGGCCTCGGCGTAGTCGATCTCCTCGTCACGGCCCTTGATGTCCCACTCCTCCAGGGGGCGATGATGGTCATCTCAGGAGCGAAGCGCTTGATGGCCAGCTCGAACCGGACCTGGTCGTTGCCCTTGCCGGTGCAGCCGTGGCAGATGGCGTCGGCGCCCTCGTTCAGGGCGATCTCCACCAGGCTCTTGGCGATCACCGGGCGGGCGAAGGAGGTGCCCAGCAGGTACTCCTCGTACTTGGCGCCCATCATCATGGAGGGGATGAAAAAAGTGCTGAATCGTATGATTATCCAGAAACGACAAAAAATATTCCGTTTATTTTCACCAAAATGAATATTATGCAAAGAAAATGAATAAATAGAGAGAAATCCTGGGGATGCACGATCCACCTGTTCCATGGACAGGCTGAAACTGCTGGGCCCTGGATCTTCTTGGCCGGCCCAATACTGGGACACATCTCCAGGGAGTAGTGCGCCGGGCGCTCTTGCCATGTTGACGGTGGAGATCCCTGATCAGCACCTCCGCCCCACGATCATGGGGGGATCAGATCAGGTTGTCCCGGAAGATCAGCTGCCCGTTGAGTCATACTCCGGGGTGACTACGTTAATGTTTTTTGTTGCTGTTGACGGAAAAGACTTCCTTTTTGGCCAGGTGGCGGGCGAGGAACGCGCCGATGACCTCGCTCCGTCCAGACATACGATGGTGTCCACCCCTTGTCATAGGCGTAGTTCTGGGCCAGGGTCATGGCAGCTTCCCAGGCCATGGTGAACTCGTGCTTCATGCGGGTGATGTCGATGTAGTGGCTGTTGTGGGAGTGCCGGGTGGCAAAATGCCCCTGGAAGACCGACACCTCAAGCTGGGGTTGAATCTCGATGTAAGCTGGATCGCGTTCATATTCTTACCTCCCGTCTTGTGAAAAGTGTTTGGTATATCCGCTTTTAATATAACACTGATTGGAGAATATTACAACAGAAAAAAAGAGGCATGAGGGAGATCCAGAGCAGATCAAAGCTTTTTCCCGCCTTCCGGCGGGGCCGCAGAAAATTTGTCGAAAGCTTGCCCGCAGAAAAGAAAGCGCGGGTCAGCCGGCCTGAAGGGAATCAATGATGGAGTCAAAGACCGTATCCTGGTCCTCACACATCACCATGACCACGGTCCCGTCCTCCAGCGTCTCCAAGCGGGCGTTCTTGGCGACCTCATACTGGTCAGGCAGATACATCTGGAAATTCTGCTGCTGCTGGTCGATAAAGCCCTGAAGGCCCTCTTTCACCGTGTCCTCGCTGTCCTGTGCGGGCTTGATGACGGCAATGCCGTGGCCTTTGACGTTCATCAGTGACACATGATGGCAAAGGACTCCATATCCTCGGCGGTGACCCCTAGAGCTGGAAAGTCATATCCGCCGTGTCGTCATCCGCGGAGCTGAGGATGCTGTTGTATTCGTTGTCCTCCTCGCTGCGGGCATCGGTGATGGCAGTGACGAAGCGCTGGGTGCGCTCCTCAGGGGGTCAAGCTGTCTGTCTCACCGGTGCCGCCGCCGGAGCAGGCGGTGAGGGCCAGCAGAGAAAGGGCAAGGATCAGAGTAAAGATTCGTTTCATTTGGGTTCTCCTTATTATGATATTTGAGATTTTTGAGGGAAGTTCCTCTGTACACTCTTTTGGACGACAGGAATTAAGAAAAGTTCCCAGCAAAAAATATTATTTTGCAACGAAGAGCCTTCGGACGACCGGAGCGGTCCGAAGGCTCTGTTATAACTGATTCGGTGTGGAGAGGCGGATGCTTGGATCAGGAGGGCCCAGACGGGAGAGGATGTCAGGGGTAGGGTCCACATACAGCTTCTGCGCTCCTCCATCTAGAAGGGCAGTGTGGCCTTCCAGGGAAGCTGAGAGATCGAGCTTCACCAGGGCGGGGATGGAGAGGGCTCGGGACAGGGCAGCGGCGTGGCTCTGTACACTGCCGCGCATAGCAATAAAGCCCAAAATACAGGAGCGGTCGAGGGTGATGATCTGGCTGGGAGCAAATTCTGTGCTCACCAGGATAGAAGGAGAGAAAGAGACGGGGGCACAGTGCCGCGGCCGGTGAGGATACGGAGCATTCGATCGGAGATGGCCCGGACATCAGAGGCGCGGGCCTGCATATAGGGGCTGTCCATCTGCTCAAAGAGGGATACCAGGTGATCCATAGCAGTCTTAGAGGCATGCTCAGCTGTACAGCCGCAGGAAAATATCATGGAGTAGACAGTGTCCTGATAGTCTTGGTCATCCAGGAGCATGGCGTGGATGGCAAAAAAATGGTGGCCAGCTTTTCCCCACCATCTGGACAGCTTGGTCATAGAGCTGGGCCAGCTCCAGTACTGCCTGGCGGTGAGCCGTGGAGAAGCGCTCCCACTCCTCTTCTGGCGGGAGGGGAATGAGCAGATATCGTCGGCGGTGCGGGCGTAAGGAAATGAAGAGGGCCGAAAACGACATCAGATGAAATTGACTGTCCGGAGAAGATCTGCATGGTTGTTCACCTCTACCCGGCGGGAAGAGCTATCCGCCGGCCGCATGTGGAAAGGAAAACGGCAGAATTGTTTTATATTCATTATAAGCGTACAGCGGGAATTTGCCTATTGGACAAACTGAATAATTATATGAGAACTTCCCGCGGAGGGAATCATTGGGAATTTACAAATGCTGGGGTATAAATTTGAATTCCAGTCATCCCCAAAACAGGATGGGAAAGGGGATAAAAAAAATTTGCGGTAAGGGCTTTACATTTTTGATAAATCTGGTATAATAAAAACCTGTCTAAAGGCTGCCCCCTGCTGTGAAGGGCAGGATGGTCCCATCAACGGCCTGTCATAAAACGTGTTTCTTTTGAAGACCGGCATATAAAACAAAGCAAAGTGCTTCAAATTATATAAGATAACTAAATATGGGCCTATAGCTCAGCTGGGAGCGCAAAGGGTTCGGTTTTCTGCCACACCTAATAATTTCATATTGTTTCTTCTGTTCCGCTTTTGGAACTGTTGATTTGGGCCCGTAGCTCAGTCTGGGAGAGCGTACGGTTCGCATCCGTAAGGTCGAGGGTTCGATCCCCTTCGGGTCCACCAAAATGAATGACCCCACCCAATTTGAACAAACGCTTGTCGTTGTTCAGAACGGGTGGGGTCATTTTATGCCTGAACTCCTTGCATTGCAAGGGGTTCAGGCCTTTCTGTATTTCATGTCTTGTGTCACCTGAAAAATACAAACAGGGTAAAATCAAAAACACAAAACGTGTAATCGACGAGATTCGAACCCCTGTTATGTCAGTAAAGTTGCTCTCCTCATTTGCCGTTCATGAACAACTCTTCTACCTGACAAGGTGTTCGGTTTTTCAATGTGCGATGTGGCCGCTGTGTGTTGTAAAACTCGATATAAGATGCAAGGCATCGTTTGAAATCTGTTTCGGAAGTGTAGTCCTTCCTGTAAAGCTCCTCCTTTTTTGAGTGTAGCGAAGAACGATTCAGCAACAGCGTTGTCATGAGGCCGCCCTGAATTGGAGAAAGATTGTACCACAGCGTGCTCATGTAGTAGCTGTTTGAATCGATGCGAGGTGTATTGAGCACCTCGGTCACTGTGAAAGATGAGTTTTGTTTCTGGGTTTCTTTGTGCCCATGCCATTTTGAAAGTAGATGTGATCAACTGGGTGCTGTTCTTTCTGGATACTTTGTATGCGACAATTTTGCGGGAAAACAAATCCAAAATCACACAGGTGTAAAGATAGAACTCCCCCAGCTTAAAAACAAGTAACATCGCTGACCCAGATTTGTTGGGCTTGTCCGCCTGAAACTGCTGCTGGAGGATGTTCCGTTTCTTTTCCGGTTCATGAAGTTTCATGTAGTCCTGTTTTGCAGTGCTGCGGATACTAGCTAGGCCCATCTCTCTCATCAGTTTTGCCACATATTCTGTGCTGACTTGATGGCCATGTTGGACAAGTATTGTGCGGATCTTTTCAGCACCCAGCACCTGGCGGTACTCATCAAATATCTTCTGAATCAGAATACGATATTCCTCCCGCCGCTTTTCGAACCAAGCGTTGCTCCGTTTATTTCGGAGAATGTGGTTATAGAAAGTCCCGCGGGGAACATTCAGAGCTTCACAAAGTGTATGGACATCATATTGGCCGTACAGTAATTCTAGCTCCGTCAGTCGCTCCTTCAACGGAGCATGGACGGTGCAGCCGACGGTTTGCAAAACGGCGACCATGTTTTCCAATTTAGAGACTTTGTGTAGAAGTGCATCATACTCTTTGACGGTGCAGGTGCGTCTTTCATCGGGAACCGCTGGGCAGTATAGTTTTGCCCAGCGATAGATCGTCCGTACGCAGACACTGTATTCTGCGCATAATTCCTGGATTGGCTTGCCCTGCCTGTACTGTGCGATGATATCGGTTTTCTCTTGATCTGTGTAGGTCATGATGTTTGCCCTTTCTTGTAATATGCTACTAGTGTAGCATGTAGAAAAAAGATTAACACGAAGAGAGGCCGCCTGCCCTGCTAACAATACTTGAGCCTGGTATTGACAAAGGAATTATTATAATCAGTCTATTTTATAAAAAGCAAACTTCAAGAACTGGTCAAGGAATTGGACTGACTGCTTTGGTGTCAGGGAGTGAAGTTGTGAACCTGCAAATCAAGGATATCATCAATGAAATACGCCCTGTTGTGATAAATAAAAAGCGTACAGAGCTGGATGCCCGGCACGATATAGGCCGAGAAAACAAAGTCACGGAAATCATGGAACTCATTTCTACAAAAATATCGACCTTATGGAGTATTTGGAATCCATGTTATATAGGGTGATTCAGCGAGTAAGCATGCTCTCCAAAGAAAAATTTTCATCCGATTCGTCTGTAGTTTGAAATCACCCATCTCCTTACTAAGAAGCAGGCACAGAAAAATGTGGACAGCTTGGGTGCTGCCTGTGTCTCTCTGTGCCTGCTTTTTTGTTGAGAAGTGGAAAAATTGTGATATAATATAAAAATAAAAGGACACGTCCAATATCGCCAATCACGGCTTCTATAATAAACAGGATTTTATCGATATGCTTTACGCATATGCTGGTTTAATTGAGAGCAACTTCCACAAGAGAGGATTGATGAGATAAAGAGTCATATAATAACTCTTTCTGACGAGAAAAAGCTATTGCTACAACAACATAAAATACTTAAATCGAAAAAAACACCTGTTTCATATCTTAGCGCGGAGAGTGACCGCCTCGCATTTGGTAAAAAAATAGAGAGTCTTGAAAGAGTCCAAAATAAAATTGCGGAATTACGGAAGGCTCGTAATAGTGTATCTACTCGTAAGAGTAAATGGGAGCATACGATTAACGAACTTCGCTCTTTAAATCGCACAATATCGTGTGGAGAATTACGATGCATGGATTGCAACTCTACAAATATCTCGTTTAGTACTGGAGAGTCAGTTCAAACATCCTACTCGTTTGATGTGTCTACAGTTGAAATGCGAAATGAAATCATTCATTCTATTTCAGAAAAAATTTCTGCTTATAGCGAAGAAATTGAACGGCTTTCTGCAGAAATAATTATAGAGCAAGAACGTTTGCAATCTTTAATGGATGATGAAAGCGTCTCTCTTGAATCTATTGTCGCTTACAAGAAAGATATTTTTCGGCTTCAGATGCAGAAGCCAGAATTAAAGAGATAGACATGGAAGTCGCTACATTAAAGAGTCAACTGTTAGCCAGTGAAAATGCATCGATTGAAACGCAAGAGCAAAGAGTAGCTTTGTTATCAGCAATTATAGGAAAATGAATGAACTTTACCATCAGATTGATCCGGATGGTAATATAATATATTCAAGCTTGGCTATATAGCACAAAATGGCGAGATACAAATTAGTTATAATTACATATCACATGTGTCAACAAGCAGGTTTAAGGAAAAGGTATCTTCCTTAAACCTGCTTTTATTTATGTTTTAAAAAGTGAGGCAACTATGAAACTTCCATATGGCTATGTTTTGATTGGCAAGGAAATCGTTATTCATGAACTGTTCCTAATGCTTTGAATAAATTTATAAGATTTGGTCAATAATGAAGATATGGAATTTTGGGGTAAATGCTTTGCAACTGCATCTTTTTTTTGTCCACACAATACACACTCGGGAGATCTCGTTTTGAGATTTGCCGAGTTTTTTCATACTTTCAGGATGCGCGATAGTACACACTCTTGTCTCCCTCCGGATGCAGGAAGTCGAAGAATTGTGTGACGCTGATCTTGAATTCCACTTCAATCTCAAAATCCCGTCCGATGTTCACCCTGTCGATCAACTGCCGCAGGATCATCTTTTTCCTCAATGCTACTTCCGGCATACAGATCCGCCCAGGACATGATCTTGTCGTATTCCTTTTGGACCGCAACAGCAGAGTTTTTCAAATCAGCCGCTTTCTCCTTGGCCTGTTCCAATTCCTGTGTCAGAGCAGTCAGTCTGTTCCGGGTTTCCTCAATCATTTCCCCAAGGATATCCGCGCCAAAAGCTGCCGGTGCCGTTGATGGTCTTGATGATCTCCTTTTGTAGCTCTCCAGTTCCCGTTCCGTGGCAGTATAGAGCTTTTCTAAATTCGCCACAGAGCTGTTGGCCAGCTGAATTTCCTTCTCCCGCTGCCTTTGAATCAGCTGACTTTTTGGGAGCGGTTCTCATCCGCTCAAAGAGTTGAATGACGATCTTATCAATAATTCCGTCCAGTTTCTCACCTGAATATCCGGTCTGACCGTCACAGTCCTGAGGATGGCGGATCTTGTAGTGGCAGGCATAGCGGATACGAGTCTCCCGCTTAGGCTCACCTTTGGCGCGTCTGCCGCTGCTGGTGGTCAGCACCAACTTAGAACTGCTGTGAGCACAATAGACCATCCCGGAGAGCAGGGATTTCTCCTTGGAGTTGAAGGGAACCTCATTGTGGCGCATCGTCCTGTCCTCCATGATCTTCTGTGCATGCTCATATAGCTCCAGCGGAACGATCTGCAGTTCCGGAAAGGTCTCCGAACGCGTTTCCCCGCTGCGCAGAATCCCCACATACATAATGTTCTTCAGCATCTTGATGATGGTGGTATTTGCGAAGTTTGTCCCTTTTCGGTTGAGGTAACCATTGCTGTACAGCCACCGGGACAACCGTTGCGCGCCGAATCCCTCATAGACATATTTTCAAAGATGATGCGCACCACCGCCGCTTCGTCTGAGTCGATTAAGATCTCATTGACTTCGTGGTTCTTTTTATTGAAGCGTCCCTGCTTTTCCAAGCGGTATCCATAGGGAACAGTCCCACCCCGGAAGCGTCCTTCCTGCACGATCTGCGACAGGCAGGTCTTCGTTCTCACCGAGGTCTTGAGACTCTCTCCGGATGCCTGCCAATAGCGGATGTAGTTCAACAGCTTGTCGATGTGGTCATCCATCTTCTGCTGCCCTTCCATTGCGCTCCACACTTCAATGCCGTTGCGGATGAACCACTCCACCACGAAAGGTGTTTCATCATCCCGCCGCCCCAGGCGGTCGAACATGAACACCAGCAGGATGTCAAACTTCCGTTCCTCGGCATCCTGGCGGATCTCCTGAATGGCGTCGCGGTCAGCAGCAGCTACCTTAAAACCGGAGACACCCTTTTCCGCGAATTCTTTGATGATTGTCCATCCTTGACTCTGCGCAAATTCACGGCAGTATTGTTTCTGCATCGGGATATCATCTTTTTCTACCTGTCCTTTGGTAGAGACTCGATAGAGGCAATATACTCGCTTGGTTTTTTCCATAATTGCACCTTGTCCTTTCTGGTATAGGACTGCGGTGCATATGGTTTGCTCAGATTAAATTGTCAAGGTACATATGCACACACAGTATCCCACACCGAGGTGAAAAAGTCTACTGAATCAAGCAGATTCGTTGAGATTTTCAAAGTTCTGTGTCATCAACAGCGTCTGTTCGATCTTGGACACCGTGTCAGACTGCGTACTGGTGTTTTTGAAACGGAGGTGCAACGACAAGGCCGTCCACCTCCATCGTAATGTACTCTGTTGGTTCCGAGTACCTGGGATGATCCCGGTCATACATCGCCTGCTGGTAACTCATGTATTCGTTCTCCTTTACATGGTCTGCTGCCAAGTCTGTTCTTCCTCATGATCGTCTTCCTTATGGCCGAGGGCGATCTTCTTCTCCTGCTCTCTGCGCAAAGTCTTGCGGTCGGAGCGGTGATGCATGGTGGAGCTGTCTATCACGGGATCAGCACCCTGACCGCGCTCCAGACTGAGGCCAAGCAGGACCAGATGGTCCGCAAGACCACCATGCCCACCATAGTCCCCAGCAGGAGCAAGATCAGCCAGGCCAGCACGGACAGCACCGTATCCAAACTGGGCGGCGAGATAGAGAGCTCTTTCCTTCTCCCAGCCTGTCGCACTGTCGCCCGCAGCTGGCCCACCTCCCCGCGACAGTGTCTCCAACTGCTCCTGAGTGGGTAGCTGCCCCACCTGTCGGCTCAATGCCCGAAGCATGGCCTCCTGTGCGCCGGCGCTGGCTTCCAGGCGCTCCAGCCGTACCAGCTGTTTGCTCCACTCCTGCTGGGGCGGATGCGCTGGGAGCATAGGGGCTGACTGCGGCGGCAGGTTCAGCCGTTTCAGTTCTTCCACGGACAATCTCTGCCCGGATTCCGGAATTCATCTTCCATGACCTCCTTGGTGTACTTTATATCGTGGAGCCGGTCGTCCCGGCACTTCATGCCGCCCGGTGTGGTGTAGGTGATGTTCTTCCTGCCATCCGTCCAGCGCAC
>VOFB01003863.1_pt1 | contig 32235 bp, 29 predicted proteins | sample 5384141 | NCBI WGS metagenome assembly VOFB01 (sample SAMN12384721, study PRJNA508395) | human gut metagenome | isolation source: healthy gut A | host: Homo sapiens | reverse complement strand
ATCAAAAAGTATGACTATGTAAATCTTGAATGGTTGCTTTATGGTAAGGGCGAAATGATGGTGTCTGAAGAAGAACTTCCTTTTCTTCTTCTAATCACGATTATCTGCCTTCCTTATTCGACGAAATCCCGTAAATCCGTCCAAAGAGACGACTCTTCCGGAAAATCGCAAAGGAAACGCCGTTAAGAAACGCCGAAAATGCCCCAAAGAGATTGTAAAACAAGAGATTAGGTATATAGAAAAGCCTGCCAGAAAAATCACGGAAATAAGAATATTTTTCGATGATAATACCTATGAGACGTTTCGACCTGAAAAATGAAGAGTAAAATCGGTGGTTTGAGCAATTTCCTGTATCTTTGCACCCGGAATACGAATTTATACTTTTATATCCATACATGAAGAAATTTATTTTAGATCTGACAGTTACTGAGAATATCAGATTGAATGCAAACTATGTATTGCTGAAATTGACATCTCAGTCATTACTGCCCGAAATGTTACCTGGGGCAGTTTGCCGAACTCGGGTGGACGGTTCGCCTACTACATTCTTACGGCGTCCCATTTCTATTAATTTTGTAGATAAACAGCGAAATGAGGTCTGGTTTCTGATCCAGCTGGTTGGTGATGGAACAAGACGTTTGGCAGAGGTTAATCCCGGTGAAACAATAAATGTAGTGCTTCCACTGGGAAATGCATATACAATGCCTCTGGAGGCTTCTGATAAGCTCTTATTAGTTGGTGGAGGTGTCGGAACAGCCCCTATGCTTTATTTAGGTGAGCAGTTGGCTAAAAAAGGCCATAAACCTACGTTCCTGTTAGGTGCCCGTAGCGACAAAGATCTGTTGCAGCTGGAAGAGTTTGCCAAATATGGAGAGGTATATACCACCACGGAAGATGGTAGCCATGGAGAAAAAGGATATGTTACCCAACATTCTATATTAAATAAGGTACGATTTGAGCAGATTTACACTTGTGGTCCCAAACCGATGATGGTGGCTGTGGCAAAATATGCCAAAAGTAATCAGATAGAATGTGAAGTATCTTTGGAAAATACAATGGCTTGTGGTATCGGAGCATGCCTATGTTGTGTGGAAAATACGACAGAAGGACATTTGTGTGTATGTAAAGAAGGTCCTGTTTTTAATATAAATAAACTACTATGGCAGATTTAAGTGTAAACATTGGTGAATTGCAGATGAAGAACCCGGTGATGACAGCATCTGGTACATTTGGATATGGTGAAGAGTTCTCCGACTTCATTGATATAGCGCGAATAGGTGGTATTATTGTAAAAGGAACCACTCTTCACAAACGTGAAGGTAACCCATATCCTCGTATGGCAGAGACTCCTTCCGGTATGTTAAACGCTGTAGGACTTCAAAATAAGGGAGTTGATTACTTTGTGGAGCAGATATATCCTCGTATAAGAGACATCCAAACGAATATGATTGTAAACGTTTCGGGATCTGCCATCGAAGATTATGTAAAAACAGCTGAAATCATTAATGAACTTGACAAAATTCCTGCTATAGAGCTAAACATCTCTTGCCCTAATGTAAAGCAAGGTGGTATGGCTTTTGGTGTGTCAGCAAAAGGTGCATCTGAAGTAGTAAAAGCGGTACGTTCAGCTTACAAAAAGACACTTATCGTAAAACTCTCCCCGAACGTTACGGACATCACTGAAATAGCTCGTGCAGCAGAAGAAAGTGGTGCGGATAGTGTGTCATTAATCAATACATTGCTGGGTATGGCGATTGATGCGGAACGTAAACGCCCTATTTTGTCAACTATAACAGGCGGAATGTCGGGAGCAGCCGTAAAACCTATCGCATTACGTATGGTATGGCAAGTTGCCAAGGTGGTAAATATTCCTGTCATAGGCTTGGGAGGTATTATGAACTGGAAAGATGCTGTTGAGTTCATGCTTGCCGGTGCGACGGCCATCCAAATCGGTACGGCAAATTTCATAGATCCGGCTGTTACAATTAAAGTAGAAGATGGTATAAATAATTACCTGGAAAGACACGGATATAAGTCCGTGAAAGAAATAATCGGTGCGCTTGAGGTATAATTGAAAACATACAATAACCCTTCGCATTAAGTCTGCAAGAAAAATGCTATTTCTCTTTTAAATAAAGAAAGGATAAACAAGCAGGTAGTGGCAGATGAAAAAGAAGTTCGTGTTTAGAGGAATTGTCTACGGACAGAATCTTTAGATTGAAGATAAAATAAAAACGACGGTGAGGATTTACGTAATCTTCATCGTCGTTTTTATTTACACTTTATTTTACCCCCTAATAGGTCGGGACGAAGTTTTCTGGTGCGTTCCAGGGACTGTTGCAGTTCCCATTCTTTGATCTTTGCTTCATGCCCGGATAATAGAATATCGGGAACTTTCCAGCCTTTATAATCAGCAGGTCGTGTATATACAGGTGCTGCCAGCAAATTATCCTGGAAAGAATCGGAAAGTGCGGATTGTTCATCGGAGATGACTCCGGGAATGATACGTACGATAGCATCTGCCATCACTGCTGCCGCTAGTTCTCCTCCTGTTAATACATAATCGCCGATACTGATTTCTTTAGTAATCAGATGTTCGCGAATACGGTAATCGATGCCTTTAAAGTGTCCGCAAAGAATAATGAGATTCTGTGCCAGAGAGAGAGTGTTGGCCATCGGTTGGTTGAATTGTTCTCCGTCAGGGGTCGTGAAGATAACTTCATCGTAGTCACGTTCTGCCTTTAGAGCATTGATGCAGCGTTCGATAGGTTCTATTTTCATCACCATTCCGGCAAATCCTCCAAAAGGATAATCATCGACACGACGATATTTATCTTCGGTGTAATCACGTAAATTGTGAATGTGTATTTCTGCAAGTCCTTTATCTTGAGCTCGTTTCATGATAGAACAATTGAAGAAACCTTCAATCATTTCGGGTAAAACTGTTATAATATCAATGCGCATAATCTTTTAATTTTTCGCAAAAGTACAAATATTCAAAGATAAACATGTATTTTTGCCTTAAACAATCGAAGAAATATGGATATAAAAGAAAAAATAGAGGAATTGCGTGCCGAACTTCATCGGCATAATTATAATTATTATGTGTTGAATGCTCCTGAAATTTCAGATAAGGAGTTTGATGATAAGATGCGTGAACTTCAGGATCTGGAAGAAAAACATCCGGAACATAGAGATGAGAACTCGCCCAGTATGCGTGTGGGAAGTGATATAAACAAAAATTTCACGCAGGTGGTACATAAATATCCTATGCTGTCATTGGCAAATACATATTCGGAAGCGGAAGTGACGGACTTCTACGATCGTGTCCGTAAAGCGCTAAATGAGGATTTCGAGATTTGTTGTGAAATGAAATATGACGGTACTTCTATTTCGTTGACCTATGAAAATGGGAAGTTGGTTCGTGCCGTTACCCGTGGAGATGGAGAAAAAGGCGATGATGTGACGGATAATGTGAAAACAATCCGTTCTATCCCGCTTGTATTACATGGTGATAATTATCCTGATTCTTTTGAGATACGTGGGGAAATTCTTATGCCATGGGAAGTGTTTGAAGAGTTGAATCGGGAAAAAGAGGCACGTGAAGAACCGCTTTTTGCCAATCCAAGAAATGCGGCGTCCGGTACATTGAAGTTGCAAAATTCTTCTATTGTAGCTTCTCGCAAGCTGGATGCTTATTTATATTATTTTTTGGGAGATAATCTGCCTTGTGACGGACATTATGAAAATCTTCAGGAAGCCGCAAAATGGGGATTTAAAATCTCTGATTTGACGCGTAAATGCCAGACGTTGGAGGAGGTCTTTGAATTTATCAACTATTGGGATGTAGAACGTAAAAATCTACCGGTTGCCACAGACGGGATTGTTTTAAAGGTGAACAGTTTGAGACAACAGAAAAATTTGGGTTTTACGGCTAAGTCTCCTCGATGGGCTATTGCCTATAAATTCCAGGCAGAACGTGCATTGACCCGATTGAATAAGGTGACCTATCAGGTAGGAAGAACCGGAGCAGTCACTCCGGTAGCTAATCTGGACCCTGTACAGCTTTCGGGAACTGTCGTAAAACGTGCATCCTTACATAATGCGGATATCATCGAAGGACTTGATTTGCATATCGGAGACATGGTTTATGTGGAAAAAGGTGGTGAAATTATTCCTAAGATTACGGGAGTAGATAAAGATGCACGTAGTTTTATGCTTGGGGAGAAGGTTCGATTCATCGTCAATTGTCCCGAATGTGGTAGTAAATTAGTCAGGTATGAAGGGGAAGCCGCTCATTATTGCCCCAATGAAACAGCGTGTCCTCCTCAAATCAAAGGCAAAATCGAGCATTTTATTAGTCGAAAGGCTATGAATATTGATGGATTGGGACCGGAAACCGTGGATATGTTCTATCGTTTGGGATTAATTAAAAATACGGCCGACTTATATAAACTCACAGCTGATGATATCAAAGGTTTGGATCGTATGGGAGAAAAATCGGCGGAGAACCTTATAACGGGGATTGCACAAAGCAAAACCGTTCCTTTCGAGCGTGTTATTTTTGCTTTGGGAATTCGTTTTGTTGGTGAGACTGTGGCCAAAAAGATAGCAAAATCGTTTGAGAATATAGATGATCTGCAACAGGCAGATCTTGAAAAATTAGTAAGTATCGATGAAATCGGAGAAAAAATAGCCCAGAGTATACTTGCATATTTTGCGAATGAGTCTAATCGTGAGTTGGTTGCCAAGCTAAAAGAGGCCGGACTGCAGCTTTATCGCACCGAAGAAGATTTAAGCGGATATACGGATAAGTTAGCGGGACAGTCTATCGTTATCAGCGGTGTGTTTGTTCATCATTCACGTGACGAATATAAAGAGCTTATCGAGAAAAACGGAGGGAAAAATGTAGGAAGCATTTCTGCGAAAACAAGTTTTATACTGGCTGGGGACAATATGGGACCTGCAAAGCTTGAAAAAGCAAAAAAACTTGGAATAACCATATTAAGCGAAGACGAATTTCTGAAACTTATATCGTAAGATAAGAAAAATATTCGTACTTTTGCGGCTAAATAAATTAGAGATTATAATTAAAACTCATGATACAGACTAAATTGAAAGGAATGGGGGTAGCACTGATTACTCCTTTCAAAGAGGATGAGAGCGTTGACTATGACGCGTTGATGCGTATGGTGGACTATCTATTACAGAATAATGCGGATTTCTTGTGTGTGCTGGGGACTACAGCTGAAACACCGACTCTGACCGAGGAAGAGAAGAAAATTATAAAAAAGATGGTAATTGACCGCGTTAACGGAAGAATTCCTATTCTGTTGGGTGTAGGTGGTAATAATACTCGTGCTATTGTAGAAACATTGAAAAATGATGATTTCACAGGAGTTGATGCCATATTGTCTGTTGTGCCGTATTATAATAAACCTTCTCAAGAAGGTATTTATCAGCATTATAAAGCGATTGCAGAAGCTACGGAGCTCCCCATCGTATTGTATAATGTTCCGGGACGTACGGGGGTAAATATGACTGCCGAAACTACTTTGCGGATTGCCCGTGATTTTAAGAATGTAGTTGCCATTAAAGAAGCATCCGGCAATATTACGCAAATGGATGATATTATTAAAAATAAACCGGAAAATTTCAATGTAATCTCCGGAGATGATGGTATAACCTTTCCGCTTATTACATTGGGAGCCGTTGGTGTGATTTCAGTAATTGGTAATGCTTTTCCTCGTGAATTTAGCCGTATGACGCGCCTGGCGCTTCAAGGAGACTTTGCCAATGCATTAACCATCCATCATCGATTCACGGAATTATTCAATTTGTTGTTTGTGGATGGCAATCCGGCAGGCGTAAAAGCAATGTTGAACGTTATGGGAATGATTGAGAATAAACTTCGGTTGCCACTAGTTCCTACTCGCATTACTACATTTGAGGCAATACGCAAGGTTTTGAATGAGTTGAATATTAAATGTTGATGCCTTCTTCAGCGAGGAATTCATAATAAACATCTAAGTGTTTAAAATAAATATCCCAATGATTGAATTCAGTCATTGGGATATTTATTTTAAACCAGCCAATGATTTATTTAAGACAGCCGCTGTCTATTGTGAAAGGGTTATATTTCTTATTAATTACGTTTTTCGATACAGGTTTTTCACCTTCCTAAAGCATAGCTTTAGGGAACGGATAGCTACGCTTTAGCCTATCTAAAGCATAGCTATTTGAGGGCTTGATAAGAAATTCTAATAGCCATTGTGACATATTTCATTTCCAAACAGGTGAAAAGTAAGCGTCTCCGCGATTCTATCTTGCTATGTATAAAAAAATGAAGCATTATGGATGTAGCAGAAAATCGATTTGGAAAAACTTGGAAACATTTCCTTGAAGTATTGAAAGTAGACTACAATTGTTCTTTAGCCGATGTTTGCCGCGATCAGCATACCACTTTTGGTGGTATGAGTTCCTGGATGTCCAGACGGGGCTATAGCGTTAAACAAGCCAAGGCAGATGTGGTCCGTGATTATTATGGCGGCGTTGAACCCTCCCAACCGACAACTTTCTCTCCTTCATTCACTCAAATAGCACCCGCCATGTTGTCGGAAGAAGAGTTTAGTCTTGCCGGGATCACAATCACCTTTAACAGTGGAACCACCATTTCGGTCAAACGGGCCACACCCGGTGGTGTGATTAAAATGTTGCGCGATTACGAAAGAACGGAGGGAGATCCATGTATTCTCTAACATCAGCCAATCGCTACTATCTGTACCAGGGCTTTGTTCGTATGAACCTTGGCATTGACGGTTTATTCAAAATTATACGATTGGAAATGAAGGACTTGTCTCCCGTTTCCGGAGATATCTTTTTATTCTTTGGTAAAAACCGACAAAGTGTAAAAATACTGCGTTGGGATGGCGATGGCTTTCTTCTGTACTACAAGCGCCTCGAAGGTGGAAGTTTTGAGTTACCGACATTTAACCCCAATACAGGCAATTACGAGATCTCTTATCAGGTTTTGTCTTTTATCTTAAATGGAGTGTCATTAAAGTCTGTACGGTTGAGAAAACGTTTTAGGATCTAATTCAACATTTTGATTATTAGTTATTTGTGCTAAAGATATCATCCGGTTTATTTGGCCAATTCGTTGATTTTTTATATCTTTATGCCATGAAAAAGGATGAGATCATAGAGTTATTGAAGGAACAAATCAAGGGATTACGAGATGACAACAACAGACTCTTGGACCAAATAGATGCTTTGATAAAGGAGGTTTCTTCCCTTAAAGAGGCACTCCTTCAAAAAGGCGAATCTCTTAGCAAGCAACAGCGCCTTACTAAGGGACTCGCCAAACTTGTATCCAACACATCCGAACAGCAACAGGCTCCCCAATCTGCCATATTCGAAGAAGAGCGGCAGAAGATAGAAGCGGAAAAAGCAGATAAGCGTAAAGCAAGAAAGAACAATGGGGCCAAACGTGACATGCATTATGAGATGGAGGAAGAAGAACATGTCGTTTATCCCGATGATCCCGATTTTGACATCAATAAGGCCCGGTTGTTTACCACTGTTCCCAGAATATGTGTCCGCTATGAATGTGTACCCATGCGCTTCATCAAGCACGTCTACAAGATACACACCTACGCGCAAGACGGTTGTCTCTTTGAGGGAAAAACACCAGTCTCGGCTTTCTTGAATTCCAGCTATGACGGCTCATTCATTACCGGGCTGATGGAATTACGTTATATATAATCGCTACCAGTTGAAAGAATCATCAACTACTTCGAAAGTCATGGCTTTACGCTGAAGAAACCTACGGCTCATAAGTTGATGGAAAAAGCCTCAAGCCTCTTTGAAAATCTTTATAAGTGTATCCAGCAGACAGCTTTGAGTGATCCTTATAAGGCAGCCGGCGAAACCTATTACAAAATACTCGCCCCGGAAAAGAACAGCAAGGGAAAAGGATTCCGCAAGGGATACCTCTGGGTGGTTGTGGGCATAAACACCAGGATGATATACCTGCTCTATGATGACGGCTCCCGCTCTGAAAAAGTTATTCTTAACGAATTAGGCGGTTGCAAAGGTATCATACAAAGCGACGGATACTCACCTTACCGGAAACTCGAAAGCGATGCTTATCCCCATATCACACGCATCCCGTGCCTGCAACATATAAAACGTAAATTTATAGATAGCGGTGAGAACGACCCGGATGCAAAAAGGATCGTGGAGCTGATAAACACACTTTATCAAAACGAGCATAAGCATAAAGTCGGGGTTGACGGATGGACGGTAGAACAGAATCTTGTCCATCGGAAAAAGTATGCGCCGGACATACTCGGAGAAATAAAAGATGTGCTTGATGAAATAGAAGAACGGGGAGATTTGTTGCCTAAGAGCGAACTGAAGGAAGCTATCACCTATCTTCGCAATGAGTGGAATGCCGTGGTGGACATCTTTAATTATGGTGACACTTACCTGGACAACAATATAGTTGAACGGATGAACCGCTACATATCCTTATCAAGAAAAAACTCATTGTTCTTCGGCAGCCATAAGGGAGCCGAACGGGGCGCCATACTATACACGATAGCACTTACTTGTAGGATGCATAAAGTGAATCTGTTTGAGTATCTCACGGATATCATAAACAGAACTGCCGAATGGCAACCGAATACACCACTGGAAAAATACAGGGAACTGCTTCCTGACAGATGGGAAAAAGGCTAATGACTAATTCAAACCTGTAACCGGCTGATCCGTAGTCAGCTACTCTATTCAGTTGAGCTACGACCTCAAATAATATAACTTGTAAATTTTCAGTGACCGCGACAGATTCAAACCTGTAACCGGCTGATCCGTATCAGCTAATTCAGTTGAGCTACGCGGCCATTCTGTTAATTCAAAAAAGTGATCGCGACAGGATTCAAACCTGTAACCGGCTGATCCGTAGTCAGCTACTCTATTCAGTTGAGCTACGCGACCATTGTTTCGTTTTAACGGGTGCAAAGATACGTACTTTTCCCGAATTAGCAAGCATTTCAACGACTTTTTTTGTAGAAAATTTATTCAATGAATCGGTAATTGAATAGTTGCCAACCAATACTCAGTCCGACATTCCACTCTCTTTTCGGTGAGCTATAATGATTTACATATGCCGAGATGTCTCCGAATGGTAATTGACACACAACAGATATTTCTCCTAAATATTCGAATTTAGAGAAGGCTTTTCCGTAATATGCTTTATTCAACGAGTTTTTTTCGATCGGATAAATGGGCATAAAACCATAAAATTCTCCTCGAAGATGAAACATCTGGTTTAAACGATAGATAGGCCGGATACCGGCACCAACAAACTGGTTGGCACGAAATGCTTCGTTGTAAGTCAATTTGCTATGTAATGTAGGAGAAAACTCTCCAGCTTGCATCATTGTGGCCGTATAGTTCTCGGAGAAGTTTTTGGAGGCATACAGGGCTTTCAAATACCACCCTAACACCCAATGTTCACTCATATTGTGGTATTTCTCTTTCATATAGGATAATTGCAACCAGGAGTGATGATCTTTGTTGTTACTGGTCGTACTTCCTTCGCCCGGATAGAATCGTTCTTTTCCAACGAAAATCTGGGCTACAAGGGCTTCTCTGTATCCACGTGTAGGATATTGTTTGGAATTAAGAGTACTTCCATTAAAACTAATTGATCCACCAAATAAATCATAGCGGCTTTTATCAAATTTGTCATTTCCGAAGTCAATGACACTTTTTTGAAAATATTTATCCTCTATTCTTGCAATTCCTACTCCAAACTCTGCTCGCTTGCTCGAAAGGAAAGGTAATCCAACCTGTAATTTCAAGAAACGTTCGTCTTTCTGGTTAAAGGCCGGTTTGTTATTTCGCGAAAAAAGTTTGTCCTTCTTAAAATAGTCGAAAGTACTGATCGAACCTATAAGACGATACGAGGTAGGAATGGCAGTGGCAAAGTCTATTTTTGCCATAAATTGCACGTTGTTATATACCTTTCCAAGTTGCCCGTCAAGAATAAACTCTTTGGCATAGTAGTTTAAGTCCTGATAACTAAGTCCCAGGTAGATCTGATTCGAATTGGAGGTGGATATGTTACCTCCCAGCCGTACAGCAAAGTTGTTTTCCAGTTTGACTTTTAAATGCAGATCATAGGTGTCATCTTCCGGATTATAAATTGCATGCGGTATGATTTCTGAAATCATTTTATCTGATAGCAATCGAAAATAACCTTGCTTTAAATCTTCATAGGTGAATTCTTTGTTATCCGACTTATGAAATTCTTTCTTCATATATGCCTGTTGTTGTGGATTAGCTCCATCAATGATGATATTTTTAAAACGTAGTTCCGGGAAATTACTACGGTATACCATTCTCCTTAAACGAATATTGTCCAGATTCACACGCCGATGGATACGGCTTTTGATAGAATCCATCATGCTGATGGTTCGATTATAACCTATATCATGTAATTCGTCGATGCGTTGAAAATCCATCAGATTGACGTTGTCATATTTGAACGTCATTAAAATCCCCATAGAGTCCGGAATAGAATAGTCGGTTTTCTGCATCACCATATTCTCAATTTGACTCATGAGGTCATTTTCCTTGGGTTTAGTGGGATTGGTGGATACAACGCTTCCTATAATGACATCCGGATGAAAATCATCTCTCATGACGTCCGTGGGAAAGTTATTATAGATACCTCCATCGTAGGCCAGTACATTGTCTATTTCAATGGGTTTAAACATGAAAGGGAAGCTCATGGAAGCTCTGACGGCATCTCCTAAATCTCCTTCCTTCATGACTAACTGTTTTTTATTGTACACATCGGACGCAATGCAACGGAAAGGAACAAAAAGTTTATCAAAATCTCCCTTACAAGCGGCCGTAGCACGTGCATATAGGTCAACAAACACGAGATTCATTTGAATCGGGTTGACAACACTGGTAGGCAGGAATTGAGGTTTCAAACTTTTCAGTGAATCTTTGAATGAAAAACGAATATTGAAAAACTCAGGAGTAGGAAGATTCTTTTTAAAGTGATATACATATTTCTCTTCTACTTCTCCGGAATACCATCTTTTAAAGTCTTCTGATTTGAAAAGTTCTACCATGTCATCAGGAGAGTATCCCATGGCATACAAGGAGCCGATAATGGCTCCCATGGAAGTACCAGCAATGTAGTCAATAGGGATGTTGTTTTCTTCCAATGCGCGAATGATGCCGATGTGCGTCATTCCTTTGGCGCCACCACCGCTTAATACAAGACCTACTTTTTGGGCATAGATAGCTGGTACGATTAGCCATAAAGTAATAAACACAAGAAGAATCTTTCTCATAACCCAAATCAAACAGTTGAATTTTTGTCTATTTAAGTGTTCAAATATATACAATACTTTTCAATTAATCGATATTTTGCCGACCGTTTTAAATTGAAAAAGAGCATTACAACGTGTTTTAACGTTGAATGCTCTTTCTTGAAGTATGTGTAATGTTTAAAGGGGCGATATTAAATCAGCTCAATGCTACGTTTTACGAAGTTATTCAAAGCTTCACCTCTTAACATATTGTTTTGAAGTAAGGCCAGATCGATAAGCTGGCGGATAACTTTGTTATTGCTTGCATAGCCGATAAAGATAGCTTCTTTCTTGCTTTTCAGATCATCCCACTTCTTGTCGAGATCGTTTAATTCATCTTTTTCAGCTGTTGGGATGTCTTCTTCCTTTTTATCCTTCTGTTTGTCTTTCAACTCATTACGTTGTTTGTTGACGTTATCCATTTCGGAGAGTATCGGAGCTACTTCTGCTTGACAGGCATTCTCTTCTTCATTCAATACTTGTTTTATCAACTTGTGGTCTGAATTCAGGATCAGATTGAACATGTCAGGCATTTCGCCGTAGAAGCTCATTCCGGCTTGAATATTTGCCATTTCTTTCATACGACGCATATATTCGCTTTGAGTAATCATGACCGGAGCCGAATTTTCTCCCAACGCTTGCGTCATCACATTGAATTCAACCTTATCCATTTTAGGCAATTGGCTCTTGAAGGCTGTTGTGATTGCATCTTGTTTGCTGGCTTCCAGAGTTTCACCTTTCTTGTCTTCTTTTACAATCAGATTGTCAACAACATCACTATCCACACGGGTAAAACGAGATTTCTCGAATTTTTGTTCCAACATGCTTACCATAGCTACATCTAATTGACCATCCATCAACAAAACATCATAGCCTTTATTGGTAGCTGCCTCTATATAACTATATTGTTCATCCTTATTATTTGCATACAGATAGATTAGATTTCCATCTTTGTCTGTCTGATTATCTTTAATAAGGGTCTGATATTCTTCAAATGTGTAATGTTTGTCATTTATATCGGTGAAAAGGGCGAATTTCTGCGCTTTCTCGTAGAAATCCTCTTGTGTGAGCATTCCATAATTGATAAATATTTTCAAGTCGTTCCACTTTTCTTCAAACTGCTTACGATCATTCTTGAATATAGACTGTAAACGGTCGGAAACTTTCTTGGTGATATAAGTTGAAATCTTCTTCACGTTTGAGTCGCTTTGCAAGTATGAACGGGAAACGTTCAACGGAATATCCGGAGAATCTATTACTCCATGTAACAAAGTCAGGAAGTCCGGCACAATGCCTTCAACAGAGTCTGTTACATATACTTGATTGCAATATAACTGAATCTTGTTCTTATTTAATTCAATATTGCTCTTTACCTTCGGGAAGTAGAGGATACCAGTCAGATGGAATGGATAATCCACATTCAGGTGAATCCAGAAGAGTGGTTCATCAGACATCGGATATAGCTTGCTATAGAATGATTTGTAATCTTCATCCGAAAGTTCGCTAGGTTTGCGTGTCCACAAAGGAGTGGTGTCATTGATTATATTATCTTCAGCCGTTTCTACCTGTTTTCCATCTTTCCATTCTTTCTTCTTCCCAAATGCAATGGGGACAGGAAGGAAGCTGCAATATTTCTTCAGAAGTTCGGAGATACGTGCTTCTTCGAGGAATTCTTTGCAGTCGTCATCAATGTATAAGATGATATCTGATCCACGGTCGGCTTTTTCTATTTCTTCAATAGTGAATTCAGGGCTGCCATCACAAGTCCATTTTACGGCTTTTGCATCGTCTCTGTATGATTTAGTGATAATCTCCACTTTCTTTGCAACCATAAAGGCAGAGTAGAAGCCAAGTCCGAAATGTCCGATAATTGCATTAGCATCATTCTTATACTTCTCCAGGAAGTCATTAGCTCCAGAGAAAGCTATTTGATTGATGTACTTCTCTATTTCTTCTGCAGTCAAACCGATACCACGGTCAGAAATGGTAATAGTATCTTTGCCTAATTCAACGTGAACAGTTAAGTCACCCAGTTCACCTTTGAATTCGCCAATAGAAGCAAGCGTATTCAGCTTCTGAGTGGCATCTACGGCATTGGAAACCAACTCGCGCAGAAAAATTTCATGGTCACTGTACAAGAACTTTTTAATGATAGGGAAAATGTTTTCTGTTGTAACCCCAATATTACCTTTTTGCATAATACGTATATTTTTTTAGTTTATCTATTGATTAATTTTAATTGATATTTGTCCATACAGAGACAAAAAAAATGCCAGACCCGAAGGTCTGACATTATGGCATATTAAATTATTTTCTTATTCAGGAAATAACTCTATTCCGGAGAAACAACTTTCATCTCCAATTCGCCTTTTTCTTCATTAAGGGTTACTTGAATAGTATCTCCCTCTTTTAAAGACGAGGAAATGATGAGCTCGGATAAACCATCCTCCAGATAGGTTTGAATTGCGCGCTTCAAAGGACGGGCGCCATATTGTATGTCATATCCCTTGCTAGCGATGAATTCTTTCGCCTTATCTTCAATAACAAGCTTGTAACCAATAGATTCTATTCTATCGTACAATCCTTTTAGCTCTATGTCTATAATCTTTGTTATCGCTTCCAGAGAAAGTTGATCAAACGTGATAATCTCATCTACACGATTGATGAATTCAGGCGCGAATGATTTATTTAGAGCTTTTTGTATAACACTTCGCGAGAATTCTTTATCATCCAGGCGGCTTTGTGTCGCAAAACCAACACCACGTCCAAATTCTTTCAGTTGGCGGGTTCCAATATTAGATGTCATGATGACTATGGTATTTTTAAAGTCTACAGTTCTGCCATAACTGTCAGTCAACCGACCTTCATCCATCAGTTGTAACAATATGTTGAATACATCGGGGTGGGCTTTCTCAATCTCGTCCAACAATACGATAGAGTAAGGTTTACGGCGCACTTTCTCTGTCAACTGTCCGCCTTCTTCGTATCCTACGTATCCCGGAGGTGCACCAACCAAGCGTGAAACAGTGAACTTTTCCATATATTCACTCATATCGATACGAATCAGTGCATCGGCAGAGCCGAACATATATTTCGCCAACTCTTTGGCTAAGTGAGTTTTACCAACACCAGTCGGACCTAAGAACATAAAGGTTCCAATGGGCTTATTGGGATCCTTCAATCCCACACGGCTTCGCAAAATAGCTTTGACCAGCTTTTCTATCGCTGTGTCTTGTGCGATGACTTTAGCTTGCAAATCTTCTTTCATACCTGCTAGCTTGATGCCTTCGGCCTGTGCCATTCGTTGTACTGGAATGCCTGACATCATTGAGATAACATTGGCAATTTCTTCTGCATCAACAGTTTGCCTGTTTTCTTTTAGATTGGCTTCCCATTCTTTTTTCATCTCATCCAATTGGATAGAAAGTTCTTTCTCCTTATCACGGAAGCTGGCTGCAAGTTCAAAATTCTGCGATTTTACGGCTTCATTTTTCTTGTTTTTAGCTTCTTCGATCAGTTTTTCCTGTTCTTCTATTTCTTTAGGAGCAGTGATATTAGTAAGATGTACGCGCGAGCCGGCTTCATCTAAAGCATCTATCGCTTTATCGGGGAAGTTACGGTCTGTGATATATCGGTCTGTTAGTTTCACACAAGCTTCAAGGGCTGCATCTGTATAGTACACATTATGATGATCCTCGTATTATCCTTGATATTACGCAATATCTGCAGAGTTTCGGCAGCAGTAGTCGGTTCTACGATTACTTTTTGGAAACGACGTTCCAATGCGCCATCTTTCTCAATATTCTTACGATATTCATCAAGAGTGGTGGCACCGATACATTGTATTTCTCCTCTTGCCAATGCTGGCTTTAGCATATTGGCGGCATCCATAGAGCCTGCTGCAGAGCCTGCGCCTACAATCGTGTGAATTTCATCAATGAATAATATAACATTCGGATTCTTCTGCAATTCATTGAGAATGGAACGGATACGTTCTTCAAATTGTCCACGGTACTTTGTTCCTGCCACAACAGCAGTCATGTCAAGAGCAACGACTCGTTTATCAAACAGGATACGCGAAACCTTTTTCTGAATGATTCTCAATGCAAGACCTTCAACAATCGCTGATTTTCCTACACCGGGTTCACCAATCAGAATTGGGTTATTCTTTTTGCGTCGACTTAATATCTGCGCTAAACGTTCGATTTCTCTTTCTCTGCCCACAACAGGATCCAACCGTCCTTCTTCTGCCGCTTTTGTCATGTCAGTACCGAAATTGTCAAGTACCGGCGTATCATTAGACGGCTTCTTGGAAGCGGTTTGTGCCTGTTGGCGTTCATCCGAACCACCTCTGCCGGAACGAGGAGAAGACATTTCTTCGTCATCCTCATCGTCTTCCGAAAAGCCCATGCCGGAATTGACATCCGGCTGCAATGTAGCTTGCTCCAGTACTTTCACGTAGTTTATATCGTTTGCTTCAAGTACGGAAGCCGCCATATTGTTTTTTTCTCTTAAAATAGCCAATAATACATGTTCTGTATCAGCGATGTTACTTTTCATTCCACGAGCTTCTAAAATACACATTTTTAATATCTTTGCCGCATCATTAGATAACGGCACCTCTGCATCAGGCAATAACATTTCATCAGCTTCTGCCTTCAGCTGAGCTTCAATCTGTTGCTTTATAGCAGCCAGATTGGTGTTGAGTTTAGACAATATCTCGATAGCTTTTCCTTCACCGTCACGGAGTATTCCCAGAAGCAGGTGTTCGGGACCTATATACCTACTTCTCAACCGGTTCGCTTCTTCCTTACTATAGACGATAATGTCGGAAACTCTTTGTGAGAATTGATTATTCATACTTTTTTCCTTTTCTTCTAAGGGGTTATTTACTGGCAAATATACGCATTTAATCAAGTTTGTATTGCAATATTTGCTTTATTTCTTATATCTACAAATGGCGTGCCATAAAAACAATGCATTTGTATTATATATATAAGGTATAACAAATAATAGGCTCTTTTTTACCGATGTTATTTATCTTTCCATATTATATTTATCGTTTTTATCTTTTTATTTTTGTATTTTAAAGTTTGGCGGGTTATCGTCTCGGTCATGATAAAACTTTCTTTCTAAAAACTTTCGTATATCGGGGAAAAGTAGTACTTTAGCGTGGTTTTTCACAAACCGTAGAATGTATAATTAATAATCATTTTAAATGCTTGAACAAGACAGAATTATAAAGATTAACATCGAGGAGGAAATGAAGTCATCGTACATTGACTACTCCATGTCGGTCATTGTTTCACGTGCCCTTCCGGATGTTAGAGATGGATTTAAGCCCGTTCACCGTAGAATTCTATACGGAATGATGGAACTGGGTAATACTTCAGATAAACCTTATAAAAAATCAGCGAGAATCGTGGGTGAGGTACTGGGTAAGTATCATCCTCATGGGGATTCTTCTGTTTATTTTGCAATGGTACGTATGGCGCAGGAATGGGCAATGCGTTATCCTTTGGTAGATGGACAGGGTAACTTTGGTTCTGTGGATGGTGATAGCCCTGCTGCTATGCGTTATACAGAAGCTCGTCTTAATAAGTTGGGTGAAGCAATGATGGATGACCTGTATAAGGAAACCGTTGATTTTGAGCCAAACTTTGATAATACGCTGGTGGAACCTAAGGTGATGCCGACGCGTATCCCGAACCTTCTGGTGAACGGAGCATCCGGTATTGCTGTAGGTATGGCAACCAATATGCCTCCTCATAATCTTTCGGAAGTAATTGATGCTTGTGAAGCATATATTGATAATCCGGAAATTACGGTAGAGGAACTGATGGAATTTGTTAAAGCACCGGATTTCCCTACAGGTGGATATATATATGGTGTGAGTGGTGTACGCGAAGCATATTTGACAGGTCGCGGACGTGTAATTATGCGTGCGAAAGCTGAAATTGAAAGCGGACAAACACATGACAAGATCGTAATAACAGAGATTCCTTATAATGTAAATAAGGCCGAACTGATTAAATATATTGCTGATCTTGTAAATGATAAGAAGATAGAAGGTATCTCAAATGCCAACGATGAGTCTGACCGTGATGGTATGCGTATTGTTATTGACATAAAACGTGATGCAAATGCAAGTGTAGTGTTGAATAAACTCTATAAAATGACAGCTTTGCAGACCTCTTTTGGTGTTAACAATGTGGCTTTGGTTCATGGACGTCCAAAAACGTTGAATCTAAGAGATTTAATTAAATATTTCATAGAGCATAGACACGAAGTTGTTATTCGTCGTACTCAGTTCGATCTTCGTAAGGCGAAAGAGCGTGCGCACATTCTTGAAGGTTTGATTATTGCTTCAGATAATATTGATGAAGTAATTCGTATCATTCGTGCTGCAAAAACTCCGAATGACGCAATAACAGGCTTGATTGAGCGATTTAACCTGACAGAAATTCAGTCACGTGCCATCGTAGAAATGCGTTTGCGCCAATTGACCGGACTGATGCAGGATCAGCTTCATGCTGAATACGAAGAAGTAATGAAGATGATAGCTTATTTGGAGAAGTATTCTGGCTATGATGAAGTATGTCGTCGGGTAATGAAAGAGGAATTGTTGAAGTAAAGCAAAATACGGAGATGAACGTCGTTCTGAGATTGTTTACTCATCCGAAGAATTCAATCCGGAAGACTTCTATGCAGATGACGAAATGATTATTACCATTTCTCATATGGGCTATATTAAACGTACACCGTTGAGTGAGTTCCGTGCTCAAAACCGTGGTGGAGTAGGTTCGAAAGGTACGGAAACCCGTGATGAAGACTTTGTAGAGCACATATTTATCCTGCAACCATGCACAATACCATGATGTTCTTTACTCAAAAGGGTAAGTGCTATTGGCTCAAAGTATATGAAATCCCTGAAGGTACCAAGAATTCCAAGGGACGTGCCATCCAAAACTTGCTGAATATTGATTCGGATGATAATGTAACTGCATACTTGCGTGTGAAGAGTTTAGAGGATTCCGAGTTTATCAATAGCCACTATGTCTTATTCTGTACCAAGAAAGGTGTTATTAAGAAGACATTACTTGAACAGTATTCCCGTCCTCGTCAGAATGGTGTAAATGCTATAACTATCCGCGAAGATGATAGCGTAATTGAAGTTCGTATGACGAATGGAAATAATGAAATCATCATTGCAAACCGCAATGGTCGTGCAATTCGTTTCCATGAGGCAGCGGTTCGTGTAATGGGACGTACGGCTACAGGGGTACGTGGTATTACTTTGGATAATGATGGTCAGGATGAAGTAGTAGGAATGATTTGTATCAAAGATTTGGAAACAGAATCTGTAATGGTAGTTTCCGAACAAGGATATGGTAAACGTTCTGAAATTGAAGACTATCGTAAAACGAACCGTGGAGGTAAGGGTGTGAAGACCATGAATATTACCGAAAAGACAGGTAAGTTGGTAACAATCAAGTCGGTAACCGATGAAAATGACTTGATGATTATCAATAAGTCTGGTATCACTATTCGTTTGAAGGTAGCGGATGTTCGTATAATGGGCCGTGCTACTCAAGGCGTTCGTCTGATAAATCTTGAAAAACGTAACGACCAGATTGGTTCGGTATGTAAGGTTATGACAGAAAGTCTTGAAGATGAAATTCCGGCAGAAGAGGCAGAGGGTACAATCGTGAGTGATCCGAATGCTGATGTTCCTGATATTGATGATGCAGCGGACGTAAATGAAAACGAAAGCAATAACGAAATTGAGGAATAGACATAATATTAATAATTAATCAAACAACAATCATGAAAAGAGTATTATTTTCTATGGTTTTATTGATGGCTGTTAGCTTCTCATTCGCTCAGATGAAGAATGTGAAAGAAGCAAAGAGTATGGCTAATGACGTAAAACCTAATTTTAAGCAGGCTGAACAGCTTATTAAGGAGGCTATGAAGAATCCTGAAACGAAGGATCTTGCTGACACATGGGACGTTGCTGGATTTATTCAGAGACGTATCAACGAGGAGCAAATGAAAAATGCTTTTTTGAAGAAACCGTATGATACATTGAAAGTATACAATAGTATTCTGAAAATGTATGAGTACTATAATAAGTGTGATGAATTAGCGGAAATACCTAATGAAAAGGGAAAAGTTAAAAACAAATATCGGAAGGCTAATGCTTCCAGTATGTTGGCTGAACGTCCTAATTTGATTAATGGTGGTATTCAGTATTTCAACCTGGACAAGAATAAAGAGGCTTTGAAGTTCTTTGCAACCTATGTAGAGTCAGCTTCTTATCCGATGTTAGCTGATAAAGAATTGGCTAAAAACGATACTCTTCTTCCGCAAATTGCTTATTATGCAACATTAGCTGCTGATAGAGTAGGCGATAAAGATGCGATCATTAAATATGCTCCTATGGCTTTATCCGATAAAGATGGAGGTAAATTTGCAATGCAATTGATGGCTGATGCTTATAAAGCTAAAGGTGATACTGCTGCATGGATTAAGTCTTTGGAAGAGGGTATCCTTAAGTTCCCTGGAAATGATTATTTCTTCGCTAATTTGGTTGATTATTATAATAGCTCTAATCAAGCTTCTAAAGCTATGGAGTTTGCTGATAGAATGTTAGCTAATGATCCGAATAACAAGTTGTATTTGTATGTAAAAGCATATCTTTATCATAATATGAAAGAATATGATAATGCAATCGAATACTACAAAAAAGCTATTGCTGCTGATCCGGAATATGCAGAGGCATATTCTAATGTAGGATTAGTGTATTTGATGAAGGCTCAGGATTATGCTGATAAAGCTACAACAGATATCAATGATCCGAAGTACGCTGAAGCACAAGCTGTGGTTAAGAAATTCTACGAAGAAGCTAAACCATTCTATGAAAAAGCCAGAGCTTTAAAACCCGATCAACAAGATTTATGGTTGCAAGGTCTTTACAGAGTTTACTATAACTTGAATATGGGACCTGAATTCGAAGAAATCGATAAGATGATGAAGTAAGATCGTTTTCTGAAAAAATATAAGAAGGCTATTAGAAATAGTAGTCTTCTTTTTTTATTCAATAGTTTAAAGTAGTAATTGAAAAATCTTATATTTGATATGGACTTGAGTGGAACAGGTAAATTTCTTCATTTAAATAAAAAATAGAAAAAGGAGTAAGGTCATTATATTACTCCTTTTTCTTTAAACATAATACTTATTATTCCCTAATCTTGGATGCTCATTTTTTGCCTGATTTGATCAGCTGTTAATAACAAGCAATGGTGTATCTGAATGGAAAATCATTTTTCTGGCAATACTTGGATTAAATAATCGAGCAAATATATTCCTTTTGTAAGAAGTCAAAGTGATTATATCTATATGATTATCTTTGATATACTGATCAAGTCCTTTTAATAAATTATCATTCATCACTACGTCATAATGAATTTCAAGCCCCGGATATTGCTTGTGAAAATATTCTTTTATACCTGCTAGTTTTATTTCATTCCAAGGTATCTTTAGAATCTGTAAGGTGTATCAAAGATACAGAAAAATGGAATGATTTCCAAGTATTAAAGAATGCCTCGAAAGCAATTAGATCTCTTTGATCAAAATTGGTAATAAAGGCAATCCGTTTTGCTTCACTAAACTGTTTAAATGGTGTATTTTCCGGAATAGCCAATACAGCCGTGCGACTCCTGTCAATAACTTCAGCGGTTACACTGCCAATTAAATCAATGTCTTTCTGATTTTTGCCTCGGGTACCCATAATGATGACCATAGGACGCTGTTCTTTAGCATATCTTAAGATTTCCTCCTCTGGAATACCTTCACGTAAGATGCAGCTATATTTAACGTTGGGAAATTCGCCTGATGTAACTTTTTCTTTTATCTTCTCTGATAAAGCATTGAGATCAGAATGGACTTTTTGGATAATCGTTTTTACAGATTCTTCATCTCCAATCTGGTAATTGAAAACATCCCCATAAGGCAACGACGATGCATAAATAGGCGTGAAATAGACATGCAACAGGATGACTTCTGCATTTTCTGTTTTTGCCAGGTTGAATGCAAATTCACATGCTTTCATCGAATAATTAGAGAAGTCGACGGGAATTAAAATCTTATTTGATTTATCTTTTACTTTGGGCTCCTTCTCTCCCACTATACTTTCAGATAACCAGGTAGAACTTTCCGTTATTTTTAATGCACGTGGTAGATCACTTTCTTTAATTCGTAGACGTACTCCTGAAGATACAACAGGTTGTATTTGATTTACGTTATGAATGTAGGTTTCTATACCTTCATTTTCCAAGACATTCTTTAAGATCTGCGCTTTGGTGTATGTCAGAATGGCCAGGGTTACTAATTTGTCTTCCATAAATGTACATTTTATAAGGTGAAAACAAATAAGAAATCCCAATTGTTTGATTCAATTGGGATTCAGTTTGTTATATTTTAAACTTGCACAGATTCGGTAGCCTGTTCTTTTTGCATACTCATATTTAATTCATCTAGGATTTTTAAAGCCCGATCAAGAACGGTCGTGTCATCCAACATTACAAGCCCACCATCTGGACCGGGCTCGAGATGTATTCCGACGCTTTTTTCCTCCTTGAAATTGTGTCCTCCGAAGAAGTTGCGCACTGTATCTACGTGCAAACCAAGTTCGTCTGCTATTCTATGCATGCTACCGCTAGGCAATGAATCTTTAATCTTGCGAAGTTCATTAAATGTTATTGTTCTCATGTCTCATAAATTTAATGGTTAATACTATGTGATTTTTTTATCACGCTATAAACTTAAGCAAAAAAAAAAGATAAAACAAACTATTTGCTTATCTTTTTTTCTTGAATATATAAAATCTATTAATGACCTTTATATCACCTCGATAGCAGAAGCAGGTACCCACCCGACTTTTCCATCTTCCAGTCGAATTTCTTTCCATTCTTTCATAGAGTTGTCTTTGACACTTACCTTTCTCCCCTTCATGGAGAATAAACAAGCTAGTCCCACTCTCACTTGGAGTACTTCGTACTGTTACACTCGGATTCATTACTATCGCCTCACTTCGATTAACCAAATGCTCTTTTTGTTGCGAAGCAAAAAGATTAGAGCAAACAGTGACAATCAGCAAAATGATTCCTGATATGAATCCTATTTTCTTTAACATAATCTGTTTGGAGAATATAAAGAAATAGAAAGCGATAATCAATAGAATAAAGGAGACAATACCCCATGTGGCCCATGCATCTACACTCATACTATTTGTCAGAGATTTGATCCATGAAACAAAGAATACTTCAGGAACAGGTTCAACCTTGTCTATTGTTTTTGCACGTGCCACTTCAAGATTAGCACGGATGTCACCATTTCCTGGTTGTAATAGCAGAGCACGCTCATAATTTAAAACAGCTTTCGCTATCTCCCCTATTTTATAATAACTATTTCCCAGATTGTAATAGACGTCGGCAGCTTCTCCATTTTTCAGTAATGCTTCATATATCTGAATAGCTGCTGCATAATCTTCTTTTATATATGCGGAATCTCCTTCAGCTTTTGTTGCATCTTCCAGTGTATTACTGGAAAATGTGGTATGCGAAGCGTGGATAGAATCAACTCCATTCGTTTGTCTAGTATCAATGCTTAACGAATCTTGTCCGAAACAAGTAAGCGACATTGATAATAATATAAAAAATAATATCTTTTTCATGACATAATCTCTTCTGGGTTAATGTTTTATTGAATTCTCCATTTTGCTTATTACTTCTATTGAAGAAGAATAAACTTTATCCATAGCTTGATTCTCATCACCTGGAGCAAACCGTGCAAATTCACAATCATTCAATGCATTCAGGAATTCTTTGATTAGTTCCTCATTTACTCCGTGATTTCTTAGTTTCTCTTCAATATTATCTTTAGATAAACGAGATACCGGAATATTCAGTTTGTCACTTATATATCCCCACAATGCCTTTAATACCTCATCGTAGAAAGCATCTTTTTTATTTTCGGAGAGTAATTTTCCTGCAAGCTTCATACGCTTCGTTGCCACTTTATTTGCTTTCTTCGTACGCATTTTAGCAACATTTGCATTTTCAGCAGCTTGCTTACGATAAATAATAAAGAAAAATAATAAAGGCAAGAGCCGGAATGATATAGAATAACCAATATGTCATTGAACCATAGAAGAAACTTCCTTTAGGTTGGAGAGTAACTTCATTCTGTTTGATATAACGGATGTCTTCACCTAATACTTTCAAGTCCTCTTTATTCGTGAAGTTAGCAATTACTTGATCCGCATTACCTGCACCTTTCTCAACATTTACTACATAATCTTCTGTTTTCAGTGTTTTGTAAGACTTGGAGCGAATATCAAAATAGCTGAAAGATACTCCCGGAATCTTATATGTTCCGGCATGTCTCGGAATTGCCAAATATTCAATAACTTTATTGCCTGTTAGACCTTCCTGAGTTAATCTGACTTGGTTGTCCACCTTTGGATCATATACTTCAAAGTCATCTGGAAATTTAATTTCCGGATTAGAAATCAGTTTCAGGTTACCTGTACCGGATATTACCAGTTTAATAGTAATAGCATCATTGGTTTTCAGCTCCTTGCTATTGATGGAAGAAGAAATGTTGAACTCTCCCACTCCACCTGAAAAGTTTGCAGGTTTACCAGCAGGAAGCGGATTGACATTTATTGCTATCTTAGGAGTGGAAATATTTTTTTTAATTTCAATGACATTACTTCCTCCATTGAAGAAGGCATCAAAAGGATCATCTGATTGCACAGGTTTTCCGACCGTCATCTGGAACTGTGCCGGATCAATATATAGCTTTCCTGATTGTTGCGGGAAGAGAACAAACTGGCGATAAACCGTTGTATAGTAATTACGTCCCTGATAATGTTCGGGAGTCCATCTTGCATTGGTTGTCATTTCTATTTCTTGAGAATGGAAACCTTTAAAGTCGGGCAATTTCGCATTATTAAGTTGTAAGTTGGATTCTCTGGTGTATATTTTATAGGTCAGGACAAAAGCCTCCTGTTCATACACATTTGTTTTACTGGCACTTGCCATAATAAAAAAGGTCCTGATTAGAGACACTTGTACCAGATGAGGAATGTATAGAACCACTACTACTATTATTTTGTCCGCTATTGCCACCTTGATCTTGTGGCAATACTTTAATCTTTACTGAGTTTGACACCATTTGGTCACCATCGGCAATAATGGAGGCACCGGGTATTGTGTATTCTCCGGCATTATTAGCCATTAATATGTATGTAAATGTAATACTGCTAGTAGATGTAACATTACCATTCACTATTTGAGTACTACTTTGTTGTGAACGGCTTGGACCCATCAATACATCAAAACCTTTGATTGATGGTGCCCGAAAATCTTTCACTTTTTGTGTAGTTACAATATACGACAGCCTGAATTGTTCGCCTACTACCACTGCATCAGGAGCAGAAGCAGTAAAGACACCTTATCAGCAAACACATGAGTGCTATATGCTATCAATGCCATCAATATAATAATCAGTTTTTTCATTGCTTATGAAATTTATATCATCAACTTTATATTACCAATCTTTTTCCAAGCGACCGCCTTGCATAACTTTTTGTTGCTTCTTCACTTTATCCTGCACATCTTTTTCGTCCTGCATGACAGAGTTCAGTAATTGTTCAGCATTCTCCTTTGACATCTGATTGTCTTGTTTCTTTTCAGATTTCGGTGGTTGCTGCTGATCTTTCTTTTCATCTTGTTTCTGATCCTTCTGTTTGTCTTTATTCTGGTCCTGTTTCTGATCTTGCTTTTGCTGATCTTTGTTTTGGTCCTGATTTTGATCTTGATTCTGCTGATTCTGTTCCTGATCTTTCAGCATTTTCTGTGCGAGAGCCAAATTGTACCGGGTTTCATGATCGGTAGGATTATTACGTAGTGACTCTTTGTATGCTTCCACAGCTTTGGCATAATCCTTACCGGAGTGGAATATTACTCCCATATTGTGATAAATATGGGCGAGTTTCATTTTATCTTTTTCTATTTTGCTGGCCGATACATATTGTTCCATGGCATCCTGAAACTTTTGCTGTTGCGAAAGGGTATTTCCCAGATTATACATGGATACCGTAGACTTGGGATTAGCTTCCAAGGCCTTCCGATAGTTCACCTCTGCATCAACAAATACGCTATCATTAAACAGACGGTTTCCCTTACGGATATAGTCGCGTTCTGCTTTCTGAGCCGATACACCAGCTGCCGCTAACAGAAATACAGCGAATAGAATATATTTACTTTTTAACATACGTATAACTATTTCTTATTAGAAAACAGGTGAATGTTCTTAAATAAAGGATTTTTGCGATCCAGAATTAAGATTTCTGCCAATAACAATAGTAGAATAACCCATGCAATAGCCTGGAATTGTTCGTTAAACTCCGTATATACTTTCGACTCTACATCAGATTTCGCCATTTTATTCACTTCTTGATTGATGGCCTTTTGGGCTGAATTAGAATTATCTACTCGTACATATATACCTTTTCCTTCTTTTGCAATTTCCTGACACATAGCTTCATTCAAACGGGTAACAATCACATTACCTTCCCGGTCGCGGCGGTAATCATTCGTTCCTTCCACCGGTATTGGAGCGCCATCAGGCATACCTACTCCCAATACACTTACCTGAATACCCTTTTCTGCCGCAGCTTTGGCAGCTTCCACTGCACCACCTTCATGATTTTCACCATCAGTAATAACAATAATGGCGCGTCCTACCCCTTCTTGCGGAGTGAAACTACGAGCTGCCAGATTGATTGCTTCCCCAATAGCTGTACCCTGTTTAGAAATCAACGAAGGACTAATGGATTCTAAGAACATCTTAGCGGAAATATAGTCACTTGTAATTGGCAGCTGTGTAAAAGCGTCACCGGCAAATACAATCATACCTACCTTATCATTATCAAGCTCATCTACTAATCTGGATATTAATCTTTTTGCTTTTTCTAAACGGCTAGGCTGTACATCCTGCGCTAACATAGAGTTTGAAATGTCCAAAGCAATAATTACCTCTACTCCCTTGCGTTTAACCGTTTCCAGTTTTGAACCGAATTGAGGGCGTGCCAGTAATACGGAGAACAAACCAATAGCAACAAAAATAATCCAGAATTTTACATCCGGACGATATTTGGATACGTCAGGCATTAACTGAGCCAACAAAGTCGGATCTCCGAAACGTCGGATATTCTTTCTCCTCTTGTAATTGGAATACAAGTAGAAAGCTGCTAAAAAAGGTAATAGCAACAATAAATATAAATATGTAGGTTCTCCAAATCGAAACATCTTCTTACTATTTTATGATTGGCAAATAACGATTGACAAACATCCTTATGGAATTTTCTTGAGTACCGAATTACGTAATAGTACTTCCAACAAGACACAGAGGAAAGCTGCTAAAGCAAACCAATGATATTCTTCGTCCCGCTTACTATACTCTTTTACATTCAGTTTCGTCTTTTCCAGTTTATCAATTTCTTCATATACTTCTTTAAGCTTCGAGTTGCTCGTAGCCCGGAAATAGTTACCATCTGTCGTTCCGGCAATCTCTGTCAATGTCTTTTCATCAATTTCTACCGGCATACTTACATATTGCACCGTATTACCGACTGGATAAGGATACGGAGCCATTCCGTTTGTACCTACACCAATTGTATAAACCCGGATACCAAAACTCTTAGCTATTTCTGCCGCAGTCAGCGGAGATATATCTCCTTTATTATTTGTACCATCCGTCAACAGAATGATTACTTTAGATTTCGCTTTGACTGTCTTTCAAGCGGGTAACGGCATTAGCAATACCCATACCGACAGCAGTACCGTCAGTGATAAGACCACATTTGATATTATGTATCATATCCAATAATACAGCATGGTCTACAGTCAACGGACATTGGGTGAAAGTTTCTCCGGCAAATAAAGTTATACCGATATTATCATTGGGCCGACCATTGATAAACTCCGCAGCCACATCTTTAGCAGCTTCCAGACGATTCGGTTTCAAATCCTCTGCCAGCATACTGGTAGATACGTCGATGGCCATCATAATATCTATACCTTCAATTTCACTGTTCTGCCACTTATTAGTAGTTTGCGGGCGTGCAAGAACCAAAATAACCAGTACTAAAGCAAGGCAGCGTAATAGAAATGGAACATGCAACAAATAATTCTTATAACTTTTAGGTGTATGCGCATATACCCGGGCATCTGAAATTTGAAGAGTTGCTTCACTTTTCTTTTGCTTCAGGATATACCATACAATATACGGTATAAGCAATAATAGCAAAAACAGATATTCAATATTGGCAAAAACCATTTTATTTACGATTTAACAGTTTACTATTTAGTATTAAGCTATACATCCTTTATACAAAAAGATTGTATAACTGTAGACCTATATATATAAAAGGTACCGATCAATGCTGCTGATAACAATGCAATTCCACAAATCAGCATAGCTTTAACACGTAAAGAACGTTTCTCGATAATTGTGATTTCCGTTGGTTGCGGTTTCTGATTTTCCTCTTCCAGTTGTTTGGTCTCATTGATAAAATCAATGGCGTTAATCAAATTGGCATCATTTTCATTCATTTGCGGATCATGCTTGGCGAACTTCACTAAATCAGCAGTCTGGAACAATAGTTTTAGGTCTGATATGGCCTCTTTATCATTCATTTCCAGTAACTGATCAATTATTTCAGAAGAAGTCATTTCCAATGCATTAAATCCGAAACGATCCTTAATATATGTACGAATAGCATCGGTAAGTTCGGTATAGTACTCCTTCGATTGCCCTTTCTGCCACACCTTCTCTGTCTTGATACGTTCTATCTCTTTCATTGCAGCCTGATGTGGCGGCAATTTAGGTTCAACTTTAATTTTACGGATAATCGGTTTATTATCACGTATGCGAACAATCAGATAGATCAGCAAACCAAGCAAAGGTAAAGCCAAGAATGAACAAGCGATCAATCCATACCAGTCTTCCCATGCAAAAGGAGCTTTCATCACAGATTTTTGTCCGAAGAACTGGTCCGGATGTAAGGTGTCAACCGGCATTGAATATACTTTTAATGCGAGAGCTTTGGAGTTGTACACTTTCCCATCTACGGTAACTGGCATTGGCGGGAGATAATATAGAGCAGAGTCAAAAGAAGTGATAATGTACTCCTGCGTAATCACCATCCGCTGACGATCATTCAGGAATTGGGTATCTGGTTTGACTGTTTCTATAATTTCCACACCTCTTACCAGTGTATCAGTGTAAGCAGGAAAAATAGCACGCTGTTTGGCATCCATGGCTACTTGCAGTTGCACTTTCGCCTGTTCGCCGATCAGTATCTGCAGTGAATCAATTTTTGCTTCTACTGTAACAGACTGTGCTACTGCTTTACTGACAAACAATAGACCTAATAATGCTATCAGAATAATATTTCTATTCATCTTTGATTCCATTAATTTCGTTTGGCAAATAAATTCAACAATGCCTTTACGTAATCCTGATCGGTTCTGACGGATACAGCATCTACGTTACTTTTGGTAAAAGTATCGTTCAGTTCAGTCTGCTTTTGTATCCACCAGTCGCGATGTGCCCGGCGTACAGCTTTGGAAGAAGTGTCAATCCATTGTTCATGCCCAGTTTCTGCATCTTTGATTCGCATCAGTCCTACTGGAGGAAGATCACTGACTCTCCTGTCGTATACTTGCAATGCTACTACATCATGTTTCCTGTTAGCAATGGTCAGCGCATTCTTAAAGCTTTCCTGGTCAATAAAATCTGATAAGATAAATGCAGTGCAACGCCTTTTCATTACGTTTGTCAAATATTCCAAGGCAAGACGAATATTTGTGCGACGGCTTTCCGGTTGGAAATCAATTAATTCACGGATAATATACAAGATATGTTTACGTCCTTTCTTGGGAGGAATAAACTTCTCTATCCGGTCTGAAAAGAAAATCACACCTATTTTATCGTTATTCTGGATGGCAGAGAAAGCAAGAGTAGCAGCGATTTCCGTCACCATATCTTTCTTTAACTGCTTGATCGTACCAAATTCCAAACTTCCGGAAACATCAACCATTAACATAACTGTCAGTTCACGTTCTTCTTCAAACACTTTCACATAAGGTTTATTGAAGCGCGCAGTCACATTCCAGTCTATGTCACGTATATCATCACCGAATTGATATTCACGGACTTCCGAAAATGACATACCCCTACCTTTGAAAGCCGAATGATACTGGCCTGCAAAGATATTGTTAGACAATCCTCGTGTCTTTATTTCAATTTGGCGAACTTTTTTTAGTATTTCACTTGTTTCCATTTATACAGTAGTTAATTAGTAGGTAGTTAAGTAGTCATGCATAGATATTTATGACTACTTATTGACTGTATTATAACTACAAATTAAGGTACTTCAACCTTATTCAGTATTTTGCTGATGATTTCGTCCGAAGTCATGTTGTTAGCTTCTGCTTCGTATGTCAATCCGATACGGTGACGAAGAACATCATGTGCTACAGCACGAACATCTTCGGGAATCACGTAACCGCGACGTTTGATGAATGCATACGTACGTGCAGCCAATGCCAGATTGATAGATGCACGCGGTGAACCACCGAAACCAATCATATCTTTCAGTTCCTTGAGGTCATATTTTTCTGGGAAACGAGTTGCAAATACGATATCTACAATATAACGCTCGATCTTCTCATCCAGATAGACTTGACGAACAACCTTACGTGCTTCAATAATTTCATCCGCTCTTAGAATAGGTTTCACATTGAACTTCTCACCGTTGATATTCTGACGGATAATCAGTTTTTCTTCTTCCAGCTTCGGATAGTCAATCACTACTTTCAGCATGAAACGGTCAACCTGTGCTTCAGGAAGCGGATAAGTACCTTCTTGTTCGATAGGGTTCTGAGTTGCCAATACAAGGAAAGGTTCCGGTAACATGAATGTTTCTTTACCAATAGTAACCTGACGTTCTTGCATAGCTTCCAGCAAAGCACTCTGTACTTTGGCAGGAGCACGGTTTATTTCATCGGCTAATACAAAGTTTGCGAAAATAGGTCCGCTTTGTACTTTAAAAGATTCATCTTTCTGACTGTAAACCATTGTACCGATAACGTCGGCCGGCAATAAGTCGGGGGTAAACTGGATACGGCTATATTTAGCGTCAATCAAGGAAGCAAGAGTTTTGATAGCCAAAGTTTTTGCCAAACCAGGCACACCTTCCAAAAGGACATGTCCGTCGGAAAGCAATCCGATAAGCAGTGATTCAACCAAATGTTTCTGACCAACAATGATTTGGTCCATACCTGTCGTAAGATTGGTAACGAAAGCACTTTGTCTTTCAATCCGCTCATTCAGTTCGCGGATATCAATTGATTCAGCCATAAATACTTAATATTTTATTATTTAATTCCCATTAATTTGATGTAAGCCTTGCCTGTGTATAAGGCTTTTTATTTTGCTTCCAAAGTACGCCATATAATTAACGATTGCAACTAATTTTTATTAAAAAACAATGCGAAATCTTTAGATTAAGGTACTTTCATACGCTTTTGTACATCCATAACACTTCCCCCGACCAATACAGGATTTGCATGGTCGGGTGAATGGATTATAACTACTTATTCTTTTGTAAGTTCTGGTATTTCAATAGTTGTGCCATACGGTACATTGTTGGGGTTCTTAATAACCTTCGGATTGTGTTTCACAATGTATGGCCACATTGCCTTTGTACCATAAAAACGCAAGGAAACCCTAGTCAAAGTTTCTCCTTCTTTGATTGTATATTTTGTCTTGGTTCCCGTAATCTTATAAGATGCTGAATCCAGATAGGCAGAAGTAGCAGGTTGTTGTGTAACCGTTTGAGGTTCTGCTTTGACAGGAATAGCTTCTTCTTTTTTGGCAACCGGTTGTGTCGTGGTAGCGACTTTGGATACATCAGGCGTTATTACCTTTGTAGTATCCTTATGTGCAATCGTATCGGAAAGCTGCGCTTCAGTTCGAACAGGTTGAGTTGTTACAGGCGGCATATCGAGGGTATTCTTGTCAGATGAAGAAGAAAACAGGTCCGGATAATAGATAAATAAAATCACACCTCCACATAGTAACAAAACGACTACAATAACAGCTATTAAATAAGGTACAGGAGATTTTTCCTTCACCGGGGCTGTCTTTTTAGAAACCGGTTGGGATACTTGTTCCGGTTGGACCGGCTTTATCGTTTCTTTTTCAGCAGGAGGCACTATAGGAGTCACAGGTTGCAGATTTGCTTTTAGAAGCTCTTGCTCTATAATCTTTTCGGCAGTGATCTTTTCTTTTTCTTCTTCTATAGATGCTGGTTGCTGCTCATCGATCGTCACTTCCTCCTCCGGAACCTCTTCATCTTCCAACTGTTCTACCTTTTCTTCGATATTAGTCTCTGTAATGATCTCTTCAGACTCTTTAGGAGATGTCTGTTCTGTCAATTCCTGTGCTATTGCAGATTCCTCAGTAATAGCAGGTTCTTCAATGGACTCTTCCACAAGTGGCTGACTGGCTATTTGCTCTTCCTGAATCGGCTCTTCTTCCGAAAGACCATCATCAGTACCTTCATTTTCTTCTATCACAGTAGTTTCAGAGTCATCCCCCATCTCATTCAAGACTGCCTGTGCTGATGCTTCCTCTCCTGTTTCTTCTTCCTCAGTCTCTTCTATCGGAGTATCTTCCAGAATTGTATTTTCATTCAATACAA